>ERZ772881.261-NODE-261-length-63528-cov-3.376113_pt1 | contig 63528 bp, 73 predicted proteins | sample MGYA00580581_ERZ772881 | MGnify/ENA primary metagenome ERZ772881 (study PRJEB29015, sample SAMEA2737668) | human gut metagenome | biome: human gut; feature: human-associated habitat; material: faeces | place: China | collected 2012 ...
TCTTTGCTTGTACAATAGGAATGTTATCGTCAATAATTTGCTCATTAGGTTGTACCTCATACCAGTAAAAGCAGGAAAAAATGGTACATATAATTATAAGCGAAATTTTTCCAAGTTTATATCGTTCTGATTTTAAAACTTTATATAGGGTTAAAAATGCTAATATTGGGCAAATTAATACTCCGAATAGAAACGTAGTTATCTCGATAAAAATAATCATTAAAACTGCTCCTTTTTCTAAATTTTAGATTATGAAATTTAAATTCCACTATGATAGTATAAAATATTTTGTGTAAACTCTTTTCAGGTATGAAAAAAGGAACCACTTTCTTTTATAATGGACATTATAATCAAATTCCCAACCAATAGTGTATCAGTGTAGTATATGTCAATACAGCCACTTCATTTCCAATAGTAAGCGCCGCTAAAATGACTTTCTTGGTACGGGAAACGTTAGGAAAGTCATTGACAAAACAATACGGAAGAACCGACAATAATGGAAATATTGCAATGATCATCCCTATATACACAGAAAAACTCGAGTTAAGAAAACGAGTATCAATAAGCCACTTACCCCAATCTAGAAACAAAAATTTACTAAATGTAAATAAAATACATATGCTATGTAAGCATATAAGGAACAATAGATATTGAATCCCTTTATTTTTCCTAATTCCTGCATAAAGAAGGGTGCCTGATGGCGCCATCTTTTTCTCTGATTTGCCAAGAATCTCACTGTTTATATGCTTTCCCCGTCTCCGTCGGTGCAGCAGAAACAAGGCCGCTGACGGTAATAAAATGATTAGAAAAATCATTATGTATATCCAGTTCATATTTCTATCTCCTGATTCCCCCTCCTATGCCGTCCATATATCCTGCCGGAAAACGCTGCCTGCCATGGGAATCACCCATCCATGCTGCGTACCACTTTCATGACCTTACGCTCTGCTCTTTTGCTGTGCAACAAAGAGAGAAACCCCTGTTCATGAGACCGACTCGTTATCCGTATTTTATATACAAAATCCCTGCTAGCCAAAGAATCAATATCACAATATTCCAAACCCTTACGTGATTATCAGATACATATCCCTCGGGCCTGACAAATTTTTTTGATACCTTTCCCTCCCCGGCGGGTGCGTTCCCTCTTCCTGCCTGGAATAAAGTCCACGTATCTGTGCTGACTTCATACTCCAATGCATAGTGCATGCCCGCTTCCACCCCTACCTCCAGCAGTGTATTCACAGTATAATGATACCAGATATATTCACTATAGGTACGAATTGGCCAGTCGGCACGAACTTCCATACTGTGTTCACCGGATGCCACGTATATTGCCTGTTTCCAAGGCCACCTATAAAGAAAAGATTTTGCCTTCTTCCCATCCACTTTAAGAATCCTTACTGAAGAAGCGCAATTAAATCCCTGCCATAAATTTGTCCGCAACTGGATGACTGCACTGTCCCTGCACTGCTTTGCCAGACTCTCTCTCTGCCAGACTTTATAACGCCAGTGGGTAAAAAGTATCAGTATACTAGCCAATATAACCGCTACTATAAAAATAATATAGTACATCGAAGATAAATGCATAGTTCCCCCCCCTTTATTCACAATAGACAGTCGTATTTTCGTTTTTTCTGTACCTTGCCATATTTATATGCTGAGCCTGTCGAGAGGGAATCCATCTAACATGCTGCGTAGCATTGTCTTATTAAAAGCCGAAATTTCACATTTCTTCCGCAGCAGCTATACGATGCAAAAGATCTCTTGCCAATTCTTTTGCTTTATGAAAGGCCCTTTTGTCAAGAATAATTAACACATAGCTGTCACTTCCCACATCCATAGCCGCTAAAATATAATCCTTCCATTGGGAATTAAGTGTTTTGCTCCATCTCGGAATGTCTTCCTTCTCGTCCAATACGGTTTCATTAATTTCAAGATCTAAATCTGCGCCCAATTTTTGTATGCCATGAAAGAAAACATCTTTCCCGCTTTTCCAATCAAGGTTTACTGTCTTTTCCCTAAATACCAACTCTTCACAAAGCCTGTACCATGCGATTTCGATATCTTCCATATTTTCCAGCTTTACCCTTTTTAGAAATGTCTCAGTATGTTTGGAATCCCCTATCAGCAACTCCGATAATTTAGTAAAGGAATTCTTGATTTTTTCGCTATCATTCTCCAAAACTTCTGTGTACTTCTCTTTTTCCGGCAGCTCTGATTTTTTCACAAAGGACCTCATTATCTGCACAGTCTCATCATAGCTTAAATCCTTGGCACAGTATTTTTTGCCAAAGATTTCCATATTTAAATTCACCAAATCCTTACTTTTCCCGACAACAGCCTTCATAGAAGTGCAGCCTTTCACTGCATATGGCGGGCGTATCTCTGTATACATAATATATCCATCCTGCATATTTTTTAGTGAATTGTTAATTCCATCAATATGAAAACCGTTACGGTCATAATTGGAGCTTTTCATATGCCATTCTTCATAGATATTAAAAATTGTTTTTTGAATCCAATTGTAGATACTCATAATGTTCTCCTCCTCTATGCCGATTCAGATCCTGATTTATATACAACGCCTTTAAAATACCGCCGATGGTTTTTCTTGTCATTGCAATTTTACAGAGACAACTACAGTATCTATTATCCCCTATGATCCAAGCAAAACGCAGTAACAGGGAATCCCCTCTAACGGGTTACATTTTTCTAGGCCCTCAAAAAACATATGATTGCCTAAATTTTTCCCAGCTATCTGATTATGGATTTTCATCAGTAATTCTTCGTTTGTAAAGTATTTTCCATTATCAGCAAAAAGAAGTGCGGCAATATCGGTCTGGAACAATCCATCTATTTTGCATTTTTCCTCTAATGTCGAAATGTCCGTAACATATTCATTAGCAAGCAACGCTTCCTTTCCAATAATAAAAGCTTCAAAAATAATATATATTTTCTCCGCCTCGACAGCCATTTCCCCGGGATGCCAATTCTTTTGATTATCCTCTATGTATTCCACCACGTCATGAGAAAAAGTATTTGCCGAAACATATATTATTTCATTGAACATCCAATACACATTTTTCAATAATTCCTTTGGTGCCCTCTCAAAGGAGGCGATTTTTTCCCAATTACCAGTATCCGGAACACGCTTCCTGTCCATATAGTTCTGCATGGCATACAGTACCTGCTCTTTTGTCTGCCCATCCTGTGCATAGACAACACTGCCGTTATTTTCCTTCCTGCTTACTTCCAATGTAAACCGGTTTCCTTCTTCATGAGCAGTCTGCATGAAAAGGCTATCCATTACTTCAAACGGCGGCGATATAATCAAATACTGGATTTTATCATCCTGTAAAAGCTCCATTCCCTGTTTCACATCCGCAAAGGTAATCCCCCGTGTCATTTTCAAATCTGTTTCCATGCGCCATTGATAAGACAGCTTCTCCGCTGCCCTTCTGACCAAGTGCTTTCTGCATCCGGCAAAAACCCCGATCAGGGGAATCAGTACCGTTGCGATTAAGGGAAGGAGAGCAGGCAGGCTGACTATGATAGCTCCTATGCGCTTAGCCCGTGTTCCGCTATGTTCAAAGTTGCTGTTCACCAGATCGGTTATGCGGTTGAAACTGGGTATAATTTCCGGATACTGGAATGCCGCCCATACGAGGAAACCTATAACTATCACCTCTAGGGTCCCCCATAAAATAACCATCTGCATCGCTGTCTGATGGCAGACTATTTTCTTTTCCTCCATGGACAGCTCATCCATTTCGGAAATTCCCCGGCTCCATTTTTTCACTCGTTCTTCTTCTGTCATAACGGCCTCCGATATTGAGTAACTTTAATTTCGCAGCATTGGATTCCTTTTTTCAGCCTCTCAAGCAATTGATCGATTCTCTTCGACTTTCAAAAAAAACTGTCATTGGCTTGCCCTGTTCTCTCTGCCATTATCCCCATTTCAGTGAATAAAGCGCTCCAAACAAGATGAATAACCCGACCGCTATAATGGCAATATGTGCTAAAATCAACAATGTCATTCCTGTTTTTCCCCACCATGTCTTGCGATGTGCGTCAAAGAAGTCCCATAAACAAAAATAAGACATCAACATGATTCCTATTACAGACCCCAGCCATAGAAAGGGAAGGAAGCCTAGGTATGGGTGGTCTGCTCCCCACCCAAGCGGCAGAGATTTCAGGATGAGATACGTTATAACTTCTACTCCTGCTAATACAGCATTTATCACATAGAGTATTTTATCCTGTACCTGCCTATCCCTTATGCTGATAACCAAGTTCAGGACCAAAAGAACGAGCACTGCATACAAACAACTGGCTGAATGATCTTCTACCATATGTCTCTTCCCCATTTTTTGATTATTAGCCTGCCAGCAGTGCAGACCGATAAAATGATATTCCTAGAAACAGTGGAAGAATATAAATATACCTATCCATAAACTCCCACTGTTTATTACAAAAACAGCAAAATTCCTGCAATACCTTTTTATTCTGAAATAAAATTATATACATATGCTGCTAAAGCCCCACCGATGAACGGGCCTACGACGAACACCCATACGCAAGATAAAGCAGCTGGATCTCCGCACAAGATTGCCGGGCCAAAGCTCCGTGCAGGATTTACTGAAGTTCCCGTAAAATAAATGCCCAATAAATGGACTAACGTCAAAGATAGCCCGATGACCAATCCAGCAACCACATTATTTTCTGCTTTTGAAGTAACACCCAACACCGCTAAAACAAAGACAAAAGTCAGAATGATTTCTATTGTTAGAGAGGCTCTGACATTATTTAAGTAGAGTCCATTAGAACCTAAGTTTCCTGTCGTACCAATTAACGAAAAAAGAACAGCCGCTCCGATGATAGCCCCTAAAAACTGAGCAATTACATATCCAATAAAGTCTCGTCCACTCATCCTCCCTGAAAGAAATACGCCAAGAGATACTGCGGGATTTACATGGCAGCCGGAAACATTACCAATGGAGTAGGCCATTGCCACAATAGAAAGGCCAAAGGCAAAAGCCGTTGCAAAATAAGCTGGCATGAACATGCCATTCAAGACTTTGGGCCCTGAGACAGCCGCCGTTCCACAAGCAAACATGACCAAAACAAACGTCCCAATGAACTCTGAAATGTACTTTTTCATAGTTTTTCCTCCTAAATACAATTGAATAGAGAATTGGGGCAATGAAATCAAGCATTGCCCCAATGTCTTATTATCCTACATACTTTTATGATTTCTGGATATGGGATCCATACACATCCCGGAAATCACCTCTGTTTTTATCATCCTTATCATTGATACGGACACGTTCTACCTTATGACGGTCATTATCCTTACCAGAAATACGATCCACACGGAACCGATCAATATTTTGAACTTTGACCAGTTCAGGTCCAAATTCATCCACCGACCGGGCCATATTTCCATCAGAAGGTGCCCCATTCTGTAAAGCTCGGTAGATGATTGCAGCGTACTCATAGCGAGTCATAGAACGATCTCCTTTAAATTCTCCGTCCGGATATCCCTCTAAGTAGCCTTTTTCTGCCAATGTCTTCACATATTGGTAAGCCCAGTGGTTCTCTGGTACATCAGGGAAGTTCATGCTGTGAGCAGACGCAGGGATTGCCTTCGCAGGTTGGCCTGATTCATAAGCAGCCAATTTTTTCGTAAGTATTTCAATTTGGTTTTTCATGGCCAACATGTCCTTGGCCATGGATACTCTGGAGCGAGAGATATGGTTCTTTTGTCCAAATTTCCAACTGACTCCTACATTCACCATATTCTCGCCTCCGCTAAAGGAGCCTCCCACACTGAACATCGTATCTTCGTTAGGACGATAATATGCTCCGATAGCGACTGCATGGGCATCTTTATAATTCCCATACCCTGCAGCAAAATCCCATTTGTCATCTGGATCGAAATCCAAGGGGTGCAATCCTGCCAGTGCCGCGGCACCTGCCCCAACACGATTCACTCGATCTCCCAATCGGCTGATCCTGTTTTCCGCACGGTACAGCTGGCTTCCATTTACGGCATCCGTACTGGTCGATGAAATATCTCCAGGAGCTACGTTGGTGATCTTATTTCCACCATTATTCAACCCATCTTTATTGAGCGTAACATCCTGACCTGCGGAACCGTTTTGGATTGTCATCTCTCCCGTCGTTATGGTAGTGTCTCCAACGTGGACAGTGCTGGCATTTACCGTCGTGATATTCCCAGTGTCTGCTGTAACAGTCTTCGTAGTAACCGAATCCAGTCCTTTCAAATCTTTTGAAAGTCGCACTTTCAGGTTATCACTTCCATCAGATACCACTCCGATATTGTCTTCCGTTGACAGTTTAGAAGAATCCGTAATGCCCCCAACTACATTCACTTGCCCATTGAGTTTTTTACTGATTACATTCCCTACGTCGCCGCCATATTTCATTCCGTCGTTCATAGTAGCGACCGTCTGGGTATTCCCATTGTGATCTTCATAGACGATCCGATCAATACCATCCGTGCCATTATAGCCATCCGTGCCGTCTACTCCATTCACACCTTTTACAACATGGATGTCAGCAGAAGCACCATCCTTGCCATTGATGCCAATATGACCATCGGTACCATTGGTTCCGTCTTTACCTATAGAAGAAATGGTAACCCCATCTCTGCCATCGGCACCTTTTACACCAATAGCCCCATTGATGCCATCAGCGCCGTCTTTGCCCTGGCCGCCCACAGTAACAGTATCTGCCTTCAGATTCTTGTCCAGTCCGATGACCAGATCTCCATTTGCATCCACTACAGTCTTGATGTTGGAAGCATCATATTCCGCGTCCGCTTTCGTACCATTCCCTTTGATGGTCATGGTGCTGTTCAGTTTTTTGGCCACAGATCCTGTATTTCCAGCAAACTTCAGTCCATCATCTAATGTGGCAACTTCATGGGTGGCATGCCCATCATCTTCGTAAACAATACGGGTCATACCATTGGCACCATTGGAACCATCCACGCCATCCTGACCTTTCGCAGATTTCATGGTAAGCCCATCTTTTCCGTCTTTTCCATTCATTCCGATAGAGCCATCTTTCCCATTGATGGTAACAGCTGAGCCATCTTTGCCAGCCACACCGATGGAACCATCTATGCCGTTGTCGCCTTTTTCACCCAGATTAAGGTTATCATTGACATTAACCTTATAAGGATCTGCTGCTGTACCTGTACCAGTAACCGTAGTATTTTTCCCGTCCACCAGTTTAGTAGCATTCTTGGCAATTTCATCTTTCAGCTGGCTGACATTCACCGCATCAGTTCCAGCAGTCCCAGCGGCCACATTGTGGATCTGATTGCCACCATTATCCAATCCTTTTTCTGTCAAAGAAACTGCAGAAGTTCCTGCTGCTGGATTTTTTGGAGTAATCGTAATACCACCAGCATTAATCGTGGTCTGGTTCCCATCTTTATCCGTGATGGTCATGCCGCTTCCCTGGGTCACTGTCTTATTCCCATCAGCGTCGGTGGTAGTTACACTATTTACATTCAGATCATCTTTCAAGACTACTTTCAGCGTTCCATTTTCCACTTTCGTAGAAATATTTTTGCCGTCCCCTGTGACTTCAATATCATCCCCAAGGGATTTGTGAACGATATTTCCATTCTCATCTTTTAATCCAAAACCTTTTTCCGTAAGTTCATTAGTTTTTTCTTTTAGCTGACTTACGTTGACAGCATCTGTGTCCGCTGTACCAGCTGTCACGTTGATAATTTTTGTACTGTTGGCATTGATTCCATCTTTAGTTACAGAAGGTCCGCCCGCTATGGTTACGCCCTGATTATTGACAGTTGTGTCTCCAGCTTTTACAGTATCAGCGTTTACAGTATTTGCCGTGACACTGTTCAGCCCAGTTACATCTTTTGCCAGTTTTACGGTTATTGTATTATTGGACGGATCGGCAACCACCCCAATATTATTATTGCTTAAATTACTACTGTCAGCACCGCCCACAAAAGACATTGCCTGGTCAGAACCTCGATGTAGCACATTCACATCTGCTTCAGATGTGCTTCCAATGGTCGAATTGTCCCCCGCAAAACGTAACGGTCGAGTCATGCTGTAAAGCTGGCTACCGTTTACTGCATCTGTACTTTTTGCGCTAACCAAGCCAGCCGCGACGTTCTGAATTCGCCGTTCTGCTCCCACAGAACCTACCGTTACAACACCAGCAGGTGTGCCTCCAGCATATTGATATGCCCCATTACTGCTGTATGTATCTATTCCCTTGGTACTGGCTCCCGACGCAGTATAAGCAGAGTTGCTCCCAAGATAAACAGAATTTCCCAAAGTAGCCGTTACATGGCTACCCAGAATCTGTGTATTAGACAAATTCGTATTCAGAGTAGTAGCATCAATAGTATTCTGATTTCCCAGGATTTGGATATCTGTCAGATCTTGGTTTTTCTGATTTTTTCCTCTGACGGTATTCTTTGAACCTGTAACAGTAATATCGGACACGTTGCCTGCATCGCCAGCCGTACTTGTATCCGGATCCCCGGTTACCGTGTTCTGATTACCCGTCACAAAAATATTTTCAAAAACTTTCGGGTTAGAAGAATTATTGGCTAGGGATTCCATTTTCAGAATGTTTTTATTCCCTACAATGCGATTACTATCGCCTTCCATACTATTTTCGTTCCCGAAAATCCCTGAATTCGAGGCACTTACATCAGCGCCGGTTCCTGTTGCAGTCGTACTATTCTCGCTACCCAAAACATACGTATCCGTTCCTGTAACCCGGTTTCTCGTGCCAATTGCTCCAGATGAAACGCCTTCTGCCTGAGCATTAGTTCCCACTGCCAATGCATTTTCGGCCAATGCCAGAGCTGTATCGCCAATAGCGGAAGCGCTTTTGCTGTTGCTTTTCGCTTCACTGCCAATAGCAATGGCCTTGTCATCAGAAACACCAGCAGAATAGCCAATAGCCACAGCTTTATCTACGCTACTTCCACCATTTTTTATAGAAGAAGTTGCCAAAGTGCCTATAGCCAGCGAGCTATTTCCTGCAGCCTGAGCACCTGCCCCGATTGCCGTATTATATTGATAACCACTGATGGCTAGAGTCTGTTTCAGACTCCCCGGATTATCCGGGTCTTCGTAGCCAGCTCCTACGGTGATACTGCCGATGCTCTGAGCTTCTGTGTTGTTCCCCAGTGCGACACTTCGGTCTCCTAATGCCTTTGCACTTACGCCAGCAGCCGTAGAATCTTCACCTGTAGCCAAATCGTTATCATAATTATTCAGATTAGTGGACTTTACAGAATAGTAATGAGTTTTGGCTATATCTACAATCTCATTAACCTGGGCTACATTTGCTGCATCAGTCCCCAGGGTACCTGCAGCAACATTATGAATTTTCGTTCCCTTATTGTCATTGTTCCGAAGGGTAATACTATCTCCATCTCCAGAAGTGACTGTGTCATAATAAACGCCACTTGCGGTTGCCGAAGATACATTAGCATTAACCTGAGCTACCGTAGCATCTATTGATTTTTTGAGCTGTGCCACTGTAACTGCATCCTGGTCTTGGGCCCCATCAGCAACATTAGTAATACGGCGCAAAGCTGATGCACTGCCGACTGAAACAGCCGTCTTAGGTGCCGCTTGGCCTGTCAGATACCCCGTTCCACTGATCATAGAGGCATTGGCCACGGAATCATTGCCGATAGCAACATTCCCACCAGAAGCCTGTGCTCCCTGTCCTAAAGCCACACTGGCTGCGTCTGCAGCCTGGGCGTTAAACCCAACTGCCGTAGATCCATTCCCATTCGCCTGCGCCTGATACCCTACGGCTACAGCGTCATCGGCAGCTTTTGTCTCACTGCCCAGAGCGGTAGCCTGGATTCGAGATACAGCTGAATCGTTTTTATTGGCATGATATCCAATAGAAACATTTTTCCCTTCAGATGTGTTTCCACCTGATCCGATATTGGTCCCGGCTTCAGAACCAATGGCAACATTATGATCGCTTTTGACGTCATTTCCCGTTTTATAGCCAATTGCAATGTTCTGCTGTCCGTCAATATTGTTGCTGGCACCGTCTCCGATGACTACATGGGATCCTTTCGCCCCTAATACATCCCCTACCATACCGACCCCTGCATTAGGGCCAAGTACGACAGACCGTACAGCATTTGCACTGGCATCTTTGCCCAAAACCACAGAAGCACTGCTCCCAGCAACAGCTCCGTTCCCAATAGCAACAGCATCTGCCCCACTGGCTTGCGCACTCTTACCCATAGCCAAGGCATCTGCTCCACTCGCTGCTGCCTCTGTTCCAACCGCAATGCTGTCAGCTCCAGAAGCAGCCGTACTTTTGCCCAGAGCCAGTGCGCCTTCTGCCTCAGCCTTTGCGCTGTCTCCAATCGCTGCAGCACTATGACTGTTTTGCGTCACAGCAGCATTGTTACCCATCGCAATTGCATGATTCGAAGCAACCGTACTAGCCTTAGTTCCAATTGCCATGCTGTTATCGTTGAGCTGAGCATTGGTCCCATCATTATAGACCGTCGCTCCATTCCCCAGTGCAATCGAAGAATTTCCCCGAGCATTGGCTGCATCACCAATGGATATGCTTGCTTTGCCTCCGCCTATAACCACAATAGAACTGTCGCCATCAGCCGTCATACCGTTAAAAGATCCGCTGACAGCTTTTCGGCCAATGGCAATACTGTTTTCAGCAGATGAAGCAGAACGAGCAGCATCGCCCAGAGCCACAGAATCTTTGCCATTCGCTTTTGCACTGACACCAATGGCAACAGCATCTTTCCCCACAGCTGCAGCGTCCTCTCCTGTGGAGTTGGCACGGAAATACTTCATTCCCGGTTTTGTTTTATCCAAGCCCAAAGCAGAATTCACATTTTTTAGTTCTGTAATATCAGCCGTATTATTGTTGACTTTTCCTGTATTGGCCGTAATTGCATCTTTATTCGCCGCAATATCCGTCTTGTTTTGCTGGATGTCATTGGAATTTTGATTGATTCCAACTTTATTGTTAGCGATCTCTGTGCTGTTATCCGCAATTTTGTCCGCATTGGCAGCAATAGCTGTTTGGTTATTTTGTACGTCTGTTTTTACTGCATCCACTTCTGCACTGGTTGCAACCCCATCAGTGGATATTGTGATTGTCTTTGTTGTGTCGTCTTTAGTTACAGAGATATTCGTTCCGGCCTTCAAAATATCACCGTCATGAACAGCTTCAGCGTTAGCATAAAGTGCGCTTCCAAATACGAACACAACTGTTAATACAGAACTGGTCAGTACCCCCCCCCGATTTAATAATTGTTCTTAATAAAGAATTACCCGACGCTTTTCCACCATTTTTGGCTAATTCTGAAACAACCTGGTACTGCCCTTTTGCGCGATTGAATATAACCTTATAAATTCTATTCAATCTAATCGCCTCCTTTTGAAAAAATATTCATTTATGTAGCAAAATCGTTGAATTAATTTTGTCATTTCATGAATTTGTTTTGCCTTATTCTATCATTCTTATTTCTGCTTAACAATACATTTTTCCATGTTTTTACAACGTTTTATATCTATTCAGCTATCTAAATATAGACTAATATTTAACATTTACGGTATATTCTGTACTATATATAGTATTTATTCAGTTCTTTATGGTGAATTTAACAGTAATGTTTTTTAACATAGAAAAGCATGAAATTATTATTTTATTTTATGTTCATAATTTTATTTTAGTTTTTTCTATGAATTTTTGTTTCAGTATTTTTTCATTATTATGTATATTTATTTATAAATGGCTGCCTTTATTGTTCTGAAAAATTATGATTAATCAGTCTAATTTTCCCTTGCTGAAATTTAACCTATGGAGTAAGCATTTTATTGCAAAGTCTTGTATCTTTTATACCTTTATTTCCGTCCCATCCCGAAATGTTATCCGTATATTTTGTTCATTGTATACTGTAATGAAATCTACCAGGCTTGCCCACAAATATTCGTTAAATTCAGTGATAGTATCTTGTTTTTTAATTCGATCAATAAATTCTCCTATCTGCGTATTGCGTACTTGCTGTTTTTTGATTTTATCTAATATTATTTCGTAGTTATTTTTCATTTTATTGTACTTATTCATTAAATCATCGTATTTTTTCTCATACTCATTTTGATTCTGTGCAATTCTAGCATTCTCGGCAATATTCTTTTTTATTATTTCAGAAAGAATTAACATATCCTGTTTCAAATGTTCCCGTTCCTTTTCAAGGGACTTTGTTTGGCATAGCTGCTGCCGAATCATTTCTAAGTTCTCAATAATTTCATTTTTATTTGTTATCAGCTTGTTAACGGCACTCACAAAAATTTCTTTTATTCTTTCTGCCGTAAGATGTGGTGTGTTACAGTGATTTTTAAATTTACTATTACATTGGTATATTTCTCTGCGGTACGAATCATTAGAATGCCATATCTTAGCACCATACCAACTCCCACAATGTCCACATTTGATTTTTGTTGAAAAGATAGAGACCCCACTGTATCGTGTTTTTCCTGACTTCCGTTTCAAAATCTCTTCCTGCACCAAATCAAAAACTTGGGGACTTATAATGGCTTCATGATTATGCTCCACATAATACTGTGGGACTTCACCTTCATTGATCTTCATTTCTTTCGTAAGGAAATTGACAGTAAGTCTTTTCTGTAAAAGAGCATCACCTTTATATTTTTCATTAGTTAAAATGCTTCGTACTGTTCCAGCACACCAAGAATCTTTCCCGGCTGGGCTTTTAATACCTTTTTCAGTTAATTTGCGTGCAATAGAATGATATGTGAATCCGCTAAGAAATAAACGATATATTTCTTTTACAGTCTCTGCCTGTTCCTTATTAATTACTAGATTGCCATCTACCCCTCTCTCATATCCAAGGAAATGACTATATGCGAGACTAACTTTTCCATCAGCAAATCGTTTTCTATGTCCCCAAGTAACATTCTCTGAAATACTACGACTTTCTTCCTGTGCTAAGGAGCTCATAATCGTAATGAGAAGTTCCCCTTTGGCGTCTAATGTCCAAATATTTTCCTTTTCAAAATAGATTTCGATGCCCTTGTCCTTCAATTTACGGACCGTCATTAAACTGTCCACCGTATTCCGTGCAAAACGGCTAACGGACTTAGTAATAATTAGATCGATTTTCCCAGAAAGGGCATCCTCTATCATCCGTTTGAAACCTTCTCTATATTTTGTGTTAGTGGCCGAGATACCCTCATCTGTATACATCCCGATAAATTCCCAATCGGATCGGCTTTTGATGTAATGAGTATAATAATCGACCTGGGCTTCATAACTGGTAACCTGGTCATCATGATCTGTTGAAACTCTTGCATAGCCTGCGACCTTTCGTTTGCAATGACGATCCAGAGGTTTCTCTGAATACTTTTGAATTGAAGCTGGTATTACATGTACTTTTTTCATTAAAGTGTCACTCCTTTACTATAGCCATTAAAAAATTGAAACGACAAACTACCATCCCTTTGAATTTCGATTCGTTCTACCTTTTTTTGAAATATTTCTCCGTCAAAAGAAACCATCTGTAGTACACTAGCGGCAATGATTTTCAAAGTCTCTTCTTTAATTCCAGTGACGTGACTACATTTCCGTTTCCCCTTGCATCGCCAATAAGCAACTTTTTCTCTTTTTCGTTTCTCCAAGCAGCGAGTAAAAGTTACACCACAAATTGGGCAACAAATACGTTCTGAAAAAGCTGTATATCGTTTAGAAGCATCATTTTGATGGTATTTCTTCATCCACTGTCGTTGTTTCTCTTTCAGTTCATCTGTCCAACACTCTTTTCGAGCCGTCGAATTCCATTGCTTTTCTATAATGCGTCCATCTTTCAAGTGGAAAACCAATACCTTATAAGCGGGAACAACAATCTTTTTTACTTGCTGAAAAAATGTATTTTTATTAAAACTGTCTGTACCAAGAATAGTCGCACATATCTCTTCCAAAACGGGTTGGGGAACAGAACCATAAGCACCACAATTGGTACCTTTGCCTTTATGCGATTCGCAAGTCCAGTATTCATGGCATTCGCCTTTATATTTACGCTTTACATGTGTATAGCTTTTCCCGCATATTCCACATTTTATTATCCCTGTGAAGCAAGAAGTGTTCAAAAACTCCCTAGCATAACCACCCTGGCGTTTTCCCATCTCCTTGCGTCGTTTCAGTTCTTGCTGAGCCTTCTCAAATGTGGCAGCCGTAATAATTGCCTTATGATGGCGTTCTACTATGTATTTACTTTTTTCTCCATTATTAGCAACTTGATGTTTTGTGATTGGATCTGTTACAAAAGTTTTTTGGATCTCAAGGATGCCCGTATAAATCCGATTCGTAAGAATTTGTCTTATACTCGAATCTCTAAAAAAATGACCATATCTAGTGCGTATCCCATTTTTCTCTAAATCACGTATAAGTTCCTTTCTAGTTTTTCCGCTTAGATAGTCATCAAAAATTTTTCTGATAATCTTGGCTTCTTCTGGTTGAATTACTAAGGTATTGTGTTCCCACCGATATCCGTAAACCAAAAACTTTGCATGAGGAATGCCTTGCTCAAATTTTTTGTGAAATCGCCACTTGATATTATCGCTAATAGAACGGCTTTCTTCCTGAGCAAAAGAGGCGAGAATAGTCAACATTAATTCTCCTTCGCCGCTCATTGTATGGATATTTTCTTTTTCAAACCATACATCTACCCCGATCTCTTTTAGATGACGTACAGTATTTAACAAGTCCACTGTGTTGCGAGAAAATCGTTGAATAGATTTTGTCAGAATTATATCTATTCTTCCTTTTTCGACATCTTCCAGCATCCGCTGGAACTCCTGCCGCTTCTTTATCCCGGTGCCCGAAATCCCATAGTCGGCATAGACCCCTGCATATTCCCATTCTGGGTTTTTCTGGATCAGTCTGCTGTAATAGCTAACCTGGGCCGAAAGGGAATGGTGCATCCGCTCCGATTCCACGGATACCCGGGCATAGGCGGCCACCTTCTTGCGCTGTCTTAGATTGGGTATGCTTTGTTCGATTTTACGGATAGTCCGCATAGCATCAGCTCCTTCCGACACCATATATCACTCTGTTTGATACAATTAGCAAGTAAATAAGTCCCCGGAAAAAGGCTGACAGCGGCGGATCATATTCTTCTCAAAGTCCCGGTACTCCTTCTCGGTGATGAGCTTTTGGGACAGCATCTTTCGGGCCAGATGCAGAGTCATTTGGAAGGTGGCTTCGTTTTGAAAGGTCTTTTTATCCATGGCGCACACCTCTGAACCGGTAGGCAATGTAGCAGGCATGGGAACAAAACTTCCGGTGATTGTTTCCGTAGACGGTAAACTCTTTCCCGCAGGTCGGACAAGTAAAGGTGTAGACTGCTTTCCGCTTCACCAGTTCCAGATGGCAGTTCCACCACTTGTTCCGGCATGCATCGGAGCAGAACCGCTTCCGTTTCCGACCAGTGGCCTGTTCAATGAAGCTGCCGCACTGCTCACAAACGGACTCTGTCGGCGGTGCGGCAAGTCCTTTTCGCCGGCAGAAAGATTTCACGGTGTTGATGGAAAGGCCCAATTGGCAGGCTATGCTGCCATACCCTGCCCCATCACGGCGCAGGGCAATGATCTGTCTCTTCTGTTCGCCCTTCATAACGAATACCTCCTGAAAATTTGTTTTTCAGGAATAACAGGACAAAAAGGGTGCTATTAAGTACTTTCGGTTGCAAAAAAAATGCCCGTTAAGAGCATCCTGTTTTTCAACATTTTTAGTTCAACCATCACTTGGCATTATCATTTTTCTAAGCCGTGATAAAAGTTTGATATAGTAAACTGGATCATTATGTTCTTTCATTTTCCAGTCTACTCTAGTCTCACAATTCTCTATTTTTTCTGTCTAAATAGTTGCATTTTTCTATTTTACTAGAATGATTATACAACAAGCAATGATGGCATCTTATTTGGTGAAAAAAGTATATACTGTAATTTCTATTAAGTATCTGTCTGAAAAATACAATCCGTGATGGGTATTTCTAGTTTTTAATATTAAAGCAGCAACCTGGCTTTTTTATTGACAAGTTTGGTTTTTCTAACTATAATTAAATGCAAATGCAAACTATTTGCAAATCAGGGGGCTGAAAAATATTGAAAAAATGGATTGCTGTATTGTGTATGTTGTTTTGCTGCTGGGGGCGTGCGGAAGCTTCGGGGCATATCACGGATGTTTCGTACGGTGTCAATCAGGCAGGGCAGTTGCGGGTTGTCATTGAGTCAAATCAACCGCTTCCTTACGAAATGAAGATTTTAGAAGGAGAAGCCCATGTTTTTGTTAACGGTACACTGGCTGCTTCGATTGCGCCTGTCTACCATCCCCGTGAATCCACCCATGTGAAAACGGTCCGTTTCCAAAAAACTACCAACGGAACGCTAATTCATATACATACAGATGAAAAACCAACCCTGGCTGACTTTAAAATCTTTTCTTTAAAAGCAGATACGACAACCAAGCGGCCGAATCGCATAGTCATTGATGTGGCGCCGGTATTTACGCGTGGATACCGGGTAGGTGGCGGTCTTAAAGGCAAACGGATCACCCTTGATCCGGGGCATGGCGGTACAGATCCTGGTACCCATGGGCTTGAAACCGGGCTCAAAGAAAAGGAAGTTACACTGCCCCTTGCCTTTCGTGTAAAGAAGATTCTTACGCAAAAGGGCGCTACAGTCTATTTGACGCGGCTCAGTGATCGTGACGTCTATGGGCCAACTGCAACGGACCAGCAAGAGCTCCAGGCCCGTGTGGATGTGGCCGAAAAATCCGGTTCCGACCTGTTCCTCAGCATCCACTGCAATGCAAGTACGGACCGAAGTGTGGGCGGATATTCCACGTATTATACCCCCAAGACTCCCTATGACAAACGTTTTGCTGCCATCCTCCAGAAGGAGCTAATGACAACGGCCAATGTACCGGACCGGGGCATCTACGATTCCGGGCTGTATGTCAATCGGAAGTCCACCATGCCCAGTGCCCTTGTAGAGTGTCTTTTTATGACCAATGCTCGGGAAGAACAGTTGCTTTTGTCGGATAGTTTTCTAGATAAGATTGCCGAGGCAATTGCGAGGGGGATAGAGCAATTTGAAAAGTGATTTGGAAAGTCATAATTTTGGCAGCTTTAATGAAAGACGTAAAGTCATTCATTTGTAAATATGTTAATGGTGCAATGGAGTATCGCAAGATAGAAAGTCCGTAAATCTCAGTGATCGGCTTGTCCTTTATGAGGTTTCCTCTTATTTTTATTCAGAGTAAAATTGATCCGATTTGCTGCAGATTTCTATATTTCCATTGATTTATTTTATAGATTCGATATATAACCACTGGAACTATAACGCGCCGTAAAGAGTTTTAGTAAATTTCATCTTTAAGTCGTTCAAAAAAAAAATTGTTGTATGCCCCTTCTAGTTTTTAACTCTTCTTTAGAAAATTTTTCGTCGACTGCCATATTTTGTTCCGCCTATGTCAAATGTAGTGTCAGAGTTATGTTTTGTTGTCATGTGAAATCATGTAGAAAAAAGGTCTGCATTTCTCTTCTCACCGTAGTAAGCTCATTGCGCTATTAAAAATATATACCCTCAAAAAAGCCGAAATTATAGTATAAGTACTGTAATAGAAGTCGATTTCAAATTTAAGTAATATTGCAACATCTGTTTAGCTAAATGCTCTTTGGGTAATATAGAAGATCAATAAAGCGAATTTTCGTGAATATTAATATATGTTAATGTCTATTTAGTTGAATAACAATTTGTTAATAACATATTACATATGATAGTTGCATGCTGGTCACAGGTATTTACATATTAATGAGATAAAAATATAAATTGTTCACAATTTATATGAAAGTTTGTGCTATAATCAAAAAAGTTCTCTAGTAATGCCACATGTTCTTTTAGGTTATAAACATCGTCAGTACTGCAGGAATCTTTAACGAAATAGATTCTTTATGGAGAAAGCAGGTAAATGGAAAATCATGGACAACCGGGAAAGAAGAGCACAATTGTATAAAATGCTGGAACAAGGAGAGGAACCCTTAAGCGGGACATATCTTTCCAAAGTCTTGAATGTTACTAGGCAGATCATTGTGGGAGACGTGGCCATTCTCCGGAGCGGAGGTAAAAAAATTCTTTCGACAGCGCGAGGCTATAAGTTGGAAGACCCAGAAAAAGGGAAGGAATTTTGGCAAGATCTGAACTGCCAGAGCCAGAACATGGATGCAGCGGAGCTGGAAGATGAACTGAATGTAGTAGTAGACAACGGAGGAATTATCCATGGGATGACTCTGTCCCATGCTGTATATGGGATAATTCGGATAGCCATGGACCTGTATAGTCGTAGGGATGTGCGTCAGTATATGGACCGACTCCGGAAGGAAAAAGGGCTCCTAATCACAGCCCTGACACAGGGAAAACACACTCTCAGTGTCGAAACAAGAAATAAGGAGGATATGAATGCCTTGAAAGAAGGGCTAAAAGGCATGGGACTGTTGGTCCCATGTGAAAGTGAAAAAACAACACTTTAAAACAAAGAAGGGGCTGTGAAAAATGAGAAATCATTTTCAAGCCCCTTTCTTTATTGCCGCACTAAAGCCACCAGTAGAACCGTTCCAATCCCATAAGCCAGGTTCCGTTGTACCTTCAGGCGTTTCTGTATTCTATTGTTTTCTTTCTCGTACGCGACTAAGGATTCGTTGGCAATCCTCAAGGATTCTTCCCGCCGTATCGAGGTCGTCTTCAGTTCGGTCAATCGACTCCCTTGCTGATTGGACAGTTCCCTGGCTTTCTGCAATTCGGTCCGTGCTTCGGTCAATTGCGTCTCCAATTCCTGCATTCGTTTCTTCTGCAGACTGGATTCCTTCTGTAATCCGTTGTTGATTCTCTGCAGTTCGCTGATATTCTCCTCCAGCCGGGTTAGTTCCTCTTCCGTGATGGTATACGAAGAAGCCAAGGACACCTGCGGACAGCAGAAGAGCAAGCATAGCAGCAAGAGCCATACGTTTTTTCTCAATCATCCCCACCCTCTTTCCATCAAAATTGCCGAAAGGCCGGTATCCCGTCATATCCTTACTCTGGCGGGATTTTTCTTTTTCAGGACTCCATGGGCTGCCATCCCTTCTAAAAGACGGCTCCTGGGTCAATCTGGCAAGTCATTTTCTTTAGAGGAGTAAAGTAAAGAAAAGAATGCCAGCCAGTATGCCCAGGAGGAAGCCCAAAAGGAAATCATCGTTCATTTTCCACGGGTTCATAGTGTCTCAACCTTTCCTGGCAACATAATCCGTCACCCCGCGGGCGATGGCACGGGCAAATTCGTCCTTCCGATTCATCAGAAGCTGCACATCGTCCTCGTTGGTGATGAAAGCGGTCTCCACAAGGACGGCCGGCATATCCGTTTCCCGAAGCACGGCCAGACCGGGACGTTCCTTCACACCTCGGTCCAGGGTCCCCAGGCTCTGGACGATCTGGTTCTGGATGCATTCGGCCAGGCCATAGGCTTCCTCACTGTCCTCGCTGTACACCAGGGTTTCCGTCCCTTGAGCTTCTTCTGCGGCTGCCGCATTGCAATGGATGGAGATAAAGAGGTCTGCCTTCCAGTCGTTGGCGCTGGCACAGATGTTGGTATAGTTGGGGGATTCCCCGCAGAGGTTGTCGGACTGGACCAGCATGCAGTCATAGCCCACCCGGTTCAGGTACTGCTGAACTCCGGCTCCGATTTCCTTTACGATACCCGCTTCAGTGACCCCGTGTTCTTCGTTGACAGCCCCGCTGTCCACACCGGGCATATGGCCCGGATTGATGTAAATCTTCATGGTTTATCCTTCTCCTTTTCAAAATGATCTGGGATCCCGTTCCCGTCAAGATCCACAAAGCAACCTGCAATGAAGGTGATGAACCCCACCATGGCAGGCCCTACCAGTTCCCGTATCATAGCCAGAAGGTCCGGAAGCTGGATTTTCCCCGTCACTGCCAGATAGACCCAGAAGCCATAATAGGAAACCACAAAAAGAAAGACCGTCACCATATACCCGATGACGATCCATTTAATGGGCTGCTGGAACTGATTGAGCCGCTTCTTCACAGCTCCAAGACCCTTATTGAGCCAGCCCCTTACTTTTTCAAACATGGCGGACTCCCCAGATTTCGGTTGTGCTCATGGAGCTTATCGACTTCCCCCTTCAGGTCTTTGTACCGGTGCCACAGGTTGTCGATGTTGGTCTCGATGCCGGCCTGGGCCACCCGCATTTCGTTGATGAGTCCAGTCAGATCTTCCAGGGCCTTGGTATTGTTATCGATGCTCTTGTGGAGCGCCAGGTTCTCGATCTTCTGGGGACGCAGGATCAGCCAGCACCCGAATACGGCCAGGGCACTGATCACTGCGTTCACAAAGGTGTAGCTGATGAAATTCATGGCGCACCCCCTCCTTTCTTTGCTTAACGGCCAGGCGTCACATGAAGAGCCCGGCCTTTGTACCGTCCGCATTTCGGTCCGCAGTACACGTCTTCCGTAGGGCTCCAGGAAAAGGAGAAATCGTTCTCCCCTTCCGTCAGCTCCTTTGTCTGGCCGGCATGGCTCACATACACCGGCTCCTTCCAGAACCCGGAGCGCTCCAGCACCAGGGACCCCTCGATCCGGCCATAATGGATCTGGGCCTTCACCTTCCTGACCGTCCAACTGAAATCCCGGTCCAGCTTATGGAGGTCAGCCAAGGGCACATGGGGAAAGCGGGAAAAATCATGGGTGCGGCTGTTGAGTTCCTTCTGCCCCTTGGGCAGGAACACCTTGATGAACGTATTCTTCCCGGACTTGTCGATTTGCACATAGGCGTTAATCCGCAAGGTCCGGAGCATCTCCTGGGGACCCAGATCCATCACCTGGAGGATTTCCCGGAAATTGAACAAGGGATAGACGGTTCCGGCAATGGGGTTCTTCAGGATCACCGTAGAGGACCCGGAACGTAGAGTCTCAAGATTTATGAACACACATTCGTTATTACAAGAGAAAGTCATCCGGTTCCCATCCAGGTCCAGGGCAATGGTATCTTTCGTCTGGATGGCTTCTGGGAAGATAAAGAGAGAATTCATGGCCGACTCACTTCCCTTTTGAACCAGGTGTAGAGAGCCTTGTAAAATCGGCACTCCAGTTCATGCTCCTTGCTCACGATGCAGGCCCCGCCGCACATGTCGTAGACGGAACAAGTCTTACAGTGGGGATTCACCCGGTGAATCAGATTCTGCTGCTCCCTCAGCCAGTCCGTCCCCAGCTTCTCTTTCCGGATATACAGACAGGGATAGGACTGCCCCTTGGCATCCACCTTTCGCAGCTTCCGATTGCTGCAGTAGGTTTCCCCATAGGTGTAGTGTGCTTTCCTCCGCCGTTCCAGAGTCTGGTAGAGTCCTTCATACCGCTTGTCCCGGATGCCGAATCTCCGGAACCGGGACAAGTACAGCCCCACGTACTTTTTGTACTGTTCCAGGAGGGAGTCATATTCCTCTTCCGTCAAGGCGTATTTCCTGTTGGCTTCGTTGGTCACATGAAGGAGATGCGGGAAAAAGGAAAGGGACCGTCCGACGACTTTCTCCTTCTCCCGGAACCGCTCCATGATGGCCCCCAGGTCTGTGTTGCCATGGTACAGGGTAGTGGATACGGCCACATTCGGATAATCCAGAAGGTCTGTAAAAGGGTCATAGCCCCGCAGGTCTTTCTCCGCCCCGTCATAGCTGATGCAGATCTGGAAGCCGTGCTGCCGGAAATAATCCAGGTGCTTTCCGATGCCGATGCCGTTGGTGCTGAGGGAAAACTTGGCCTCGGACACCGCACGAACCACCTTCCGGATTTCCTCCATATAGAGCAGCGGCTCCCCGCCCATAAACTTGATGGCCCCGGGAGGATTGCGTTTTAGTTCTTCCAGGAATTCATCGGAGATGCCTTGTTCATCACTGGAGGCTTCCCGGTGACAGTAGAGACAGTGGAGATTGCACTGGCTCCCCAGGTAGATGGTCAGTTTCCGCGGTTCAGCCATTCTTCTCCCCCTTTCCGATAAAGACAAAATAGTCGTTCCATACCTCATACCATTTCCGGCCCAGCTTAATCTTCACCGGTCCTTCCACCCCAAAGGGATACAGCCGGAAACTACCCGTCCCGTGATCCAGTTTGATCCGCCGGTTGTTCACAAGACCTGCGGAAGAATCCACGAAGACTTCCTCGTCATCGATATCCCGGGTGAGCTTTTCTTTGGTGGAAAAGTCCCCTTTGTATTTCTGGATGGTGAAGTCGATGTACTCTTTACCTTCTTCGGGGACAAACGGTTCCTCCGGATCCCCATCAATGAGATATCCTTTCCGGTTGGCCATCAGCTCCCGGCCACCAGCAGAAAGGCTGTAGCTGTCCCACAGTTTCATTCTGGGATGGTCTCCCAGAATCAGGTCGCTGGTGCTAAAGGGCAGCAGCTCATATTCCTGGTCGGATTCAATGGTGAAATTTTCCTTTCTCCCGCTAAAGAGCCGGACCACAATGTCCCGCTCGCTATCTGCCAGGATGCCCGTGTCCACGCTGAGGATGGTGTGATTCCCGTACAGCTGGGTCAGGATGGCAAAGTCCACACGGATGGATACACCCAGCCGGTTCAGGTCCAGGAAGCGGTAATCGGACTGCATGGGCTGCCGGAAGATCTTCACCGTCCCGTTGCTTTCCGTCAGGGCATAGGAGCTGTAAGGTCGCAGATTCTCGATGACGTCAGATCCGGCCCAGCCATCAACGGCACTGCTGCACTCTACTTTGCAGAAGTCCCCGCTCAAGGTTAAATGGACCACATGATCCGCGTTGGATTCTTCGTTGTAATAAATCTTCAGCATCATTCCACCTCCCGGTCCGCCACATCATATCCGTTCACCAGCACGTCCCGGCCCCCTTCGATGGTCAGCCGGTAGCCAGTCACTTCTTCCTTCTTCACTTTCATCACATCATCCTGGACCCGGGACGTCTGGAAGAGCATCTGGATCCGCCCATTCATGGCCTTCCGCACATTCTTTAGGGTAATGGCGCTCCGCAGCCCGGTAAGGGTGAAAAGGACACTGTTCCCGGCCAGGACCAGCTCCGGGTTCTTTTCAAAGTGGAGGGTCTGATGGAGCTGGACCTGTTCCACTTTGAGGAGCTTCCTGGCCCGATGCCCTCGGTCCACCACCAGCATCCCCGTTTCCAGTTTCTCTACGGGAACCGGTCCTTCTGCTGTGTGCACGTTTCCTTTGGCAATGATCATCTTTTCCGTTCCTCCTTAGCTATCGTCACTGCAGTTACAGTTGCAGTTGAACGTCATGTAATATTGGCACTTCTGACAGGTCTGGCACCCCTGGCAGTTTTGGCAAGACTGGCATCCCTGACAGGTTTGGCACCCCTGGCAGCCCTGGCAACTCTGGCAGGTCTGACAGCAGTTGGCCTGGCAGCAGTTCCCGGAAAAACTTTCTTCCAGCTTGTTGATGGCCGCATCCAGTACCTTAATGTTGACCTTCTTCACCCGGGCATAATCAAGGGAAGATAGATCGATGGTGACCTTCTTGTTGGTAGATAAAGTCTCAAGGCCCGTCTGCACATCCGTCAGATGTTTCTTTAAAACGCTTTCTCCTTGTTCCGCCATGTTCTCACCACCTTAGGAGTCGTCCGAACAATTGCAGTCGCTGCTTCCGCTGCAGTTGCAGTTACAGTTACAGTCGCACTGGCCCCGGGTCTGACAGGTACAGTCTCTCTGGCTGCACTGGGAGATGCTCTGGCAGGATTGGCAGGAGGTGGACTGGCAGCTGCTGCTTTGGCATTTCTGGCAGGTTTGGCATCCTTGGCAAGTCTGGCAGTACACGCAGTTCCCACAGTTGTCCACATTAGCCGCGTAGGTATTGAGCTGTTCCAGGGCCGTCTGCAGTTCCGTCACATGGATGGCTTTCACCTTCAGTTCGCTGGTGCCGGTCACAGCAGCAGAATCTGTAAAGGTAGTTTTATTGATGGTACCGTTCTTTGCCATGATCTTTCTCCAAAATCTTCTGCCCGTACTGCTGGATGGTCATAAGGACCGGAGTGAACACCGCTCGCTTCAGCCTGCAGTAGGACTCCTTCCGGGCCTTATCCCCTACCAGCTTGCAGCCTCCCTGGCAGAAAGCAAGGGCCGTGCAGGAAAGGCACTCTTTCCTATGTTCGTGGGTATGATCCCCCGCCAGGATGTGCTGCAGGTAAGTGAAGTACCCGTCATGGATGGAACCTACCTTCCGGGAGGTGTTGTGGCAGGGATACAGGTTCCCCTCAAGGTCCAGGTTCAGCACCGTGAGCCCGTTCCCGCAGGCCGCCGTATACCGGTCCCATTTTCCTTTCCCCGTAAGGTAGAAGTCTTTCAAAGAGTGGAACAGCTGCCGGATATAGGCTTCTTTCGTGTACCGCTCCGGCGGGACCCGTTTCCCGAAGCCTTCCAGGAACTGGAGGGTCAGCTCTTCCATCTCCCGCTCCACCCGGCCGTAGTTGATTTCCAGTAGATCCTTTTGGGGCAGCCCCGTATCCATGATTTCGTCCAGGTTCACCGCAATCTGGTAGCCATGGATGGCACTGTACTCTTCGGAAATCTGCTGGAATGCCTGGAGGATTTCCTGGGGATAGGCCCTGGCAGAAAGCACCCCGGACAGGCAGAGATGCTCCAGGGCCAGGATCCGCTCCCGGGTTTCCGGTACGGAAAACACATCATAGCCTCTTGTCTTCAAGACGTGAGGCCCATCCCAAGAGATGGTCACGGAGAAGTGATGGGCATGAAAAAAGCGGACCATTTCGTCCGTTAGTGCCCGGCCATTGGTGATGATGCCAAAGGTCATGGGAATTTTTCCTCTTTTGATTTCTTCCACCACTTCTCGGATGGTTCTAAAGTACAAAAGAGGCTCCCCGCCGTAGAACTGCAGGTGGAGAGTCCGGGTATTCTCTTGGGCCACTTCTCCCAGGAAGTCGTAGATTTCCGGATTCACTTCCCGGCTCAACGGTTTATGCACCAGTGGATGCTGGAGGCAGTAGGCACAGTTCATATTGCAGGAATTCCCCAGCATGAGGAATACCGTGTTGATGTTTCTTCTTAAATATTTCATCTTCCACTCCTTACCAGGATCTTGACCAGCCGCACATTTTCTGCGGTATCGTCCTTCACGATCTGTCCCACCGCCTGGGTGATGCTTTCTCCTTCCAGGGCCATCCGGCCCACACCCGGCATCTCCGAAGGAATGACCCAGCCGCTCTTCCTGGCTTTCCCATACATCCGGACCGGGACACGGCCGGCCAGGGCTACCGGGATATAGGTGGGCAGGTTCGTCTTCAGGATGTCATCTCCCGGAGAAAGGGTACGGCCACCAATGATGGAGGCAAAATCCTCTGTGTGGACCCCCACCACACACCGGCTGCTGAAAGTTGCCTTGCTGTATTGCTCTTTATTCGAAGTTTCGTCCAGGGCAATGATGTCTCCCCGCTGGGTGTCCCCGCCTCGGGGAAAGAATTCAGCGTAGTCGTTATAGACCGCGTTGTAGACTTTCGTTGCGGTGAGCGCCCCGGTGAGAGTCACATTCCCGTTGGCATCCGTGGCTACAAACCGGCTGTCGTTGGTCAGCTGACTGGTTTTATCTGGAATCACCGGTCTGTCCAGGAGATCCGTGTAGCTGCCGCTTTTCGCCACTGCAGCAAGGGTTCCTGTCTCCCCGGTGAGTTCTGCCTTTGTGGCATAGGTTTCTGCAATGTTGTTGCCCTTCCCATCGGCCACAGCTGCCTGGGCGGTTGCTGTGGCATCCAGCTTTTTCCCAATGGCTGCCATGATGGTGGTGGCAAAATTCGGGTCATTCCCCAAGGCATCCGCCAGTTCTTTCAGGGTATCGAGAGAAGCCTCCGAGCCACTCACCAGTTCGGCAATCTTCTCTTTTACATAGGCCACATTGACAATCTGTGTACTTTGCGCATCTTCTGCCGGAGTAGGAACTGCTGGGGTTCCCGTAAGAATGGGGCTGTCCACATTCGCTTTCACTTTCAGGTCGATCTGCATCTGGGCCAGTTTTTCTGCCGCACTGTCGGCACTTTGTTTCGCCAGGGTAGCCTGGGTTGCCGCTTCCTGTTGAGAGGTCTTCGCTTCAGCCGCACTGCCACTAGAAGCCTTAGCACTGGTATCTGCCGCTTCGGCACTGGCTGCGGCTTCTGTCGCTTTTTGGGAAGAAACCGTGGCCCAGCTCTTGGCAGACTTGGCTCCGGAAACTCCGTCCGGTTCCCCCTCACTTTCTGCCCAGGCTCGGGCCGTTTCAGACCAGGTCTTGGCGGAACGGGCTCCGGTGACGCCATCCGGATTGGTGGTGCTTTCCGCCCACTCCTGGGATACCTCACTCCAGGTCTTACTGGAGCGGGTCCCGGTGCCGGCCGGGGCACTGTCGCTTTCCGCCCAGGCTTCTGCCATGTTCTTGCTGTTTAAGGCATCCGCCGCATATTCCCCGGCCTTGTCCCGGTAGGCCCGTGCCTGATCGGCGGCGTACCCGTCAGTCACATCTCCCAGTTCCACTTCCGTGTTGTTCTGGACCGTTAGGGTCACTTCCACATTGGCCGCATCAGACATTGTGAGCCACCCCCTTGATGATGAAAGACTTGGTAAAGAAGCAGGTGAGGATCCGTTCCGTTTCGCTGTTGATAATGGCCAGATCGTAAATGTATGCCCCAGGTTCTAGAGAATCCAACGCTCCTTTGGGCACCACTACATCTACAAAATTGTTGTCCGGATTGTAGAAATTATCCGAATAGACCACTTCGGAAGAATTGGTGGTTTTCTTGATGGCAAAGACCACCTTGTCTGCATGAGTCAGCTTGTAGTTGGTGAAGCGAAACCGGATGGAAAAGGTATCGTACTGGGACACCTGGATGTTCTTATTTTCGTCAATGACCAGCATCTTATCCTCCTCCCGAATCATCGGTACAGTCGCAGTTGCAGTTGGAATAGATGATTTCCCGGGTATATTCCTGGGTATGGGACCGGTTCACCAGTTCCTGCAGGATTCGCCGCAGGGAGTAGGTTCCGGCCGGAATCCCCCGGTGAGTCTTAATCCGTCCCCGAGCAGTTTCAAAAGCGTGCCGTTCTGGACCGGAGGTGATGGTGTTGTCCCAGGAATTGACCCCGGACACTACGGCCTCCCTCTCCGGCTGGGTGCTGGATGTGACGGCGATCTCCACCTGGTCGATGAGCCGGTCATCCGTCAGGGTCCCCATCCCGTTATAGGTGACAAGGACGGTTTTTCCCGCGTCAGCTGCCGAAAACTTCAGAGTCCCGGTGTTCCAGCCTTCGATGCCATGCTCTGTAGTGAGGTAATCCGGCCAGTACTGCCCCTGGGCCGGTTCTTCCGATACTTCCGTAAGGAGCGCCCCGTTCTGGAACTTCACCTGCAGGGTAGTGGGAGAAGTCTTCTGGGGCACTTCCGTCAGCCGGATGGTGTACGGGCTGTTGCTGGGGATCACGTGGGTTTCGTCATAGATTTTTTTGATGTTAAAGGTATTCTCAAAGGGATCGAACCGATAATCATGAATGGCCATCAGCTTCCTCCTTTCCATTGTTTCAGGGCCGAAGACTGGGACTGCTCGATATCCTTGGACCGGCGTTCGATGTCCGACAGGTACCGGTCCACGGAAAACTGAGGCTCGCCCAGCTCCATCTCTGTCTTGATGCCGTATTCCCCGGACAGAGTATACTTGATTTTCTTGATGGGATACGTATCCGCGTTCCCGTCCAGTCTCCGGATTTCCGCAAGGCCCTCCGTGGACATGTGGCGGACGTTGAAAGTTCCATCCGGGTAAGGGTATTCCAGCCGGACGCCGCTGATTTTGGCGGATTTCACCGGGGCCTTGTACTGGCTGATCTGGTTTTCTCCCCACCTTTGGGCATCGGCTGCATCATAGGCTTCCGGCAGGTTCCAGACCGCCTGGTGGACCCCGTAGCGGTTCTGGCTGTCTTTGTCTTCCACAATGCAGAGCCACTGTTCTCCTTGGTCGTCCACACTGCCGCCCTTGATCCGGGCCCAGTTCACCAGTTTGGACACATCCCAGGAAGGGGTATAGGAGGTGATGTGTTTTCCCACGGTCAGCCGGGCTTGTTCGTTGACAGAAGTCTCTCTACGGCGAAAATACAGGCACCGGTATTCGTCCACCCCGTACACGTAGTCCACCGCAAAGTCGGCCAAGGTATTCAGGGCTTCTTTCACCGTCACCCCGTCAAAGACCAGTTTCGTAGGACTGTACCCCACGCTCTGGATTTTGCTGTCGTTGTAGACCACCTGGAGGGTCTGCCGCTCCACCTGCCTGGCGATGTCCCGGACGATGTCTCCCACATCTGTGTTCTCATAGGTCTTCCAGAGCATCACATTCTCCAGACGGTTGTAGAAGCCGTAGCCTTTGTATACGAACTTGGTGTCCGTTGTCCCCTCAATGGGCCGGCTGATAATGTATCCGCTGTACCAGGGCTTCCGGTCTCCATACAGGTGGATGTCGATGCGCTGCATGTAGTCCAGCTGAGCATTGTCGGGCTGCCGGTAAAAGGTCAGCTGGCACTGGCCGCAGCCGGTGCTGGTGATTTCAAAGGTCACTTCGTTCAGGGCATTGGCCTCGCTTCCCCCTCCGAAAATCGCTGTCCGGGTCCCGTCCTTTTTGTACGCGTAGACCACGAACTGGCCGGGATAGTACTCATGGACCTTGCCTCGATCGCTGCTGCCTTCTCCTTCACCAGTAGGTCCAGCAAAGATCCACCGGCCGAAGAGGCCCCGTCCAAAAATGAAATTCGTCATACAAACCACCTGTTGGTATACGTGATTTCCACTGTCCCGGCTCCCCCTGTGTAGAGAAACAGATTGGCTCCCGGCTTGGCGTGGAGAAATGTCCCGGTAAAGGCGTTGATGCTGTTGTCCTTATCTCGCCAGACAGTTCCTTCCCTGCCATTTACGATGGAAGTCTTGGGGGCCACCAGAAGGGCATCGGTGAGGGTGAATTTTTCTTTGGCCTCCTGGTGCCAGACGGTGAGATTTGTCATCCGGTCCAGGGGGATAAAGCGAAAGGTAAGCGGCGTATCCACGCTCCCCAGGTTGTGGAGGACCATTTCCGCCTGCACCGTAGCCTGGGGAAAGGTGAACACCACCCGGGATTCCTGGGCTTCATACCGGAAAGGGTCGGCCAGGAGAAGAGACACGGTGATGTTGCTTCTTCTCTGCTTGAACCCGTTCTCGAACTTGTGCTTGATTTTCGACAGGCAGGCCACGTGGTAAACCCGGTCCGGCCGGCCTGCCATCAGGGAATAGTCCGTCTGGCCAAAGAAGGTATAGGCTTCGTTCAGCACTTCATCATGGTCTTCTTCCGTAGTGCCATCCATGGAAAACTCCACCTGGAGGGTCCGGCCGTCAATCTTCCCATCCCCTACGGCATCACTGCCATGGGCAAAGGCCCGGGACTGGAGCTTATTCCGGAAGGTGTAGCTGCCGCTGTCCATCAGACTCCAGTGGACCGGGATCTTGTATTCCATCCCATCTTTGGTGATGGTGAAATTCTGTTCATTTTCTTTCCGTTCCGGGAATTGCATGTTACGCACCTCTCAATCCAGCCAGGACAGCATCGGTAAACCCATCCATCAGATCATCCAGATCCGCAGCGTTGTTGATGTCCCCGTAGTTGTTGAAGGTTGTTGCAACTTCCCGGTTATCCGTAGATTCACTGGAATTCGTAATGCCTTCAGCAATGCTGTCGAACACGGCCCGGTTCAGAGGCAGGGCCACTTCATCCCCGGCATCCCCCAGAACGCCAACAAGGGGTCTTGTGAAATATCCGCCTTTGGCATAATGGGGTGTCTTGTTTCCTGCACCGGCTGTCCCTGCTGCACTGTTGGTAGCAGCTGCCGCCATCCCGATGCCCACTGCTGCAGAAGTCCCTCCGGCCAAAAGGCCCGTAGCCACAGGCCCTGCAGACGGGTCGATGACCAGTTTCAGCCAGGCCGCGGGAGCCAGAGCTCCGGCGGCTGCCGTTCCCTGGGCGGCCGTCTTGGCGGCACTGGCCGCGTTGAGTTTATCCCCGAAGAGAGCCGTCACCAGCATCCCAGAGAGCATCTGGGAGAAATAGCTGGCGATGGTTTTCAGCATGGCCTTCCCCAAATCCAGGAAAGCCTCCTTAGCGTTCTTGGCCCCGGTAAGGATATCCGTGAAAGCGGTCTCCAGGCCGCTCAAGGTGGTGGAAGCCATGTCCGCAATGAGTTCCAGAGTTCCCATGTGGGCATTCATATAGGCTTCCTGGTAGGTATCCATCAGGGACTTTTCCGCATCGATGTTGCTCTGCCGAAGAGCCATTTCTGCGGTAAGGGTTTCCTGCAGCATGGCCAGGGAGTTCTGGTTGTAGGCTTCATCCAGGGCCGCCTGGATGTCTTTCCCCTGGGCAAAGTAGGCATTCCGCTCTTCCATGTAGCTTTTGTAGGCTGCTGCCTTTTCCAGGTTGGCCTGTTTTTCAAAGGCGATTTCGTTGGCACTGGTCTGTTCGTAGGCAATGCCTTTTTCCTTCAAAGCGTTCAGGAACACAGTCTTTTCACTGGCCGTCAGGGAAATGAAGTCTTGGGACAGCTTGGCGTACTTGTCATCAATGGAAGCCACCACTTTTTCCATGTCGGACTGCATCTTCATGACTTCCTGTTCCTGTTTGGAACCATAGAGAGTAAGTTTCGCCGTCACCGCATCGAAACAAAGAGTCCGATGGCCGGAATGGCAAGGCCGGTGAGGGTGGAAACAATCAGCAGGATACCCGCCTGGAACTCAGGGGGAATGGCCGTCAGGAGAGCTTCCGTAAGTCCAGAAGACTGGACTGTGGCCGCAAAGTTCGTCAGCATATCCCCCAGCGTCTGGAAGATTCCCGTAAGGTTCAGGGCTTCTGCAATCTGGAGGCCTACCTGGGCGGCAGACTGTTCTAAGCCGTCCATGAGGGTGGACCAGGTGCCGCTGATGGTCTCACTCTGCTGATCCATCATGCCCCCGAAGGACTGTTCCATTCCGCTCACAAGAGCCGTGATGCCGGTTGCCGCATCAATAGCTCCCTTGGAGACCATGCTCATGGCTTCCGGCACGGACACCCCGATCTGGTCTGCCAGCATCTTCCAGGCCGGGATCCCTGTTTCGGTAAGCTGCATCATTTCACCAGCCTGGACCTTGGACTTGGCTGCCATCTGGCCCAGGGCCAGGGTGATCCGGTTGATGCCTTCCGCCCCGAGACCAACGCCAGCTGCCGCATCCCCTACCGCTGTCAAGGTGGGGATGACCTGTTCCGCAGAAAAGCCGAAAGCGATGAACTTCTGGGCGGCTTGGGATACCTGACTGAATTCAAAAGGGGTCTTAGCCGCAAAGTCCTGCATCTTCCCCAGGAAGTCCTGTGCTTTTTCCGCACTGCCCAGCATATTGGTGAAAGCGGTCTTGGTGCTCTGGAAACTGGCCCCGGCTTTCACCGATGCCATCCCCAGAGCAGCCAGGCCAGCCCCGATGCCTCCTAAGACAGCCAGGGATTTCTTGGACACGTCAAGAGCTTCGCTCCCAAAAGCAGACTTGATCTGCCGTTTTGTGGCATTGAGTTCTTTCCGGAGGTCGGAGGTATCCGCCCCGATCTTTACCAGAAGGTCAGCGATGGTCGCCATGTCCCTCATCTCCTTTCCGTCTGAATTCCTCGAAGAAGGCATCCCGCTCGGCTGCGATTTGGCTGCTGGTTTTCTTCGGCAGGAAGGGCTTCATCAGCTTCTCCGTCCTTACCGGTTTCCGGGTGTGGACGCTCATGAGGCAGGCCACCCAATAGGCGGTCTCCCATTTCTTCCGTTCCTCTGCCCTGAACCGGTACTCGGCCATCCGGTCCAGTTCCAGGGGAGTCAGAGCATAGAACTGGGCGGGCAGAAGGTGCAGCAGCCCATAGGCCACTTCTTCTGCCCATCGCAGCCAGTCATTGAAAGACGGGACTTCTTCCTGTCCCGCTGTCAGTTTTTTGGCTTAGTTTTCCCTTTCCCCGATTCTTTCCCAGGATCTTCTTCCGGGAAAATAGCATAATACACATCTTTCCCCAGGATGCCGGACCCGGCAATGGCCTTCACCACCGGCTGGACAAATTCTTCCATCTCGTGACCTTCGTCGATCAGTTCCTGCATTTTGGTAGCGTACCACTGAGGGTTCTTGATGCCGTGCTGCCGGAGGCCGATGGAAAGAAGGGCCGTCAGGATCCCCAGGTTCAGTTCCTGGTTCCGGATAATGTCCCCGGCGCTTTTGCCAGTGATGTTTTCCACCTGGATCAGCCGGCCGATATCGAAATACAGATACTGGCCGGGACCGAATACTTCAAAGTCGATTTTCTTCATGGAATGTTATTCCTCCTCTCAGCCGCCAGTGATGGAAGTACCATCCGCACTTTTCAGATCGCTTAAGGGGCCGTCCCCGGAAATAGTCCCAGACAGGGTGGCCACGTCATCATGTGGAGTGGACAGGCTGCATTCCGTTACGGAGCCCCAGCCGGTCACATAGCTTTTGTCCGGGTACTCGAATTTGATGTGGACCTGCTTCCCTGCAAGGAAAGAGGCTTCCAGGAATTTGGCTCCTTTGTCTCCGGCCAGATACACAGATTCCAGATCCAGGGACCAGTTCCGCAGGCCGGGGATGGTGGATTTCCACCCGTTGGATGTTTTGCTACTGGCGTCGATTTCATCTGCCTGCCGGCTCAGATCCCCACTCCTCTGGCCCCCAAGAAGCAGCCAGGTGGGATTGGTGTCGGATTCTCCCGCGTTCAGATAAATAAGGTAATCCTTGCCGGCAGTGGCCGTGTTAGAGGCTTCGCTCCGGCTGGGAAAAGTGGTAGTTGCCATATTATTCCTCCTTATGGATGTTTTGGATGAGGACTTCCAGGGTGATCACCCCGCTGTAGCCGGTCTCATCCTCCGGGTAGGTTTCGTAGAAATCCACCCCCTGGGCGGAGACATAGAACTCTTCAGCAGCGAGATCCAGTTGTTCTATGCCAAACAGGTTGATCAGTTTTTCCGCCAGGGTGTTGATTTCGTACCGGCCCTTGTAGCTGCTGTAAATGTGGATGTGGACCGAAAGATGGGTCATGTCCTCGGTCTTGGTGGATTTGTCCTGGACCGTCATGGTCCCCAGGGTAATAAACGGCAGCACCGCTTCCTGGGGCACATAGTCATAGACGGCCAGTCCCGTATGGTTTTTGAGAAAGGCCACCAGGGCCTTGTGTACGGCGTTATTGGGTAATCTCTTCATGGTTCCTGGATCGCTTTCTTTACATCCCGGATCAGCTGAGGTTCCACATAGTCATAAGCCGGCTTGAAGAAGGGCTTCCCCGCCTGGGCCGGGATCCGGGACCGTTTGGTAAAGACGGGCCCGCCCCGGAAAAACCGGAGGGCCTTTTTCTTCCTGGGCTTCACCGTATGGGCCCGGCTGCCGAATTCCACCAGATGGGCATAGGGCACGTTGCTGTATACCTGACCTTCCAGTTTCACCGTAGAAAACCGGGTCTTAATGGATTTCTTCAGTTTCCCCGACCGGACCGGGACCCGTTGCCGAGCTTCCCGGGCTACCGCATTTGTGCCGTTTTTCAGAGCGGCTTCCACCCGGAGGCGGGCTTTCCCGTCCCAGGCAGCAATCTGCCGGACAGCCTTGCTCAGTTCCCCTTCCGGGACTTTTACCGTAAAGAAAGGCACTTCCTACACCCCCTGTTCATACCGGTAGATGATCAGCGTGGTGCTGTCCCGGTAGGTATTGTCCACCGTTTCGATTTCATAGAGTTCTTTCAAAAGCCGAAGCCGCCAACCTTTCCGGATATCCTTTCTTGGCCGAATCTTCAGCCGCAGCTGCTCCCGGTTCATGGGCGTCCCCTGGGCCTCCTGCTCGGCGTAGTTGGTCTGGATCACCTGGGCCCAGATCTGTCCCATTTCTTCGTAGTCTGTATGAAAACCTCCGTATCCATCTTCGGAAGGGATAGGTCTAAGAAGGGTGATCCGTTTGTCCATCTTTCCGATTTTCATCAGAAGGCTTCCTTTCTTTCTCCAAACAAAAGGGAGCGCAGGGTGAGAAGCAGATTGTGGTAATCCGCATCTTCCCTGTGCTCGTAGAGATAGGACACGGAAAAAAGGACAGCCATTTTGAAGGCCGCTGTTTCTTCTGGTTCTTCCTTTCGAAGGGTATCCAGGCAGAGCCGCTCAGAAGAGGCGATGAGACGGGTAATCAGCTCGTCTTCTTCACTTCCGTCTACCCTTAGATAGGCTTTGACTTCTTCCAGTGTCACCAATCCCATCACCTCCTTTTATTCACCGATCAGCCCGCCTGGACCTGCAGTACTTTTACGGTTTCCGGCAGGATCAGGCGGCCATCCACCCGTTCACTGGCCAGGAACCCGATCTGTCCGTTGGCGGCATAGAGTTCGCTGAGCCGCTTGAACTTACGGCCCTGACGGTCGGCAATCCAGTAATAGGAATAGTCCCCCAGGGCAATGACCTTGTTCCCCGCAGCCAGTTCCGGCACAAAGCTGGAGGTGCGGTACGGCAGGCTGAGGATCCGGTCCGGCTGGCCCACCTGGACGGAAGGCTGCCAGATATAGTTACCGTTGTTGTCCTTCAGTTTCCGGATGGCCTTCACCGTGGAATCGTTGAGGATCCAGGAGGCATTTCTCCGGTAGGGAGTCCGGAGGCTGTGGTACAGGTCCATCATGTCATCGAAGGTGATGGCGGTCTTTCCGGCGGTCACCCCTACCTCTGCTCCCTGGAATACACCCAGGGGCTTATGCTTCCCATCGCCCACCAGGAAGGCTTCTTCTTCCTTGGTCCCGATGCGTCTAGCAAATTCCTGGGTAATGTAGCTTTCCAGGTCGAAAACGCTGTCGTTCATCAGTTCTTCGGACACCCGGATGGCGGTTCCCAGCTTATGGGCTCCCAGGTTCACCTGGCTGAAGGTGTCATCGCTTTCCGGATAGGCGCTGCCTTCTTCCATCCAGGCCGCTTCCCCGTGGCTTGCCACTACAGGGATGGTATGGTCCCCGGAAGAAGTGCGGATGGTGTGGGCCAGGCTGCGGAAGAAGTTTTCTTCCTGGAGGGCCGCCACCAGGGTGCGTTCGTATTCATCCGGGACCAGGTACCCGCCTTCGGGATCGGAGCCGATGGTCAGGGTATCTTTGATTTCCTGAATGTTGCCTTTACCCCGGAAGGCTTGCCAGAAGGCTTTGGTATAGGCATCACTAGCCCGGCCGGTTTTGGGGTCCATTTTCCGGTTGCCGGCACCGGGGTTACCTTTCAGAGCCGTATCAATGGTCTTGTTCAATTCATCATCGATATTCCTCTGGCGCTCCAGCCGTTCGATTTCTTTCCCCAGGGCCACCACTTTTTCTTCCATCCGGTCATAGACGGCACTGTCTTCCGCAGAGACCATGCCGTCCTTGTCCCGGTGGGATTCCAGGAAAGCCTTGGCCATTTCCCAGGTGTTGGCTCGTTCTTCTCTCAGTTTCAGGATCTGATTCATGGATATTCCTCCTTAATGCACAAGAAGGCCCAGCCGCTTCATGAGTTTGTCCGCGGGGACCTTGTTGGTTACAGGTTCTTTTGTTTTCTTTATAGACAGCTTAGTCAGCAGGGAATTGGTCACTGCTGCCCGACTGAACAGCATGGCACCTACATCCGGATTTTTCTCCACATCCTCCTGGGTATAGAGAATGGAATCTGCAAATCCCAGTTCTACCGCTTTCTTAGCGTTGAACCAGGTTTCCGCATCCATCAGCTTGGAAATCTTGTTCCGGGAAAGGCTGGTCTTGATTTCATAGGCGTTCACGATGCTTTCTTTCACTTCCGCCAGCATATCGATGGCTTTCTGCATTTCCTTACTGTCTCCGATGGCCACCGTAATTGGATTGTGGATCATCATCATGGCCACGGGAGACATTTCTACCTGGCTCCCGGCCATGGCAATGACACTGGCTGCAGAGGCTGCCAGCCCGTCAATCTTTACAGTAACCCGTCCTGGATAGTCCATCAGCATGTTGTAGATCTGGGCCGCCGCAAACACATCGCCTCCAGGAGAATTGATCCACAGGGTAATGTCCCCGCTGCCGGCCATCAGTTCGTCTTTGAACATTCTGGGCGTCACTTCGTCTCCAAACCAGGTTTCATCGGAGATTTCCCCGGTAAGGTACAGAGTACGGGTTGCTTCTCCTTCGTTTTTCACCCAATTCCAAAATTTACGTTTCATGGGATTCCTCCTTATTGCCAGAGCCTGCAAACAGGCCGGCATCCTTTAATTTCGTCATATTTCCGTTGATCAGGTACAGGTCCCCGCCTTCTTCTTCCGGAATCCGGTTCATATTCTCCAGTTCCCGGATATCGTTGGCGGATAGCCAGCCATTCTGGCGGCCTACGGCATAGCCGTTCATCCGGCTTTCGTAGTCCCCCCGGAGGAGCCCGTCCACATTGAAGTGGATTTCATACCGGGTTCTCTCTTCCGGTGTCAGGAGCGCTTGGCTCATGGCCTGCTCCCACCGGGCCACCCAGGGCCCCAGGGTGTATTTCACAAATTCCAGGGACTGCTGTTCGATATTGGAGAAGGTGGATTTCTCCAGATCCCCGATCATATGGGGCGGCACCCGGAAGATCCGGGCGATTTCATCGATCTGGAATTTCCTCGTCTCCAGGAACTGTGCCTGGTCCGGAGAAATCCCGATGGGAGAATACTTCATGCCTTCTTCCAGGACGGCCACCTTTCCGGCGTTACTGCTTCCCCCGAACTGGGACTGCCAGGCTTCCCGGACTCGCTGGGGGTCCTTGATGGTCCCCGGATGCTCCAGAACGCCGCTGGGAGAAGCCCCGTTGGCGAAAAACTTCGCCCCGAACTCCTCGCAGGCGATGGCCATGCCGATGGCGTTCTTGGCCATGGCGATGGGAGAATACCCTACCAGGCCGTCAAACCCCAGGCCGGGAATGTGCATCACATTCTCCTTCCGGAGCCGGACCGTACCATATTCTTTGATTTTGGGATTTTCGTCCGTGGCCTTGGTGTACAGGTAATAGATCTCTCCGTCCCCATCCCGGCACACTTCCATCCGATCTGGCATCAATGGATACAGGGCTACTACCTGCCCCCGGCCGTTCCGGATGATCTGGGCGAAGGCATTCCCCCACAGAAGAAGGTGGGTCATAAGGGTTTCCCGGAACACGAAGCTGGTCATCTCCGGGTTGGGGGCATCATGGAGAAGCCCCGCCAGGGGATGCTGGAAGTCTCGGGTCTTTCCGTTTCCCTCCCGGTTGTACCGGAAGATATGGAGGGGCAAGCCTGCGATGGATTCTGAAAGGACCCGGACGCAGGCATAGACCGCCGTCATCTGCATGGCGGACCGTTCATTGACGGCCTTCCCGGAAGAAGAGCCTCCAAAGAAAAACCAGTGCCCGCCGCCCAGCAGACTGTTCCTGGGTTTGTCCCTGGATTTGAAGAGTTTGGAAAATAGATTCATAGGAATTCCTTTCTATACAAAAAGCAGTCCTCGGGAATCGTAGACACTTTCGTGGGCGTTGTTCCCACACCGGATGGCTCGGTCCAGGCCCATGATGGTAGCAATGGCCCCGTCTATTTTTTCCGTGGACTTTTCCTTGTCTGCCTTGATGTTTCCGGCAGGATCTCTTCGGATGTAGATGTTATCCATCATCCATCGAAGGACTGGATGCCCTCCATGAGCAATTCGCTGCTCCAGCGTGAGCTTCATAAGCTCCTTGGTAGGAGGGCTCATGTCCTTGAATCCCTGTCCGAAGGGAACTACGGTAAAGCCCATCCCCTCCAGGTTCTGGACCATCTGTACCGCGCCCCACCGGTCAAAGGCGATTTCCTGGATATTGAACCGTTCCCCCAGTTTCTCAATGAACTTTTCAATATACCCGTAGTGGATGACATTGCCTTCGGTTGTCTGGATGAATCCCTGCTGGGCCCAGATGTCATACATCACATGGTCCCGCTTTACCCGAAGGGGCAGGGTTTCTTCTGGCAGCCAGAAGTACGGCAGGATGCAGTACTTGTCCTGGTCGTCCAGAGGCGGGAACACCAGCACAAAGGCAGTAATGTCCGTGGTACTGGAAAGATCCAGTCCGCCGTAGCAGATCCGGCCTTCCAGATCCTCCTCCCTCACCGGGAAAGCACAGTCATCCCACTTGTCCATAGGCATCCACCGAACAGACTGCTTCACCCATTGGTTCAGCCGCAACTGACGGAACACATTCTCTTCGCTGGGTGTCTCTTTGGCCGATTCACAGGCTGCCTTCACTTTGTCGATTCCTACGGTGATTCCCAGAGAGGGATTGGCCTTCTTCCACACCTTCGGATCGGTCCAGTCATCCCTGTTCCGCAGCCCCGTAGATGACGGGGTAGAAGGTGGGATCATGCTTCCGCCCTTCCAGGATGTCCATGGCCTTCTGGTGGACTTCGTAGCAGATGCTGTGGGTATCCGTCCCGGCTGTGGTAATAAGAAAGTACAGAGGCTGCATCCGGGCATCCCCGGAGCCTTTGGTCATCACATCGAACAGTTCCCGGTTGGGCTGGGTGTGGAGCTCATCAAAGACCACTCCGTGGATATTGAAGCCATGCTTGGAGTAGGCTTCTGCCGAAAGGACCTGATAGAAACTGTTGGTGGGCCGGAATACCATCCGTTTCTGGGAGGCCAGGATCTTGACCCGCTTGTTGAGGGCCGGACACATCCGGACCATATCCGCCGCCACTTCAAAGACGATGGAAGCCTGCTGCCGGTCTGCCGCACAGCCATAGACTTCCGCCCCTTCTTCCCCGTCCCCGCAGCAAAGCAGGAGCGCCACCGCAGCCGCCAGCTCACTTTTTCCTTGCTTCTTAGGGATCTCGATGTAGGCCGTATTGAACTGTCGGTACCCGTTGGGTTTTACCGTCCCGAACAGGTCCCGAATGATCTGTTCTTGCCAGTCGATCAGTTCAAAGGGATGGCCCGCCCAAGTTCCCTTGGTGTGACACAGGCTCTCGATAAAGGCCACTGCATAATCTGCCAGATCCTTATTGTAGGTGGACGTTTTAGCTTTGAACTTGGTGGGCTTGTACTTTTTGAGTTTTCGCATATGTCTGATTTCCCACTTCCTTTACAATTAGATTCAGTCATACACGACTTGTGGTCCGCATAGCTGCATAAATTACTGATTTACAAACGCTCTTTTTCCTCGGTAAAATATAGGTATACTAGCTAATCTCAAAAAAAGGATGTGAGTGTGTATGGGAAAAATACATATTAATAAAAATACGGTGCAAGAAACATTAATTATCCCCCTCTATGCCAGAAAATTAGGCAATGAGTTCTTTCCTCACATCCTCCAAGACCCTTATGTCGATAAAATAACCTCTCAACTGGATTATGATTTTTCCATACTTGATAAAAAGAAATATTCTTTTGCTTGGAAGTTTGGCTCCTTGGAAGGTATTCTCCGTAGCAAAGATATTCTTTGCGAAATGCAGGAATATTTATCTTGCCATCCAGATGCGTCTATCGTAAATATGGGATGCGGGCTTGATCAAACACCACTCCTTAAAGATAATGGGAAGATGAAGTTGTACAATATTGATAGAGATGATGTTATTGCCATACGAAACGGCATCCTTCCGCGTAATGATAGAGAAGTCAATATTGCCGCCGATTTAAACAGTGATAATTGGATTGAACGTCTTGATGCATCCCGTGGAATTTTTCTATTTGCTATCGGAGTGTTTATGTACTTCAAAGAAGAAGATGTTCGTCGCATTATCTTAAAAGTAAAGGATGCCTTTCCTCATGGTTGCTTGGTTTTTGACACCGTTGGCAAACTTGCCATAAAAATATTGATGAAGAAGACACTTAAACAAATGGGAATATACGGAATAAATGGTATGTTCTACTGCAACAACCCACTCAAGGATTTAACATGGGATAAGGATAGCAATGTATCCGTCCGAAAATATCTGACAGGCTATGTTGATCTGAAGCAAGAGGGCGTTCCGCCACATTTAAGAGGTATGGCCTACCTTTTCGACTGGTTATTCAGAATGAATATCTGCAAAATGGTCTGGTAACCAATTTTTTCAAGACAAAATAACGCCTCGTTCATCATAGACGCATATCGGCCCATTGCTTTCGCGGTGTTCCATCGTAATGATGGTTAGCCGGGTTCCGTCTTTTTGAGAATTTCTACTTTTGGTTCTTAAATCTTTTAAACTTGTATTTTTTTGAAATTCCTCATTGGCGTTCCCCATCTTTTTCATAAATTAGGCAGAAGAGAAGGAGCCCACGGGGCTCCTTCTCTTGATTTTCCCTGCTCTTCAAAGGCTGAAGAGGAAGGCGGGAATTCTTTCGTATTCGTTGCTCATGAATTTCTGGCCGGATCCGTAGATTTCGGTCATCCCTTTCAGGCCGCAGCCCAGCTGGGTGAATTCCCAGGCAACCTGGATGGCGCTGGACCAGGTGGAGGAAAAGGTGAATTCTTTCACCCCGAATTCCCGGAACACCTGAAGGATCTTTTTCGGTTCCCGATAGGCTCCGGAAAGGTCCAGGAGGCTGTTGCCGTGCTTTTTCATGTCGCTGTAAAGCCGCATCATGTTCCCGAAGTCTTCCCCTTCTGCCTGGACTTCCTTCACCAGTTCTTGGTAGGCATCCCGGCAGGCCTGCATGGTCTGGGCATCCCCGGCCTTTTCTGCTGCATCGAACTTCTTTTCCAGTTCCTCGCTGCGCCCGTAGAATCTTTCGATCATGTCCATCTTTGTCATTTTGTTTTCCTCCTTATGGTTGTGTGCTTTGCCTTTTGGCATGTACATATATCACTCTAAAGGCAGATAAAAGCAAGCAAATTCTGTGTATTTATGCATTTTTCTGGAATAGGGGCCTTTGATTGGCCCCTGTTCTTCCCCTGTTTTACCGGAACTCGACGGTCAGCATTCCGTTTCCCATCCACCAGGTGCTTTCTTCATTCGGGTCTTCCAAAAAGGCTTCCTTGGCCTCCCGGATCATTTTGTTCACATCGGCCTCGCCGTACATTTCACAGGCTGCTTTCTTACTGATTTTCTTGGAGTCCAGAGTAATGATTGTTCTCATCATGATTTCCTCGCTTTCATGTGCTTTTTCCTTTTAGGGGCTGTCCCCTTTGGCATGTCTATTAATCACTCTAAAGGCACATAATAGCAAGGGATTTCGAGAATAATTATTAATTATTTCGTGTCTTTATTCAGTTTTTGCACTTCATCCACCCCGTGGATCACATTGAGGTGGGATCCGTTGTCCCAATCCACCAGGAGGGACCCCATATCATCCACCCCGGTTACCGTCCCTTTTGTCCCCAAAGGCGGAGCTTGGGAATCATCCATCCGCACAAGGATAACCCTAGTCCCGGAAGGATATTCTCTTCGTAGAAATTCCAGCATTTCTTTATTGGGAAACCGCATCTTTTTTCCCTCCATCCCGATAGGCCGCGGAACCGCTGAGTTTTTCCAGCAGGATCTTCCGGCAGTCTTTGTACTTCGCTCCTATAAAGCCCAGCCGCAGGAGAAAACACCGGAAGGCGTATTTCTCATTGGGGACTTCATGTTCTTTGGCGGTGATCCGTTTGGACTTCTTGGCCATTTGGCAAAGAGCTGCCACCAACTTGGAATAAGCCTGGGCCTTAGTGCTGTCAGCTTCATGGAACCAGGGGAAGGAAATCTTGCCATCTTCCCTTTGGATGGTCAGATCATCCGTACCCAAGGCCTTCTTGAAAAGTCCGGCCTTGGAGGCCACCAGGTTCTGGAGCTTAGCAAAGTCTTCTTCCATCAAATCATCTGGAAGGGAAATGGTGAGGGTACCGACACCCTCCGTTTTAGGAGTTTCTTCCGGTTGCACCCCTTCTTCCAGGATGGGGACTCTGTTTTCCGGGCGGAATCCTTTGGCTGCCAGGTCCTGAACAACCTGTTGGAAAAGTGCTGCGTCTTCACATTCCACCGTACCCGTCTCCCCAACCATAATGCTGCCGATTTGATAGGCCTTGGTGGGAAGAAACAGGTATTTCGCACTTTCTCCTGTAATTTGGCTGATAGCATCCGCCAATTCCTTCCGTGCTGCACCTTGTTTGTTATATTCTGCCTTCATTATATGTACCTCCTTAAGGTATTTTGGTACTGTTATTCATCACTCTAAAGGCGAATAATAGCAAGCAAAATGTAGCCTTTCGAGCTTTTATTTTTCTGTTCCCGCCACTTCCTGGTAGGTATATTGTTTCCCGTCCCGGAGGACCGTTACCGTCTCGTTCTCGTGGGAAGTCAGGTATCTTTTCACAGCCACATCTACAAACTTGGGCTCTAGTTCCACCCCGTAGCAAATCCGACCCAGCTGGTCGCAAGCCATGAGCGTAGAAGCAGACCCTAGGAACCCATCCAATACCACCCCATTGATCTGGCTGCTCAGCTTGATCAGATAGGCCAGCATAGGCACGGGTTTACTGGAAGGGTGGCCAAAGCCATCCTCTTTACTATTCTTGATTCCATCAAACTCGAATACCGCTTTCTGTTTCTGATCTCCATACCAGTTGTGTTTCCCGTCTTTCCGCCACCCGAAGATGATAGGTTCCATATTGAACTTCCAATCGGTACGCATGAACGGGGCTTTGGGCTTCTTCCAAATCAGCCCTGCCCCCACTTTAAATCCAGAATCTTCAAAGGCATCGTAAAAGACCCGAGCCTTCATGGTGGCATAGAAAACATAGATGGAGGCATCGGGAGCCATGACATCATGAAAACAGGAGAAGGCTTTCTTCAGGAATTCATATCCTTCCTGTTCGTTCAGGTCATCGTTTTTGATTTTCCCGGAGGTGCTCCGAAGATTCACTAGGTACGGGGGATCCGTCAGGACCAGGTTCGGTTTGGTATCTCCCAGTAATTTCTGGTAGGTCTCGGGCTTGGTGGAATCTCCACACAGGACCCGGTGCTTTCCCAACTGCCAAATGTCTCCCGCTTTCGAGAATACCGGCTTCTGAAGTTCTTCTTCCACATTGAAATCGTCTTCTTTGGCTTCCGTCTCTTCATCAAAGATGTGAGCAATTTCATTTTCATCGAAGCCGGTGAGACTGACATCGAAATCCACTCCCTGGAGGGATTCGATTTCCACCCGCAGCATCTCTTCGTCCCATCCCGCATCTAGGGCCATCCGGTTATCGGCCAGGATGTAGGCTTTCTTCTGGGCCTCTGTAAGATAGTCCACCAGGACGCATGGGACTTCTTTGATTCCTTCTTCTCGGGCTGCCATTACCCGGCCATGGCCGGCAATGATGTTTTTGTTCTTGTCGATGATCACAGGGTTGATGAACCCGAACTCCCGCAGGCTGGCCCGGAGCTTGTTGATCTGTTCCGGAGAATGGGTCCGGGCATTATTCACATAAGGAATGAGCTCATCAATGGGGATGAGCTTCATTTCTTTGGTCGTTTTTTCCATACTTTCTTTTCCCTCCTGTTACACCTTCCGAGACCGGAGCAGCCGCTCCATTACGTCATCCTGGGGTGTGTTTCCGGCAAATTCCACAGAGAAGTTCTCCTTCACCACCTGGTAGATCTGGTACCAGATCTGGTTCACCTGCTTCATATAGTTCTGGCTCATAGTCACGTAGGGAGAAGCAATGGCCGCATTGGTGGTAGGGTGCTTGGCCAGGAACCCGTATTCGGAGATGGCGTGTTCGCACTGGATCCACCGGGAAACAGCCATGGCATACTGGCTGATCAGCTGGGGACTCACTAGCTTTTCGCAGTGCCGTGCTTTGAGCCACAGCCAGGTTTCCTGGTAGATTTCTTCGGCTTCCAGCTTCCCACCGTTTCTCTGTTTTTCCTTCATGTAGGCTTTTGGTTCCGGCATGTCTTCTCCGTTAAGGTCCGCTCCTTCCGGTAGGTCCATCACTTTCAGCGGCCGTTTCCCCGGATTGTCTGGCAGTTTGTCCAGCAGGGCCCTGGGTTTCCGGCCCTGGCCGACTCTGAGTCCGCCTCGCATGGTTCCGTCTTTGGCTATTTTTCACACCCCCCTTATTTCCATGGGTCAATACCTTGTTTGAATACGCGTTTTTTGTGCGCGTGACCCCTCGCCCGTTCTGGCTTTCCGGGCTCCCAGAGATTCATACGCCCCCTGGGTATGTCACTTTGTTTCAGATTTATCATTCTGAGAGTTCACTTTTTCTTGTGACTTTCTGGTGCCACCGATCTCCTCTTTGGGCATGGATCCGGGCATGGCAGGCTTTGCACAGGGCAATCAGGTTGTTCCAGGCATGGGTACCACCTTCGGCCAGAGGTTTCTTATGGTGGACTTCTTCCGCCACCACGTACCGGCCGTTCTGTAAGCACAGCTCACAGAGAGGATGGCTGGCCACGTAGGCATCCCGGATCTTCTTCCAGGTCCTGCCGTACCGTTTCTTCGTACCAGAACTTCGCTCATACTTTTCGTACCGCTTGGCGATGATCTTCTGGTGCTTCTCACAGTACCGGCCGTCCGTCAGGTTCGGGCAGCCTGGGAAGGAACAGGGTCGTTTCGGTTTTCTAGGCACAGCTGCCACCTCCTTTCGGGCATGAAAAAAGCCTTGTAGGATTTTTACATCCCGCAAGGCTTGTCTTTATTCCCTTTTCTCGTGATTCTATCATACCACGAAGGGGCTGTTGAATTCTAGTGTTCTGTTACTGTATTTTCCTGCATTTTACTGCGCTCCTCCAAATTTTTTTCAACGGCTGCCACCCCATCACTGTGGACGGCGTAGATCCACCGGATCCCTTTGCCCATGCTCCGGGCAATGTCCTCCCAGGCATCGAAGTGGATGTACCGGTCCCGGAGGACCAACCGCTGGGCTTCGTCTTCCACCTGGTCGATGACCTGGCCGATCTCATACTTCAGGTCCACCAGCCGATCCACTTCCCGGTTGATCTCCTGCTCCCTCTCCCAGATCTTCTCGATGGTCCGGACGAAGGGAGCTTCCGTAGGCCGGTTGGGGTTGTGGCTTTCTTCCAGCCCGGCTGCGGAGATGCCAAGGCAAAGATGCCGGAGCTCAGCCACTTCCCGCAGGTTGCTCTCTATTTTCTTATCCAGGTAGAATCCCTGTTGCAAGTACTCTTTTGCGTTCATGCTTTTCCCTCCAAATCCGCTTTGACGGCTTCGATGAGAGCCGCCTGGGAACTGTCTTTCTTTTCCAGGGCCTTCAGGATCCGTTCGTCCATGGTGCCCTTTGTCACAATGTGCTGGACGATCACCGTCCGGCTGGTTTGCCCCTGTCTCCAGAGCCGGGCCACCGTCTGCTGGTAGAGTTCCAAACTCCAGGTGAGTCCGAACCAGATCAGGATGGACCCGCCCTGCTGCAGGTTGAGGCCGTGACCGGCAGAAGCCGGATGGATCAGGGCCACCGGGATCTTCCCGGCATTCCAGTCGGCAAAGTCCCTGCTCTCCTTCAGTTCCCTGGCTTCCATCCTCTGACAGATCCGTTCCCGGTCGTGCCGGAACCAGTAGGCCACAAGGACCGGCCGGCCATTGGCGCTTTCCACCAGGTCTTCCAGGGCATCAAGCTTTCGGTCATGGAGATGGATGGTCTTTCCGTCATCGGTGTAGATGGCTCCGTTGGCCATCTGGGTCAACTTCAGCGTAAGGGAGGCCGCATTGGCTGCCGTCACCTCGCCTCCCAGCAGTTCCAGCACGAGAGACTTTTTGAAGTCATTATACCGCTTCCGCTCCGAGTCCGAAAGATTAACCTCGGTTTTCACACGCACCAGGTCCGGCATCTGCAAATAGTCTGTGGCCTTCATGGACACGGTGATGTCCGCGATCTTTTTGTAGATGGCGTCCTCTGCTCCCGGCAGGGGCTTGTAGGAAAACACCACCATCCCGTTCCGTTTGTCCGGCTGGAAGTAGGTATTCCGGTACTGGCTGATGTATCTCCCCAGACGCTCTCCCATGTCCAGGAGCCGGAACTCCGCCCACAGGTCCATGAGCCCGTTACTGCTGGGTGTCCCCGTAAGGCCCACGATCCGTTTTACCTTGGGCCGCAGGGCCTTCATGGCCTTGAACCGCTGGGTCTGCTGGTTCTTGAAAGAAGACAGTTCGTCCAGGACCACCATATCAAAATCCAGCCGGCAGTTCCGAGAGAGCCACACCAGGTTCTCCCGGTTTACGATGTAGATGTCCGCAGGCTTCTGGAGGGCCCGCCTCCTTTCCGTCACTGTGCCCACCACCACGCTGCAGGTGAGATCTTTCAGGTGGTCCCATTTCCGGATTTCTTCCGGCCATGTGTCCCTGGCTACCCGAAGAGGGCCCACCACAAGTACCCTTTGGACTTCGAAGCTGTCCTGCATCAGGTCCCGGATGGCAGTGAGGGTGGTCACCGTCTTGCCAAGACCCATGTCCAAAAGAAGCGCCGTCACCGGATGGGTCTTGATGTATTCGATGGCATAGCGCTGATACGCATGAGGTACGAATTTCATGAGGTCTCACCTCCTTCCGCAATTTTCTTCAGCATCCCGGGAATGGCGCTGGCATCATCCAGGACAAACACCTGAAAGCCAAGGGCCCGCAGCATCCTGTGCCGTTTCTCTTGCAGCACCCGTGGTTTCTTCCCCGGTGCCTTCACTTCTACAAAGGCCATCTTCCCTTCAGGCAGAAGGACCAGCCGGTCCGGCATGCCGGCAAAGGATGGGGATACGAACTTCAGGGCCAGACCGCCCTGTTTCCGAACTGCCGTCACCAGGCTGTGTTCAATCTGTTTCTCTCTTAAAAAGTTCATCCGTTTTTTCCTTCGCCAGGGCCCTGATTTCTTCATCAACGGCATTTCTCGGTTTTTCGATGAAATTCCCGTAAAACACATCAAGGTACTCATTGCTGATTTCCGGATGGTCATGGAACATATTATCTTCTGCCCGGGAACGCACTTCATCAATCTTTTGAATAGCCCGTAAAAACTTATCCGTATCCGGAGCCAAAAGAACCTGAGAAATGTGGAGTACAAGTATATCAGCTAGAGCCATGAACAGTCTCATTTCTGCTCCAGCTTCCTTGTAAAGGTCAAGCGTCCGTTCTTTTTTATAAATCATAATCTTATCCTCCCTTACTTCTTGGAGGTGTGACACTCATGTTTATCCCACTCTTAACTTCTTATATAGGTATATTTATTTTTATCCCTATAGGAACTTAGTAGTGAGAGTATCATGATCGTCACACCTTTCCAGATTTAGTCCAGGAAATCCTGTCCTTCCTTCAGTTTCAAACCACGGACAAAACTTCCATCCCGTGTGCGATGACGGAAGAATCCCGCCTTTTCCAGGTTTCCATAGAAATCCATGGTACTTCTGATGTATTCACCGCTCTGCAGACAGATGACCCGGTACTGCTGATACAGTTTCCCTGATCTCTCTGTGAATGATGGGTCAATTTCACAGTGATCCTCCAGAAACTGCCCCAGCCAGTCATTGTCCTCCCGATATTTTTCCACCGCATTCCGCACTGCTTTCGGTTCCTCGATTTTAAATCCTTTTCGGATAGCAGTTTCCGCCCCCTCGATGACCCACTTCAGAATGGCAGGACCTGCATGTTCGAACAGATAGTCCGAGTAGTTCTTGATGTCACTCTTACCGGTAATCTTGGCGTTGAAGGGAATGACGATCAGTCTCCGCCAGGTACCATCATCATTAGCCGTCACCTTGGGCAGGTAGTTGGTATAAAGAACCAGGGTGTGGGAGGGTACGAAATGGAATGGATCCTTGTACTTCTTTTCTGCCTCAATGGGATCAATCGAACAAATCTGTTTGACCATTCCTGTATTGAGACGCTGCCCTTCTTCCAGTTCTGATGCAATGATGAGCCGTTTGCCCTTGAGTTCTGCCATCTCTGGTTTCACGTTCCGCTTACAGCTCATGGTCAGGGCATCTGCGGAAATTTTTCCAGAATAGGTGCCAAGGACCCTGGCGATGGTGTTCCAGAAAGTGGACTTCCCATTTGCTCCGCCGCCATAGGCGATGATCATCTGTTCAGCATAGACTCTTCCGACCGCTGCCATCCCCACAATCTGCTGGACGTACCGAATCAGTTCCCGGTCCTGACAGAAAAACAGATTCAGACTCTCCATCCAAAGTTCCATTCCCTTATCCCCGGGAGAGCAGGCTGTGATTTTCGTGATCAGGTCATCCGAATCGTGGGGATGACCACCATCGATTCCTCGGGTAAGGTCATACGTGGCTTCCGGTGTATTGAGAAGTTCCGGATCGTAGTCCAGCTCACTGACATCCAGAGCCAGCATCGGTTTGGCTGCATTTTGGGTATTGACGATATACCGATAGTTGCGGTATCTCATGACAAACTTCTTATAAGCATCCGCTCCTTGCAGGGCAAAAAAGAGCCCCAGCTTTTTCTCGGGGATCTGGTTCACAAGGTTCTTGCTTCTGGACTTTACCTCGGCCTCTGAGACTCCGATGGCAACCAAGGCTTCTTCCGCCAAGCGAATCTTCTCTCCTGCATCTTTCAACTGGTCATCCATGAAATCTTCAATGACCCCGAGGGCCTTCGCCCGGTCTTCATACCAGTGGTCACCAACGAATGCGATATAGTCCGTGGCACTCGTATACCGAAGTTTCCCCATACAAGCCATGGCTAGAACTTTCGCTTCCCCCATATCGGAGTAATCTTCCGGCTTCAAAATACCTTTGTTGAACCCATTGTCATATTCCTCCGGAGTAACATAGCCTTCGCTGTTTTCAATCTTGTTCCTGTAAAATTTCAGGGCACTCTTCCAGATGGTTCCCAGTTCCTTCCCCGGCAGAGGCGGTTTACATTTCGAGGCTCTTTCCAGGTAGGCTTCATAAGCCTTGTCCGTATCCCCGAAACGCTTCAGTACCCGACTGGCAAAGTGGGACATAGTGTTGTTGCGGCTGCCTTCGGGAATGGAATTCCCTGTATACAGGGGAGGTTCCATCTGCTCATGTTTCGCAGGCTCCCGCCCTGTCAGGAATTCAGTTATGGTCTTCTCTCCTTCCTGCCAGAGGATATCTTCCGGTTCGACTTCCGTGCCATAAAGGAACCGGGCTGCATCCAGGGCCTTTCCGTCAAAGAAAGGAAACTGCTCCCGGATGGCCTGTTTCAGGGCCGTGTAGGCTTTTTCGTCCGGCATTTCCGGAATGGGGAAATAGGCATGGAACCGGGGCCGGTCTTTGGCTTTTCCGTTATTCCGGGAAGGGACAAGGGCCACGGCCACCCCTGGCAGCATGGCAAGGAGCTTCTCTCCCGTTACCCACTCTCCAGGATTTTCTGTGTGATCATTGTCACAATCCATGACGGCCACATCGGACCAAAGGAAGTTATCCCGGCTCCGGTAGCTGTTCTTATAAGCAGCGCAGACATGGTCGAAAGCAGCCGCTTCTTTCAGGTCCCGAGCATTCTGGATTTCCCGTTTCTGGGGATACCGGCAGTTGGATTCCACGCCGGAGCAGGATGCCGTAAAAAGAGTAAATTTCACTTAGATCACCTCGCTGATGTATTTGATGGGCTTTCCCTTTTTCTGCGCATACCGGATCTCCAGTTCCATCCCCTGGGAGATGATTTCTCCGAAGATCCAGAGTTCGGCACACTTGGACAGGAGGGCGATTCCCATGAAAAGGGCCAAGTCCCGTTCCGTTCTTTCGTCCAGGAACTGAGGCAGGAAGAGATGGGGTGCCAGGGGGATGCACCCATGATCTGCGGCATACCGGCAGTACCGTCTTGCCTTCCTCACATTAACTTCAATGTCCCCGGAATACGGCGAACAGACATACACTACCGGCCGGAACGGAAATTTGGGTGGCACCGCCTTCCGGATGGCTTTATAGGCGGTGGGATCCGGATAATGCTCCCCGTTACGCTTCAGATCCATTTCCATCCTGCACCTCCATCAGTTCCTGAGAACAGGCTTCGCAAAGGACGGCTGTCCCCAACAGGTCCCCTTTCTCTTCTCCCAGGACCATTTCCAGATCTACCTGCACTTCTTTCCCGCACACCGGACAGTGGCAGAACACACTCTTGTCATTAATTTCCACATGGACTTCCAAGCTCTCCGTAAGAGGTTCTTTCACATAAAACATGATTCATCTCTCCATTTCTGTTTTGTAATAGGCCATGAGCAGTTGTTTACGCTTTTGGAAATCCGGGCAGGAATACAGTAGCCCGTAATCTAAGTGTTGCAGTCGCTCCAAGGCATGGATCTGCTGTGCCGTGAGATAAGGCCGGATGCTCTGCCCTTTTTCGATACCATTGGCCAGCCGAAACTGCTTGGCAGACATCCCGAGGACGATGCGGTTCAACATATCGCATTCGTTGCTGAAATGGTAAGGTTTTGGGCTTTCATGCAAGCGACAGATCATTTCCGTCAGCATCGGAAAATCCTGACGAGCAGCCAGGAGAGACTGAATGCACTGCTCCATTTCATTGAAGCGCCGGATATAGAGTTCCTTGAAATGCATCGCCTTAGGCCCGGTGTACCCCATAACCAGCATCGTAAAACCATCGCGGGTCAGCAAATAGCACGGTAGCTTTCTTCCTCTGGCATCTTTGTAAGTGCTGAGCGTAAAATTGGCACAGATGAAATTTTCACTGAGCCCAGATCTGGGCTCAATGATTCTGGCGATATCCCGCAGCACATGACGATGCCCTTTCTCAAAAGCTGCAGCGACAAACAGGCTGTCGACTCTGACTACTCCTTTTGAGTCAGCAAACACACCGAATTCGTCTTCCGGAATTAAATTTTTCATAGCGGCTTTCCACCTTTCGTTAATAGTGTCGAGGTATTTTTCCTCTCACCAGTAACAGGACGGAACCCGCCAGGTTAAGTACCAGAGAGTGAAATTTTTTTTAGTCTTTCTGGTAAAACTCACATTCATATCCATCCGCCCGCAAGATCAGCCCCTCCGCCCAGGGCGGAGTCCGACCCATCTGCTCACAGATGGCATCAACGCTGGTGGCCTTATCGCATTCGATGATTAATTCATCATGGACATGACCCACAATGGAACAGCACCGGAGGGTCTGCATGGCATAGCAGAGGATGTCCCTGGCTGTCCCCTGGACGATGTTTTCCACGAACTTTGGTCCGTAGCTTTCCAGGCGTTCCCACTTCTTGGTGGCCCCGATGCCTTCGTAGGTCACGGATTCCCCTCCGAACTTGTTCTCCCCGATTCGGGGCTTCACATAAGAAAGCCGACGGCCGCTGGGAAGTTCGATGAACAGCAGGCCGCTCTGACAAAAGAACTGGATGTTGTTCACCCAAACCGGGATCCGCTGCTTGATGGCCGCCTTTACCGCTCCATCCACCTGCCACCAGAAATCTACGATGTGGGGATTGGCGGAGCGCCAGGACTGGACCAGAGAAGCCAGCTCCTCTTCTGGGATTCCCATGTCCAGGGCTCCCATGGCCTTCAGTGCCCCAACGGACCCCCCATAGCCACAGGCCAGTTCTGCGATTTTCCCCTTTTGGCGGAGTTCCCCGTTAACCCCATGTTTCACCACGGGCACTCCAAACATCTGGCTGGCTGTTGAGCAGTAGATGTCCTTCCCGCCTGCAAAAGCTGCGGATTTCCATTTTTCTCCGGCAAGCCACGAAATGACCCGTGCCTCGATGGCCGAGAAATCCGAGGCCACAAACTTCATCCCCCGCCGGGGCACAAAGGCCGTCCGGATCAGCTGGGAGAGCACATCCGGGATGGAATCGTAGAGAAGATCCAGGGCTTCGTAGTTTCCCTGCCGCACCAGTTCCCGGGCTTCCGAAAGGTCTGGCATATGGTTCTGGGGAAGATTCTGCAGTTGGATGTGCCTTCCTGCAAACCGCCCGGTCCGGTTGGCCCCGTAGAACTGGAACATGCCTCTGGCCCGTCCGTCCTGACAGGCCGTCATTTCCATGGCCTGGTACTTCTTCACCGAGGACTTGGCCAGCTTCTGCCGGAGAAGCAATACGCTGCGAAGAGGCTCCTGGGCCGTTTTCAACAGTTCCTGCACATTCTTCTTTCCCAAAGAATCCGTCTTCAGGCCGTGCTGTTCCAGCCAGTCCAGCATCTGGATGACGGAATTGGGGTTCTCCAGGCCCGTTTTTTCCTTCAGGGCCGCCATGAGACTTTCCCGGCTCCGGGCATCCATGGCCACCGCCTGTCTGGCCAGTTCCAGGTCGATGCCAATGCCCCGGTCATTGATTTCCTGATCCAGGTGATATTCCTCCCACACCTGCTCCGGCACCGGAAAGTGCTTCAGCCGCTGCTGGATGGCCACTTCCACTTCCACATCCCGCTTGTTGTATGATTTGAACAAGGCCCATTTGTCCAGGGCATGCCGGGGAAGGTTCCTTGTCCGGCCCCCGTTGGTCTTGGTTTCCTTACAGGGAACACAGAAGTAGCGGATCAGTTCCCGTCCTTCCTTCAGCTTCTGGTTGTCCAGCTTCAGCACGGCCCCTACTCCTTCCAGGGAAAGGGGCAGCCCCATATAGGCGGACCAGACCATGGAGCACTTCCATCCTGCGGGGTTCAGAAACCGGGCGCAATTCTGGGACAGAGGATGCCGATCGTGGAACGGATCCAGGCTCCTCCCCAAGTCTGTAAGATACCGGGACAGACACACCCGTTCGAAGTTGGCATTGAAGGCCCATTTGGTGACGGTGTCATCAGTGAGGGCATCCAGGATTTCTTCCGAGATGGTTTCCCCCTGGGCCAGATCGATGACCTGTACCTTTCCCCCGTCCACCGCATACCCGAAAAGGAGGATTTCAAAGGCGGGAGATTCGGTGTACTTATAGACGCCGCACTTGGCCAGGTTCACATCGCTGTAGGTTTCGATATCGATACTGATTGTTTTCATAAACTTCACCTCGAGAAAAGCGGCGAGGCACAAAGCCCCGCCGCCACCATTTTCCGGTCTTTATTTCAGGAAAGATTCCATTTGTTTACGGTGATACTCTTCTTCCCGTTCTTCTCGATGCCGGGCGATTTCTTCATCACGCTGGTCTTTCTTGATGTCGGTGTAAATCAGTGCCAGAATGAATCCAAAAATACCCAGTGCAACAAGGCAATACAGAGCTTCCAGAATCAGTTTCAGTGTCGTTTCCATAATTTATCCTCCCTTAGGCCAGGAAATCATCATCGTCTGCGGACGCAAAGTCGTCCTCTGCCCGGGGCTTACCTCCCAAAGGTTCCCCGTCCCGGATCTTCTGCAGGTTGTTCAGGCCGCAGGCAATCCCTTTGTTTCCGTTGCTGTTAAAGGCATAGAAGTTGATGGAGGCCCGACCATACACCCCGGAATACACTTCGGAGCGTTCCAGGATCTGCTGGCAGTCGGCATCCACGATGCCGGGCTTACTGGCAGAGTTGGCGTTGATGAAGAAGCTGTCTTTGTAGGCATCATCTCCAGGCCGTTCCAGGTCCCCGTCCCGCAGCGGGGTCTTGATGGCTTCCAGGGCCGGCACCGCACGGCCATTCCCCTTCAGCTTCCCTTCCCCTTCCTGATAGGCGGCCTTGATGGCAGCCCGGACCTTTTCCACGGTCTTGGTGTCGGACTTGGGGATGATCAGGCTGACACTGTACTTGGGAGTACCCCCGTTGATAGATTTGGGTTCCCACACATTGGCATAACTCCAGCGGGTGCTTACCCCGGTAATCACTTTGCACGGATTCACATAATTCTTAGACATTCTCATTTCCTCCTTCATTTTCCTTAGAAAAATCATCAGCCGCCGTATACATGGCCGGCCGTTTGTCTGTTTCCGGTACCAGGACCGGTTTGCCCTGGGGCTTTTCGATCAGGTCCGTCAGCAGTTCATCGAACCGGCGTTTCCCCAGCAGTTTGGTAAGGGCCGTAATCCCCAGGAGTTTCTTCTCATAAGGAGAATACCCGGCTTCTTCCACCTTGGCGGCTACGGCTTCTTCGTTCACGTACCGCCGGTTGGACCTTCCTTCCACCACTTTCCATCCGGCCCAGTTCTTGCCGGAAAGGGCCTGCTGCAGGGCGTATTCCTTTACGTCCCCAGCCCAGGTCACCAGTTCATCGGCTTTGGCCAAGATGGCTTCCACTTCTGGATCTTCCAGGGTGGACGGCATGGCAAAGTCGTACTTGGCCAGTTCCAGGTTGTACTCGGCCCGTTTCCGGCAGGTGGCTCTGATCTTGCAGAACCGGCAGTGGTCACCGGCCTTGTACTTTCCTTCTCCCTTGGAGGCCAGCTCCGCAGTAGGCTTCAGCACCGTTTCGGCCCATTGGAGCAGCTCCTCCTTGGACAGGGTACATGTGCTGACGTTCTCCCGTCTCGGCTGGAAGATGGTCATGGAGACTTTCTGGATATCGTAGATTCCATCAAAAAGTTCCAGGGCACCCAGGGCGTAACACATCATCTGGGGATTTTTCTTTGCGTCCACCAGGACCCCCAGCCCATGCTTGTAGTCGATGACGGAGAGAGTATCGTCCGCCACAATGAGACAGTCCACGGTGCCGAACCCTTCCGGCACCCACCGGGAAAAGTCCAGGCGCTGTTCTACCAGGACCAGGGGATCCTTACAGGTCGTTTTAGCTGCGGCCAGGGTCTCCAGTACAAACTGGGCGTAGGCATCGGTGCATTCGGCCATTTCCTCATCGAAATACGTCAGAGACTTTGTGGGATCTTTCCCTTTCTGGCCCAGGGCCTTCTTCACCTTGTATTCACAAAGGGCATGGGCTTCCGTCCCCTGTTTGGCAAAGTCGCTCTCTACATCCGGAAGCCTGGCACATTCCAGAGCCGAGGGCGGGCAGGCCAGCCAGCGGTAGCTGGACGAAGCGGAAAGGACCGCATGGTTACCCGGCATGACCCATCACCTCCAGGTCTTTCAGGAAGGCTTCATACTGTGCCGTATCCAGGCTGGACAGCTTGTCAGCCCCATAGTGGTGGATCAGGTTCCGGACTTCTTCCGTGAACCCCTGCCGGGACTTGTCCGCCGCCACCTTTCTTACTTCTTCTAGGGTGAGCGTTCTGGGAGCGGGTTCTTTCTTCGGGGATTCTGGAGCCGGTGCTTTTTCTTCGGACCGCAGAGCTTCCGCAATCTTCAGAAGGGCCTTTCCACAGGTTTCCAGCTCAGCGGATAATTTGACCAACGTTTCCTTTGTCATACAATTTGACTCCTTTCGCTTTTCTCTCTTGTCTCAGGATCATGATGTGCCGGGCCGCACGTTCTGCCGTGTCACTGATTTTCATCAGCACTCCGGCCAGTTCCCGGTCCAAAGCCTGACTCCGCTCTTGAAGCGCTTGTGCATTCTCCATGGCTTGTCCTCCTTTCTGAAGGTTTCTTGTTTTTCCCCCCCTTCACTATTAACAGGACAAGTTCACCTGGTTTAAGTACCAATTTGGGAAAAGTCCGGCCAGAAATTTTCTGACCGGATTTTCCATGCCCGTTACCGATAGTCCTCTAGCTGATTCCGGAGCTGTTCCAGGATCCGGTGCTTCCGTTTATTGACCCCTTTTTGGGAAAGACCCACTTCCCGGCCGATGGCCGCTTCACTGACCCCCTGGATGGCCATCTGCAGGATGGTCAGGTCCAGCTCTTCCAGCTTGGCCAGTTCCCGCCGCAGGGCTTCCAGCAGCTCCTCTTTCTCCAGGATTTCCTCCGGGCTGTCCTGCCGGTTTTCCCTCGGGAAGCCGTATTCCGTTTCGCACAGCTGCTCAAAGGAAACGGGCGTATCCCAGCCTTTGATGGAGAAATCGTCCCGGTGTTCTACCTGGGCCTTTTCCCGTTTCTTCCGTTTGTCGGCCAGCCGCTGCTGCCGCTTGTCTTCCTTCCACTCCGACTGCATATAGGCCTTATACTGTTCTTCGGTAGCCGGGACGAGAATGGTACGGACCTTCCGGTTCCCGATTTTCGACCACGTCCTTGGTGTGTCTTCATATTCCTTCGTGATGATGGTTCCCTCCTTCACTTCCATGGGAATGTAGTACTGCTGTTTGACTCTGGTTTTCTCTTGGTTGCCCATGTGCGGTCTCCTTCGCAAAATGCGAAGCGAAGACGCACATAGGCTGCCTGTCTGTATTGACCATGAGATGCATCCTCGCTTCCATGGCCAACCACCCCAGTAGGCTGACGGTATGTTGTTGGACCCGGCTCTCCGCTCTGGGCACTCCCGCGTCCGGGAATGAACCTTGAGCCGGGAATCTGGCTGTACTTTCTTGTTTCAACAAGTTCGTTTCTGAACTTGCTGGAACAAAAAAAACGGAGCCATCCACATGACCTTTCGGTCGACGTAGATAGCTCCGTTTGACAGCTCCGTATAAATAAGGGCTGTATGGGTAACTTCTATTTTATCGTACTATTTTCTTTTTTTTGGCTGCATCCACCTGGGTTACAACATCATCCCATGGGATACGGACAAGCTGTTTCTTACTGTTTTTTAATTCCAGAGTCACTTCTTCTCCTCTTACAATGGCATCAAAGACTCTTTCACCATTTTCAGTCCCATCGTGTAAATTCCTAATGTGCTTTCTGAATTCTTCCATAGCTTCTTCCCCCTTTTTTAAAACGGAAGCTCCTCATCAATTTCAGGAGTCGGATCATCTTCATTGTCATTTTTCATGAAAGAGTCAATGATATACCGGACGTCCGGTTTCACTTTTGGATGCTTAGCACTTTCAGAAACAGCAGCATAAAGGTTATCAATAAAACCCTTTAATTTTGAATTCCCATAATCACTGCACAGATATTGTGCTTCCTGGCCATCAATCTGCATCCATACTTCTATTGCATGCTCTTCAAAAAAGTTGGGCTGATTATCAGATATGTTCATGAGATACAGGCGGGCACCATTCTTCATTCTTAAATTAAAACAGTCCCCTTTAATCGTCGTATTAACATCATACGCTCTTGAAACAAATACCGCTCTTGAAACTTCCTGGCTAATTTGTTCACCACGGTCTTCGTGAAACTGATGAACACTAAATAATGGGTGGTCGACATATTCATTTCTATCGAAATCCAAATCGCTCAAGGTCTCTTTAGATTCCCGATTCCATGCTAACAAATCGCGAGTAGTATCCTTTTCCAGTTTTTCCAAAAAAGCAACCAGATATCTTTCAGTAGATGTCATGGCGGCTATATCTACTGTCAAAAGGGTATCTATGCTCACATGAAGGCTCTTTGCAATATTCATGATAAAATCAATGCCCGGTTTACTTCCCCCATCTTTACTGGTCCTGGAAATATATCCAGCACTGACACCTGCCTCGTTTTCCACTTCCCCAATTTTTCTGTTTTCATTTTTTATAAGGAATTCGATATTGTCAAAAAGAATTTTAGAGTTGAATTGTTCCATTGTCTTTGTCCTCCTTTTCTCTTTTATGTCATTATGATATAGTGTATCTTCCTATTCGTCAATATTTAAATTTTATATACCTTTTGGTATATTGAAAAAGGTTCTTGATTTTTGTGCCCAATTCGATTTAAGTATTATAAATTGAAAGAGCCTCCATTGCCTTACCCTATAAGATCAAAAGAAAACGTATGCCTCTCGAATCAGCTTCTTTCTTACCAAATTTCCTTACGCAATGGTATCAAACATTTTTTTAGTCGCTCGCTGTCCCATCATCCAGATTTCGAATAGGTTCTCTTTCTTTTTTCAGTTGTATGTTTTTCTTTGGCTCGTAATATATTTTCGAACATTTGTTCGTTAGTAATTTTATTATAGCACAAGACGCTCATTTTAAAAGGACAAATTTTAGGATAGATTTTGGACAGTAGTTTTTATACGGCTGATAAAAAAACACCGGTACAAGATAAATCCTGTACCGGAGAAGAGAACCTTCCGTCCCCCCCTTCTGGTTGGAGAGGGATATCTGCATCATGATTTCTATTTCCTTTTCAAATGTTTTTTTAGGGCATCTACCTTTTCCTGCCTGGGCCGGAAGTGCTTTTCTTCGGCCTTCTACCGGGTCGCGATGGCATCCTCCAATTCGGAAGCCCCGTCCGGCGCAACACCAGTAATCCATGGCAATCGAAGAATGGCATTATCAATAAGAAGCTATCGTTATCACCGTATTCATTTTACTACCCTTCAGTTTTTTTCTCTCTGTAAAATCCCATTCGATTTTAGGGTAAAAAAAAGTCGGCGTCCTGCCGACACACATTAAAGCCTTGCTATATACGGTTTTTTCGGCTATGCATACACTTCGAAATTTGTATCAATCTCAAGCATCTTTGCTCGCAGAGCAGCACGATGTCCGGCAGATTTTCCTGCCGGGCCAAGGTGAAGCATCCTTTGATGTTCTTTTTCCGCTCTTCCGGAGTCAGGCCGTACTGGGGCCGGGTGCTCCGGTTTCGGATCAACAGGTTTTCCCAAAGGTACCCTTCCTGTCGGCACCAGGGCCGGAAGATTTCTTCCGGCAGGTCGTATCCTCGCTGTTTCTTCCGCACCGGGTCCGTAGGGATGCCGGTGGCTGCCAGCCGGATTCCCGGCACCAGATGCCAGTGGAATCTTTGTTCCCGGAGAACCCCCTGCCTCCATTCTTCCGCCAGCCGGGGCAGCAGGTCCTCCCTTCCCCGGAACTTGGCCATCTGCAAGGCTTTCTGGATGCCCCCCGCATAGTCCATCAGGAAGAACAGTCCATCCAGGTGGGGACAATCCAGGCTGAGGGGCTGGAAGGAGCGGGGATGCCAGATTCCTCTCCGGCAGGGATCGCAGAGGACCCCTTTCCCCCGCACTTCTTCTCCGCAGCCCGGACAGGAATGGGGGTAGAACAGGGAGTGGAGCAGGGCAAGGATGGATGAAAGCATAGCGCACCTCCGGAAATGAACAGGTATCAGACGTCAGACCCACCTCCTGTGGAGGCTTTCAGAAGTCAGCTTTGTCGGCAATCAGCATTGGCTTCGGCTTTGCTTCGTTCTCTATGGAATCTGACATCTCAAGGTCCTTTGGTCCGTGTCTGACTTCTTTATTCACTGTATCTTTTCAGCCGTTCCGCCAGCAGGCTGTACCGTTTCCGGGTCTTATCGTTTTCCACAGCCATGCGCAGGGCCCTTTTGCTGCCGGCCAGGTATACCTGCTTTTTGGCCCGGGTAATGGCGGTGTAGAACAGGTTCCGTTGGAGCAGGATGTAGTGGCTCAATACCAGAGGCATGATAACCGCTCCATATTCACTGCCCTGAGATTTGTGGACACTCATGGCATAGGCCAGCCGCAGATCAGAAACTTCCGCTCCCTCATAGGTCACCGCTTCCCCTTCTGCCCGGTCCGGGAAGTCTACCGTCACATAGGCCCCCTGGATGCTCTGGATCCGGCCGATATCCCCGTTGAATACGTTTTTCTCATAATTGTTCCGGATCTGCATCACCTTGTCCCCTTCCCGGAGCAGCAGGAAACTTCCCCGGTACTCCTGTTTTTCCGGATCCGGGGGATTCATCCGGGCTTGAAGCAGGTTATTCAGATTCTCCACTCCGCACAGGTTCTTGTGCATGGGGGTGAGCACCTGGAGGCTGTCCTGAGGCTGGGTCCGGGACAGGTGGGCATAAAGGTCCACAATATAGTGCATGGTTTCCTCTTCCGTGGCAAATTCCCGGAAACTGAAATCATTTTCTCCTTCCCACTGGGGCATCATGCCCTGGTTGATCCGGTGGGCATTCCGGACGATGGGGCTCAGCTCTGCCTGGCGGAACACATTTTCCAGCCGGACGATGGGCATAGTACCGCTGCGGATGATGTCCTGGAGCACGGAGCCAGGCCCCACGCTGGGCAGCTGGTCCACATCCCCCACCAAGATCAGCCGGCAGCCCAAGGGCAGCGCTTTCAGCAGGTTGTACATGAGTACGATATCCATCATGGAAGCTTCGTCCACAATGACTGCGTCCGCTTCCAGGGGATTGTCCTCATCCCGTCCCCAGAAGGAATCTCCTTCTCCGTTGGGGGTGTATTCCAGCAGCCGGTGGACAGTGAGCGCCGGCTTTCCGGCACTTTCTGCCAGCCGTTTGGCCGCCCGTCCCGTGGGGGCCGCCAGGAGGATCTTACACCCGGCTTGTTCCATCACTGAAAGGATCCCCTTGATGACAGTGGTCTTCCCGGTACCGGGTCCCCCGGTGAGTACGAATACCCCATGGTCCACAGAAGCCTTCACCGCTTCTGCCTGTTCCGGGGCCAGCTGGATCCGCTCGTCCCTTTCCCATTCCCGGATGATTTTCTGGTAATCCACCTTCCACAGGGCATTCACATTGTCCCGGAGGGCCAGTAGCCGCCGTGCAGCCCCTTCTTCCGCCCGATAAAGGTATTCCGGGTACACACATACATGGTCCCCCACATCCTCCGTCCGGAGCAGATTGTCCTTCAAGAGCTGCTGGAACACCTGTTCCACTTCCAAAGGATCCACCTGGAGGATCTTGGCTGCCAAAGTCACCAGCCAGCGGTCAGGTACACAGGTATGGCCCTGGCTGGCTCCCTGAAGCAAGGTATAGTGGATTCCTGCCCGGATCCGGTCCTCAGCATGTTCATCCACCCCCAGGTTCCGGGCCAGGGCATCCGCCGTCCGAAATCCAATGCCATCCACGTCTTCTGCCAGGCAGTAAGGATTGTTGCTGATCCGAGTCACCGCCGTATTCCCGTACAGGGCCTGGATCCGGGGAGCGTAATTCCCGCTGATCCCGTGGCTTTCCAGGAAGAATACCAGTTCCCGGCTGTCTTTCAGTTCCCCATAGGAAGCCACAATGGCCTCTGCCTTCTTTTTTCCGATCCCGGAGACTTCCCGCAGCCGTTCCGGGGATTTTTCCAAGATCTTCAGAGTATCCTCCCCAAACTGATCCACGATCCGTTGGGCCATGGCCGGTCCCACGCCCTTTAGGACCCCGCTGCCCAGCATCTTCACCAAGCCTTCTGTTCCCTTGGGCTGGATAGCTTCCCAGCTTTGGGCCTGGAACTGCCGGCCGAACCGGGGATGTTCCCCCCAGCTTCCCGAAAGCCGTACTTGTTCTCCGGCAAAAGGAGCCTGTCCCTTGTAGACTACGGAAACCGTCCCCACTTCCGGGTTTTCTCCCCGGAATACACTGAACGTCCCTTCCGCGGCCTGGAAAACGATATTCTTGATGGTAAGTTCAATAGATACTGGTCCGGACATGCCCCACTGCTCCTCCTGAACATATGTTTTACTTATTATAGCACAGTTTTCCGTTTTTTTTGACAGTCTCTATTGAAGTAAGGTATAATAAGAAAGCTGAAATTGAACGAAAATCGAGATATCCAAAGGATGTGAACACTACGTGATTGGAAAAGGTACCCAGGCAGCACTGGACATGTACCGCTGTGCGGAAGAGATCGTATTCGATAAAGAAAAGATCCGAGATGTACTGGAAGAAGCTGCTGAAAGGTTCAGCCTGAAGGAATTGGCCCTGTATTCCACAGAAAATGACGAAGGAGACGATTTCTGTTTTGTCATGCTGTGTACCAATGGCCATATTTTTCTCCATGTATTCCCCACTTATGGCTATGTAGAAGCCGACGTCTTCACCCTGGAAAGCGCAGCCAGTCCGGAACAGGTGGCCGTTTTCCTGCGCCAGGAATTCGGCCCTGACCAGACCAAGCTCACCACCCTGAAACGGGGCGACTATGGTTCCATCAAAGATATGAAGCCACAGCGGAAAAAGATGGTCAAGACCATGCGGCGGGCCAAGAATGCCGGTGCCAAGCTGAAGAAATTCATGACCTGGAAGAAGAACCGGGAATGAAGGGATGCCAGCAGGCAGCTTCCAGCTGTTCCCTGGACACTGGAAGCCGGCACAGCTGGCTCTGGACATGAAGGAAAAACGAGCTGTGAAACCCTGCCGGGCCTGTCTGCCGGTCCTTGTTTCACAGCTTCTTTTACAGTCAAAGGAAGAATGACATCATGAAATACATCTGTTGGGACATCGACGGGACCCTGCTCCTGACCAATTATGCCGGGGTCGCCGCCATGAAAGCCACCATCAACGAACTGTACGGCCTGGACAATTTCGAATTCACTTACGGCATGGCCGGACGGACGGACACCTTCATCGCCCGCAAAGCCATCGAAGGGATCCAAGGCCATTGCAGCCCGGAAGAAGTATCCCACATGCTGGAAGCCTATGGCCAGAAGCTGCCGGCTTCCCTGGTGGAAAAACACGGCCGCCTGCTCCCCCATGTGCAGGAAACTTTGGAATGGATCCGAAAGGATCCCGGGACCACTTCCCTGCTGCTTACCGGGAACTGTGAAGTGGCAGCCCATGCCAAGCTCCGATATTTCGGCATCGAAAAGGAATTCGACTATGCCCACAGCGCCTTTGGGGAAATCAGTGAATTCCGAGATGACCTTTCCCAGGCCCTATGGGAGAAAGTCCGGAAAGCGGATCCTGCTGTGATTCCAGAGCAGCTCATCGTCATTGGAGACACCCCTCACGACATCACCTGTGCCCAGGCCATCGGCGTCCGGAGCCTGATTGTCCTGAAGGGTTCTTCCTACACGCTGGAGCGGCTGGAAGCCTATCACCCCTGGAAAATCATCCCGGAACTGCCGGAAGATCCCCGGGACCTTTCTGCCATCCTGGAGGAGGCATAAGACCATGTTTGGAAAAAAATATTTTCTCACTGCCCTGCTGGTGGTTTCCACGGCCCTGCCGGCCCTTGCCTACCAGCAAAGCGATGTAGACCAGCTCCTGGCCACCCGTTCCTGCCCGGGAGGGGATCTGCGGGGAGCCTATCTGCGGGACGCGGATCTGACCGGAGCCGATCTCCAGGGCGCGGACCTAAGCTATGCCAACCTGACCAATGCCATCCTGGAAAATGCCAACTTGAAGGAAACCAATCTCCAGAAGGCCAACTTCCGCAATGCCTATATGGCCGGTTCTGATTTAGAAGGAGCGGACCTGTCCAACGCGAATTTTTCCCATACGGTGCTGAACCGCAGCTCCCTGGTGGGAGCCACCGCCTACCGGACCAGTTTCTCCCATGCTCTTTTGACCTTCGCCAATCTGTATACGGCGGACCTGCGGGAAAGCAATTTTGACTATGCCAACGGAGCCATGGCCAATTTCTTTTCTGCCAACCTGGCACGGAGCTGGTTCTTCGGCACCCAGCTCCGAGGCGCCAACTTCACTTCCGCCAACCTATACAACGCCCGTCTCCGTCGGGCCAGCCTGCCGGAAGCCGTTTTTAAGAATGCCAATCTCATGAGTTCCACCCTAGAGGGCAGCAATCTGAGCAAAGCCGTATTGACCAACGCCAATTTGGATGATGCGGATCTCAGCCACGCCAACCTGGAAGGGACCCAGTTCTCCAGTACAGATTTGGAACTGGCATATAGGAAATGATAAGAGGCTGTTGTACCTGTGTGGTTTGAGCTGACCCCCAATTGTTAGACCAAAAATCTAACAATTGGGGGTCAGTTTTTTATGGCAAAACA
>ERZ772881.274-NODE-274-length-61824-cov-17.088799_pt1 | contig 61824 bp, 58 predicted proteins | sample MGYA00580581_ERZ772881 | MGnify/ENA primary metagenome ERZ772881 (study PRJEB29015, sample SAMEA2737668) | human gut metagenome | biome: human gut; feature: human-associated habitat; material: faeces | place: China | collected 2012 ...
TGGTGGCAGCTGTTCACCCAACTATAATGTGGAAGGGTCGCTTGTGGGAGACCTCTCGGCTATCCTTATAGAGAATATCAACCCTCTCATCAATATTCTTTTCCGTGTGCCGAAGAAGCGCACAGCATTGCTGTGCGACTTTGAGCTCAAGCGTGACCGCATTGCCCATGAGTGCCTTTACAAGAATGTGACCAACATCTCAGGCGTACCTTCGTGGATGCTCAGCGTGCTCGTCAGAGTCTTAGAGGTCTCGGGAAAGAAGCACGTCGAGGATGTGTGGCCTAATTTAGAGGTATTCTTCCATGGTGGCATTGCCTTTACACCGTATCGGAAACAGTATGAGGAAATTATTACTTCGCAGAAGATGCACTATATGGAAGCGTACAATGCATCGGAGGGATTCTTCGGCATTCAGGATGATCCCAGCGACCATGCCATGCTACTCATGCTCGACTATGGTGTTTATTATGAGTTCATACCGTTGGAAGAGGTGGACAAGCCCAATGCTACCGTTATCCCGCTCGAAGGCGTGGAGACGGGTAAGAACTATGCCATGGTGATCTCTACTTCGTGTGGGCTGTGGCGCTATATGATTGGCGACACCGTGATGTTTACGTCGAAGAAGCCCTATAAGTTCGTTATCACCGGCCGGACAAAGTATTTCATCAACGCTTTCGGTGAGGAATTGATTCAGGATAATGCCGAGAAGGGACTGGCTTACGCTTGCGAGCAGACCGGTGCTCAGATTCTTGAGTACACTGCTGCACCTGTTTATATGGACGAGAACGCTAAGTGCCGGCACCAGTGGCTGATAGAGTTTTCCAAAGATCCTGATGATTTGAAAAAGTTTGCCGACTGTCTTGACAGTAAATTGCAGGAGATTAACTCCGACTATGAGGCCAAACGTTTCCATGATGTCACTTTACAGCACTTGGAAGTAGTGAAGGCTCATCCGCATCTTTTTGAGGAATGGCTCAAGGCCAAGGGTAAGCTCGGAGGGCAACACAAGGTGCCACGATTGAGCAACTCAAGGAAAAATATGGACGAGTTGTTGGAACTTAATGGCTCAGAAAGGTAAAAAAATAAAAAGGTGAAAAAGGTAATAGGATAAAAACTAAACAAGTAAAAAGAATATTGCTGTAATAGTTGTAAAAGCAATGGGAAGCATTTGTCATTTAAATACGGGGAAAGTAAGGCCGGTAATGAAAGGACTTGTCTCTTTATTGCCTTTTTGCCTTTTTGTCCTTCTGCTTTTCCAGTCGTGTGCCCGCATAGGCAATCCTGATGGCGGATGGTTTGATGAGACTCCGCCAAGGGTCATCGGCGCAGAGCCTGCCGATGGAGCAACCAATGTCAACAAGAAGAAAATTTACATCAATTTCGATGAGTTCATCAAGATAGACAACCCCACAGAAAATGTTGTCGTGTCGCCACCCCAGTTGGAATCACCTGAGATCAAGGGCGAGGGCAAGCGTATTGCGATTCAGTTGGCGGACTCTCTCAGGCCCAATACCACCTATACCATTGACTTTTCCAATGCTATCAGCGATAACAACGAGGGTAATCCGCTCGGCGACTATGCCTACACTTTCTCTACGGGCGACCATATCGACACACTTCAGGTGTCGGGTTATGTGCTCGGAGCAGAGGACTTGGAACCGGTGAAAGGCATTCTCGTGGGTCTGTACAACGATCTCTCCGATTCTGCTTTTCAGAAAAAGCCGATGATGCGTGTCTCGAGAACCGACTCGCGTGGTCATTTTACCATCAAAGGCATAGCTCCTGGGAAGTACCGTGTCTATGCCTTGCAAGATGCTGACGGCAATTATCGGTTCAGTCAGAAAAGCGAAATGATAGCCTTTAACAGTGACCTTATAGAACCATCCTTCAAGCCAGATACCCGGCAGGATACCATTTGGACCGACTCTCTGCACATTGCTTCTGTCAATGTGGAGAGCTATACGCATTTTCTTCCTGACAACATCTGCCTGCGTGCCTTTATCGAGAAGCTTACCAACAGGTATCTGTTAAAGAGCGACCGCACACAAGCCAACCACTTTTCTTTGTTTTACAGCTACGGCGACAGTGTGCTTCCTAAAATCAAGGGACTGAACTTCAATTCCGACAAAGCTTTCCTTATCGAGGCTTCCGAGCATCGCGATACGCTTGTCTACTGGCTTTGCGATACGGCGCTTGTCAATCAGGATACCTTGAAAATGCAGATTACACACAACATCACTGATACTGCAGGGGTGTTGCGTGAACAGGTAGATACACTTCAACTCATTGCCAAGACTTCGTATGCCAAACGTCTTAAGGATGCGGGAAAAAAGCTCAGGGACTGGCAGAAGGAGCAGGAAAAGAAGAAAAAGAAAGGCGCATCTTACGACAGCATTATGCCCCGTGAGGAACTGAAGCTGGCGATTACGCCTTCGGGTGAGATGGATCCGGACCAGAATGTGACCATTCAGGCCGAAGTACCGTTGATGCCTGTCGATACCGCACACGTCCATCTCTTTTCCCATTCGGAGAAGGATTCGCTATGGTATGCTGAAAGATATGAGTTCGAACGCGTTGATAACCGGACCTATCGGCTGAAGGCAGAGTGGAAACCGGCTATGGAATACAGCCTGGAGGCGGACAGCATGGCTTTTGCTTCCATCTATGGAGACGTGGCCGGAAAAACGAAACGGGGCCTCAAGGTGCGGTCCAATGACGCTTATGCTTCCTTACTCATGACGATTGAAGGCATGCAGGGAAAGCACATTATTGCACAGTTGCTTGATAATTCAGGAAAGATGGTGAAGGAAGTCTATACTGACAACGGGCAGGCTGAGTTTTATTATCTGAGGGCCGGAAAGTATTATATGCGCGTGATTGTTGATGCCAACAACAACCACAGATGGGATACTGGCGACTATTCTAAAGGCATGGAGCCGGAAGAAGTATACTACGATCCTGAGCTGATTGAGTGCAGGGAGAAGTGGGATATGACATTGGCGTGGAATCCCACAGGCAGCCCCCTGTGGCAACAGAAGCCAGGCGCCATTACCAAGCAGAAGGCCGACAAGCAGAAGACCATACAGCACCGAAATCTTGACAGGGCTAAAAAGCTCGGTCTGCAATATATTCCTAAATAAGACAATGATTCAAAAATGATAAACAGCCATGATGCAGTTATCTAAACACTTAAAAATATCTCTTCTCACATTGCTGACATTCATCGCCATGTCAGCATCCGCACAATGCACATTTCGTAACACTGCGTTTAAGTCAGGTGAGAGATTATCCTACAATCTCTACTTCAATTGGAAATTTGTGTGGGTAAAGGTCGGCAATGCTTCTTTCGACATTGACCAAACTCATTTTCGTGGAGTCCCAGCCTATAAGAGCAGTCTGATTACGCGGACCAACAAGCGTGCTGACAATTTCTTTGTCATGCGTGATACCCTCCTTTGTTACAATACACTTGACCTGGCGCCGCTCTATTATCGCAAAGGTGCACGCGAGGGCAAGCGCTACACTGTCGACGAAATCTACTATTCTTATCCCAACGGTAAGTGTCATGTGAAGCAGCAGCGCCTCAAACACGATGGCAGCAGGGTCAGCTCGCAGCACACTCTCAGTGAGTGCGTCTTTGATATGATGAGTATCTTCATGCGCGCACGCTCTTTCAACCCTACAGGATGGAAGAAAGGATTTGCCGTCAACTTCCCTATTGTCGACGGCAGAAAGGTTTATCCGGCACAGGTGCGCTTCCAGGGCATTGTCAATGTGAAGGCTGACAACGGCCATACCTACCGTTGCCTGAAACTGGCCTACATGGACAAGGATGATGATGAGAACAAATGGAAAAAGATTGTGGACTTCTTCATTACGGATGATGATAACCATGTTCCTGTTCGCCTTGACCTTCACCTGCGCTTTGGTTCGGCAAAGGCATTCGTTACCGGTATCTCAGGGTTGAATAATGCGGAGAATGCTTTGGTTAAATAGTTAGTATAGGAGAGAGCTTATGAAACTTGCATTTTTAATTAACGTCCAGAAGGACGCGCGGCATCTGCGCGACCTTGTGGCCAGTCTGCCAAGGGATGCGCAGTATTATATCCATGTGGACCGTCACCGCGACGTGCAGCACTTTCAGCAGGAGCTTGAGGGCGAGAACATTCACTTTCTTACGCAGCGGGTCAGAGTGATTCCTTATAGTCTTAATGAGGTGGAGGTACAGGTAGCTCTCATCAAGGAGGCGTTGGAAAGCAATGCTGATTATTTGGTGGCTATTGATGGGCTCGACTATCCTCTGTGGAGTAATGAGCGCATCATAGAGTTCTTCTCTGATGCCAAAGACCGGCAGTTTCTCAGTGGCATAGCCATGCCCGGCCAGGGCCATGCCGCTTATCGCTATACCGACTTTCAGCTGTTCAACGATCATATCTGGCGCTGTGGCACGCTGAAGAGTGGTGTGAGGACTCTGGCGCGCCGTGTGCTCACTGGCAGCCATGTGCACAAGACACTGCGCATCCATTGTCCGGAAAAGACCTATACCCTGTTTAAAGGCAGTACCTCATGGGCCATTACGCCCGACCTGGGAAGACTCATTGTGGAGCAATGGGAGGGGAACGGGCATCTCAAGACTTATTTCAGCACAAGCTATCGCCCTATAGAGACATTTATTCCTACGGTAGCATTCAACTCCGACTTTGCTTCTCAATGCGGGCTGGTCAAGGGCAAATGGAATAGCGAAGAGGCTTTCATGCCGCTGACCTATGTAGGTCGGGGCCATTCACCCAAGATACTGACCGAGGACGATCTCGCGGTCTTGCGAGACAGCCGCAAGATGTTTGCCAGACAAGTGGTGTCTGGTTACAGCGACGGACTGAAGAGCATGATAGATGCCAAGCGCAACTCATAACATGGTGATGAAAGCAGGGAAGGCTTCACTCACTTTCAGTCCGATGAAAGCAATGAACATACCTATACCCATTGAGATGGTATAGCGCAGGTTCATGGGGATGGCATATAGCTTCGCACACATTGAGAAAGGTGATGAGCAGAAACACGATACCTTCCACAAGCATGATGGCGAGTGACTGCTACCACGTATAGCCCATGGCCTGGAAAGGGTGTAGGCGAAGAATGCATTGAGCTCCATACTCGGTGCTTAGGCAAAGGGAAGCTTGGCCATGAAGGCGGGCAACAGAGTGGCGATGGCAGAGGCGATGGCCGTAGCCGTGAAGAGAGCACCGCGGTCCATGCCTGTCGTGCCGAGAACAGTAGGGTTGACGGCAAGGATGTAGCATATCGTCAGGAATGTGGTGGCTCCCGCCACGACTTCCGTCTTTTTACGCATGGCCTTGGCATCGAAGCCGAGGAACTTTTTCAATATCATCCTAACGTTTTTGATGGATTATTTTTATCGCATCGCGATTACGCCGTAAAGGCATTGCGATTACGGTGTAAAGGCATTGCGATTACGCCGTAGACGCGTTGCGTTTACGGCGTAAAGGGAATGCGATTACGGCGTAGACGCGTTGCGATGGCGCTGTGGTCACAATGTGATGAGTATTTGGCTGTGACAGAAGAGAATAGTTTCAGTCCTGCTGCTGCCGTCGGTAAGCTGAGAAGCGAGCGCTTGTTTTGTCAGCGGATGCTTACAACAATGCAGGAAGTTCAAAGAGCCGGATGCCGTTACTGCCCTTCACCAGGATGCACTTGCCTGTAGGCTTGGCGGTGGCGATGGCCTGCTTCACTTCCTCTACATTATTATATTTCCGATAGTCGCACTGTGTTTTGGCAAACTCTTCTCCGACGAGCCACACGTCGTTGAATCCTTTTTCCCTAAGCGTGTCAACGACTTTCTGATGCTCTTCCGCACTGACGGCTCCCAGTTCACGCATGTCGCCGAGGATGGCCATCTTGGGTAGGTCGGTCGAAATCTTCCCGAAGCTGTCGAGTGCCGCTGCCATGCTGGTGGGATTGGCGTTGTAAGCGTCAACGATGAGCGTGTTGTCGGAGGTCTTGACCAGTTCGGAGCGATTATTGGTCGGCTCATAACTCTCGATGGCATGGTTGATCTGCACCTCGCTCACGTTGAAGTGCAGGCCTGTGGTCACAGCTGCCAGCACATTGTCGAGATTATAGGATCCGATGAGGCGGGTCTTCACTGTGTGCCATTCATTGAGCGAGACGGGAAAGTTGTTGTCGTTTCCGCTGCATCTCCACTCTATGGTGATGAACGGGTCGGATGCAGTCACTCGGCCCTGCACCTGTGCGCGCTCATCCAGGCCATAGCTGACGATACGGTCAAGCTCGCGCTCGCGTGCCATTTCCACGAGATACTTGTTGCTGGTATTGAGGAAGACGAGACCACCAGTTGCTTTGAGGAAGTCGTACAGTTCACCTTTGGTTCTCTTAACGCCTTCAAAAGAGCCGAAACCCTGGAGGTGAGCCCTGCCGACATTGGTGATCAGTCCGCACGTGGGCTCTACATATTCCACGAGTTTTTTGATATCACCCGGATGCGATGCCCCCATTTCCACGACGGCAATCTGATGGTCCTTGCCAAGACGAAGCAGAGTCTTGGGCACACCGACATCGTTGTTGAAGTTGCCTTCGGTGTGCATCACGTTGTATTTCTTGGCCAACACGGCAGAGACAAGCTCTTTGGTCGTCGTCTTGCCGTTGGTGCCGGTAATGCCTACCACGGGGATGTCGAATTGTCGACGGTGCTCGCGCGCCAGCTCCTTGAAGGTGGTCAGGCAGTCTTTCACGAGGATATAGCGGTCGTCGCCATCTTCAGCGTATTCTTTCTCATCGATTACGGCGTAGCTGCAGCCTTTCTGCAAGGCCGCTGCCGCAAACTTGTTGCCGTCAAACGACGCGCCCTTCAGTGCGATGAAAATACTGCCCACAGGGCAGTCGCGGCTGTCGGTCGTCACCATTAGGTGCTTCTGATAGATAGCGTATAATTGCTTGATGTCCATTTAACAGCGGTTCCTCTTATTCAATTATGCGAACTGGTTCTCCACGATGTCGGTAAGGACGTCCTTGATGTCCAGTCCGGCAGCGCGCACCTGCTGGGGAATGAAGCTCGTGGCAGTCATGCCCGGTGTGGTGTTAATCTCCAACATGTTGACTTTGTCCTTGCCGTCGGCATCCTTGGTGATGATGTAGTCGATGCGGATAATGCCGTTGGCATGCAGAATGTCGTAGATGCGGCTGGTCTCGGCGGCTACGGCCTTAGCGGTCTCGGGCGTGAGACGCGCGGGAGTGATCTCTTGTACTTTGCCGTTATACTTGGCATCGTAGTCGAAGAATTCGTCTTGTGTCACTACTTCTGTAGCTGGCAGCACCACGCTCTTCTCTTTCGTCTTGTAGATACCCTGTGAGATTTCAGTGCCTTTGAGATAGCTCTCCACCATGGCCTCACTACTCTCCATGAAGGCTACGCGCAGAGCGGGGGCGAGCTGGTCGGCGTTCTTGACTTTGCTGACGCCGAAGCTGGAGCCGTCAGCGGCAGGTTTGACGAAGCACGGCATGCCCAGACGCTTCTCAATGGCAACAGGATCGTAGTCCTCACCGCGGCGCAGCAGAACGCTGTCGGCGACGTTGATGCCAAAGCCGCGAAGATAATTGTTGAGTACAAACTTGTCGAAAGTCATGGCCTCTACTAAGACGCCGGATGTGGAATAAGGCAGATGGATGAGGTCGAAATAGCCTTGCATCATACCGTTCTCACCTGGCTGGCCGTGGATGGTGATATAGGCGTAGTCGAAGACCACGGCTTTGCCATCCTGCCCGATAAAAGAGAAGTCGCTTTTATCAATGGGTGCTACACTGCCGTCGGGGAAGCTGACGTGCCAGTTGGTGCCTTTGATGTCTACTATATAAATGTTGTAGCGCTCCTTGTCAAAGAAGGAGTAAAGTCCCTGAGCCGAGCGCAGTGATACGTCGTGCTCTGAAGAGTCGCCACCGCAAACGATGGCAATGTTTCTTTTTAAATTTTCCATTTGCTATTAATATACTTTCTCCATTTTTCTATCAATGCATTGAAATCCTCGGGCCATGGAGAGTCAAAGTCCATTTGCTTGCCGGTGCGCGGATGCACGAAGCCGAGGGTCTTGGCATGGAGTGCTTGTCGCGGACAGAGCTCCAGGCAGTTGTGGATGAATGCCTTGTAAGTAGAGCTGCGTTGTCCCCACAGTATCTCGGTACCGCCATAACGCTCGTCGCCGAAGATCGGATGGCCTCTTTCTTTCATGTGTGCGCGTATTTGGTGGGTTCTTCCTGTCTCTAATACGCACTCCACGAGTGTCGTGTAACCGAAGCGCTCCAGCACGCGCCAATGGGTGATAGCAGGCTTTCCGATATCCGAATCAGGTGCAAACACTCTCATGCGCAGCCTGTCTTTTGGGTCGCGGGCGATGTTGCCCTCAATCCGTCCCATGTCTTTCTGTAGGTTCCCCCATACGAGAGCGTTGTAGGTTCGGTGCGTTGTCTTGTGGAAAAACTGTTTTCCAAGCGATGTCTTGGCATCTGCAGTCTTAGCCACGACAAGCAGTCCGCTGGTGTCTTTGTCGATGCGGTGCACGAGCCCTACGGCGGGGTCGTTGGCATCAAACGTCTTGAGGTTGCGCAGATGCCATGCCACAGCGTTAATGAGTGTGCCGCTGAAGTTGCCTGCACCCGGATGAACCACCATGCCTGCGGGCTTGTTGACCACGAGCACGTCGTCGTCCTCGTAGGCGATGTCGAGCGGAATGTCTTCGGCGTGTATGGTAGAGTCGTGCTTAGGACGGTCAAGCATGAGGGCGATGACATCATTGGGGCGCACCTTGTAGTTGCTCTTCACGGGCTCACCGTTGACCTGAATGCACCCTGCTTCCGCTGCGGTCTGTATGCGGTTGCGTGAGGAGTGCTGCATGTGCTCGGCCAGAAACTTGTCGATGCGGACGGGCTGCTGGCCCGTGTCCACTGTCATGCGCCAGTGCTCATATTGTCCTGGCTCTGCTGACTCGTCGCCTTGCACCTCTTCTATATCGTCGTCTAAGATCAGATCGTCAGTCATAGGATTTGCTTTGTTATTCCACCGGTGTGAAAGGATCCTTATCAGGCTCATCCTTCTTTTGGGAGTGATCCTCCTGGTCAGGCGTGTTCACCTCTTCAAACTCATCCACATCTTCACTGTTGTCATCGTTTGTATTGAAGGTGGGGTCAATATAGTTCACAGAATCGCTTGCACTGCGCATGCCGTTTCCGGCTTGTATGGTGAGCCGCGCGTCCACAGGGATGCGGTCGCCGTAGACTACATGTTTTCCGTTGACGATGATGCCATACACCCAGTCTTTCTCTCCGGGAATAAACTGTGGCGGGTTGAGCTTGAATCCCATGGCGGTCAGCTTGGCCATAGCCTCACGGAGCGAGCAGTTGTCAATGACATCGGGCAGCGAGATAGTTGGAGTTTGGGTAGCGTTGATGGTGACAAAGACCGTGCGTCCGGGCTTGACGCGCTCCCCCGGTGCGGGATATTGTTCAAGAATACACCCTGGTGGCAGTGTCTTGATGTAGCCGGTATCGCTCACTACTATGTTAAGGCCAAGCTGCGACAGCACTTCCTCAGCGTTTTCAAACTTTTGATGGGTGAGGTTGGGAATGGTGACGGCTTCGCCGTGATGGGTATAGATGTCAACGGCAAACCTGAATCCAACAGCAAGCCCTACGATGACCAATGCCATCGCAAAGAGATTGCCCCAAAGCATCTTGCTTTTGAATTTGCCTATAAACTCTGAAATTGACATCTTTATTAATTGATATCAGTCGCTATTTTGCGCAAAGGTAATGGAAAAAGGCTGGAAAGCAAAAAGAAAAAGCGTTTTTTATCTCGTCCGCACAGTATAAATGACTTCCAAATCCATTTTCAACAACACAAAAGGCAGACAAAGGTTTCATCCTTGTCTGCCTTCTGCTGCGTGCTGACGTTGTGAGGAGAAGCTTACTTTCCGTGATTCTCGTCAGAGACGGTAAGCTTCTTGCGGCCATGGGCACGACGGGAAGCCAAAACGCGACGACCATTCTTGGTGGCCATGCGCTCACGGAAACCGTGCTTGTTCACACGGCGGCGATTGTGCGGCTGAAATGTTCTTTTCATCTTTTATTCGTATTTTTAATTTGTTGTCCGCTTTCTCTCAAGGGCATATTAAACCCTTTCGGGCTGCAAAATTACTCATAAAAATCGAAATGACAAAGAATTATACTACTTTTCGATGTTTTTTTCTGATTTCTTAGTAACTTTGCAGCCGCTTACGACGCATAATAATATAGTAAACATACAATTATATCATGATTAATTCACAGGAAATCAAGAAGGGTACTTGCATCCGTATGGACGGCGGTATTTGGAAGTGCATTTGGTTCGAGCACCGTAAACCGGGCAAGGGCAACACCGTGATGAACACCAAGCTGAAGAATGTTGCCGACGGACGTGTATTGGATCGTACTTTTCAGGTTGGTTTCAAGCTCGAAGACGTGCGTGTGGAACATCGTCCCTACCAGTATCTTTATGAGGACGCAACAGGTTGCATCTTCATGAATCAGGAGACATTCGAGCAGTTCCCTATCAACCGCGATCTCATCACTGGCGGTGAGTTTATGAAAGAGGGTGACATTGTGGACGTGCAGATTTCTGCCGATGACGGCGCAATCCTCTCTGCCGAGATGCCTCCCAAGACCGACTTGGAGGTCACTCATTCTGAGCCTGGCGTGAAGGGCAATACGGCTACCAACGCCACCAAGCCCGCCATACTGGAAACAGGCGCTGAGGTGCGCGTACCTCTCTTCATCAATGAGGGTGACGTCATTACGATCAGCACTGAAGACGGAAGCTACGTGAGCCGCGTAACCGAGAAGAAGTAATTTAAAAGTAAAAAGGTAAAAAAGTAAAGAGGAACAATGGCTGTATGACTTGATACAGTCTTTCCTTTTGCTTTTTTACCTTTTTTCTTTCTTCTTCATATTACCCTTTTCCTTTCTTATTTTTCTCCCTTTTTATGGAGTACAGCATTATCGTTCCGGTCTATAACCGCCCTGACGAGGTGGATGAATTGTTGGACAGCCTGACACATCAGGCTTTTACTGACTTTGAGGTCATCATTGTAGAGGACGGCTCGTCCACTCCCTGCAAGACCGTTTGCGACAAATACGCGGGCCGGCTCGACATCAAATACTTCATGAAGCCTAACAGTGGGCCGGGCCAGAGCCGCAACTACGGCGTGGAGCGTGCCGCAGGAAGGTATGTGCTCATACTCGATTCTGACGTGGTGGTGCCGGAAGGCTATCTTCAGGCCGTCGATGACGAGTTGCGGCTGAAGCCTTGTGAGGCATTCGGAGGACCGGACCGCGCTGCCGACACGTTTACTCCGACGCAGAAAGCCATCTCTTATTCCATGACAAGTTTCTTTACCACGGGCGGCATTCGGGGCGGAAAGAAGAAGCTTGACAAGTTTTATCCGCGCTCGTTCAATATGGGCGTGCGCCGCGATGTCTATGAGAAGCTCGGCGGATTCTCCAAGATGCGCTTTGGCGAAGACATCGATTTCTCCATCCGTATCTTCAAGGCAGGATGCCGCTGCCGCCTCTTCCCTGGCGCGTGGGTGTACCATAAGCGCCGCACTGACTTCCGAAAGTTCTGGCGACAAGTGTTCAACAGCGGCATCGCGCGCATCAATCTTTACAAGAAATACCCTGAGAGCCTCAAGCTGGTCCACCTTCTGCCGATGGTGTTCACAGTGGGCGTCTTCTTCCTTCTTGCCGTCTTCATCGTTGGTCCTATCCTCGGATACACCGTGCTGCGTGCCTGCGACCCGCCTCTGGGTGGCGTGATTAGCCTGGCCGCGCTATTGCCATTATTGTTTTATTCCTTGCTTATCTTTGTTGACTCCAGTCTACAGAATCACAGTCTACGCATTGGACTGCTCTCCATCCGCGCGGCTTTCACGCAGCTCATGGGCTATGGATGCGGCTTCATCAAGGCTTGGTGGCAACGCTGCGTGCTGGGCAAGGGAGAGTTTGAGGCCTACAAAAAGAACTTTTACAAATAGATATACCTTGATCTTTGACAGAGTAGATCTACCGTAAGTTTACTTTTACGTTTCTTCATTTTGACCAGATAGAAGTTTCTTCATTCTGGCCAGATGGGTGATGGGTAGTGAACAGTCGGGCATTCGTCTGCGTGAGCAGCAGAAAATAAGCCGTGCCTAAGGACGTCCATACAGGATAAGACCACGAGTCACTCGGTATGGCGAACGGCAGTACGCTAAGGGCTGACAAGGGGGGCATCATGAGCTTGATATGCCTCATCGCCGTCAGAGCGCCGGCTAACGACAGGGCGACACTTACAGCCAGTGGGACATGCAGTTGGCCGGCCAGCAGAATTTTTCCGGCAGCACCGTAGCAGGACACGAGAAAAACGGTGGTGAGAATGCGGGACGGATGCCTGTGGAGCTGATCGCCAGGCTGGCAAAGTGTTGCAAAGACCACTATGAGCGGCGGGGCTATAAGGGTCATGGTATGGGTGGCGACGGCGCACAGCAGGGCCGGAAGTGCCCCAATCCAAAAGAATGCCCACTGTTTCATTGAAGAAACAGAAACGGATCTTTGGGGTGACCATGTGTTCGCATAAGACTGCCAACCGGTGACGACGGCTTTGTTCAGCAACACTATCAGGGCCGAGAGTGCCAGCACGGAAGCGGGATAGTACCACGATTGCAAGTGTAGCACAATGGGCAGCAGGCAGGTTGCCAATGATGGAAAAAAAGTTGAATGGAAAGCTGTGAGAAGGCCCGCTGTGAACAGTATCCCTGCAGAAAGGGCAACGATGGGGAAGTGGGGCAGAAGTCTGGCGAGCACAGTACCCGCAAGGGACGTCAGCGACAGGATGACGGGTATGTGCCGTAGACGTACCTTCCACGGACTGCGTTCAGCGATGATCAGCCCCGTGGCCAGCGCGGCCATCGGAGGATAGATCAGGGTTCTTTCTCTAAGCGTTGTCGCGGCAAAAACCATTGCGAGGACAACGATAAGCGAGAGCAGGTAGCTTTCGCTGTGGCCGGCTCTTACACGAGGGTACAGCCTTTTCACTTGCATGTGATACAAACCACCCCGCTCCTCCTCAAGCGAAAAGATCGTTCAGCCCTTCGGCAACGGTTGGGTGGGTGAATATCATGCTCTTGACATAAGCTGCGGGAATATGGTTGTCAATGATTACCTTGAAGAGGTTGATGATTTCGTGCGACTCGGCACAGAAGAGCGTTACGCCTAACACCTCGTCGGTGTCGGCGTCAACCACTGCCTTGAGCAGGCCGTCGGTCATGCCCAATACTTTGGCTTTAGGAATGGCGGCAGCTGGCATGCGTTTCACGGTGACGTGACGGTTGAGCTTGAGTGCCTGCTGCTCAGTGAGGCCGATGTGTGACAGAGTGGGCGTGGTAAACACGCTTGTAGCCACGGCACCACGGTTAGCGCGTGTGCGGCTGCCGTCGCCAAAGAGTTGGTCGGCCACGATGCGATAGTCATCAAGCGAGATATAGGTGAACTGTGCGCTGCCTGCCACGTCGCCCATAGCCCAGATGTCTGGAGCAGCCCTCAGATGATCATCGGTCACGATGTAGCCGCGGCTGTCAACGGCAATGCCGGCCTTGTCGAGATGCAGGCTCTTGGTTTCGGGGTGCCGGCCTATGCCTACGAGAATGGCATCGGCATCGAAGTTACCCTTTGAGGTGACTACAGTGGTATGGTCGACAACCTCGGCAAAGCGTTCGGTGTGTGCACCTAAAACCACCTTGATGCCACGGGCCGTCATCACGCGCAACATCTCCTCGGCTATGTCGCGGTCTTCACGGGCAAGGAACGTGTCGCCTGCCTCAAGCACTGTCACTTCGCTGCCAAAGGCTTGGTACATGAATGCGAACTCAAGAGAGATGTATCCTGCGCCTACAATCACCAGTCTGCGGGGCCGCTTGTCAAGCGACAACATCTCAGTGCTGTAATAAATACGGCTTCCGCCTGCGCCTTCTATTTGTAGATGGTTGGAGGCCGTGCCCGTGTTGATGAAAATGTGCTCGGCTGTCACCTCTGTCTTACGGTCTCCCTGGGTAAGCTCTACGGTGTGGCTGCCTGTGAACGATGCTGTGGCGTGCACCACTTTTGCGTGTTCCAGGTCGGCCACTTTGTGATAGTTGGCATTGCGCAGCGCGCCGATGAGGGCGTCTTTACGCTGCATGGCTTGGGCGAAGAGAGCGTCCTTGTCGGTGCAGTCGGCATGTTGGAGCCCTTCGGTAATGAGTTTTTTCGAAGGTATGCAGCCTACGTTGATACAGGTTCCGCCATACATGTTCTCGTCACGCTCAACTAAGATGACGGGTTCTCCATGCTTTGCCAGGTCGGCAGCCAAGGTCTTTCCAGCCTTGCCGAAGCCGATAATCAAGTTCTTTGTTTCTATTTTTTCCATTGTGCCTAATCGTATGATGGGATTATTTAGAGGGTAGGGAATTACTCTTTGAACAATTTGCCGCAAAGATACTACTTTTTGCTGAAATTGTAAACATTCCCAGCCTGAAAAGCTGAGGCTGCATAAAATAAGCCGCCTTTCTCTCTGTTATTATCGTTCGACAGTTGTCGCACGATCGTCAAGCAGTTGCCGCACAATCGTTCGACAGTTGTCGCACGATCGTCAAGCAATTGTCGCACGATGGCGTTGCAATTGTCAGACAATTGTCAGAGAGTTTTTTTGCGTGTTTGGTACAAAACGGTTAATTTTGCTTCTGTATTTACACATATAGTGAATAGCCATGCGGAGGATCCTGATTTTTTTCCTGTTGTTGCTTCTTAGCGGCACCGTTCTCTCATTCTTTCTGTACAAGGCGGATGAACGGAGCTTTCCCGAACAGTTGGAGGACGCTATGCCGTTCGCAGAGTTTCTGACTTATGTGAACCCCGACTATGGTTATTCGCTTCTCTATCCTTCTTTCTTCACCAAGGAAGCGTTGTCTGACGGCAAGCCTGGACATGTACGCTTTGTCTACCGCAACAATACTAATCTCGTGCTGGAGGCTGAGGTAAAGCCTGACAACGCACAGAAGGGGAATGTTTATGAGTTGGTTGACTCGGGAATGATGGAGGGAATGGACGGTTATGAGTATTACCGGCACTCTGTCCGCCGTGCGGGCCACTGGTACGTGCTCACACTCTATTATCCTACGGAATGCAAGCAGGGCGTGGCGAGAATTCTCTATCGTGTGAAGACCTGGCATCCGTTTTGTAGACTGAGAGGATGCTCCTCCCGTCTTACTATCGCTGCCTGTCGAGCATGAACTGTGCCGTTTGCTCCATGCTGTAGACATAGCGGCGCAGGGGTTTGAAGGCGGGTGTGGAACGGCTTTCGCGGAGTTTCCAGCCCGGCAAGGCATCGTAGTAGAAAGCCTTGCCCATACGTGGGTTGTAGACGAAGCAGCGGGCCGTGTCGCGCGCCACAATCTGATTATCGGCCGAATAGAACACACGGTCACGGTGCCGCCGGAGCAGGTCCACGCCGAAGCCGTCGTAGGGGTAGTTCACTTTCATTAGTCCAAGCAGTGTCGGCATGACGTCGACTTGCTGGCCCAGTCCCGTGTATTTCATGGGGTGGATGCCTTTGCCGAAGATGATAAGCGGAATGTGGTTGTAGCTTACAGGCAGTTCGGCATCGCTCTGTCCAACCATCTTTCCGTGGTCGGCCTGAATAATGAAGATGGTGTTCTTGAACCATGGCTCCTTGGCGGCCTTATGCAGGAAGTCGCCGATGCACCAGTCAGCATATTCCACAATTTGCGTTTCGGGATCCTTCGTACGTGGCTTGAACCACGCCGGAATGATATAGGGTGGGTGGTTGCTGATGGTGAGAATAGTTGCCATGAATGGCTTGCCACGCTGGGCTTTAGCATTGATTTTGTTGAGTGCGAAGCTGAACTCGAAGTGGTCGCTCACGCCAAAACTGTTGACCACAGCACTCTTGGGATAGTTCTCCTGCGAGTAAATGTCGTCGTAACCGTTGGTGGTGAAGAAGGCTTTCATGTTGTCATACTGCGCCTCATGGGTCATGAAGAACATGTTTTCATAGCCCAGACTCTTCAGTACGGTGGGCAATCCCTGCCGGTGTGGCGTCACTGTGCCCTTCATGAGGTTGCGGAACATCAGGGCGGGGAAGCTGTAGAGCGTGGCCGTCATGCCGTGATTGGTGTGGATGCCCGCACTGTAGAAGTTGGTGAAAGCGAGTGAATGCTGATAGAGTGAGTCGAGTGTGGGGGTGAGTGGCAGTGGTTGTCCAAACTCGCGAAGCAGCGATGCCGACATCGACTCCATGAGGATGACGATGACATTGGGCTTGCTGGTGGGCTCACGGTGCGTGGAATCATTGATGATGAAGCGGTGAAGCACCTGTGTGCTGTCCGCTTTCCCGCTGATACCAAGCCATTGCCGGGTCTCGTCCACGGCCTCGTGTGCAGGCATGAGGTGCAGCTCCTTGTTCTCTGGCCGCATGTCATCGAGCACCGAGGTCAGCAGGTTGAAGGCGGGATTGATGCCCAACTGGTTGAGAAACGGGTCGTCACAATAGTACGCTTCGCTCACCTTGATGGGGTTATAACCCCGCCGCCCGCGGATGCCGAAGATGCAGAGGGCGATGAGCGCAAGCGTCAAGACGGAGCGAAGGACATAAGACACAGGGCGCCGGTCAGTGGGGAGACCTTTTAATGACTTGGCGTAGACACGCTCCATGCGGAGCAACGCCCAGATAAAAGCGGTTGTGAGCGTGATGTAGAGCGCGATGTAGAGCCAATAGCCCTTCTCTTCGACGAGCATGCCTGCTGTCGTGGCGGTGTAGCCGAACCATCCGAAGATACTGGAGTTGATGTTCTTGAAGAAATAGGCAAAGTAAGGTGTGTTGGCGGCTGAAGGCATGAAGGCGATGGCGTAGAAGACGGCCAGCCACAGCGTGACGCCTCGCCGGAACCAGTGGTGGCTCCATCCGGCGATGCCCGCAATGAGCACTACGGCGAGTGGTGCCACCATGATGTAGCAGGCAATGACATTGTCGAACCACAGACCGCGGATGAAAGCCCCTGCCGGACTGATGTCGGGGTGCGTGATCTGGCCGTGGAGAGCAATGAACTCCACCAGACGAAAGAGAGTGAAAACCAATAAAGCCGTGACATGGATGCCCAAAAGCCACAGGACCGACCTAAGAAAACGTTTCATGTTACAAAATTAATACATATCTCTGGTGATAGGTAATGTTATTCGATAAAAAAGCGGTAAATTTGCGGAATAATTCATTTTGTGAGCCTTTCCCTGCCTTTTGGAGAATGATATGGGAAAAGAAATTGAACAAAGGAAGATGGACAAGAGATATCGTTTTGTATTCTGGTCGGTGGTGGTAGTCTCTGCCGTGGTGCTGTTACCATTTCTCGGTAACACTGATTTTACGACCAAAGGTGAGCCCCGTGAGGCCGTTGTGGCCTTGTCGATGCTGAACCAACATAATTGGATTCTGCCGGTCAACAATGGTTTCGACATTCCCTACAAGCCGCCATTCTTCCAATGGTGCATCGCCGTTTTCTCAATGCTGGCAGGGCATGTCAGCGAGTTTACATCGCGTCTGCCATCTGCTCTTGCTCTTATCATTATGTTAGGAGCGGGCGCCGTGTTCTTTGCCAAGCGCAAAGGCCGTGATCTGAGTTTCCTTGCCGCTATGCTCATGCTTACGGCTTTCGAAGTGCACAGGGCGGGTACCAATTGCCGTGTCGACATGGTGCTGACGATGTTTGTGGTCTGTTCGCTCTATTCGATGTACATTTGGTGGGAGAAAGGCTGTCGCTATCTGCCGTGGCTGGCTGTTCTCTGTATGAGTGGTGGCACGTTGACTAAAGGTCCGGTGGGCATCGTTCTGCCTTGCTTCGTGATGTTTATCTTTATGCTTTTCATGGCGTGGCAACAAGAGAGACTCGGCGTGGCTGTCGTATGGAGAACGGTTTACAAGCTGTTTTTCTCTGCCTTGCTTGCTGTCGTGTTGCCCACTCTGTGGTATTGGGCGGCTTATCGTCAGGGCGGCGACCAGTTCCTTGCACTTGTCATGGACGAGAATGTAGGGCGTTTTTTGGGGAAGATGAAGGAGGTCACTCACGACAATCCCTGGTACTACAACCTCACGATGCTGTTTTCCGGCTGGCTTCCCTGGACGTTGCCGATGGTCGTGTCTCTCTTCTTCCTGCCTTGGAAGCGGTATGTTGGTCTGTTGAAGGCTCAAGCAGACAGGCCCTCTCTTTGGTGCCGCATGGTGGCGGGCTTACGGAAGGCTGATGCCATTCAGGTCTTCACCTGGCTTTCGTTTCTGCTCATTCTTTTCTTCTATTGTATTCCCAAGAGCAAGCGTGGGGTCTATCTCCTGCCGTGTTATCCATTTATGGCTATGCTGATGATGGAGTATGCTTCCTGGTTTGTGAAGCGTTCGCTGTTCCCCATCCGTTTCTATATCGGCATTCTGTCATTGACGGCTGTTGTACTGACGGCAGTCTTGGTCGTGGTGAGAGCCGGCATGGTGGGCGACAGCCTCTTCCACGGCAAGCATACTTGGGAGAATGTGCAGATACTTCATGCCCTGTCAGATGGAGCAATGGGCTTTGGCGACATTGTCCTCTCACTGTTGCCGCTGTTGGCTGCCTGCCTTGGATTGATGGTGCTACTTCATCGTCGTGTAGGTTTCATTACGAGTCGGCCGGTTCTTATCTCCACAGTGATGACCCTGCTCGTCTTTATGGCTTTTGATGGCTATTATAAACCTACAGCGATGAACTGCAAAAGTCTGCGTCCACTCGCTTTGCAGGTGGGGCGTGTGGCCAAAGACGAACCGATATATGCGCTCACCGAAATCAGCCATCCCAAAGTAGGCGATGATGCCTTGCGCTTCTATGGCATCGATTTTTATCTGGGCGACCGCCTCCGGCAGTTCAGTGTTGACCGGCCAAAACATGGTATTGTCGTTGTGCCCGCGCAAAAGAAAGCCTTGCTTAGCGATTCGTTCTGCAAGAATTATCTGTTTACAGAACAAATGCGGACACCGCATCGCGCCTCCACTTTCAAAGATACGGTCTATGTCTACCGCTTCCGATTGAAGGAATAAGACAGTGAGAAGCAGTGCTTTCCATCTTTAGTCACCCCAAAGAGATACAGCACCGGATATCGTCTCCAGCTCCTCAACATCGCCAAACGGCTTGGCTAACTGTTCTTCTTCAACCTTATGGTAAATCTGAAAAGTGGTCGTGGGTGCATCTCTTGATGCTGCTAAAAGGCGGTTATCGTCTTGACAGATATGTATCTTTATGCGTGGAGTGATGTATTTCAGCTTATTTTCCATCTTTGCAGGTTTTATTAAAAGGATCTTTGGTAGTTTTGAACTTATTTCTTTAGCAGTTTTTCCCCGTCTTTAATTACGATACCTTTGAATATGCGCGATGCCAGACGGCCGTCAAGTGTATAGCATGGACTGTCATTGTCGCTTGTCATCCGTCGTATCCATGTGGTAGTGTTGGCTTTGTCAAACAGGTAGAAAGGCTTTGCTGTTGCCTGTTTTCCGTCGGTTGCCGGTAGGGCGAGATAGGCTTTGTGGGCTCCATTTGTAAACTGTGCGCCATTATCCGCGCCCCAGAAAAACCCCACGTTGTCTCCATCCCTTGAAAGCAGATAATAGGTATCGCTGGCGTTGCCTTGTATCAGCGTCGTGGTGTCGCTGCCTTTGAGTTGATTGTTGGGATCGCTGACACCTGTCTCGTCCGACCGCACCAAGTTGTATGTGCCCTGTATGGCTTTCAGTACCACGGCGGTGGCCTTGGGTAATGTCTCGCCGCTGTTGTAGGTCTGGCTCGGCACTATTTCATTGTTCTGAATTTTCATGGTGTATGCGGTGACACCTTCCGGCACCTTTAGCGCGCGGTCACTATAATATAATGTAGCGTATCCTGTGTTTCCAATCGTCACAACGTCCTCGGAGACAAGCGAAATCTCATCAAGGAAGAAGTAACTGCCAGAGAATTCAACCTTGTCTATGGGCTGTTCGCTGGTAAGGGGAATAGAAAAAGAGCTCCATTTGCCTTGTTCAGGTGTGAATATTTGTGATTTCAGAGTACTGCCATTTGATAAATATGCCTTGGCAGTGACCTGTGCTTTATAGTCAGGATCGAGGCTTGGTGCTAACATGAAATTGAGCCGACAATTCTTCAGTCCTAATTGAGACAAGGCTTTGACTGTATAATTATCAACGACGCAAATACATTGGTAGCCTTCCCAAAAACAGCCTTGTTGGTCCGAATTAATATCCGGCATGTAAAAGGGTAATGCAAAATCGACATTGCCTCCACACGACAGATATTTTTCAAAACCTTGGTAGTAGGCCTCGTTTTCAGGTGCTTTCCGATTGACCGTTAACTTATATGATACCTGTTGATAGGCATAGTTGTCGTCGCCTTGAAAGATAGCGAATATTTGAGTAGAGCCGACATGTTTAATTATTTTATTTTTACGGCTTTTGATTAATATTTGTTTCACATGGCGCTGCTCTTTCATCGGCTGTTGTAAAAAGAAAAAAGGCAAAGCCACAATGAAGTAGTTTTGCCCTATAGCTGATGATGTAGTACTCCGACTGGGAATCGAACCCAGATCAAAGGTTTAGGAAACCTCCGTTCTATCCATTGAACTATCAGAGCCCATCAACGAAATAGCATGGTCGCATGCTATTTCGTTGCAAAGGTAAGGATAATTATTTGAAAAGTGCAAAGGAGCGACGAATTTTTTGCAGTGTACCCTGCGGTAGTGCCCGCCACATTGGGCGGCCACCGCACTGCACTATTTATCGTTGACTTTCGCGCCGATTTTCTTCATCCATTTGCCTCCTACCATGCAGGCTATGCCCACAATGATGATGGGAATGGAGAGGATTTGCCCCATGTCGAGCGGCATGCCGGCCTCGAAAGGCTCTTGTATATCCTTGACAAACTCGATGAAGAAACGTGCCGTGAACACCAGCGTGAGACACAATCCCACGAAAAATCCGCTGCCTACTTTCTCGGGATGCTTCTTATAAAGTGCATAGATGAGAAGGAAGAAGCACGCGTAGGCGATGGCTTCGTAGAGCTGACCGGGGTGGCGCGGGTATTTATCCACCTTCTCAAAGATAAAGGCCCAGGGCACATCGGTGACCTTACCGATGATCTCCGAGTTCATAAGGTTACCCAGTCGGATAAAGGTTGCCGTGACGCATGAGCAGATACCCATGTTGTCGAACACCGTCCACACATTGACTTTATTACGGTAGGAGTAAATAAAGATGGCAATAATCATGCCGATAACGCCGCCGTGTGAGGCCAGACCCTCATATCCAGTATACTTCCATGAGCCGTCGGCCATGAAGTGAATGGGTAAAAACATCTCCACAATGTGCTTTCCCGAGGAGAGAAAATAGTCGGGTTGATAGAAAAGGCAGTGGCCAAGGCGAGCGCCGATGAGCACACTGACGAAGATGTATATGAAAAGTGGGTCAAACTTTTCGTCAGGAATCTTCTCATCCTTATAGAGCTTAGCCATGAGTATCGTGCCGAGCAGCAGGCCCGCGAGCCAGCACATGGCATACCAGCGCACGCCGAAAGAGCCAATGTGGAAGATGACTTCCGATGGATTCCAAACGATATAGAGCAAGTTCATCATGTTATGAAAGATTAAACGTTAAAGCGGAAATGCATGATGTCGCCGTCCTGTACCTCATAATCTTTGCCTTCGATATAGAGCTTTCCGGCCTCTTTCACGGCAGTCTCAGAACCATACCGGATATAGTCGTCGTACTTGATGACCTCGGCACGGATGAATCCTTTCTCAAAGTCGGTGTGGATGACACCGGCGCACTGCGGTGCCTTCCAGCCCTTGTGGAAGGTCCAAGCCTTGACTTCCATTTCTCCGGCGGTGATGAATGTCTGCAGGTTGAGCAGGTGGTAAGCTTTCTTGATGAGTCGGTTGACGCCGCTCTCCTCCAGTCCGAGGTCGTCGAGGAACAGCTTCTTCTCCTCATAGGTGTCGAGAGAGGCAATGTCTTCCTCCGTCTTTGCGGCGATGACCATAGCCTCGGCACCCTCTCCTGCGGCGATGTCCTCCACTATTTTGCTGTATTTGTTGCCGGTTTTTGCACAGGCCTCGTCCACATTGCAGACGTAGAGCACGGGTTTGGTGGTGAGCAGGAAGAGGTCGTGTGCGGCCTTCTGCTCCTCTTTGGAGTCGAAGGTCACCGTGCGCGCATTCTCTCCGCGGTCGAGGACCTCTTTGTAAGCGTGGAGCACGTCGACGAGAACCTTGGCATCCTTGTTGCCGGTGGCCGCTACTTTCTCCTGTTTAGCCAGCTGTCCCTCGATGGTCTCGAGGTCTTTGAGCTGTAGCTCGGTGTCGATGATGTCCTTGTCGGCCGCAGGGTCCACGGGAGTACCGCCCTCACGCACCACGTTGTCGTCGTCGAAGCAGCGTATGACGTGGATGATGGCATCGCACTCACGGATGTTTCCGAGAAACTTGTTGCCGAGCCCTTCACCCTTCGAGGCACCTTTCACCAGTCCGGCAATGTCGACGATCTCGCACGTTGCCGGCACAATGCGCCCCGGATGCACAATCTCAGCGAGTTTGGTCAGGCGCTCGTCGGGCACGGTGATCACGCCGAGGTTGGGCTCTATCGTACAGAATGGGAAGTTGGCTGCCTGTGCCTTGGCGCTTGACAGGCAGTTGAAAAGCGTGGATTTGCCCACATTGGGCAATCCCACGATACCACATTTTAATGCCATATCTTCTATATAAACGTTTATATTCTATTACTCGTTTGCAGCTGCAAAATTACTGAATAAATGGGATATAACGTATTTTTCAAGCCTTTATCTCCTTTTTAATCTCTTCCAGGCTAATCTTCTTCCGCACCTTCACGCGGTCGAATCCCTGTCCGTAGACGCCGATGACAGCACTCTGTGACACAAAGGCATCGGGATCGATCTCATCGATGAGGTCGAAGATGAACGATGACTCACTCTTCTTGGCAATGCAGAAGATGACCTTGATGTCGCGCTTTGAATAGAATCCATTGCCGTTGAGCGTGGAGCAACCACGGTCTGCAATCTTGTTGATGGCCTCGCCGATCTCCTGCCATTTCTCAGAGATGATGAAGAACTGCACCGACTGCCGCAGCGAGTTGACGATATAGTCGACGCAAAACGAGATAATGAAGAGTAGGACATAGCCGTAGAGCACCTTTTCCCAGTCACGCAGCACGACGTAGCTTGAGGTGATGATGGTGAGGTCACAGAAGAGGATGATGTGTCCGAGGGATATGTCGCGGTACTTATGCACCATAGCCGCTACGACATCGGAGCCGCCTGTGCTGCCGCCTGCTGAGAGGCCCAGACCTACGCTCGTGCCCATGAACACGCCGCCGACGATGCATGCCATGAACTTCTGGTCGGCGAGCAGGTGGACGTCCATGGCACCAAGCCACTGGATGACCGTCGAGCCCAAGGTGAAAACGATGACCGCATAGATGGTCTTCACGCAGAAACGCCAGCCCAGTACCTTCAGTGCGGCGATGAGCAGCGTAGCGTTGATGATGAAATAGGTGTACTGAGTGGGAATGCCGGTACCCCAATAAACAATCTCTGCAATACCTACGGTGCCGCCCATAGTGATGTGGTTGGGGATGAGAAAGAGGTAAAGACCCACCACACCGATGAGCATGGCGATGGTGATGATGGCATAATCGCGGATGGTGCGATACACCGATTTCGTGTGATTTCTTTCCAGTTTCATGATGATTTGTGCTTGATACTTTTATCAAGTCAGTATTCTTTGTTCTTACTTGCTTTCTTGTTTTTTTTCGACTGCGGTTGAGTCGTTTTGCCATTACAGTGTAAAGGCATTGCCATTACAGTGTAAAGGCATCGCGATTACAGTGTAAAGGCATCGCCATTACGGTGTAAAGGCATCGCCATTACGGTGTAGAGGGAAAAGCCTTGCGGTATAGGCTAATAAGGTTGTCGTCATAGCGCTCCTGACTGGCCAGTTCAATGCCATCGGGAAGCAGCGGCGCCCGCACGCCCACTCCAGCTAAGAGTGGCGAGGTCTCGACCCGTATCTCGTCCCACAGCCTGCGGTCGAGGAAGGCCTTCAGGGTCTGCGCGCCGCCCTCGACAATCAGACTCTGCCGCTGCTCCCTGACGAGACGTTCCATCACTGTGTCGATGTTGTCCAGGCAGACGAAGTCTCCGGGCACGCCAACAGATGAGTGGGAGAGCACGATGCGTTCGGGGTCATGCCCCGTCCACTGCCTGACGTTGAGCCGCGGATGGTCGGTCTCCAGAGTGTTGCGCCCTATGAGGATGGCGTCGCTCTCTGCGCGGAGCTTGTGACTGAGCATCAGTGTGAAGGGTGTGGAGATGTTTATCGGGGCCCCGTCTCTGCCGCTGATAAAGCCGTCGGCCGTCTGTGCCCATTTCAAGATGATATAGGGTCGGCGGTGCTCATTGAACGTCATGAACCGGCGGTTCATGGCTTTGCAGTCCTCTTCGAGAATGCCCACGGTGACGGTGATGCCCGCTTCCCGCATGCGTTGGATGCCCCGGCCCTGCACCTTAGTAAAGGGATCGACGCAGCCACAGACGCAGCGGCGCACCCCCTTGCTGATGATCAGGTCGCAGCACGGCGGCGTGTGGCCCCAATGGCTACAGGGCTCCAGCGAGACATAGATGGTGGCCTCGTTGAGCAAGAACTCGTCTTCAGCCTTGACCGATGCGAAGGCATTCACCTCGGCATGAGGCCCACCCACAGGAGAAGTGAAGCCTTCGCCGATGATGCGGCCGTCAGCTGACACGATCACTGCACCCACCATCGGGTTGGGCTTGGTGGTGAGCAGGCCGTTAGAAGCCAACTGGAGACAGCGGCGCATCATCTTTTCGTCTTTTTCCTGTAAAGTCATATCCACTCGTATTGTTGATTGACAAACTTTTCCTGTGCAAAGATAGCTAAATTCCCTAAAAATATTTATCTTTGCGGTAATGGAAAGTAATATTTTCAATTATTCTGCTCTTTGGCACCGTCTTTTGCCCATTTACAGTGCCAGTGAGGCTCAGGCTATCGTCCGTTTGTTACTCGACGGGCTCTATGGCCTGACGCTGACCGACATCGCCATGGGCACTGTCGATGCCCTGTCTTTGTCGGAGCAGCGGCGGCTTGATGCCATGATCTGCCGACTGAGGAATGGGGAGCCGGTGCAGTATATCCTTGGCAAGGCATGGTTTGGTGGCCGTCAGTTCGCGGTCTCGCCGAGCGTGCTCATCCCCCGTCCGGAGACAGAAGACCTCTGCCGGATGGTGGCAGACGATAGCCATCCTTTTACGAGTGCAGCCAACGAGCTGCCTCTGGCAGTGCTGGATGTGGGCACAGGCAGCGGATGCATCGCCGTCACGCTGGCTTTGGATCTGCCCGATGCCACGGTGACGGCCATTGATATCTCCGCCCAGGCCTTGAAGATTGCCTCGGCCAATGCGGCACAGCTCCATGCCGACGTGAACTTCCTCAGGCGGGATATCCTCAAGATGGCCGATCCGACCAACGCGGGTGAGCCCTCCGTCAAGCAACCACGAGAGTGGGATGTCATCGTCTCCAACCCACCGTATATCATGGAAAGGGAGAAGACAGACATGGAGACCAACGTGCTCGACTATGAGCCGTGGATTGCGCTTTTTGTACCTGACGATGACCCTTTGTGCTTCTATCGCGCCATTGCTAAATATGCCGACAAGACGCTGAAGCCGTTGGGAAGGCTCTATTTCGAAATCAACCCGCTCTTTGCTGAAGCCATCACACGGATGTTGCGGCAGAAAGGCTTTACCGAAATCATAGTTGCCGGCGACCGCTTTGGCAAGCAGCGGTTGGTCAAATGCATGAAACCTGCGGCTTCGTAAGCCCCCAAACGACTATAAAGATGTTTAGAAAGCAACCTTTAAGCAAGGAGAAAGCCCTCTCAAGACTTGCGGCGCTGTGCGCCAAAGCAGAATACTGTACCGGCGACATGGAAGACAAGATGCGGCGTTGGGGCCTCGATGCCGAGGCCATCCGTGAGAATATCGATTATCTCGTCGGGCACCAGTATATCGACAACGTGCGCTATTGCAAGGCGTTTGTCAACGATAAGATAGCCTGTAACCACTGGGGACGTCGCAAGATAGAGCAGGCCCTGTGGATGAAGCACATCCCCGAGAGTGTCTCTGTGCCCGTGCTCGATGCCGTGCCGCAGGAAGTCTATGTCAGGGTGTTGAGGCCTCTGCTCGATGCCAAACGACCGACGATTAAAGCCGAGAGCGACTATGAACGGCAGATGAAACTCATCAAGTTCGCCCTCGGACGAGGGTTTGATTTGGATGAAATCAAACTATGTCTCTAAGGTTTGCCCATGCCTTCCTTGCCCTTATGGCGCCGCGAACCTGTTGCGGTTGCGGCCGACGGTTAGCGGAAGAAGAGGATGTATTTTGTGCCGTCTGTATGATGCATCTGCCCTTTACCGATTTTCTCAGCCATCCTTACGACAACGCAATGGCCCGGACATTTTGGGGAATCATCCGTCATTTCGAGAAGGCTTATGCCTTGATGTACCACGAGCCGCACGCTCATTCAGCGCGGGCAGTCTATCAATTGAAATACTATAACAAGCCCGATGTGGGCGTGGAGTTAGGTGTGCTCATGGGCAAACGCATGAAGGCGGCGGGATTTACCGATGACATTGACTTCATAGTGCCGGTGCCGCTTGCCAAGAAGCGCGAGCGTCAACGCGGATTCAATCAAAGTGAGATGATTGCCCAAGGCATCAGTGATGCTACGGGGTTGCCTGCGGTAAACAATGTGGTGCGGAGAACTTCCTTTCATGGAAGTCAGACACAGATAGACCGATGGAGCCGCGCTGAGAATGTGGAGGACGCCTTTGAGCTTCTCAATGCCGACAGCTTGAGAGGGCGCCACGTGCTCATTGTGGACGATATCGTCACCACGGGCGCCACGGTCTCAGCCTTGGCCAAAGTGCTTGGAAAAGCTGAGAGAGTAAGGGTCAGCGTCGCTTCTATTGGCTTTGCCGGTGAAAGAATATACAGTAAGAATGAGAATGTAAGCCTTTTCTCCGAATAAGCACACACTTTTTTTTGCTATGTCACACTTTTGCTGTATCTTTGCCAACAAAGTAAAAGAAAACAAAGCAACAATAATAACGTTATCATGATGAACGATTTGAAACATGCTTTCGCGGAGAAACTGCTTGGCATCAAAGCTATCAAGCTGCGGCCCAACGAGCCTTTCCAGTGGGCTTCGGGCTGGAATTCCCCTATCTATACCGACAATCGTCTCGTGCTGAGCTATCCTGAGGTGCGTGCGTTTGTCAAGACAGAGCTCACGCATGCTGTCATAGCCAGCTTCCCCGAAGCCATGGCAGTGGCCGGCGTGGCTACAGGTGCCATAGCCATGGGCATGGCAGTGGCCGACTTGCTTCAGCTGCCTTACGCCTATGTGCGGCCGAAACCGAAGGACCATGGCACGAAGAACCAGATAGAAGGACGTCTGCCAGAGGGTGCCAAAGTGGTGGTGATAGAGGATCTGATATCCACAGGATCCTCATCGCTGAAGGCCGTTGAGGCATTGCGACAGGCAGGTTTTGAGGTTGTGGGGATGGTGGCAAGCTACACCTATGGCTTCCCCGTGGCTGAGCAAGCATTCAAGGATGCAGGCCTCAAGCTCATCACTCTTGGCGACTATGAGCACACCATTGAGATTGCCGCTGAGACAGGTTACATCTCAAAAGACGACATTGAGGTGCTCAAGGAATGGCGGAAGAATCCGGCAGAGTGGAGGAAATAAGAGCCGATACAGACTGACATGGATGTGTTTAGAATCGCTATAGCAATAGTTGCCTTCAGCATTCTTGGCTGTAGTATCTATATGGGCGTGCGGGCATTTCATGAGGGTGGAAGTATCGAGTCATCTCTCTTGACCGGATTCTCCATGGTAGGCATACGGATAGGCATGTATAGCGGTTATAAAAAAAGTATTAAAGAAAGTATACAAGAAAGTACAAAAGAATGAGCACAAAGATAGAAAGTTCCATCCGTGAGATACCTTATTCGCAACAGTCGGTTTACAATATGCTGAGCAATCTCAGCAATATCGACAAAGTACGTGATAAGATACCCGAAGATAAAGTCAATGATCTGCAGTTTGATAATGACAGCATCACGATATCCACACAGATGGGAAGTGTGAAACTCGTCATCGCAGACCGCGAGGAACCAAAGATGATTAAGTTTGAGACGGCGGAGAGTCCACTGCCTTTCAACTTTTGGATTCAGGTTCTTCCAGTGTCAGATACGACCTGCAAGATGAAGCTCACCATCAGGTCTGATGTCAATCCTTTTATGGCGTCGATGGTGAAAAAGCCACTGCAACAGGGTGTTGAAAAGATTGCCGATGCGTTGCAAGCTATAAAATATGAATAGAAGTTAAGAAGCATAAGCGTTTGGATTGTTGAAGTTCTGTACTTTAGAACTTCTGCATTCCTGTATTTCTGGACATCTAAACTCCTATACTTCTGAACTTCTCAAAGAATAAAGATATGTCCAATAAACTCTGGGAAAAGAACTTTGAGGTCAACAAAGAGATAGAGCGGTTCACTATTGGCCGCGATCGCGAAATGGATATGTATCTCGCCAAATACGACGTGCTCGGCTCGATGGCGCATATCACGATGCTTGAAAGCATCGGCTTGCTGACCAAAGAAGAACTGTTGAAACTGCTGGCTGAGCTGAAGCATATCTATCAGTTATGCGAGGAAGGCCGCTTTGTCATTGAGAAAGACGTGGAGGATGTCCACTCTGAGGTGGAGCTCATGCTTACACGCAAGCTCGGCGACATCGGTAAGAAAATTCACTCCGGGCGGTCGCGCAACGACCAGGTGCTCGTAGACCTGAAACTCTTTACCCGACATGAACTTATGGAGATTGTTGGCAATGTCAAGGTACTCTTCGATGAGCTCATCCGGAAAAGTAACCAATATAAAGATGTGTTGATGCCGGGTTACACCCATCTGCAGATTGCCATGCCGTCAAGTTTCGGGCTGTGGTTCGGCGCCTATGCTGAGAGTCTGGCCGACGACATGCTCTATCTACAGGCTGCCTGGCGCATGACCAATCGTAATCCGCTCGGCTCAGCTGCAGGCTATGGAAGCAGTTTTCCGCTCAACAGGCAACTGACAACCGATCTCCTCGGCTTTGATTCCATGGACTACAATGTCGTCTACGCGCAGATGGGACGCGGCAAGATGGAGCGCAATGTGGCGTTCGCCATGGCTACCGTGGCGGGTACGTTGGCAAAGATGGCTTTTGACGCTTGTCTGTTCAACTGTCAGAACTTCGGTTTCGTAAAGCTTCCCAAAGAGTGCACCACAGGATCGAGCATCATGCCACATAAGAAAAATCCTGATGTTTTTGAGCTGATACGCGCGAAGAGCAATAAATTGCAGAGCTTGCCACAGCAGATCATGATGATCATGAACAATCTGCCCGTGGGCTATTTCCGTGATCTACAGATCATCAAGGAGGCGTTTTTGCCAGCCTTCGACGAGCTCAACGACTGTCTGCGTATGGCGGCGTATATCATCAACAAGATGGAAGTGAATGAGCATATCCTCGACAACCGGATGTACGATCCGATGTTCTCCGTCGAGGAAGTCAACCGTCTTGCTGCTGCCGGCATGCCTTTCCGCGACGCCTATAAGAAAGTAGGGCTGGAGATCGAGGCTGGCGAGTTTGTCGCTGACAAGAATATCCACCACACCCATGAGGGCTCCATCGGCAACCTCTGCAATGACAAGATACAGGCTTTGATGAAGCAGACTCTCGGATCATTCCATTTTGATAAGGTCACTGATGCGGAAAAGAAGCTGTTGGATCGTTAGTTTGGCGTTCTTGGCGGGTGCTCTTGTCGCTTGCAGCAGCGACAACGACACTTTTAGCAAACTGCGTTTAGGCATGTATATAGATAACTCGACACACCAGGACGCCACACTTGCCTCGGCTATGAATTCTGCTTCGCCGGGCGTATTCTGCCATATTGGCTATGAGGCGTCGTCGAGATCGTTTGTCTTCTCCTCCAATCAGGGCGGGAGCAGCCGGAGCAGACTCAACGCCAAAGAAATGGAAATGGGGCTCTTCAGCAGAATTGGGATGAACAACGGCGTCATTGTCGGCTACGGTAACCTCTCCACCACGGACACAGGCGGCTACACTTTCTATGCCTTTGACGCGCAGTGTCCTAACTGCTTCAACTACTATGCTACTCCCATGAAGAGCTATCCGCTCACGATGACGACAGCAGGCTTGGCTGTCTGTGCCCACTGCAAGCGGCAATACAATATGAACACGGGCGGCAACTGTATCAACGACTCGGGGAAAGGACTGATCAGATACCGCGCCACCACGACGGGAGCATTAGGCTATCTCGTCGTAAACTGATGAATAACATGAAGCTGACCATTATCATACCTTGTTATAATGAAGAAGAGGTTCTGCCTTGGACGCTTGACAAGCTTGCCGTGCTGATTGACCGGTTACGGATGGAAGCCGACACCGAAGCTCGGCTTCTGCTCATCGACGACGGCAGCCACGACCGCACATGGGAGCTTATCGCTGAGGCGGCACAGGCGCACGACTATGTCAGTGGAATCCGATTCTCACACAATGAAGGCCATCAGAATGCCCTATGGGCGGGCATGCAGGAGAGCGTAGCAACCAGCGACGCCGTCGTTTCCATCGATGCTGACCTACAGGATGATGAGAATGCTATCATCGACATGGCGCAGCAGGTCGGCCAAGGTGCGGACATCGTCTACGGTGTACGTCGGAAACGTGAGACCGACACGTGGTTCAAGCGCTTCACGGCGCAGGTCTTCTACAGACTCATGAAGAGCATGGATTCGGAGATTGTCTACAATCATGCTGACTTCCGCATGATGACACGCCGCGCCGTGGAGGCACTCATGCAATATCCGGAGCGCAACCTTTTTCTCCGTGGCATGGTCAGGCAGCTCGGTTTCAATGAGGGCTACACCTATTACGACCGGCGCGCACGCACAGCCGGAGAATCGAAATATCCATTGAAAAAGATGTTGGCGTTCAGTATCGAAGGCATTACATCCTTTTCCATTGCGCCACTGAAGTTCATTACTTTCGTTGGTCTGACCATGACACTCATCTCTTTTGTCATGATCATCTTTGCCATTGTGCGTCATGCAGAGGGTGAGACGACGCAAGGCTGGACCTCTCTGCTCGTCTCATTGTGGTTTATTGGCGGTATCATTACTACGGCACTTGGTGTCACGGGTATGTATATCGGTAAAATTTATATTGAGGTGAAGCACCGTCCCCGATATTTTATCCAGGAAAGAGCATAGGAACGGCAGTATTTCTCTTGTCTTATCCATTTCGATCTTTACTCTGCCATCAATGGTTGGGAGCCCAACAGACAGACAGCCAAAAGAAGGAACTAAAAAGGCCGGCACGTGTCGTACGATGCTCCGGCACGTGTCGTACAGTTCTCCGGCACGTGTCGTACGATGCTCCGGCACGTGTCGTACAGTTCTCCGGCACGTGCCGGAGGATCTTTCTTAATCTATAAGAGGTTCCAAATCTTCTCTACTAATCTTGGCACAGCATAGCGGGACAGTTGCGTTTCCGGAATCCAGATATACTCCTCGGACAGTTGCGGCCGCACCGTGGTGTCCAATAGGTAGAAGTCGGCAAGCAGAATGCGGTGGGTCAGTACATGACGCACGCCGGAAGCCAACAGCGTGAGACGACCGTCCCAGGCAGGCAATGGCGCGTCCTCGAAAATGGGCGGCTCCCAGAGACCCTGCCAGATGTCGCCGGATCCACGGCGGTGAATGGCAGTATAGCCTTGGCAACGGATGTAGACATAAGCCATGTGTCGGGTGGTTACCACCATCTTTTTCTGTTTTACAGGCAGCGTGCTGACGCTGTCGGCTCTTCGGGCTTCACATTCTTCGACAAAGGGACAATCTGAGCAGGCCGGTGAGAGAGGCGTGCACTGTGTGGCGCCAAAGTCCATGAGAGCCTGATTGAAGAGACTTACCCCACTTATGGTTCCGCCAAGTGGAGACAGAGCGGAGGACGGAGCTGCTTGGATAAGTTCGTTGGCGAGTGCGGTGAATGTTTTCTTTCCCGCCGTAGTATTGATGGGAGTGTGGAGGTCATACAGTCGTGCGAGTACGCGGTAGACATTGCCGTCCACTGCCGCGGCTTTTATGCCGAAGGCCAACGAGGCGATGGCGGCAGCGGTGTAGTCGCCCACACCCTTGAGTTGCCGGATTGTCGGGAGCGTCGTAGGAAAATGTCCCCATGCCACAATTTGTCGGGCAGCATAGTGCAGGTTGCGCGCCCGGGAGTAATAGCCGAGCCCCTGCCACAGTTTCAGCACCTCGTCCTCGGAAGCAGCGGCAAGTCCTTCAACTGTCGGCCAAGTCTCCATGAAGCGTTGCCAGTAGGCCATGCCTTGGCTGATGCGTGTCTGTTGCAGAATGATCTCGCTGAGCCAAATGGCATATGGGTCGCGGGTATGCCGCCAGGGCAGGTCACGCCCATGGTTTTCATACCAGCGCGCCAATAGGGAGAAGAAATGATCAGGATTCATAAAGCGAACGCGAACTAACAAGAATGCAAAGCTACTCAATAATTCTTTAAATCCCATGCAATATGTGTCAAAAGTGATGGTGGGGGCAATCATGAGATCTTTCCGCTCTCTAAGTGAGTATTCTTTTCAATGGTTATTTAATTCTAATTAACGGGGAGAGGTAACAATCGTTACCACTGTCCGCTTTTTTATTACCGTACCTTTGCGCCCACAACAACGAATAAAAACTATCATCAAGAAAAAAAGAATGGAAAATATGTTTTGCTTTCAATGCCAGGAAACGGCAAAGGGAACGGGTTGTACTGTACGTGGTGTATGCGGTAAACTGCCGGAGACCAGCCGCTGGATGGACTTGCTGTTGAGCGTGGTCCGTGGTGTGGGCACCATCTATCACTCGCTTTTGGAGAGTGGTGCAGAAGACGATGTGACTGTCGACGACTTTATCATCGACGCGCTCTTTGCTACTATTACCAATGCCAACTTCGACGATGCTGCCTTGCTTGCCAAGGTTGACACGGGCATCGCCATCAAGAAGCGTCTGCTGAATGTGGCTGCAGAGCGTGGTCTCAGTCTCCCTGACTGCCAGGAAGTCAGGTGGGGCGGCGAGAAGGCCGACTATGAGGCAGAAGGTAACAGGGAGACAGTGCTGCGCGAAAAAGACGAGGACATCCGCTCGCTTAAGGAGACCATCGTCCTCGGACTGAAAGGCATGGCTGCCTATTATGAGCATGCGGCCCGTCTGGGTCAGCGTGATGCAGGCATTATCCGCTTCATGACAGAGGCATTAGCAGGCATCACATCGCCCCATGCCACACAGGGTGAGCTGCTGCAACTGTTGCTCACCACGGGAAAGTATGGCGTGGACGTGATGGCTCTGCTCGACAAGGCCAATACTTCGGCGTATGGCAATCCTGAGCTCACCAAGGTGAACATCGGTGTGGGCAAGCGCCCCGGCATCCTCATCAGCGGGCACGACCTGCACGACATTGCTGATCTGTTAGAGCAGACCGAGGGTACCGGCATCGATGTCTATACTCATGGAGAGATGCTGCCGGCGCACTACTACCCGGCGCTGAAGAAATACAAGCACCTCGTGGGTAATTATGGCAATGCCTGGTGGAAGCAGAAAGAAGAATTTGCCCATTTCAACGGACCCATCGTGTTCACTACCAACTGCATCGTGCCGCCCTCACCGACAGCCAACTACGCCGGTCGCGTGTTTACGTCCAACTCTACTGGTTATCCGGGTTGGAAGTATATCGCCACGAAGGCCGACGGCCATAAGGACTTTTCCGAGGTGATTGAGATGGCCCGTCATTGTGCCGCGCCTGAGGAGATAGAGCATGGAGAGATTGTGGGAGGGTTCGCTCACAACCAGGTGTTTGCCCTTGCCGATAAGGTGGTAGAGGCGGTGAAGAGCGGCGCTATCCGTAAGTTCGTGGTCATGAGTGGTTGCGACGGGCGCATGAAGAGCCGCAATTATTATACAGAATTTGCTCAGACACTGCCCAAGGACGTCGTCATCCTGACCTCGGGATGTGCCAAATACAAATACAACAAGCTGCCGCTCGGCGACATTAACGGCATTCCTCGTGTGCTTGATGCCGGACAATGCAACGACAGTTATTCTTGGGCGGTAGTGGCCTTGAAGCTGAAAGAGATCTTCGGCGCGGCCGACATCAACGACCTGCCCATTTCCTTCAACATCGCATGGTATGAGCAGAAAGCGGTCATCGTGTTGCTTGCCCTGTTGAGCCTTGGCGTAAAGAACATCCATATCGGTCCCACGCTGCCTGCCTTCATTTCTCCTGACGTGCTGAAAGTATTGCAGGAAGGCTTCGGCCTCGGTACGATCTCTACCGTCGATGAGGATATGAAGATCATGGGTTGACAATGAAAACAGCCATCGTTTGGAATGACAGCAGCAGTTTAACTGTATTCAAACGATGGCTGTTTTCTTTTTTGAATCCTTTCAACATCCGCTTACAGCAACTTGTCGATGTCCACTGAGAGGCCGACCATGAAGTTGGTACCATCGGTGAGCGGAGCGTTGAGATAATAATATTTTGGTTTGTAGTTGAGCAGGTTGTCGACGGTGAGGTTGAGTTTTATGGCTTTTCCGACGCGGTTGCTCACCAGAAGTTTCCACAGGGTGTAGGCGGGATAGCTCACTGTGGCCGTGCCCTGGGAGATGTCGTAGTAGTTGACATACTCCACGTTGTCTACGCCAGACACGGCCTTTCCGTCAATCATGACATTGATACCGTACCATTTGCTGAAGTTATGCTCCCAGTCAGCATGGAGATTGACGGCGTGCTTGCGTGCGGGGATATACTCATTGTTGGCGGTTTTGCCGTCTTTGTCGTTGGGTATGCGTTCGTCGGTGTAGGCGTAAGCGATGCTTGCGGTGAGTCCGTTACGCCAGTGTCCTTTCACGGAGGCCTCGAATCCGTTGACCGAATAGGATGCGAGGTTGACGTAAGGCAGCGTAGGCGTGCGGTCAGCCGGTGAGGCATAGTAGGGCACGCCCGACGCGATTTTGTCCTTCACGTGGTTGTGATAGCCGTTGAGCAGGAACTCGAGGTAGTGCCAACGGTATTCGAGCGAGAGGTTGAAATTGTCGCTATACTCAGGCTTGAGGTTGGGGTTGCCTTGGATGAGCCAAATACCGGCGGCATCGTACTGATAGTATTTCTCTTTGAGTGAGGGTGCACGGAAGCCCATGCCGTAGCCGAAACGCACGTTGAGACCTTTGAGCGGCGTGTGTCGGACACTGAGTTTAGGGGTGAGGCGCTGTAGCGAAGTGCCGTCGGAGAAATAGTCGTAGCGCAGGGCTGCCACAATTTCCCAGATCTTATTGAGCTCGCCGTCGTATTGCGCGAAGGCGTCGAAGCTGTCCTGATGGTGCGCTCCCTCACCGAGACGGTTGTCTTTCAGGTAGTCGTACATGTAGTCGGAGCCCACGGTGAGAATGTTTCCCTTGGCGAAAGTGTGGTTGTAGAGCAGTCGGAAAGCGTTTTGCACGTTGGAGTAATAGCGTATGTCGAGCTTGCTTGAACTCTGAAAGTTTGATTTGTCGTACTGGTCAAAGGAGTAGCTGCCGTAGAGATAGTCGTTCTTGGGTGCCTGCCATTCTCCTCGGAGCCCGCCGCTGTAGTCGCGGTATCGCTCCGGAGTGTCGGCCGACCGCTTTGTTTGCCGATAGAAATAGCTGGCCCGTCCGCTGAGCTTGAAGTCCTTCACGGGCCGGAAAGCAAGCTGTTCCTTAAAGTTGTAGGTGTTGTCACCGTAGATGGTGGCGAAGACACGGGTCATGGGATTGGCCGCGCTCTGCACGTCATAGTTGTCGCTGCTGGTCCGGCTGAAGTCGAAAATGTTGGCCCATTTGTGGTTACCCTGCTGCCAAGTGAGTCCGTATCGCTGGCTATTGTGCTTGCCTAATCGTGCGTTGACGTTGAGGCGGAAGGGCTTGTCGTTGATTTTGGTGATGATGTTGATAACGCCCCCGCTGGCATTGCTGCCGTAGAGTGCGGAGACGGGGCCTTTCACGATTTCGATGTGGTCTACATTGCTTAAGGTGAGACGGTCGAAATCGACATTGTCCATGGTCTCTCCGGCCAGCCGTTCACCATCGACGAGGATGAGCATGCTCTGTCCACCGAAGCCGGAAAAGTTCATATGGCGTTGCTGATTCATGGAGTAGGAGAACTCCACGCCGGGGATATTCTGCTTGAGAACGTCCTGTAGGGTGGTGGCATCAGTCTTCTCTATCTCGGCATGACTGATGACGCGGGTGAGCACCGGCGTGTTGAGCAGCGTCTTTGGCGTACGTGTACCGGTGACAACCACTTGGTTGAGATCGTCGGCGGTAATCAGTGTATCGGTCTGAGCAGTAAGGGCAAGCGGTGTCATTGCCATGAGGAAGGATGCGTATATTGTCTTGTTCATAGTGGCCTAACGGTGAGGTTAGTAGGGGTATTTGTAGTTGATGGTAAGAAATCCCTTCCCGCCGTCGGGGCTGAGATAGTTCTGCAGCTGCACGGCGACATAGCGCCCACTCTTGAGGCGGATGAGATAGACGTGCGAGTCGAGCGTGAAGGTGGGTGGTATGGCTTTAATCTCCACTTCCAGCCATGACGAGAGCACCTTGTTTATTTTGATGCCCTGACAGCCGAGCAGCTTGTTGAGCTCCTCTGACTGATCAGCCCACACGTTGTTCTCTGACCACTCGTCGGGCGTGAACGCCATGCCGGAGAAGTCGGCAGAGGAAGCTGGCAGGTCGTCGAGACTGGTGTAGCTGGTCCTGAGCACGGCACCGCCGTTGGTGCGCGCGTCGGCATAGTGGATGGCAATGTCCCATTGGCCGGGCTCGGACTGTGGGGCTGTCGGCGTGAAGGCTCTGTACTCGTTGACCGACAAGCCTTGTCCGAACACATCATACCAGTAGGTGTAAAGCCCCGTAGTTCCTTTGGCCGGATGCGTGGTGGTCTTCTCTCCGGTGGGATCCATAGGGATGGGGTAGGGAGTGAAGTGGGTTTGCGCATATTTCAGCTTAGTCATGTCGCCCTGTTCACGCAGCATCTCCAGGGAGTCGAAAGAGATATAGTACCAGTTCTGCCAACTTGTGGCGTCTATGTAGATCTGCGACTCTTTGTCCAGCGGACTGTCCGTGTCTCTGGCTTCATCATAAACCGATGAGAACAGGCCTGTGCACGATGTCGTTAGCAGGATGAGATATGCGGCGAGAGCATGGGGAAATATTTTCATGATAAGGCGTGAATTTGTGTGTTTTGCGTTACAAAGTTACGGCTATTTTATTTAATTTTGTGCATAAATAATAGTAATCGCCTTTTTTATGTCGAAAAGAATACATTCATGCCTGATGTCATTGGTTTGTTATCTCATGATTTCCATGCCTTCCCAATGTCGTCGCACCACTGTCCTCATCTCCTTCGACGGCTTTCGATGGGATTATCCTCAATACTACGCCACGCCTTTTCTTGACCGCATGGCGGCTGATGGCGTGAGCTGTACGCTCATTCCTTCCTTCCCCTCGAAGACCTTCCCCAATCACTATACGCTTGCTACGGGGCTGCGTCCTGAGCGTCATGGCATCATCGCCAACAGCTTTCGCGACAGGGCGACAGGCGAGCGGTTCTCGTTGGGCAACCCCAAGACGAAGTTCGCCCCGCGCTTCTATCATGGCGAGCCGTTATGGCTCACGGCCCAGCGACAGGGCCTGCATACGGCTGTTTTCTATTGGCCTGGATCGGATGTTGCTGTGAATGGGAAATATCCCGACGTGTGGCACCGCTACGACGAGAAGCCGCACATGACTTTCGCCCAGCGTGCAGACAGCATCTTTGCCTATCTGAGGAAGAAAGACGCGCCCGACTTGATCATGGCTTATTTTGAGGAGCCTGATGCCAGTGGCCACGACTTTGGACCGCAGTCGCACCAGGTGCAGCATGCCGTGGAAGCGATGGACTCGCTGCTCGAATCCTTGTGGAAGCGCATTGTCAAGGCGGGGATGAAGGACGACGTCAACCTCGTGGTGGTCTCCGACCACGGCATGACCTGGTTCACTCCTTCACGCTGTATCCACCCGTCCAACTATCTTCATAAAAACTGGTATGTGTCTTTGGAGGGCAACCTGCCCTGCAATGTCTACGCGCCGGAGCGATGGCAGCAGGACAGTATCGTGAGCGCTTTGGCCAAGGTGCCGCACTTGCACGCATGGCGTAAGGCAGACATACCACAGTATCTTCACTATCAGGCTGATGCCAATATCGGTGACGTGCTGGTGCTGCCTGATGAGGGCTGGCTCTTCGATGACGGCCATCCCCACGACGGCGGCACGCATGGCTTCGATCCGATGTACAGCGATATGCAGGCCGTGTTCAGGGCTTGGGGACCAGGCCTCTGCCGAAAAGTGGACCTTGGACAGCTCGACAATACGGCCGTTTATCCGTTCGTCTGCCGCCTGTTGGGCATCAAGCCGGCAGCAAACGACGGCGAGGAGGCGTTCTCTTCCATCAAGGGTATTGCCTTTCAACCGTAATCGCATTGCCTTTACAGTGTAATCGCATTGCCTTTACAGTGTAATCGCATTGCCTGTTTGGTAATATAGTTTTTATTGATTATTTTTGCAAGTAGAAATAACAGATATGACCGGTTCTGCTGACAATTCTTTTAAAAAGACGAAAAAGACAACTGCCCTGCTGAGGCTTCTCCGCCCAGCTCAGTGGATGAAGAACTTCTTCGTGTTCGCGCCCATCCTTTTTGGCGGTGCACTCTTCCATCTCGGCGCTTTGGCTGAAGGCCTTGCCGCTTTCTTTGCCTTCAGTTTTGCCGCCTCAAGCATCTATTGCTTCAACGACATCTACGACGTGGCCGACGACCGCCGCCATCCGGAGAAATGTCACCGCCCCATCGCCTCCGGAGCCGTAACCGTGAGACAGGCCTATGGGCTCATGGCACTGATGTTCTTGCTGAGCCTTGTAGTGTGCGGCAGCGTGTGGACTTCTACCAACAGGTTGGCGCTCACCGCCATCATCGTTTTCTACTGGTTTCTCAACCTCGTCTATTGCATGTGGCTTAAACGGTACGCTATCATCGACGTGTGCGTGGTGGCTTTCGGCTTCGTGCTGCGCATGGAGGCAGGTGGTGCGGCCACGGGCATCCGACTAAGCAGTTGGATTGTGCTCATGACTTTTCTCATCGCCCTCTTCATGAGCTTCGCCAAGCGGCGCGACGACGTGCTGCGCATGGAGCTCACGGGGGAGGCTCCGCGGAGGAATACCAGCCGGTACAATTCCACTTTCATCAATCAGGCGCTCACCATCACGGCCTCGGTCACCCTTGTGTGCTACATCATGTATACCGTCAGCCCTGAGACCACGGAGCGGTTCCACTCCGGCGATCTCTACCTCACCAGTATCTACGTGCTGTTGGGGCTGCTGCGTTATCTCCAGATAGCTGTCGTTGACAAGAAAAGCGGCAATCCTACTCATGTCATTCTTCACGACCGGTTTATCCAGCTTGATGTGCTGGCGTGGTTGATTACTTTCATTATCATCATCTATGTCGGATAAGAGAGTTTTTGTCTTCGACTTTGACGGCACGCTCACCACGCGTGATACGCTCATCGCTTTCATCTGCTTTGCCCGTGGCACGGTGTGGTTTCTGTGCTGTCTTTTCCTTCTCTTGCCGCGCCTTGTACTGATGAAGTTGCGGCTCATCGACAATGGCCGTACCAAGGAGCGGCTCTTCTCCCGCTGCTTCAAGGGCATGGAAGAGAAGGCCTTCGGGGAGCTCTGCCGTCGTTTTGCGGCAACTGCAAAGCCGCGGATCATCAGGCAGGAGATCTGGAGCGTGATGGAGAATGCCATTGCCAAAGGTTGCCCCGTCTATATTGTCAGCGCGAGTGTGGACAACTGGGTTGCTCCATTCTTTGATCCTACTCCGCTGGTCAACGTCGTCGGCACGCGTGTTGAGACTGCAGGCGGAAGGCTTACAGGGCGCTTTCTGACGCCCAACTGTTATGGTCCGGAGAAGGTGCGCAGGCTCAAAGAAGCACTGCCAGACTTGGACAGCGAACGGTCACACTATTTCATTACAGCTTACGGCGACAGCCGGGGCGACAAGGAAATGCTTGCCTATGCAGATGAAAGCCATGATGTCGGGTAAGGTGGGTGAAGTCATTCGCTTTGCCATCGTTGGTATTACGGCCACCCTGCTACAGTATGCCATCTACTACGGACTGATACAGCTCATCCCAGCCCGTGCCACGCAAGGCGATGCCCATCTCTGGTCCACGGTGGCCATGACTGTCGGCTATGTGTTGAGCTTTGTCTTCAACTTCTTTGCTTCCACGCAGTTTACTTTTCGTGTCAAGGCCAACGCGCGACGTGGTGCCGGCTTTCTGTTCAGCCATGTGGTCAACTATACGCTGCAAATGCTTACCCTCAACCTCTTTCTCTGGTTCGGTTTGTCAAAGCAGGTGGCACCCATCCCGATGTTTTGCATCTGTGTGCCTGTCAACTTCCTGCTCGTCCGCTTCTTTCTCAAGCGTTAGTTAGGGCGGCCATGGCGGGATGACCGTAGTGTGTCAATGAGGTGTTGCGTGCAGCCGCAGCAGACCGTTCCTGCCGGGTTACCAGGTGGGGCTGTGTCTTCCAGCGGGTTCTGTTCGGGGGCGTCCTCGCCCCCGCCAACTTGATTATTTATTATGAGTATTATGAAACAGCTTTGTCTTTTTCTCTTTCTTCTTCTCCCTTTCACTGCTGTTGCAGGGCAGCGCAAGCAGGGAGTGACCACCTTCACCCTCGCCAACGGCATGTCGGTATGGCTTAGCGAAGACCACACACAGCCAAAAGTCTTTGGTGCCGTCGTTGTCAAGGCAGGTGCCAAGGACTGTCCCAACAGCGGTATCGCCCATTATCTTGAGCATCTGCTCTTCAAGGGCACGCAGAAGATTGGCACTATCGACTACGTTCGTGAGAAGCCGTGGCTTGACAGCATTGCTGCCCAGTACGACCGGCTGGCTGCCACCGTCAATCCTTCTGAGCGCCTCGCTATCCAGCGACACATCAATAATCTTTCCCTCCATGCTGCTGACTACGCCATCCCCAATGAGTTCAGTCAGCTGATCAGCCGCTTTGGGGGAACGGAGCTCAACGCTTACACCTCCTTCGATGAGACCGTCTTCCACAATATATTTTCGCCACAGTATATGCGTCAGTGGTGCGAGCTCAACGCTGAGCGCCTCAAAGACCCCGTCTTCCGTCTTTTCCAGGGCGAGCTTGAGACGGTCTATGAAGAGAAGAATATGTATGCCGACAACCTCCTTGCCTCTACGGCGGAGAAAGCCCAGCAGATAGCCTTGGCGGGGACACCGTACGCTTACCCCATCATTGGCGCTACCGACAGCTTGAAAAATCCGCGTCTGACAGAGATGATGCGTTTTTTCCGTGAGCGATACATACCGGAAAACATGGGGCTGATGCTTTGTGGCGACTTCTGTACCGACAGCTTGAGACCCCTGTTGGAGCGGACGTTCGGCACCCTTCGTGCCGCTTCGCGCCGACAGCCCGCACCCTCACCGGTTGCAAGCCTGCGCGACTTCACTCATATGCCGCTGCTCCGTCTTAAGGTTCCGGTGCCCATCGTCAAGATTGGAGGACGGGCATGGAAAGCCCCCGGAGAGAAGAATGCAGACTATTCAGCTTTTAAGGTGATGACTTCCATGCTCGTTAACGACGACCGTACAGGACTCATCGACTCGCTCATGGTCTCTGGTCGTTTGCTCTTCGCAGCGGGTATGGGCTATGACTTCAAAGATTTCTCGGCGTGGGGCTTTGGCTATGTGCCGCGTCTGCCTTTCGGTTCCCGGACGAAGGCAGACCGTCTCTGTCTCGTGCAGATTGACAAGCTGCGCCGAGGTGACTTCACAGACGACGCGCTCCGTGCTGCCAAACTCACACTCAAACGCAACGCCGAGCTCTGTTTGGAGACAATCAACGGCAGAAGCAAAGCCATGATCAATGCGTTCTCACACGGTATCGACTGGCAAAGCGTGGAGGCGGAAGGAGACAATATTGACGGAGTGACACGAGCTGACGTCATGCGGGTGGCTGGAAAATACTTGGGTGACGACTGTTTGAGAATTGCAAAGAAATTCGGAAGCTATCCGAAAGAGCGTCTGAAGCAGCCAGGTTATAAGCCTGTTGAACCGAAGAACGCGGGGCGGCAGTCTGCTTTCGCCAGCCGGATAGCGCGCGAACCGGTGGAGAAGACGCTGCCAAGGTTTATCGATTTTGACAAGGATGCTGCTCACATCCCGTTGGCGCCTCTTGTCAACCTCTACACAACGTCAAACCCAAGAAATGATATCTTCACGCTGCGGATTATTTATCGGCGGGGTGTGCGCGATGATCGTCGTCTTGACGCCATGGCCGACTACCTCAACGATATCGGTACTGTACGCTATGATAAACATGCTTTTGCCGGACTTCTCCGGGGCTATGGCGCTACGTTGGAGGCTGAGGCCTCGTCTGAAAACGTCACGCTCACCCTTACAGGTATAGACCGTTATCTTGGGGAAGCCATGGGGTTGCTTGGCGAGTTCCTTGCTCATGCCAAGGCTGACCGTAGACAGTTCAGAGCGCTCGTGAAGTCAGAGAAGATCGGCGGACGTACTTTCTTCAAGCAAAACAGCAACATTGCCCGGGCCGTGATGCAGAAACTTATGCGTGGTTCGAGCTCTGACTATCTCTCACGGCTCTCATCGCGGGAACTGGAAAGAATGAGCGGTGACAGTCTTGTCAGTCTCTTCCGCCAACTGCAACATTGGCAGACCGACCTGGTGTATTGTGGCAGTAGGGATACTAAAGAAGTTGAAAACATCATAAAAAGAAACATGGTGCTACATCCTGTCCATCCGTGGAAACCTGCAGTACGTAAACTTTTGCCCGTAGACGAAAACACGGTTTATCTCTTCGACAACCCTTCAGCCCGGCAAACCATTGTGGGATCTTATGAGTGTGTAGCGCCCATGTCCACTCCTGCCGATCGTGCGCAACTCCTGCTATGGGGCAATTATTTTGGCAGTGGCATGCAGTCGGTGCTTTTTCAGGAAGTTCGCGAGTTCCGGTCGCTGGCTTATTCCGCCCATGGCAGTGTGTTGCTCCCCGACTTGTTGACGCGTGGCGGTGAGCCTTGCGGCTATGTGTCGCTCATCGGTACACAGGCTGACAAGGCCACTACGACAGCTCTCCTGCTCGATTCCTTGTTGATGTACATGCCTTTGCGTCCTATGGCTGTGGAAACCGCGCGCTTTGCCATCGTGAATAGTGTCAACAACAACTTCCCCTCCTATAGGCAAATTGGATCTACCATTGCCTCATACAGGCTCCATGGCTACGTCCGTGACCCTGATGCTGACATTGTGGGCGCACTCGACACTTTGAACGCACGCGATCTTCAGCAGTTCTACGACAGGCATGTGCGGACAACCCCGCGCGCCATCATCATTGTGGGTAACAAGAAAAAGCTTGATATGAGGCGGCTTGGCAGGTTAGGCAAGGTGGTAGAGCTGAAGCGGAAGGACATCTACCATGAATGATAGTGAAAAAAATGGCATATTTCTTGTCCATTTAAAAATAATCGACTATTTTTGCAACAAGTCATCAAAAACGTCGGGAATTGAAAATGATAACACTTAAATAAGACTATAAGATGGAAATACAAGATTTGGAAAAGCTCATCAACTCACAGGATGCCACGCGCAATATGGAGCGCGACCTGTCTCGGTCTGCGGCATTCCCGGCCTTAATGCGCAAGGTGTATCTCTGGATGACGATGGCTCTTGTCATCACGGGTCTCTGCGCATGGGGCGTAGCCACAAGTCCGACAATGGTGCGGATGGTCTATGGCAACAGCGCGTCAATATGGGTGCTGTTCATCGCGGAGCTGGTTTTGGTATTCTACACCACAGCGCGCATCGACAAGCTCTCGCTGTCAACCGCCACCACATTATTTATTATATACTCTGCGCTTAACGGCGTTACACTGTCGGCCATTTTCATGGTCTACGCTACGGTAACCATTGCCAAAGTGTTCTTTATCACTGCGGCAACCTTTGGAGCAACGGCTCTCTACGGCTACATGACGAAAACAGACCTAACGAAGTTTGGCAATCTCTTTTTGATGGCGCTCTTTGGTCTCATCATTGCTACACTGGTTAATCTATTCCTTCATAGTGCTATGCTTGATCTGGCACTTAGCTACATCGGTGTTGTACTCTTTGTGGGATTGACGGCGTGGGACAGCCAGCAGATTAAGCGTGCGCTCGCTTTGCAGCCTGGGTTGGACGAGGGTTCACAGAAGGTGGCACTGCTTGGCGCGCTTTCGCTTTACCTCGACTTCATCAACCTCTTCCTGTATCTTCTTAGGATTTTCGGAAGAAGCAACAACTAAACTTTCTTTCTCGTTTATGAGAAGATGGGGCGGCCATGATGGTTCGCCCCATTATTGTATCTATATTATAGTAGTATGCAATAATATTCCATTATACTTTGAAATTTATCATTACTACCTAAATTATCGACATAAATATTTGCATATATGGAACGAATATGCTAATTTTGCATCCATATATAGGATAAATATGCATATGAATGTAAAGAGTCAGCGCTTAGAGGCCATCAAATTGCTGCTTTCGAGCAAGGAAATCGGAAGTCAGGAGGACTTGCTGAGTGAGCTTCGGGATGAGGGATATTATATCACTCAGGCCACGTTAAGCCGTGATCTCAAGCAGCTCAAGGTGGCAAAGGCGGCAAGCATGAACGGACAATACGTCTACGTGTTGCCCAATGAGACGATGTACAGGCGTGTTCATACTCCTCTCAAAGCTACGGAGATGATGACAATCTCTGGTTTCCAGAGTATCAACTTCTCAGGAAACATCGGCGTTATTCATACGCGGCCAGGATATGCCAGCAGTATCGCGTTTAATATCGACAACAGTGACATCCCTGAGATAATGGGAACGATTGCCGGCGACGATACCATCTTCATCGCTGTTAAGGAGGGAGCCGATCACAATGCCATCATGGACTCTTTGCGCGAAAACTTGATTCTCTAATGGTTAAGGGTGACCCATACAAGAACTTCAATATGAAAGATGTGAAAGTATTGGTGGCCGATGACAGCCATATTAAGTATGTGGATACCATTCTCAAGACGATTGCCGATGCCGCCAAGGTGCGTGGCACAGGTATTGCCAAGCGATCGCCTGAGTATGTGGCAACAAAAATGCGCGAGGCGAAGGCGGTAATTGCTCTCGATGGCGATCATTTTGCAGGATTCAGCTATATCGAGACATGGGGTAACAAGCACTATGTCACTACCTCTGGATTGATTGTGCACCCCGATTACCGCGGGTTAGGACTTTCCAAGCGTATTAAGAATCTTACCTTCACCCTTGCACGAGTGAGATGGCCACATGCCAAGATCTTTTCTTTGACAAGCGGTTCAGCCGTGATGAAGATGAATACGCAGCTCGGTTACCTCCCTGTGACTTTTCGTGACCTCACTGACGACGAAGCCTTTTGGCGAGGATGTGAAGGCTGTATCAATTCAGACATTCTGCATCGCACCAACCGGCAGTACTGCATTTGTACGGCAATGCTCTTCGATCCGGCTGAGCATCTGCCTGCGCGCATACCGGACAGTGTACTGGAGAGAATCAGGAAGATTGACGGAATAAAATAAACAAGGAATAAATACGAAGAGATTATGGCAAAGAAGAAAGTGGTGGTCGCTTTCAGTGGCGGTCTTGATACCAGTTATACGGTGATGAAACTCTCCCAGGAAGGTTGGGAGGTTTATGCGGCTTGCGCCAATACTGGCGGTTTCTCGCCGGAGCAATTGAAGAGGAATGAAGAGAATGCCTATAAACTTGGCGCTGTGAAATATGTCACTCTCGACGTGACGCGGGAGTATTATGCGAAGAGCTTGAAATACATGATCTTCGGCAATGTGCTGCGTAATAACTGTTACCCTATTTCGGTTTCTTCGGAACGTATCTTCCAGGCCATTGCCATCGCGCGCTATGCCAACGAGATTGGCGCCGATGCCATTGCGCATGGATCCACCGGAGCCGGTAATGACCAGATACGTTTCGACATGACTTTCCAGGTGTTGGCGCCGAAAGTGGAAATCATTACACTTACCCGTGACAAGGAGCTCACCCGTAAGGAAGAGGTCGATTATCTTAACGCCCATGGATTCTTCGCTGACTTCACGAAATTGAAATACAGTTACAATGTCGGTATATGGGGGACGAGTATCTGTGGCGGTGAGCTTCTCGATCCTGCACAAGGACTACCGGAGTGTGCTTATTTGAAACATGTTACCGCTGAGGAGCCCGAGGCTGAACTGCGCATCACTTTCAAGAGAGGAGAAATCGATGCTGTCAACGGTGAGCACTTCGAAGACAAGGTGAAAGCTATTCAGAAGATTGAGGAGATTGGCGCAAGCTATGCCATAGGCCGTGATTGCAATGTGGGAGACACTATTATTGGTATCAAGGGTCGTGTGGGATTTGAGGCTGCGGCACCTAAGATTATCATTGAAGCACACCGTCTGTTAGAGAAGTCAACACTGAGCAAATGGCAGCAGTATTGGAAGGATCAGATTGCCAACTGGTATGGCATGTTCCTCCATGAGAGTGAATATCTGGAGCCGGTGATGCCCGATATGGAGGCCTTTCTTACTTCTTCGCAGCGGCATGTCAATGGCACCGCCATTCTCAAGCTCCGTCCTTTCACCTTGCAGACGGTGGGCGTGGACAGCGACGACGACCTCACGAAGTCGAAACTCGGCGAGTATGGCGAGATGAATCATGGGTGGACAGCCGACGATGCCAAGGGATTCATCAAGATTCTCAGCACTCCGCTGAAAGTCTACTATGGCATTCATCCCATTGATGAGGAAAGAAAAGGGGAATGAGTAATGCAAAACAATACGACATCTGTTATTAAAGTCGGGATATTGGGCGCTGCCGGTTATACAGGCGGTGAGCTTATTCGCTTGCTTGTCAATCATCCACAGGCCGAGATTGTTTTCGCTAACAGCGAGAGTAACGCCGGTAATCTCTTATCTGATGTCCATGAAGGGCTTTACGGTGATACCGACCTCAGGTTTACGTCAGAGTTGCCTTTTGATGCGGTTGACGTGGTGTTCTTCTGCTTCGGCCATGGCAAGAGCGAAGCATTCATGCGGGAACACGACATCCCTACACATGTCAAGGTCATCGACTTGGCGCAGGACTTCCGTCTCGCGCCTAAGAAAGTGATTCGGACGCAGCACCCAACGCCAGCAGCGCACGACTTTGTCTACGGGCTTCCAGAGATCAACCGTCAGGCGATCGCATCAGCAATGCATGTCGCCAACCCAGGTTGTTTTGCCACTTGCATTCAGCTTGGCCTCCTGCCTGCCGCGAAAATGGGCCTTCTGAATGACGATGTCACTGTCAATGCCATCACAGGATCAACAGGTGCTGGTGTGAAGCCGGGCGCCACTACTCACTTCTCGTGGCGCAGCAACAACATGAGCGTCTATAAAGCCTTCCATCATCAGCATGTACCCGAGATCAGACAGAGTCTCACCCAAGTGCAGGGTCATCTCGAGGTCTCCATCGACTTCATTCCTTTCCGTGGCGACTTTGCCCGCGGCATCTTTGCTACAGAGGTGGTGCGTACTGATATCGGACTCGACACCATCGTAGAAGGCTACAAAGATTTCTATAAAGATCAGCCCTTCACACATTATGTTGATAAAGCCCTCGACCTCAAGCAGGTGGTCAACACCAATAAGGCGCTTGTCCACTGCGACAAGGAGGGCGATAAGCTCCTTATTACCGCGTGCGTCGATAATCTTCTAAAAGGTGCCGTAGGGCAGGCGGTGGAGAATATGAACCTTATGTTTGGTATCGATGAGCAGGCCGGACTGCGGCTGAAAGCGTCAGCGTTCTGATGGCTGGACACCGTAAAGGCTGCGCGATCATTGATTCTAAATGTTTATCTTATACTTTTTTATGCAACCCTACAAAGTCTTTTCACTTTTCGATGTTAATATCGTCCGCGGCAAAGGTGCCCATGTTTGGGACGACAACGGTCAGGAATATCTTGACTTTTATGGTGGTCACGCCGTCATCAGCATTGGTCACAGTCATCCGCATTATATCGAGGCCATCTATGATCAGGCGCAAAAGATCGGTTTCTATTCCAACAGCGTCATCAACACCTTACAGCAGCGCTTTGCCGAGAGATTGGGAAAGATCAGCGGTTATGACGACTATAGTCTTTTTCTTGTCAACAGTGGCGCAGAGGCTAATGAGAACGCGTTGAAACTCGCCAGTTTCCACAACGGCCGTCGCCGTGTGCTCGCTGTGCGCCATTCATTTCATGGCCGCACATCACTTGCCGTGGAGGTGACCGACAATAAGAACTATCTTGCACCCATCAACGACAACCGCCAGGTCACTTTCTTATCCATGAACGATCTCAAGTCATGGGAAGAGGAGCTCGCCAAGGGTGATGTGTGTGCCGTCATCCTTGAGTGTATCCAGGGTATTGGCGGTTGTGTCATGGCTACTCCCGAGTTCGCACAAGGTCTGGCTAAGGCCTGTAAAAAATATGATGCGGTGCTTATCTGTGATGAGATACAGTGTGGTTATGGCCGCAGCGGAAAGTTTTTTGCCCATCAGTGGCTTGGTATCAGACCCGACCTCATCACTGTGGCGAAAGGCATAGCCAATGGTCTGCCGATGTCGGGTGTACTCATATCGCCCGATTTCCCACCTATCATTGGTCAATTAGGCACTACTTTTGGCGGCAGCCATCTCGCATGCGCTGCAGCTCTTGCCGTGCTCGATGTCTATGAGCATGATCATCTTGTGGAAAATGCTCACGAGGTGGGTACCTATTTCATTGATCAACTCCGACTTTTACAACAGGACAACAATCATATTTTAGAGGTTCGTGGGCGCGGTCTCATGATTGGAGTGGTGCTTGACGTGCCGCATAAGGAGGTGCGCCCGCGCCTGATTCATGAGCAGCACGTCTTTACGGGGTGCGCAGGCAATAATGTTCTCCGCATCCTTCCTCCGCTCATGATCACCAAGTCGGATGTTGACGACTTCATCACTTGTCTGCGGACAGTGCTCGATGAGTTATAACTTTTCCCGGAATCTGTGCGGAGGAGCGCCTGCCGCTCACTCAGAAAACACGGATTCCTAAATCATATCACTATGAAGATTGCAATTATTGGAGCCGGTGAGATGGGCGGTGCATTTGCCGCCGGACTTCTCAAAGGCGATTTGTTCAAGGCTGAGGACATCACCGTTGCCAACCCGCACGAGAATAAACTGCAACGTTTCAAGCAGCTCGGAGCCAGCGTGACCACCGACAATAAGGCAGCCGTCACTGATGCCGACTTTATCACTATCGCCGTTAAGCCCAAAGTGGTTAAGACTGTTGTCGATGAGTTGAAGGACTCTCTTGACTATGACGGTCAGGTCATTGTCAATATGGCGGCGAGTGTCTCCATAGTCCAGCTCAGCGAGTGGTTAGAGAAGGATGGCAAGGTGCCGGAGATCGTGCAGGCTCTGCCCAACATCGGTATCGCCGAGAAAGCGTCCATGACTTTCCTCAGTCCAGCCCCGCAATCGTCCCGGCATCTGTCTCAGGTCGAAGCCATTTTCAACAGTGTGGGTAAGACGCACATTGTTGAGGAGAGCCTTCTGTCGTCCGGCACGGCACTTTCCGGCTGCGGCATTGCTTACATCATGCGCTTTGTTCGCGCGGCCTCTGAGGCGGGCGTGGAGCTTGGCTTCGAGGCTGACGATGCCAAGAACATCGTAGTGCAGACCATGCAGGGCGCCATCAACCTGCTGAATGCCAATGGAGGCAATCCCGAAGCGGAGATAGACAAGGTGACGACCCCTGGTGGCATGACGATCCGGGGCTTGAATGCCATGGAGCAGGCAGGCTTCACCAATGCCGTGATACAGGGCTTTAAAGGCTGTTTGAACTAAGATGATGAAGAAACGAATTGTTGTGAAGGTGGGCTCCAATGTGCTGACCCGCGCCGACGGTAATATCAACGTGACCCGTGTCTCGGCTATTGTCGACCAGATAGTGTGGCTCCGGAAACATGGCTATGAGCCCATCCTTGTGTCCTCAGGGTCACTTGCCTGTGGCAGGGGGGAGCTGTCGGCCGGCCGTAAGCTCGACAGCGTGCAGCAGCGGCAGCTATTCTCGTCTATCGGACAGGTGAAACTCATCGGTCTCTATTACGATCTCTTCCGCGAGTATGGCGTGTGCATCGGGCAGATGCTCACCATGAAGGAGAGCTTTTCCACACGGGGCGAGTATCTCAACCAGCGAGCCTGCATTGCCGTGATGCTGGAGAATGGCGTGCTGCCCATCATCAACGAGAACGATCCTGTGAGTGTTACCGAGTTGATGTTTACCGACAACGATGAGCTTGCAGGACTTGTGGCATCGATGATGAACGCACAGACACTCGTCATCCTCACCAATGTCGATGGCATATACAACGGAGACCCGAAGGACCCCACGACACGCGTCATTCCGGTAGTCAGCTATGACCGTGATCTCAGTGAGTATGTGCAGGAGACAAAAAGTAATTTCGGGCGTGGGGGCATGGTGACAAAGCTGAAGATTGCCGGCAAGGTGGCTGACGAAGGCATCAGGGTAATCATTGCCAACGGTACGGCCGACAACATCCTTGTGGAGCTTGCGGAGCATCCCCAGGAAGCGATGCATACGGAGTTTCGGCCTAACCCGAATTCCACCTCACGTATCAAGAAATGGATTGCGCACAGCGAGAGCTTTGCCCATGGACGTGTTGTCATCAACGCCGAAGCAGAGGAAGCACTCAAAGGCGACAGGGCTGTGAGTCTGTTGCCTGTCGGTGTGACGGCTGTGGAAGGTGACTTCGAGGAGGGCGACATCATCGATGTGGTCAATTCCAAGGGAAAGACGATCGCCCTGGGATGTAGCGGATACAGTGCAGCTGAGGCTCGGAAAGTGATAGGTGTTCATGATGTCAAGCCGCTTATCCACTACGACTATCTCTATCTGGAGTGATGGCCTGTCGCGTCTACACTGTAAAGGCAATGCGATTACACTGTAAAGGCAATGCGATTACACCGTAAAGGCAATGCGATTACAGTGTAGAGGCGATGCGATTACGGTGTAGAGACGATGCCTCTTTTATATTGTTTTTATATTTTGCTTTTGTAAATGACGCACGATGATGAACATGCAGGAATTATTCAGAACCGTCAAGAAATCTTCTCAATCATTGCTTCTTCTCAGCGACGCTCAGCGCAATGAGGTGCTGTGTGCCGTTGCCGATGCCATTCTCCAGCGGCAAGACGAGCTCTTGTCGGCCAATGCCACTGATTTAGAGCGTGTTGGTAAGGATTATGCCTTTCGTGACCGTCTGCTCCTGACGCCTCAGCGGCTGCGGGAGATAGCCGGTGATATGCGGCACGTGGCTACCCTTCCTTCACCGCTCGGCCGCGTGCTGAAAGACAAGACGCTGGACAACGGCCTGCATCTGAGACGTGTCAGCGTGCCTTTCGGTGTCATAGGTATGATCTTCGAGGCACGGCCTAACGTCACGTTCGATGTCTTCTCGCTCTGTTTCAAGAGTGGCAATGCTGCTGTGCTGAAAGGTGGAAAGGAGGCCGACGGTACAAACCGGGCTGCCGTGGCAGTCATCCATGAGGTGCTTAACAGATATGGTGTCAATACGCATGTCGTTGAGCTCTTGCCTGCAACGCATGAGGCCACGGGGGCGATGCTCACGGCGGCAGGTTATATCGACCTTTGTATCCCGCGTGGCAGCAAGCGACTTATCAGTTTTGTGCGCGACACAGCAAAGGTGCCGGTCATCGAGACGGGTGCCGGCGTAGTGCATTGCTATTTCGATGAGAGCGGCGACCTGGAGATGGGCAGACGCATTGTTGACAATGCAAAGACGCGTCGATGCACAGTCTGTAACACGCTCGACACCTTATTAATCAACAGTCACCGTTTGCAGGACCTACCAGCACTCGTTGCTCCTATGGCACCCAAAAGTGTGATGCTTCATGCTGACAGCCGGGCTTATGCGGCACTTGAAGGACACTATCCTGCAGAACTGTTAGAGAAGGTCAATGACCCTGATACATGGTATACAGAATGGCTTAGCATGCAGATGGGTGTATGCACTGTGGACAGTCTCGATGATGCGCTACGGCATATCGCCACTTATGGCAGCGGACACAGTGAGAGCATCGTTACGGAGGAAAAAGCCAATGCCCGACGCTTTGAACAGATGGTGGATGCCGCCTGTGTCTACGTCAATGCTCCGACGAGTTTTACTGACGGTGCACAGTTCGGTTTGGGTGCGGAGATAGGAATCTCCACACAGAAGCTTGGTGCACGCGGGCCGATGGCCTTAGAGGAGATAACGACCTACAAATGGCTGATTGAGGGGAAAGGACAGATCAGAATGTGAAATGTGGAGTGTTTAATACCATTCCACACTTGACATTTAATGTTTAACATTCAACGTTATAAAGATATGCGTACATTTTTCAACGTACAAGACATTGGAGACCTGGATGCTGCCTTGAAGGAAGCATTGGAGGTGAAAGAGAATCGGTTTGGCTGTCAGCAGTTGGGTAAGAACAAGACGTTGCTGATGATTTTTTTCAACAACTCTCTTCGTACGCGCCTCTCCACGCAGAAAGCTGCGATGAACCTCGGCATGAATGTCATCGTGCTCGATGTCAATGCCGGGGCATGGAAGTTGGAGACGGAACGGGGTGTCATCATGGATGGTGACAAGAGTGAGCATCTGCTTGAGGCTATTCCCGTGATGGGCTGTTACTGTGACATTATTGCCGTGCGCTCGTTTGCCGGGCTCAGGGACCGTGACTATGACTATGCCGAGACTATCGTCAATCAGTTTGTGAAATATTCGGGCCGTCCCGTAGTAGCCATGGAGACAGCAACGGTTCATCCTTTGCAGGCTTTCGCTGACCTTATCACTATTCATGAGAAATGGACGGAGCTGCAGAGTAATCCGGCTGCCAAGTGTACACATGACCGTCCGAAGGTCGTGATGACATGGGCTCCCCATTGCCGTGCGCTGCCTCAGGCTGTGCCAAATTCGTTCGCTCAGTGGATGAATGCAGCCGATGTCGACTTCGTCATTGCGCAGCCTGAGGGTTACGAGCTTGACCCGATGTTCACGAGGGGCGCGCAGATCGAGTACGACCAGCATAAAGCATTGGAAGATGCCGACTTTGTCTATGCCAAGAACTGGAGTTGCCCGGGTGTGAAGAGTCCTGCTGACTATGGCAAGATACTATCTAAGGATATGTCGTGGACCATCGACGAGGAACACATGTCGTGGACGAACAATGGTTATTTCATGCACTGCCTGCCTGTTCGTCGTGGTCTTATCGTGACCGATGAGGTCATCGAGAGCGATCGCAGCCTCGTCATTCCTGAGGCTGCTAACCGTGAGATCTCTGCTGAGGTGGTACTCAAACGCGTGCTTGAAGGGCTTGAGGGCTGATGCTTACCACGTGAATTCGCGGACAATCCATCCGCTGTAAGTATTCAATGACAATCGCACGCCGCTGCCGGTTGTCATTTTTTTTGTGGGGATACTGACATAAGTATCTACCGTATAATATTGGGGGATACTGCCCTGATCGTGTACGAACCTGATATAATAGACGGGCTTCCCGCTTCTTTCTACGACGCTGTCGAGCACGGCTCCTATCGTCTGCCCCCTGTTCTTGTCACCGGATGAACTTGTCTTGATGCCCACACAGAAGTTCAGATAGTTACCATTCTTGCTTTTCCATGCACTGATGAAGTTCACGGGGTCGGTGTGAATGGTGGACTTGGCAGGGACTTTCACGGGATTGAGCGTATAGACCATCTCTGCTGACAAAGGCTCCACGGTGGTAGAGTCGGTGCCATTGGCATACATATTATAATAAAGCATGGTGCGGCACAGGCTGTTGGGCGTCAGCTTCCAGTTGACTTGTAGTGGTTGCGTGAAAGTCAGGCTGGTGCCGTCATCAGTGATAGCCGACGTGATGCGCGCCTGATGGTCGGTCTTTCCCTCTACGAAATCGGTGCGCAAGTAGCTGTAGCGTGCATCACCGGTCTCGTAGACATTGTTGGTGCAGGCGACAAGAAGCGGGAAAAGGAAGATGAAAGAAAGAGTCCTTGACACCTTATTTCGTAAAGTTGAACTTGCTGAAGAACTGTTTAAGCCTTCCCGTCGACTCTGTGGCCGTAAGGTAATTGCGGGTAGGATAAGCATATTGTGTGAGCAGACAGCGGCGCAGATAAGCCTCGTCCTTATGGTCGATATTGATGAGGGCGAGACGGCTGATAATGTATTCTTCAAACTTGTCGTATTCTTCCTGCGTGTAGTTATCGGTGTACATCTTAGTGTTTTGAATCATATCGAGAGCCACATAGTTCTGCGGATAGAGATGATAGTTACAGTGAATCTCGTGGTCGATATGCTCCGCAATCTGGTCGAACATCTTGTTCCGTGGCTGGTCTTGGTCTACGGTCTGCAGCCATTCGTCGATGCAAGGAGCACAGCAATAATGGATATGACCTTTGTATCCGCGGATACCCACGTTCATGCTCTCGAGGTCATCGCCTGGTGATTTCTTCCAGTAAGGCAGGTCACGACGGAGTTGGAACTCACGTGCCTTGAGATAGTCGCACGGGTCATATTGGTAGCTGATGGACAGTGGTACGATGTGGAGTTGCGTCAGCCGGTCGATGATGGTGCCTTCTCCACCCATGGCCATCATCTTGAGGATGGCGGACTGCGTGAGGTCATTGGAGTTTTTGGCACGTCCCTGGCGCTGCGCAATCCAGACATTTTCATGCTTCTGTGCGATGGCGAAGTGCATGTATTCCGACATGCGCTTACTGGCACGGAGCATCTCACTCGATTTCAGTGCCCGCTCCACGGTGAAGGTCTTGTTGATGCACGCTAAAGCCTTGATCCAGTCGAGCTGCAGGAGATTGTCACCAATAGCGATCTCGCATGTGGTGCTGAATCCAGTGTCAAGCAATAGCTTGTCGAGAAAGGCGGAGTCGAGCACGATGTCACGGTGATTGCTCACGAAAGTGTAGCGGTTGTGGATGTCAATGTTGAAGATATCCATGTCGATACCCGTGCTCTGTTCGATGATGAGCTTTTGTAATATGGGATAGCAGAAAGCACGCTGAAAGTCAAGGTTCGTCTTGCATGCATGCATCTTTTTCCCTATAGTCTCCACCGGAACATTGGGGTAGACGTAAGCCAAGATATGCTGAAACTGTTCATCGGCAAGGAGCTTGTCGTAAACCTCAGGCAGCTCCTCAGGCTCGTAAGGCCTGATAGAATCAAATTCTGATGGTACTTTCATAACTTTATCTATTAAATGAATGATTTGAGTCCTATTCGTTTGCAATGATCAGGTCTATACCCATAGCCTCTATCTGCTCACGTATAGGTAGGGGCAGCCGGTTGTCGGTGATGATCATGTCCACATCTTCAGCATTGCAGATCTTGGCAAAGCCTCTTTTACCGAACTTGGTACTGTCAGCAAGTACAATGGTCTTTTGAGCGGCTTTCATCATGACTCGGTTGATCTCTGCTTCGCGCATGTCTGTAGTCGACAGACCAAACTCGTGGTTGATGCCATCAGCGCCCAAGAAGAGCTTACTGAACGAGAATCCGGAAAGAATCATTTCCGCATACTTACCTACTACGGAGAGACTGGTATGACGAACGATGCCACCGAGCTGGATGAGCTCTACATTGTCAAGAGGCGCTAAAGCTTCAGCCGCTTGTAAGGAAGCGGTGACTACAGTCAGCCTGCTTGTCGGATGCAAATTCCTTGCCAGGGCATGGATAGTCGTACCGGAGGCCAGCACGATGGAGTCGTCAGGAGTGATGAGTTTTGCGGCCTCTATCCCGATGAGCCGCTTCTCCTCTGTGTTAAGCTTCTCTTTTTCACTGACGGTTCTGTTATTGATGAAAGGATTGATAAGAATCGCCTTACCGTGACTGCGGTAGAGTTTACCCTCCTTTTCTAACTCCGTGAGATCTTTTCGGATGGTAACAGATGAGACCTCTAAGCGGGAAGCCAAGTCAGTCACTAAGACCGATCCCTGTTTGAGCAAACAGTCCAAGATGGCACCATGCCGTTCTTCCTTGGTCATCGTTGGTCGTTTTATAAATTTCTTACAAAGATAGATGTTTTCTCTTCATATGTAGGCCTTTTCCTATTTTTTATATATATTATTAACAATATAATAATCATGGTGCAACTATTCAGCTGCCCGCAAAAAGTAGTGGGGCTATTTTTACAGGCTAACGGATACACTCACACATGATAGTTCCGGGTTGACAGATTTGAATGGATGCCGGTCCATCCTTTCATTACGCAGAAGCGCAGAGATTATTGAGCCGCAGAGAAACCTTTATGATTCTGAGATTCAGATCTTTTTCGGGAGGCCTGAAGGCCTTTTACAAAGATGCTGTATTTCCAGGGCTGAAGGCCTCTCCCAAAATCTCTGTGTTTCAAAAGCACAACCTCAGCGGCCCATCATATCTCAGCGGCTCTGCGTGGGTTTGGCACCTGTTACAATTGCGCCCCCATGCAATCCGAAAATAAAAAACAGGGAAATTATTATGGATAATCAAAGAAAGTTGTTATATTTGCACTCATATGAGTAATTACGTAGATTTCATTAACGACAAACTGAAACCCAAATTGAGCGAACGGGAAATTGTCCTTGATCTTTTCGCCGGTTGTGGTGGGTTATCTCTGGGATTTGAATCGGCAGGTTACAAGACAATAGGCTATGAGTGTGTGCCTTCGGCAGTTGACACATACAACCGTAACCTTTCGGGGGAATGCCATTTGACAAGACTTGAGGTGGGCTCTCTCATCGACTACAAAATTTTGAATGCCATTAATTATGGCGTTCCTCAAAATCACGAAAGAATTATAACTGTCGGCCACAAGTCTTCTTTCTATTTCCCCAAGATATAGGCTGGCTAAAAGCAGGTCAGGCAAAATAAGACTGGAACCATCGGAAGAATGACAAGATTGATGGTGAAGGAGTATGGGAGGGGGCATGGAGTTAAGCCGACATATGTAGAAACTCTATGAAGCCAATACCCTATTAAACATAGTTTGGAAAAACTCACAACTGTCGGTATCCTATTGAAGAAGAAAAAGATGAAGAAGCTTCTATTAATATTCACATTATTAAATGCAGTGACTCTTGGTGCCTTTTCTTTCACTTACACCAAGCGTCATATTCTTATTCCCATGCGTGATGGGGTACGGCTCTATACAGAGATTTATGAACCGACTGACAATCCCCAGGCACCTATACTTATGATGCGAACACCCTATGCGCTGTCGCCTTATAACGACGACACTTTCAACAGTAAAAAGTTTGGTTTGGACAGCATCTATCTCAATCATGGCTATATACTTGTCAGGCAGAATGTTCGGGGAACCTATCTGAGCGAAGGACACTTCGAACAATCGAGACCATATCTACCGAACAAGAAAGGCGGGGAGACGGATGAAGCCTCTGACTCGTGGGATACGGTGGACTGGCTCCTCACCCACTGTCACACAAACAGGTGTGTGGGTGTGAAGGGGACTTCCTACCCGGGCTTCTACGCCTTGATGGCTGCCCGACCCGGGCATCCTGCAATAAAAGCCGCATCACCCCAGGCCCCCGTTAACGATTGGTTCATGGGCGATGACATTCACCACAACGGTGCTTTGATGCTCATGGACAGTTACAGTTTCGGGGCATCTTTCTTCAGAATGCGCACGGGTCCATCTTCCAGAGCTCTTCCTCCCCTGGCTCCGGTTGACACCACGGTGAATGTGTTTTATCATCGTCCCATCACTGATATTCTGAAGCCGGTATTGGAGAAAGGTTCCTTGTGGACTGATATTGTTAATCATCCCAATTATGATGGTTATTGGCAGTCGCATTGCTCTACACATAAGCTAAAAGGGATTAAGCCGGCTGTGATGATTGTAGGTGGTCTCTACGACGCAGAGGACAACTTTGGTGCATGGAACACCTGGAGACAGATCAAGCGCCGCTCACCCAGAACTCCGCTTTTCCTCGTCGAAGCCCCATGGTATCACCACGCTTGGGGTAACGGCAACTATCAGCATCTTGATGGTGCCTGGTTTGGCAAAGGAACGACAGCCTATTTTATCAACCAAATAGAGTACCCGTTCTTTGCCTATTATCTGGAAAATAAAGGGAAAAGACCCTCTCCAGTGACCGTGCTTCCATCGGCCGAGACACGTGAGGAGGTGATGAAAGACCGCAATGTTGTAAGTCAATGGCTACATCTCAACAGCTGGCCTCCCAGGGGAGTGCATCACAGGCGAATAGAACTCGAGGGAGGAACTGTAATGTCTGACCCACAAAATCCCGTACCCTATTATAACAATATAAGGAGCCGCCATCGCGATCGCTCCTATATGGCTGCGGACCAGCGATTTGCAACACACCGCAAGGATGTGCTTACATTTGTCTGGCCGGCAATACAAGACACGCTCCACCTCATGGGACCCGTCAAAGTGAGACTTACGCTCAACACCTCTGCCACTGACCTTGATGTCATCGTAAAGCTCATCGATGTCCGGCCTGATGGCTATGAGATGCTTGTCCGTGGAGATGTGATGCCCGCTCGCTTCCGACACTCTTTCTTAAAACCGGAACCAATAATTCCAGGTAAAAACTTCTCACTCTCTTTCTCTATGCCCGACATTGCGCATGTGCTGCTGCCCGGCCACAGATTGAGCGTTCAGATACAATACAGCTGCTTCCCGCTTATTGCCGTCAATCCACAGACTTTCTTAACGAATCCCTACAAGGCAGCCCACACCGATTATCAGAAAGCACGCGTCACGCTGCAGGGGGACGGAGAGTCGTGGGTAGAGCTCACGACTTGGCAATAAGACCTCTATCCTATCTTATCCGACGGATGCAGCCGATACGGAATCAAGTCAGGAAGGAGGATCTCAAAATCGATGTTGGACCCTGCGGGGATCGACTTCTGTGGATTGCCCCATTCAGAGATAAGCATACACTGAGGGTATCCCTCTTTATTGCGCAGATTAATATCCTTCCGCTCTTTGGCGGAAATGGTGTCACTCCGGATGTAATAGTAAGCGTATTGCCCGTTAAGGTCTCCGTTATCACTTTCCTGAGACCAACGGCACTTTGAAACCTGTCGATTGAATATAATCGGGCTTAGAAATGATGCCTGGCAGGCCGTTTATACCGTTACCGTCATTATCTTTATAAGATGACGGGTAGATTTGGTAAAAAACAGCATTGGAGAGCCACCTGGGTCCTTTGTTGCCCTGTGCGTGCTCCCTAATGGATGTGTAGAGATGACTGCCGGAGCTGACAAAAGTCTCTTGCAGCGCATTGTTATGAACATAAATATTATTTAGACAGTTTCAGCGCTTCCACAGGTTTGTTAGTCGTGATGATGTCTACGCCGGCTTTGATGAACTGGTCGATATCGTTGAGGTCATTCACTGTCCACACATTGACGACGAGTCCGAGGTCGTGACATTCCTTAATCCATTCCGGATGTAATGCCAATACCTTCTCGTTATAGTCGATGCCGTTGAGACCTTTTGCTTTGACTGTCTGCGGATCCCAATCTCCATTGAGGTACTGTATGTTGGCGTTGGGCAGCAACAGGCGGAGCAACTCACATGCTTTCCCGCTGAAGGAAATCCATACCATGCGGTTCTCCATACCTTTAGCCTTGACCATATCTACCGTCTCGTGAACGAGGCTGTCCTCATGACTCTGCATCTTCTGCTTCTTAATCTCAAGAACGAGCCTGCATCCCAAATCCTTACCGGTTTCAAGGTACTCATTAAGGGTAGGGATCTTCTCTCCGTTTTTCAGTTTCACTTTCCTGAGCTCCTTCAAGGTACTGGTTTGGATATCAAGCTCTTTTCCGGATGGTGTCTTGGCAGTGGGGTCATGATGAATGACGATGACATTGTCCTTAGTCAGGTGCACGTCAAACTCTGAGCCATACACCCCTATTTTATCGGCAAGCTTAAGAGAAGTGACTGAGTTTTGTGCACTCCCGGCACAGTCCCAATAGCCACGATGGGCTACGATTTTGGTCTGTGCAGAAACTGTCATGGCAAAAAGAGCCACGACGGCAAATACTGTTAGATGTTTCATTTATCTGTTTTTTTATCTGTTTTTTATCTCTTTGTTCTGACAACCGTGACATTGTCGACAAGCACCCGGTTCTTGCCTTTACCACTTCCCCATTGTTCGCCACCGACAAACATCAGTTGCGTCTCGCCGGTTGCTCCTGTAATTGTAAATGAGAAATGAGAGTCCGAATCTGCCCATGGGTCATAGCCTTCGCCATGCTCATTGTTTGAGGAGTTGGGGAATACTGTTGTGACAAAGCGCACGCACCGGTATTGCGTTCCTTTAACCTCCATGCTACTGATGTCACTCCCGTCGATTTCTCCAGGCCCCAAATTGTCGACCTGTTCAAAGAACGGAATATCGATGTGTCCCTTATACAGTCCTTCAGATAAGGAAGGTAAGAGACTTCAAAAACCGTTCTTTTATAAAAATGGATATCCGCAATCATCCAAATCAATAAATTCAATTCCAAAAACTTACCCTATAGGTACATATACAGAATTCCGCTCTGTCGGACAAGTGGAATCCGAAATATCTCCGGTTGGACTTATAGCAGAACTCGTTGAGGTAGAGCTGCAGAAAGTCCCCCTTGATGTCATGGTACGTGTCAAGAATACTCCTCTTTGCATTGCTGATTGATATGTGTACCCATGGAAGCACCTTGCCGACCATCATCTTGTCCCTCATCTTATATGCTTTATGCTTAGCGACAATTTTGTTCGCTGTAAGTGCCGTGTAAGACTTCGTGGCATCCGTGGTGGCATCAGCTCCGGCATCTATGGAATTCTTTATTTTGTCTTCCTCCGTAGCCGCCTTCAAGTCCGGTATAACCTCCATCTTGATATGACCGACCCGTTTCCCGGTGCTGTACTTCTTCATTGGTGTGTTTGTAGGAACAGAACTTTCCGCCATGACAAGCACGGCCGTCTTCCTCTGGCTTCCATGTCCACGCTTGAGAGGATGCCATTTTTCACTGTCAGGCGTCTCCGTGGAGAAGAATCCTTCATCAAGTTCCACTTGGTCAAACAGCCTGTAGAGGCTGTCACGCTTACCCATCACGTCACGCAGCTTATGCATCATTTCCCAGACGGGTTGGTAGCGTTTCCTTCCAAGCTGGCGC
>ERZ772881.282-NODE-282-length-61280-cov-3.660073_pt1 | contig 61280 bp, 52 predicted proteins | sample MGYA00580581_ERZ772881 | MGnify/ENA primary metagenome ERZ772881 (study PRJEB29015, sample SAMEA2737668) | human gut metagenome | biome: human gut; feature: human-associated habitat; material: faeces | place: China | collected 2012 ...
GCCGGGTCGATGCCGATCTGCTCGGGCTTGTAGAACGCGCCGAGCTTCTCGCACAGGAATTCTCCCCCCGGTGCGCCCGGGCGCTGCTGCTGGACAACCCCAGAAAAATCCTGAAAGACGAACCCATCGCTCTGGCCGAACCGGAGTGGTTTTGATGAAAAAGGCGGGAAACTATGAAAAAACGGAATTGGCTTTTACTGCTGCTGATTGTCCTGTGCCTGGCGGCATTCTTCGGCTACCGGAAGCTTGACCAGCTGCGCACGGACACACGCGCCCCCCAGATCCATATAGACGAACAGCCGCTGGAGGTCTCCGTGCGGGACGACAAAAGCACGCTGCTGGCAGGCGTCACCGCCTCGGACAATGTGGACGGGGACGTGACGGCTTCCCTCGTGGTGGAGCGCGTCAACCTGACGGACAGCGACGGCTCCATTTCGGTGAGCTACGCGGCCTTCAACAGCGCCGGGAACGTGGCAAAGGCCAAACGGGAGGGCAGGTATACCGATTACGAATGCCCCCGGTTCACGCTGAACGCCCCGCTGGTCTATACCGTTGACCACAGCTTTGACGGCTTCTCCGCCGGCAGTGCCTTCCACTTCCCGTTCCTTCAGTTCTTCCTGGAGTTTCGTCATCTCACTCTGCATTTTCTGGACTTTTTTCAGCATGCCCTGCATGCCGTTCATTGCCATTCCACCTTTGAACATTCTGTTTCCTCCTCATATCCTCAAAAGGATTTTTCTTTATTCTTTATACACTTCACCGCCGAAGACCTGCATGGCTTTTTTCACACCTTCCGGGAGTTCTCCCTGTTTCACTGGTTCTGGGGCGGGATTTGCTGCAGTTGCTGTCGGCTGAGGTTCCTGCCTGCCCGAAGGCAGAGAAGGTGCTGCATCAGCCGGCGGTTCGTCCGGCAGCGGGATGTCTTTTGCCGGCGGGTCCGGCGGTACCGGCGCGGGTTCCGCCGGAGCAGGGGCCGGTGCCCGGAGTTTGTGCAGGGTGATTTCTCCTTCCTGCTGGACTACCTGGAGCCGGACAGCCTCTCCCGTGGTTTCTTTCAAGATGTCCTGGATCAGGGTCTTGAATGCCGGTTCCTCCAATTTTTCCTTTTCAAAGGAAGAATTGACCGCCAGGAGCAGTTCCCGATCCTGACAGTCGGCCACCCGAGCCATTTCCGCATAGACCAGGAAAGTCCGTTTCCGCCGCCGTTTCAGCCCCTGGAGCACCCTCTGCCAGAGCTGTTCTCCCAAAGCCCGGCCACTGCCGTCGAAGCAGGGTCCCTGGCCAGTAGCGGGTCCAGCGGCTGCCAGTCCGGGGCGGGAGACCGGAGCCGGGTGGGAAGCCGGAAACCCTGCCGCCGGAGCAGCCGGCTGGCTGGGCCTTTTTTCTTCCTTTCGGACTGCAGCCGCCATCCGGGCAAAGGCAGCCCGTGGATCCTTGGACTGCTGCGCAGCAGCCGGGACAGGTTCTCGGCGAACCGGAGAAGCAGAGCGTGCTGCTGGCGTCGGCTGGACGGCCATAGGAGCCGGAGCGGATTGGACGGGGACAACCTGACGGACTGCCGGCGCTGCTGGAAGCCCTCCCTGTTCCAAAGCCGCCACCTGTTTTTCCAGGCTGTCGATCCGAGCCAGGAGAGCTGCTTCGGTATTCCCTCGATTCTGACACAGATCGAACAGACACAGTTCTCCCACGATCTTTTTCCGCAGGGAATACTTGCTTTCTTTCACGGCTTCATGGAGCCGCTCCACAGCAGCGATGATTTGGCTGGAAGTAAAAAGGGATGCCGTCTGTTCCAAGGCTTCCCGGGTATCCGTCAGATAGATTTCCTGGTATTCCCGGTCTGCCTGGAACAGCAGCAGCGCTCGGAAGTACTCCATCATTTCTCCCAGGATCTGCTCCATTTCCTTTCCCTGTTCCAGCAGCTGTCCCAAGGTATCCAGGGCACCGGACAGGTCTTTCTGCCCAATCTGGACGGCCAATTCCCGGAGCTTTTCCCGTCCCACCAGGCCCAGGACCTGGCGGACGGTCTCTTCCGTCACCTTGTCCGCCATGATGCTGCACTGGTCCAAAAGGCTCAGGGCATCCCGCAGGCCCCCATCCGCCTGGATGGCCATCAGGCGCAGGGCTTCCGGTTCCGCCTGGATATGGCTGCCCTCGGCCACTTTTGCCAGATGGGCCGCAATCTCATCCACCGTGGCCCGGCGGAAATCAAACCGCTGGCAGCGGGACAGGATGGTATTGAGGATCTTCTGGGGTTCCGTGGTAGCCAGGATGAACACCACATGTTCCGGCGGCTCTTCCAGGGTCTTCAGCAGGGCGTTGAACGCATCGGTGGTGATCATATGGACTTCATCGATGATATAGACTTTATACCGGCTGGAAACCGGTGCAAAATAGACCTGTTCCCGGATTTTCCGGATTTCATCGATGCCTCGGTTGGAGGCCGCATCGATTTCGATCACGTCCCCTGAGGTCCCCTCCGTGATTTCCCGGCAGTTCTCACAATGGTTGCAGGGATGGGGCGTGGGCCCCTCTGCACAGTTGAGGGCTTTGGCCAGGATCCGCGCCGTACTGGTCTTTCCGGTGCCCCGCGGGCCGGCAAACAGATAAGCATGGGAAATCCTCCCTGTTTCCAGGGCATTGGTCAGGGCTTTCTTGATGGGAGCCTGTCCCACCAGATCATCGAAATCCTGGGGACGCCAGGTACGGTATAATGCAACGTAAGCCATCTTTCCCATCCTTTCTGTTTTGATCCTTTGCTATTATACCTTGTTTTTGGCTGGGACTTCAACTAGATTCTGAAAATCTCCAAAAAAACATCTTGACAATAGATTGTAAATTCGATATACTGTTACTCGCGGTTGTCGTTCAGACGGCTGTACAAACTGAATAGCTGTACATCAGCAATTCAACCTGGAGAGTTGTCCGAGTGGTTGAAGGAGCACGCCTGGAAAGCGTGTATACGGGATAACCGTATCGAGGGTTCGAATCCCTCACTCTCCGCCATTTTATCCAATCAGCCGCGTTGTGCGGCTTTTATTTTTCCGGCGGACTGCAAGAGTGGGTCCTGCGCAATGGAGGCCCGTGAACCTTGTCAGGTCCGGAAGGAAGCAGCAATAAGCGGATACCCCCATGTGCCGCAGGGGTGCCTGCCCTTGCAGCCCGCCGGGAAAATAAAGGAAAAAGAGCTGTCGCCCTTTGGGCGGCGGCTCTTTTTTGTCAACGGTCAACGATTGCTTCCCTGCACACAAGAAGGCCTTTAAAACACCTCTAACACCTTCCCCGGGTTCAGGATATCCAACGGATCCAGGGCCCGCTTGATGGTTTCCATCATGTACAGCTCTCCCGGATCCGCCAATTGGGCCAGCTGCTTCACTTTCTTGGCTCCGATGCCGTGTTCTCCGCTGAGCTTGCCGCCCAGGGCATAGATGTAGCCATAGGCCTTTGCGTGGAAGGCGTCCAGAGCCTCTTCCCATTCCTGGTCAGACAGTTCTCCCTTCAAGATGGCGAAGTGGAGATTCCCATCCCCGGCATGGGCCAGGGTAAACACCCGGAAGGGATACTTTTTTGCTTCGGCAGACAGTTCGTCTATGGCCTGGGCGATTTTGTCCAGGGGCACCACAAAATCGTCACTGGTCATCACCTTGCTCAGCACCCGGGCAGATTCCAGGCAGTTCTTCCGCAGGGTCCACACCCGGTCGTCGGCCATGGACACATCCGCCGCCCCATGGCTCCGGCATAGTCCATCCAGTTTGATCAGTTTTTTATCCAATTCGTCTTCATCGAAGCATTCCAGGGTCAGGATCACATAGGAACCATCCTCATAATGGCCCAGGTCCAGCTGGGAATAATCACTGGAAGCCCGGACGAAGGCGTTGTCCATGAATTCCACACTGGTGGGGTCCAGCCCTTCCCGGAGCAGTACAGGAACGATGCCTGTGGCTTTGGCTTGGTCGGTAAAGATGGCCAGCACATCAGCTTTATAGGGAGCCTGGGGCAGCAGTTTCAGGGTCACTTCCGTGATGATGCCCAGGGTACCTTCGCTGCCGATCATCAGCTGATCCAGGCAGTAGCCGGTGGCATTCTTTTTGCTCCGGGTGCCCAGACGAGCGATCCGGCCATTGGGCAGCACCACCTCGATGGCGTGGACCTGGTTCCGGGTAGTACCGTAACGGACGGCTTTGTCACCGCCGGCGTTGGTGGCCAGGTTGCCTCCGATCAGGCAGCTGTCAGCGCTGCAGGGATCTCCGGCATAAAAAAGGCCCTGTTCCCGGGCAGCCTGCTGGACCGCTGCTGTACGGGCCCCAGCCTGGGCCACCAGGTACATCCCCTCCGGATCCACCTTCAGGATCTTGTCCATCCGTTCCATCAGGAGCACCAGGCCTCCGCACACAGGAATGGCCCCATCGGATACACTGGTGCCTCCGCTCCGGGGCGTCACCGGGAACTGTTCCCGGTTAGCCAGTTTCAAGATGGAGGAAATCTCTTCCGCAGAACCGGGAGCCGCCACTGCTTCCGGCAGATGGAACTTCCGGGGATCGGTTTCTTCATCGGTTTTGTACTGTTCCAGATGATCCGGATCGGTCCAGACATACTTCTCTCCTACAATGCTGCGCAGTTCAGCCAGGACTTCTCCGGTAATGGGTTGATACGTTTTCATGCTTCTTTCCTTCCTTTGCGGCCGCCATGCCTGCAGCCTCCACAGTTTTTATACAGTAAAAAGGGGCTGCTGCATGCGCAGCAGCCCCATGGCTGGCGGATGGGGAGGGATTCGAACCCTCGGTACCTTGCGGTACACTTGATTTCGAGTCAAGCACCTTCGACCACTCGGACACCCATCCATGAGAATTTTATTATACCATACTTACCGCCGTGCTTTCAAAAAATCTTGTAAAATTTTCCGACACTCCTGTTCCAGCACCCCGGCAGTGACGGCTGTCCGGAAATTCAGGGAAGCATGGGCGGGCAGATTGAACTGGGATCCACAGGCCCCGGCCGCACTGTCCCAGGCCCCATACACCACCCTTCCCAGGCGGGCGTTCCAGATGGCGCCGGCACACATAGGGCAGGGTTCCAAGGTCACATACAGGGTGGCATCGCTGAGGCGCCAGCGCTGGAGCAGCTGGCAGGCCTGCCGGATCACCAGGAGTTCCGCATGGGCCGTGGCATCCCTGTCCTGTTCCCGGCGGTTGTGGTCCCGGGCCAATACCTGGCCCTCCCGGACCAGGACGGCTCCCACAGGGATTTCTCCCTCTCGGGCTGCCTGCCGAGCTTCTTCCAGGGCCATTTCCATGAAGCGTACATCGGTCTGCCCGGCAAGAGAGTTCTTTGCCGTTTGCTCCATTTTTGAACCTCCTTGTAAGTGTGAGCAAATGGTGCACAATAACGTGCAGAAGCCCACCTACTCCCTCTTTGTCAGCTTGTGCAAATCGTAAGGCGTATCCTGGTACACCACATTCAGCCAGTTCAGGTAGAACAGATGGGCATAACTGCACCATTTGAACAAAGGTTCCTGGGTGGTATCATCGGTGGGATAATAGTGCTTGGGCAGGGCGGGATCCAACCCTTTTTCCCGGTCCCGGACGTATTCATCCCGAAGGGTCATCCGATCATATTCAAAATGGCCCATGACGAAGATCCTCCGCAGGTCTTCCGTAGCACAGATGTTGATACCGTTCTCCACACTGCGGCTGAGGACCTGGAGATCTGGAGTGCTGTAGACTTTGGCGTCATCCACCGTGGTATAGCGGGACTGGGGGATGAAGTACCGGTCATCGAATCCCCGGAGCAGAGGATGGTTCCGGACGGTAAGCCCGTAGGGATAGATACCGCAGAGTTTCTGGGGGAACATGATCTTCGGCACATCATAGTAATAGTACAGGCCGGCCTGGGCACCCCAACAGTAGTGGAGGACGGAATATACATGGCTCCGGGCCCATTCCAAGTATTCTTCGATTTCTCCCCAGTATTCCACATCCTCGAATTCCAGTTTTTCCACCGGTGCCCCGGTTACGATGAGACCGTCATAATACCGGTCCTGGATATCGCTGAATTCCAGGTAAGCAGATTCCAGATAGGAATTGTCGGTATGGGTCCCCACCCGGCTCACTGGCCGGCAGAAATCGATTTCCAGCTGCAAGGGAGAATTGCCCAAAAGCCGCAGCAGCTGCAGTTCCGTCGGCTTTTTCAACGGCATCAGGTTCAGAATCAAGATTTTCAAAGGACGGATATCCTGGGTCAGGGCCCGGTCGTTGTCGATGGTGATGATATTTTCTTCACGCAGTTTTTCCTTGGCAGAAAGATGGCTGTCGATTTTGATTGGCATAGCGCTCACTCCTTTATTTTCTCGAACAAAAAAAAGCTCCCGCCCCCTGCAGGGACGAAAGCATCGTGGTACCACCCGGCTTCGCCTGGCGAACCAGGCCTCTCGAGCACGCGAAAATTCGGATGCTCCAGTGCTGTAACGGGCACTCCCGGATGACCTACTGCTGTTCAATCATCTGCTCCAAGGCCATGTTCCCTTTCTCCGCCGCTCTTCCTTTCACCCCAGTGGAAGCTCTCTGTGCCGGCCTGCAAAAGGTACTCTTCTTTTCATCGCAGGTATCTCTATCAAATTGCTTTCAATTTAGCACAGAAAATTCCTTTCGTCAAGTCCTTCTTCCCCTTGCATTTCCAGGAAATTGGTCTTATACTGGGGGCAGCATTAATGTTGTTTTAACAACGGAGGAGAATCATGGATACTGCATTCTTGGCCAAAACGGCCTTATTCAAAAATGTTCCCCCAACCGAAATCGAAGTCCGGATGCACTGTCTGGGCGGAGTGGTCCGGTCTTATCAAAAAGGCTCCTACATCCACTATGCAGGAGATGTGGTCCATACGGTCAGCATGGTCCTTTCCGGGAAAGTCATCATTGAAAACGACGATCTGTGGGGCAACCGGAACCTGCTGGGACAGATGGGGCCCGGAGAACTGTTTGCGGAAGCCTATGCCTGTGCGGAAAATGAGCCCCTGCTGATCAACGTACTGGCAGTGGAAGACACCACTGTCCTGATGATGGATCTTTCCAAGGTCTTCCATACTTGTTCCCGCAGCTGCCCCCAGCACCAGCAAATCAGCGACAACCTGCTCCATATCCTGGCCCGGAAAAATCTGTCCCTGGCCCGGCGGATCCTCCACACCTCTTCCAAATCCATCCGAGGGCGGGTCCTTTCTTACCTGTCCTTCCTGGCTGCCCAGCAGAAGAAAAAAATCATCACGGTCCCCTTCAACCGGCAGCAGATGGCGGACTATCTGAGCGTAGACCGGAGTGCTCTCAGCAACGAACTGAGCAAGATGCAGAAAGAGGGCATCCTGGAATACCACAAGGAAAGCTTCAAGCTGCTGAAAGAGGAGTAAAAGGCTGTCAATGGTCAATGGTCAATGGCCAATGGCCAATGGCCGCTGGATGCCGGCTTTCTGTTCTGCCGGCGCTGAATGAAAAGGAGCGATATTGTCATGAAACAAATGGAGCTTACAGGAGAAATCCTGCCGGGGATCCCGGTGGAGGTGCATCCTTTTCCGCCTTTCCTGCCGGCAGGGGCCCGGGTGCTGATCCTGGGGACTTTTCCTCCTGCAGCGGAAAAACGGGCTATGGATTTCTATTACCCCAATTTCCAGAATGACATATGGCGGATCATAGGAATGGTGTATTTCAAAGACCCGGACCACTTCCGGAAAGGGCAGGCCAAGGCTTTTGATGCCGCAAAGATCAAGGCCTTCCTAAGCCAAGCCGGGATCGCCCTGGGGCCCACTGTGCTCCGGGCCCAGCGGCAAAAGGGCAATGCCTCGGATAAATTCCTCCATGTGGTGGAAGAAGCGCCGCTGGCCGCCATGCTCCAGCAGATTTCCAGCTGCCATCAGCTGATCACCACCGGAGAAAAAGCTACAGAAATCGTTCTCCACCAATGTACCAATCCCCCTAAACTGCCCAGGACCGGGACCTCCCTTCCCATTGTCCTGGATGGACGGGAACTGCTCCTGACCCGCCTGCCTTCCACCTCCCGGGCCTATCCCATGAAGCTGGAGAAGAAGGCGGAGATGTATGGGGCGGTGCTGCTCCAGGCAGCACCGCCGGTCAGCAGTCAATGGTCAACTGTCAGCGGCCAAAAGAAAAAAGCAGATTGAGCATGCCGCTCAATCTGCTTTTTTGATGTCCACAACGACGATTTCCGGTTTGGGACCGATGCGGATGGGGACGCCCCAGAGGCCATAGCCGCTGGATACCGTGGCCAGCATCTGCCCCACCATTTCCGATCCATAATCCAAAAAGTACATTTTCCGAGTGATCAGCCGGTTGGGAGCCATCTGGCCGGCATGGGTATGGCCGGCAAAATACAGATCATATCCCCGCTCTGCTGCCTCTTGGATCCGCCGGGGCTCATGTTCCATAAACACATTGAATTTCCCCTGTTCCGGATGATAGGATGCTCTCCGGTCCCCGAACAGGTAATCATCCATTCCCGTCAGGTTCAGCCAAGGATTCACGGCCTCGTTCTCATCCACGGCAAAACGGATGCCTTCCGATTCCAGGAGGGACCGTTCCACCGCTTCCGTGCCCATCCTTTTGTCATGGTTGCCGTAAACGGCGTACACCCCGTCCCGGCTCTGGATCCGGGCCAACGGAGCCAAGCTTTCTTCCTGCTGGACAAAAGGAAGGTCCCCGTCCACCATATCCCCTCCCAGAAGGACCAGGTCAGGCTCCAGGCCGTTGATCCTCCGGACCAGGGTTTCTCCATAGGAGGTTCCGAAAAGACCGCCGAAATGGAGGTCCGACACAAAGACGATCCGGTAAGGACCGGGGATGGGTTTATCCGTTACATACTCCATTTTCCGGACCACCGGATGGAGGGCTTGCCAGCAGCCGACTAAGACCAAACAGACAATGCCAGCCGCAAGGACCTGCGCTGCCCGGGGAACCAGCAGTGGCCAGTGGCCCAGTTTTCCCACCAAAAGAGCGGGCAGGAACAGGATCAGTCCCAGCACGGAATAATAGAGGAAGCCCATCCAGAGCCCGCCGGCCCAGGCCAAAAAACGGATAGCCGGCCGGGGCAGGGCATGGAGGTACACATTGCTGAGGACGAAACACAGAGGCAACAGCAGGAATATCCCCAGGGTCCAGAAGGGACGCAAAAAAGAAAGGCCTGTCCGGTACATGGCCCAGATGGCCGCGGAACCGCCCAGGCCCACAAGGAGCAGGGTTGCAAAAAAAGGTTTCACACCAACATCATTCCTTTAAAAAAATGTTTTTCCCGCCCAAAAAGCAAGGCTGGCTGCCAATAGGCCCAGTGTATTCTGGAGCAGCAGATAGAAAAAACCCGTAATATGTTCCCCATGGAGAAAGAAGTGCAGTCCTTCTTTGATAAAAGAAGAAAACGCCGTAAAGCCGCCGATGAATCCCCAGTACAGCAGCATGGCCCACTTGGGATGAGGCAGCTTGGTATACAAGAACGCGGCACAAAAGCCCACCAGGATGCATCCAAAGGTATTGACAAAAACCATCTCCCAAGGAAAGTCGTTTCCCCAGACTCCCTTCAGGGCAGCTGCCACCAAATATCTCCCCACAGAACCCAGTGCACCGCCCAGAGCCACGTAGAACAGCAGTGATACGTCTACTTTCCACATCATAAACTTTTCCCCCTCATGCAAATTTACAGTAAGATCACGCCTCCCTGCTACACCCTTTTTCCTTGTATTTGAAAAAACGGGCGCTGCAACCAAACTCAGCGTCCTTCTATCTATATAATAGTAAAAACCTGTGATTTTGTCAATTCATTTGATTATCTCCCAGAATAAGGGACTTCCTGTCTTTTCCCTCTCTTTCCTGCCTTTTAGGGACTTTTCCCCCGGAAACATTGCGTCCATCCTGGGACAACGGTATAATGACAGTATTATGAAAGAGAATAAGATACCATTCCAACTCAAAGAGAATATCGAACTGACCATTACCGGGCTGGGCAGTTCCGGGGAAGGGGTGGGCAAAGTCAGCGGCTTTACCTTCTTCGTCCCCGGTGCTTTGCCGGGAGAACGGATCCAGGCCCAGGTGACCCTGCTGAAAAAAAGCTACGGTCAGGCCCAGCTGCAGAAGCTGCTGGTACCCTCTCCGGACCGGGTGGAACCGCCCTGCCCCGTCTATGCCCAGTGCGGCGGCTGCCAGCTCCAGCACCTTTCCTATCCGGCCCAGCTGGCTCTGAAACGCCAGACCGTAGTGGATGCCATGGAACGGATCGGCCATTTCACCAAACTCTGTGTCCAGGAGACCCTGGGTGCAGATGATCCTTGGCATTACCGGAACAAGATGCAGGTTCCTGCCGCCCAGGGACGGAATCATACCCTGGCTATCGGCTGCTATGCCCAAGGGACCCACCGAGTCATCGATGTGAAGGACTGCCTGATCCAGCAGCAGGCCAACAATCAGATTGTCCAGACTGTCCGGTCCTGGATGGAAAAATTCCGGATCCCGGCCCTGGAAGAAGATGCCCGGCGGGGCATTGTCCGGCACATTATGGGCCGGGTGGGAGTCCGTACCGGGGAAGTAATGGCCGTGCTGGTGACCAACGAACCCCAGGTCCCCCATCTGAAGGATCTGACGGCCATGCTCCGGCAGGAAATCCCCGGCTTCACCACTCTGGTCCAGAACCTGAACACCCGTCATACCAATGTGATCATGGGCCCCAAAAACAAAGTGATCTGGGGACCGGGCGTAATCCATGACCGGCTGGGAAAATTCACCTTTGCCATTTCTCCCCATTCCTTCTTCCAGGTGAACACCCTCCAGGCGGAAAAGCTCTATGAAACAGCCCTCCAGTACGCGTCCCTTACAGGAAAGGAGAAGGTCATCGACGCCTACTGCGGTACCGGCACCATCACCCTATTCCTGGCCCAGAAAGCCCAGCGGGCCCTGGGCATCGAAATCGTGGCTCCGGCCATCCGGGATGCTCGGCAGAACGCCCGGGACAACCATGTGGACAATGTGGACTTCCTATGCGGAGATGCAGCCAAAGAAATGCCGGAACTGGTCCGCCAGGGCAGCCGTCCGGATGTGGTGGTATTGGATCCGCCCCGGGCTGGCTGTGAACAGCGGGTGCTGGACGCCATTGCCAGGGTCCGTCCCCAGCGGGTGGTATACGTTTCCTGCAACCCGGCCTCCCTGGCCCGGGATGCGGCCATTTTACGGGACAAAGGCTTCGTGGTCCGGAAAGTCCAGCCCGTGGACATGTTCCCCCACACCAGCCATGTGGAAACAGTCTGCCTGCTGACCTTGAGATAAGAGGAGAAGGATATATATTGAAGGAGGAATCCGTCCATGACACAGATTTCTGAAACTGCCAAAGAGAAGATCCGAAGCCAGTTTCCGGTCTTCCAGGAAGCCGCACGGGCTTTCTATGCCAAAGAGCTGGCTCCCGGAAAATATAAAGGGACTTCCGGCAAATTCGGTTCCTATGGAGAACGGGGCGCGAGCAGCAGCATGCTCCGGCTGCGCTTCTCCGGCGGCACCATCGACCAGGCCCATATGGCCTTCCTGGCCCAGGCCATTGACAAATACCATGTTTCCCTTGCCCATTTCACCACCGGGGAAGCCCTCCAGTTCCATCATCTCCAGGAACAGGAAGTGCTGGGCCTGTATCAGGACTGCTTCGACCAGGGCATCTACTGTGCCGGTGCCGGCGGGGACAATCCCCGGAACATCACGGCCAGCCCTCTCCATGGAGTGGAAAAAGGCGAACCCTTTGACATGACCCCGGCCATCCGGGCTGCTTCCAGCTTTGTCATCAGTCTGATCCCGGAACTGAAGCTGCCCCGGAAGTACAAAATCAGCTTTTCCAACGGAATCGACAACGAAGGCCATGCCACCTTCAAAGATCTGGGCTTTGTAGCCCGTCCAGGCGGCACCTTCGACGTGTATGCCGGCGGCGGCTTCGGCGTCAACGGCAGCCGATTCGGAGTCCTCATCGATACCCAGGTGGATCCCCAGGATCTGTCCTGGTACATCCTGGGCTATGCCCGGGACGTATACATGAAGTATGGAGACTATCAGCACCGGGGTACGGCCCGTTCCCGGTTCATCTTGACCAAAATGGGTGAAGATCCTTTCCGGCAGGCTGTCCGGGACGCGGCAGCCCATTGCCGGGAAGAAGGGATCCCCCGGCTGGAACTGGAACCCATCCCGCCCCTGACCAAAACCGGAAAAGACGATTCCGTCCTGACGGATCCCCGGATCCGCAGCCAGAAACAAGAAGGATTGTACTATGTGGAATACAAACCCCTGGGCGGGGTGCCGGATATCCAGGTGTTCCAGCAGCTGCTGAAAGAAGCCTCGCAGATGGAAGGAGCCCAACTGCGGCTGAATGCGGACGAAACCTGCTACATCATCAACCTGACAGCGGAAGAAGCCCGAAAGATTGCAGCCCTGACAGAAAAAGACACAGCGCATACCGCTTTTGAACATTCCGTCAGCTGCATCGGTGCCACCGTATGTCAGCAGGGACTGTGCGATTCCCACGGGACCCTAGCCCGGATTGCAGCATTCCTGAGGGAACAGGGCGTAGATACCCGGTATCTGCCCAAATGCCATTTTTCCGGCTGCCCTTCCACCTGTACCGTCCAGTCCCTGGCGGCGCTGGGCTTCCGGGGAGCTTTCACCCTGGTGAATGGAGAACGGGCCAGTGCCTTCCAGGTATACGCCGGCGGAAGCTATGCCTATGGAAAAGAAAAAATCAGTGAGCCCCTGGGCCTCATCGCCACCGCCCGGCTGCCCCACTTTTTCCTGAATCTGAACCAGATCCTGCTGGATGCCGGAGAACCTTTTGCCCAGTGGTATCCGGACCATGAGGAAGAATTTATGAAACTGTTGAAGAAGTATGCGTAACAAAGAGGCTGTTGCATGTGCAACAGCCTCTTTGGCCGCGGGGATGAATTTTTCACTCCCCCTTTGTTCATTTTTTTTTCTCTTTTCTGCCCCACTTTTTCTTCAACTTCGTCTTATGATGTATACTCAGTGTTGTATGCATCAAAGAAAGGCAGGAAAAAGGAATGCGATTCCTTTGGAACTTCATTAAATATCTTGTTTTCCTGACCCTGCTGCTGCTTTTTGGAGCAGGTGTCTATGCTGGAAATATGGCTTACCAGCAACTGTTCACCCAGCCCTGGGACAAACTGCTTGCCATCGAAAATCATCGGAACGACCTGGATACCATCCATGGCCTAGAACGGAAATACGGATGGGAGCGGGTACAGGTCCATTCCAAAGACGGGACCCAGCTCCAGGGCACATATATCGAAAATCCAGCAGGAGGCCACGATACCGTCATCCTGCTCCATGGGCTGTATCAGAACCGGACCATGTGCGTCCCTTATGCCCGGATCTATCTTGAGAAAGGTTATAATGTACTGATGCCGGATATCCGGGGCCACGGGGAAAGCAGTGGCAGCACCAATGACTGGGGCATCCACGATGTGGAAGATATGGACAGCTGGGTAGCCCTGCTCCGTCAGAAAGACCCCAAGGCGTCCATCGGTTTCCACGGGATCTCTTTAGGCGCCGCCATGAGCTTGATCTACGCGGGAAGCCCCCAGGGTCGGGAAATGAAATTCTATGTAGCGGACAGTTCCTATGGCAATGTGTTGGAACTGGGACAGGAAAAGCTCATGAATTATACGGATGACCAGCGACTGCTGCTGGGGATGGAAGTCCTGGATCCCTTCTTCCAAGCTTCTTTGTACTATCATACCCGGAAGACCCTCCGGGATGTGGATCCGGCTTCCTGTGTCCAGCGGATGACCACACCGGTCCTGTTCCTCCATGGAGATGTGGACCGGCTGATCCCGCCCCACATTGCAGAAAACCTCCTGAACCGCTGCACCAGTGCCAACAAGAAACTGATCTATTTCGAAGGCTCCGGCCACGCCAATGAAATCATGGACAATCCCAGAGGATATGCCCGAGCGGTAGGAGAATTTTTAGAAAGCCTATAAAAGGGGCTGTTGTACACAACGTGCAACAGCCCCCTTTCACGGTTCTGGCAGCACGGCGCACCAGAACAGGATGGTGAACATGCTGAGCAGGGTGGACAGGACCGTCAGCTTGGTGGCAAAAGGAGCATCACTGCCGTACCGGGCGGCAAAGATGGCCGTGGTGGCTCCTGCCGGCATCCCTGTCATCAATACAGCAATCCCAGTGGCCACCGCATCCAGCCCCAGGACAGCACTGACGCCCCAGGCCAGCGCCGGCAGCAGGAGCAGGCGCAGGATGCTGTACAGGATGCTGTCCCGGTTGAAAATGGTCCAAAGCGGCACATCTGCCAAGATGGTCCCTACGATGAACATGGTAATGGCTGCATTGCAGCTGCCGATGTACCGGATTGTCATGTCGATGAAGGCCGGGGGACGCCACTGGGTCAGGATCAGCAAGATCCCGATGTACACGGCAATCAGGCAGGGGTGGGTCAGGACCTTTTTCAGCACTTCCTTCCGGCTTTCCTGCCGGGCCATGAAATAGCTGGTCCCCACCGACCACATGACCATCCGCAGCGGGATCAGGAAAACAGAAGCATAAAAGAGTCCTAGATCGCCATAGACGCCCTCTGCCACTGGATACCCCAAAAATCCGCTGTTGGATACCAGCGTTCCATACTGGAGCACTTTTTTCTGGGTATCCGGATACCGGTTGAAGAGAAAATGGTTCAGGCCCATAAAGATCACCTGGAGCATGGCCCCCGCCGCCAGGATCCGTCCGCAGGTCAGGAAGATATTCCCTTCAAAAGGCATCAGACAAGATTTGAGGATGTTGCAGGGAATGATCACATTGACGCAGACGTCTGTGAGACAGCGTTTCCCCGTTTCATCCACGATATTCTTTTTCCGCAGGAAAAGCCCTGTCAGGAGTAGCAGGAGCAGGGAAAGCTGCAGATTTCCCAAGCGCAGGATATCCATTTCACCGCCTCCTAAGCCAATTTTTTCATCACCCACCGGGCTGCCAGATCATAGAGCCCGGTGGGCAGAAGGGTATGCAGTACCAACAGCAGGTAGGCATCCTTGCCGCACAGATAGCGTGCCTGGGGCTGGGCTGCATTTACCGCCAGGAAGATGGTCCTGGCCACTTCTGCCGGACTGGTAAGCCATTTTTTGTCATAGAGCCGGTGGATTCCCCGGGCGGCCTGTTCCGCCAGTCTGGCATAGGGGCCCCGCCGGGCAGAAGCCGCCAGATGGTCCGCTGCGATATGGCCCCAGGGTGTCCGGACCAGACCCGGTTCCACGATGCTCACCCAGATGCCTTGGCCGGCCGTTTCCATCCGCAGGGCGTCGCTCAAGGCTTCCAGCGCATATTTGCTGGCATGGTACCAGCCTCCGAAAGGTCCGGTCAGCCTGCCTGCAATGGAAGAGATCATGATCACCCGGCCCCGGTGCTGCCTGCGGAAAAGAGGAAGCACCATCTGGGTCAGCCGGATGGCTCCAAATACATTCACATCCAGCTGCCGCTGGGCTTCTGTAAGAGGGACATCTTCCACAGCTCCATAAGATCCGTACCCCGCATTGTTGATCAGGATATCCAGCGTCCCCTGCTGGTTCAGGATCTGCTGCAGGGCATTCTGACAGGAATATTCCTTGGTTACATCCAACACGAGAGGGATCACTCCATATTTGGATAACTCCTGGAGCTTTTCCAACCGCCGGGCAGCCCCATAGACCACGTGGCCGGTTTTAGCCAGAAGAATGGCCGTTTCTCTGCCGATCCCGCTGCTGGCTCCCGTTACCAGCACCACTTGCTGTTCCATACCTTCCCCTCCTCTACTTTTCTCCCCGGACTTCCGGATACGGCCGGATGGCCGGCTGGTCCTTTCCGTGAGGGGCCAGGTTCTTTCCCATCCAAATCATATGGTACCAGCGGTTGAATTTATACCCGCAGTCCTTGAAGATGCCCACGGGTTCGAATCCCAGATGGGCGTGGAACTGGGCGCTGTTGAAATCCAGGTATTCGTCCGGCTGTTCCGGATAGCCGATGCAGGCATACACATCCAAGATGCCCATTTTCCGGAGCGCTTCCAGCAGTGCATGATAAAGCTGTTTCCCCACACCCTTTTTCCGGAGGGTACGGTCCACATAGATGCTCAGTTCTGCCGACCAGTCATACGCCGGCCGCCCCACAAAAGGGCCAGCATACGCATAGCCAAGGATACGGCCCTCCTGTTCCGCCACAAAATAAGGATATCTTTCCTTTGTATGGGCAATGCGCCGACAAAATTCTTCTACGCTGGGCACCTGGTATTCAAAGGTAATCACCGTGGATTCCACATAGGGCGCATAGATGGAACGGATGGCAGCAGCATCGCTGCAGGCAGCTTCTCGGATGATCATATCATGCATGGGTATTCCCCCTGTTTCTATAGTTGATGGTTTTATTATAGGCCATTTCCCGGACAGGGCGCAAATTTTTCCCATTCTGAGACCATCCATCCAATGTCTTGGACTGGCTTTCTTGCGGAAAATAGGTTATGATGGAAGGAAGAATGCGGAAAGTTCAGATTTCTAAGGGGAGGTCTTTGTATTGATCAGTCATATTGCTGCTATTTCATTCAGTCCCACCGGACAGACAGAAACGCTGGTCCGTTCTTTCAGCCAACAGCTGGCCCAACGCTTTGAGCAAGAAGGCGTGACCCAGTCTTTCCATTCTTTCACGCTGCCCCAGGATCAGGAAGCCCTGCAGTTTTTCGGGCCCAACACCCTGGTGATTTTGGGTATGCCCACCTATGCAGGACGTATTCCCAACAAAGCCCTGCCTTTCGTACAGAAGCTGTTTTCCGGGGATTCCAAGGAGCGGACCCCAGCCGTAGCGCTGGTCACTTTTGGCAACCGGAATTATGACAGCTCTCTCACTGAACTCCGGGATGAACTGGAAAAAAAGAACTTCCGGGTGTTTGCCGCCGGTGCCTTTGCCACGCCCCATGCCTTTGCCGCCATCGGGAAGGAACATCCCACCCAAGCGGATAAAGAGAAATTCCGACAGCTGCTGGACCGGGTGGAAGAACGGCTCCGGAGCGGAGAGCCTCTGGAAAGAGTGAGTATCAACGGGGATGCTCCCGTGGCTCCCTACTACATCCCCCTGGGGGAAGACGGGCAGCCTGCCAAGTTCCTGAAAGCCAAGCCTCAAACGGACCTGGACAAATGCGACCATTGCGGAAAATGCGCCGCCGTATGTCCCATGGGGTCCATCAATCCGGAAAATACCGATGAAGTCCCCGGCATCTGCATCAAATGCCAGGCCTGCATCAAATATTGTCCAAAGGGAGCCAAATATTTCGATGATCCCCGATTCCTATCCCACAAAGCCATGCTGGAGAAGAATTACCAGCGGACGGCGGAATCGGAAGTATTTTAAAAGGGGTGCTGCTGACGCAGCACCCCTTTTGCCGCGGGCCAAGAATCGCGACCCGCAACTGGAGCATATTGCCTCCGCAATATGCTCCTTACTTCATCCAATACACCCGATGTTCCTTCCGCAGGGGAGCGATGGGGATATCTCCTTCCACATATCCCACCACGCAGTGGCCGATGCCTTCGTACTCGCCAGTGACGCCCAAGGTCTTCAGCAGAGCCTTGCCTTCCGGCCGTTCGAATTCTTCCTTGGCCCGGTGGATCCAGCAGCTGCCCAGCCCCAGGGAATGGGCGGCCAGCATCAGGTTCCCCATGACCAAAGACCCATCGTACACCGCTGTAGGTCTGGTCTTATCCGCCAGGACGATGAGCACCGCCGGTGCTCCATAGAAAGGATCGAAATCCGGAGCCCAGCCTCCGATTTCACAGTTCAGCTTGCTCAGCCGCTTCACCATGGCCGGATTGGTGATGGCCAAGATGATGGTATCCTGAGTGCCTTTTCCGCTGGGAGCATAAAGCCCGGCCTTGATGATTTCCTTCAAGTCCGCTTCCGGCACCGGATCCGATTTGAAGCTGCGGATGCTCCGGCGCAGCTGCATGGCTTCCAGTACTTCATTGTTCATGATATCCTCTCCTTTACTGATCTGTTCTGCTGTCATGATACCATACCTGCTGATCCTTGGCGCCGTTCTTCTCGAAAAGTTCAAAACTTTTTCCTTTGACAATCTTCTCTGAATGTGACATGCTAAGAAGATAGGATATGGAACAAACAGATGTTGATCTGAAAAGGAGGCAATTTTTATGGCATTGTTAGCAAAGATCCGTGCGGCTGGTCTCTCCCTGCTACTGGTCCTGTCCGCCGGTTCTCTGACCCAGGCGGCTGCCCCGGTGGATAAAGCCGTGGTGAAGGATATGGTCCGCTCTCAGAGCGTCATGGCCAAAGAAAAATATGTCCAATATGAGATGAAGGGCACCCTGTTCAGCCCCATCGGGGTAGGGAACCTGATCCTCACCGGAAATGCGGTGGAAGAAACGGACAAAAAATCCACCCGGATGGAAAAGCTCAGCGGCGATCTCCATGGGTCCGGAGAACTGACCCTGCTCACCGGCCAGCAGACCATGAGCCAGCCCATCGATGCTTATTTCTTCGCAGAAAAGGGCCAGCTGACCCAGTACGTCAACAGCGGCAAAGGCTGGGCCAAGGCAGTCCGTCCCTACACCCTGCCTCTGCTGCCCAACCCGGACAGCAAAAAAGCTGAAAAGGAACTGCTGACATACCTGTCTTCTGCCAAGGTAGCCAAGGACACCAGCCGGGAAAAGACCCTTGAAATCACCCTGGACGGCCAGAAGCTGGCCAACAAAATGGCCCAGGATCCAGAATTCAAAAAGCAGAAGGATGCAGAACGGATCCAGTCCTTGGTGGCCCAGGTAAAGGACGTCCCCTACACGGTGGTGTTGGATAAAAAGACCTACCGGGTAAAACGGCTGGGCATGGATCTGACCCCAGTGCTCCAGACCACCGGCGGATACTTCCTGGATGCTGCTGCCAAGGCCAAGAAGATCACGCCGGAACAGCAGCAGATGTTCACCAGTCTGCTGGGCAGTTCCACCCTGGTCTTCGCCTTCCAGTTCGACTACCAGCAGGGCAGGGAAGTGGCCCTGCCGGAAGCCGTGGAAAAAGCAGCCAAAACAGCAGAATGAAAGAATAGGGTGCTGCACGCAAGGTACAGCACCCTATTCTTTTTTATCTTTTCAGCGTTCCTTCCGACTGGGCCACGATGACCGCCGTTGCCGCATCTCCCACAATATTGGGTACGCAGCGGGCCATGTTCAGGATCCGGTCGATCCCTGCCAAAAGGCCAATGGCTTCCATGGGCAGATTCACCGAACTGAGCACAATGGTCAGCATGACCAGTCCGGACCCGGGAATTCCCGCCGTCCCGATGGAGGCCAGGGTGGCAGTCAGCATGATCATCACCTGCTGGGTAAACGTCAGTTCCACCCCGAAGATCTGGGCCGTGAACACCACAGCAACCGCTTCATAGATGGCCGTCCCATTCATGTTCATGACGGCGCCGAAGGGTATCACGAAATTAGCGGTTTCCTCATCCACCCCCACTTTCTTTACACAGGCCAGATTTAGCGGGATGGTAGCTACACTGGAACAGGTGGCAAACACAAAGGTCATGGCTTCCTTCATGTTCTTCAGGAATTTCAGGGGACTGACCCGGCCGAATACGCCCACCATCAGAACAGCCTGGACCACCAGCAGATACACCACAGCACACAGATACATAGCCCCGATGGTCTTGATGTAGGGGATCAGGATGGCTGTCCCGTTTTTCCCCACTACGGAAGCCATCAGTCCCAGCACCCCGTAAGGAGTGAATTCCAGAGCCATGTTGGTGATTTCCTTCATCACTTCCTGGCCTGCCCGGCAGCAGTCCAGGAGGGGCTTGCCCTTGTCACCCAGTTTCAGCAGGGCGAAACCCATGATCAGGGCAAAGAAAATAATCTGGAGCAGATTCTGTTTGGCCAGTGAAGCAAAGATGTTCACCGGGATGATGTTGATCACCGTATCCAGCATGGAAGCCGGTGCCTGTCCCTTGGGCTGAGGAGCTGCCACATTGCTCAGTTCCACCCCGGCACCAATGTTCATCATGTTGCTCACCACCAGGCCCAGTACAATGGCCAGAGCCGTGCTGACCAGGAAGATGATGACGGTTTTGATTCCGATCCGTCCCAGCCGTTTGCCGTCTCCCACATCTGCTGCCGCACAGACCAGCAGGGTAAATACCAAAGGAGCCACCACCATGGTTAGCAGATTGGTCAGGATGGTCCCCAGGGGCTTCAGCACTTCGGCCCGTGGCCCCAGGACCAGGCCCAAGACAATCCCCAGGACAAACCCGATCATGATCCGGGTGAAAAGGCTCAGCCGATTCCACGGTTTACAAATAAATCCCATTTTTCATCGCTCTCCTTTTCCCTTTTTCCATCAGACAAACCGGCACACATGATCCACGGCAATATCCGAGAAGCCAAAAGCTTCCGCTTTGGTCATTTTGCCATTGCACACATCCTGGATCACCTGGAGCATGTCTTTGCCGCATTCCTTGAAGGTTTTTTCGCCCCGGACAATGGCACTTACATCCACATCCATGTTGTCTTCCATTTTCCGGTAGGTCCGTTCATTGCCCGTAACCTTGATGACCGGTACAATGGCATTCCCGGTGGGAGTCCCCCGGCCGGTGGTGAAGATCACCGCATTGCAGCCCCCGGCTACCATGGAGGTTACAGAAGAAATGTCGTACCCTGCCGTATCCATCACAATGGCGCCCTGGCAGGAAGGCCGTGCTGCCTGTTCCAGCACTTCCACAATGGGACGGGTACCGCCTTTGCGGATGCAGCCCAGGCTCTTTTCGTCCAGGGTGGAAAGTCCCCCTGCCTTGTTCCCCGGGGTAGGCTGCCCGGCCCGGCAGTCCTGTCCGGCAGCCATCAGATGGGCCTCATAGTCTTTGCAGATCTGGATGATCTGGTTGTGGATGTGGGGAGTGGCTGCCCGTTTGGCCAGTACATGTTCCGCACCGATCCATTCGATGGATTCGCTCATGATGGTAGAAGCCCCCAGGTCCACCAGCAGGTCACTCAGTTCTCCCACAGCCGGGTTGCTGGCAATGCCGCTGGTGGCATCAGAACCACCGCATTCGATGCCCAGCAGCAGATTGGAAATGTCACACAGTTCTTTCTGCTGGAGCGCTGCTTCCGCTGCCATTTCCCGGGCCGCCCGGACTGCTTTTTCGATGGTCTTCAGGGTGCCTCCCTCGTCCTGGATGCCAAAAGAAACAACCGGTTTGGAGGTCATCTGCTGGATTTTTTCCTTCAGTTTCAGATGAGGTACGGTTTCACAGCCCAGACCAATGATCACCACCCCGTACACATTGGGGTTGCAGGCAAATCCTGTGAGCACCTTCTGGGACATGGCCGTGTTGGCCGCCACATCGGAGCATCCGGTATTGAAAATGATGTTTACGGCTCCCTTGACCTGGCTGGCTACGATACGGGCCGTTTCACTGCCACAGGCGCAGGTGGGCAGGATCAGGACATGATTGCGGATCCCGGCTCTTCCTTCTTTTCTCTTATATCCCCAAAATTCCATGATTGTCACTCCTTATTCCTTTACAAATTCCTGTTCATAATCTCTGGGCACACTGAAGATATTTTTGTCAGAGACCCAATGGCCCTTCCCGATAGGTTCCCGGGTCTTTCCCAGCAATTCTCCATATTTGATCACCGAACCATCCTTGGGCAGATCCACCAGGGCGATTTTATGACAGAACGGAATGTCTTCCTTTGCCTCCAGCGTTTCCATTTTTCCATCTTTCTGATAAACCACCTGATCCCCTTTCCGGATTTCGGCCACACAGGTGACCACATTGTCCTGGTCGTCCATCAGCAGTCCATTGATTTTCATGCTTTTTCTCCCCTTCGGAATTCCTTGATTTTTCTTATATTTACAATATCATTCTTTTACTATATAATCCAATTTATCATATATATAATTCTATAAATTAGTTTTATAAGAAGAGGTGGATTCCATGAAGGCCGACTATGAATACATCTACACCATTTATCGGGAAGGCAGTTTTACCCGGGCCGCAGAAAAACTGTTCATCACCCAGCCTGCCCTGAGCATCGCCCTGCGGAAGATCGAAGCCAGGATCGGCATGCCTCTGTTCATCCGGAACCGGCGCCCGATACAGCTGACCCCAGCCGGTGTCCTTTATTTGAAAGCCATCCGGAAAATGCAGCACCTGGAAAAAGATCTGGACCGGGAAGTCCAGCAGCTGAAAGATCTCCAGACAGGCAGTCTCACCATCGGAGGGAGCCATTATATCCTTTCTTACAAAATCCCCGACCTGCTGACAGCCTTTGCAGAAACATACCCCAGGATCCAGCTGAAGCTCATTGAAGAAGGTTCTGATGCCCTTCTATCCCTTCTGGAAAGAGAAGACCTGGATCTGACCTTCAGCTGCGATCCAACCATCATCCGGCGCCACAGCCATCACTACCGGGCTTTTCAGGACCAGATCCTGCTGGCTGTTCCCCGTTCCTATCCACTGCCTGATCCGCTGCTGCCCAGTGCCCTGACCTGCCAGGATGTGCTGGAAGGCCGGGCCGGTCAGCCGGACTGTCCCTCCCTCCCTTTGGCCCGATTCCAGGATCTGCCCTTCATCCTTCTGACCCCAGGAAACAACCTCCATCAGCGCTGTCAGATCCTGTTCAGGGAAGCCGGCTTCACTCCCCATGTCAAACTGATGCTTTCCCAGCTGGCCACCGCATACCGTCTGGCAGAGCACGGACTGGCCGCCACCTTTGTCAGTGATGCCATGGTTTCCCGGGACAGCGAAACCCTTTTGTTCTTCAGGCTTTCTGATCGGGACTGCATCCGCACCTTCCATGCCCTGCTGCCGGACAGGGAATTTACCCCATACGCAGTCCGGGCCTTTATCCAGTTGCTGGGGAAATAAAAGAAGGGGGTGTGGAAAATCCACACCCCCGGTCGCGGGTTGCGACCAGAGAGGCTGTGAAGAAGTGAATCTTTTATTTCTTCACAGCCCCTTATTTTTTATGCAATTTGTTCCAGAAGCTTCTTCAAAAACTCATACATCCTGATGGTGCTCTTTACGCTGAGCCTTTCCTGGGGAGAATGGAGGTCCCAGCAGTCGGGGCCCAGGGAGATGGCGTCCAGGTCCGGTTTCTTCTCGATCAGGCATCCGCACTCCAGGCCGGAATGGATGGGAGTGGCGTCCATTTTTTCTCCAAAGGTTTCCTCATACATCTGCTGGACCAGGGGCGTCAGCCGGGAATCCGGATCATGGGGCCAGCCGGGATAGGCGGCGAATTTCTCGCAGGTTCCCCCCACCATCTGGGCCAGGAGATGGATCTTGTCCCAGATGTATTCCGCCTTGGACCGGAAGGAGGTGCGGATCTCGTAGACCACCACCAGCCGGTTCTGTTCCCGTTCCAGACGGATTTCTCCCAGGTTGTCGGAGCTTTGGACCACCCCGGGCACGGCAGCGTTCATTTCCGAGATTCCGTTGGGAGACAGCACTAGCACCTGGATGAACTTGTCCGTCACTTCCCGGGACACCACCAGTCCGTTGTCCGGTCCCTGGGTCTCTTCCACGGAAATCTTCAGATTAGCAGCCACGGCCTTGTATTCCCGGCGTAGATCTTCCGCTGCAGCGTTCACCGCCTGAAGGAAGGCTTCTTCCTTGCCCCGGGGCACCAGCACCACCGCTTCCCCATCCCGGGGAATGGCCAGCCGGAAGGTGCCTCCATGAAGGGAAGACAGCCGGAGGGGCATTTCTTTCCGGGCGGACAGGAGCATCCGGATCAGGAAAATATTGGCGTTTCCCCGGCCCCGGTGAATATCTTCCCCTGAATGGCCTCCCTGGAGCCCTTCCACCTTCAGATGGAAGAACCGGGACCCTTCCGGCATCGCTTCCCAGGTCACCGGCAGGTGGAAGTTCACCCCGAAGCCTCCGCAGCTGCCGGTTACCGAATGGCGTTCCACCGCATTGTCGATGTTCACCAGGTAATGGGACCGGAAATCACTGGCGTCCACATTCTGGGCCCCGCTAAGGTCTTCTTCCTCGGCGGTGGTCAGCAGCACTTCCAGTTCCGGATGGGCAAAGGACCCGTCTTCCAAAAGGGCCAGAGCCAGCGCCACCCCGATGCCGTCATCGGCCCCCAGGGTGGTCCGCCCTCCGGTGGACAGGATATCCCCCTCCAGTTCCAGATGGATGGGATCCTGCAGGAAGTCGTGTTCCACCCCCTTTGCCTTCTGGCAGACCATGTCCAGATGGGCCTGGAGCATGACCCCCGGCCGGTTTTCGTATCCAGTGGAAGCCGGCTTCCGCAGCAGCACATTGTTCCATGCGTCCTGACGGACGGCATAGCCTTTTTCCCGAGCCCACTGGAACAGGGCATCGCTGAGGGCCTTTTCCTTAAAGGAAGGGTGAGGGATCTGGCAGATCCGGGCAAAGTGCCGGAACACCGGATGCCGGAGCAGTTCTTCCAGGCTGCCGAAATTTTCTTTTTCCATCATACTGCCTCCTTGTCAGAACGGACCATAGTGGATCTGGACGGCGATCACCATGAACACCATGGCCACCACGCACCAGATGGCAAAGAGAGGCGCCAGCCAGCGGAACCATTTCCCGAAGGAGATGTGGGCCATGGCGCAGGCAGCCACCACTTCTCCGCTGGTGGGAGCAAACACGTTGGTAAAGGCATCCCCCATCTGAAAAGCCAGCACAGCCGTCTGCCGGGTGACCCCGATGAGATCCGCCAGCGGGGCAAACAGAGGCATGGTAATGGCCGCCTTGCCGCTGCCGGAAGGCACCAGCACGTTGAACAGATCCTGGACGATGAACATGCCGCAGGCACTGAGGGTGGGCGGCAGCCCGTTCAGCAGGCTGGCCATGTAGTGGATCACCGTATCCATAATGTGGGCGTTCTGCATGATCAGCACCGCCGCGTTGCACATGCCGATGACCAGGTTGGCGAACAGCATGTTGCTGCAGCCGGCCAGGAAAGCATCGGCGATTTCCTCGGAGGACAGGCCCCCGATGATCCCGGCCAGGATCCCGCACACCAGGAACAGCCCGGCCATTTCGTTGATGTAGAAGTCAAATTTCAGTACGCCCAGGACCACGGCGCCGATGGTGGCCACAAAGAGCACCAGCACCAGTTTGTGCCGGAGGGTGATCACCGGAGTTTCCTGGAGTTTCAGATGGCTGTTGTACAGCAGATCTTCTTCCCGGACCGTACTCAGTTCTGGATTCTTCCGGACTTTGTTGGCATACCACATCACATAGGGAATGGTTACGATGTTCATCACCACAAACAGCACAGCCCGGAGTCCCATACCGGAAAACATGGGCAGACCGCAGATGCCCTGGGCCACCCCGATGGTGAAAGGGTTGGTCATGGCTCCCGCATAGCCCACCGGCGCCGCACAGAACACAATGGCAATGGCGGTCAGAGAATCAAACCCCATGGCCACGGAAACCCCGATCACCAGAGGGGTGAAGGCCAGGAATTCCTCAAAGCAGCCGGCAAAGGCGGACAGCAGGCTGAAAAGCACCATGCACACCGGGATCATCATCAGTTCCCTGCCCTTCATTTTTTCCACCACATTGGACAGTCCGGCATTAATGGCTCCGGTAGCGTCCATAATGGCGAACATGCCCCCGATGATGAACAGGAAAGAAATGATTTCCGCTGCGTTCTGGAGTCCCAGGGTCAGGGACTGGAACAGATAAAAGGGGCTCACCGGCTGCTGCTGGATGTAATGGAAGGTGGCGGGATCCACCACTTCCTTGTTGAGGACGGGGTTCATCACCCGACTGTATTCCCCGGCCGGGACGATGTAAGAGGCCAGGAAGGCCAGGAACATGATGATGCCCAGAAGGACCATGGGGTTCAGAGCATGGAGCTTGAAGCCTTTTTTTCTTTTCTCCGCCATTTTGTACCACTCCTTTTTCAGACTGTCTGATCACGGTTGCCCCGGGTGGTTTCCCCGGGTCTGGCTGCTGCCAGGACATAGTCGAAAATGTGCAGGAACTGCTTTTCCAGAAGGGGCCGGTCCAGGCTGCTGCCCAAAAGGCAGGCCCGGTGGATGTAGCTGCCATGGAGAGCCACGATGATTTCCAGGGTTTCCGAGGCCCGGTCTCCGGCCACATACCCTTCTTCCACCAGGCTCTTCATCATTACCTGGTCCCGTTCCACCAGGGTGCCCCGGACCACCATTTCCCGGACATCCGCCGGCAGTCCTTGGAGTTCTTCCGGGAACAGGTCCAGATAATAGACCTGGATCACATGGCCCAGTTTGGCGCTGTACCGGCCAAAGAACATGTTGTAGAAGATTTCCGGGAACCGGAAGGCTCTTTCATTGAAGCACCGGTAGATGGTCCGGTACCGTTCCAGGGCAGCCATCTCCGGTTCCAGGTGCCTGGCCAGGCTCAGCAGGTAATCCCGGAGGAAGCACACCGATCCGAACAGGATCAGTTCGTCCAGGTCCTGGAAATAGTTGTAGAGGGTGGCACTGTTGTACCCGGCCTCGGCGGCGATCCGCCGGATGGTCACTCCGGGGATTCCCTCTTCCTTGAGGATTTTCTCCGTAGCTTCCACAAAATACATCATGTTCCGTTTCTGCCGGAGAGTCAGTTCCTTTCGCTGTTGTTTTTGGGTTTCCTGATTCTGGTTTTCCATATGGGGCAGGGCACCTCCTGACTGCTGGTCCTGATTCCCGTTCCGGGAAGATGGTTGACAATTTTTCAGGCCGCTTTTATAATATAGCTAATTTCTAATCATGATTATATTTTAATCGTGATTAAACGTCAAGTACGAATTTTTCCTCATTGGAAAGGAGGGTATCCCCATGCCCCGTCTCTCTGCCCTGTCCGGCAGCGCCCTGGTCCTTCTGGGAGCTGTCTGCTGGAGCCTGAATTCCCCTCTGGTGAAGTATCTGACCCTGGACCCCTTCCTGATCTGCGGACTCCGGTCCCTGATTGCCGGGCTGGTGCTGCTGTCTTTTGTGCGGCCCCGAGAAATCGCCTGGAACCGGTACCTCTTGGCTTATGTCCTGGCCTACTGTGCCCTGTGTCTCAGTGTGATTGTTTCCCTGTCCCTGACTTCCGCCGCCATTGCCATCGGCATGCAGTACACCGCCACCATCTGGCTGTTCCTGCTGTACTGGTTCCAGACCCGGTATTTCAGCCGCCGGGCCTTCCTACCGGTGGCGGTGATCATGGCCGGGGTCTTGTGCTTTATGCTCTCCGGAGGCAGTGGGGATTCCCATCCTCTGGGGAACCTGATTGCCCTCACGGAAGGGATTTTCTTTGCAGGCATGAGCCTGGCCTCCAAAAAAGCCACCCGGACCAATGCTCTGGGGATCACCGCCATCGGGAACCTGTTCACCGCTCTGGCGGTCTTTGTCCTGTTCCCCACCGCCCGGGCTGCCCTGCCGGCCATGAGCGGCCAGGAATGGGGGCTGATGCTGATCCTGGGGGTGTTCCAGGTGGCCGGGGGCTATGGATTCTTCAACCTGGGAGTCCAGAAGATCCCCGCCCGGAAGGCTTCGGTGCTGGCCCTGTGGGAAATGATTCTGGGACCTTTGTGGGTGGCCCTGTTCCTCCACCAGTACCCGGGCCCCATGGTCCTTGCCGGCTTCGCCATCATCCTGGCAGGGATGGTGCTGGATGCAAAAGGGGCGCCTTCGTCTTCTTCATCCGCTGGATATAGAGCTGCACATCCCGCCGGGATTTCAGATTCAGTTCTCCCTCCATGAAACCATACACCTCATGTTCCACCACTACATTGTGGACAATTCCCCCGTTGTCCACAATGGCATCGAGCTCCGCTTCCACCAGCTCTGGACCATGTTTGCACAGGAAAGATTCCTGACAACCGTGTTTATGGGAAGCGTGGAGCTGGTAGCCCCGGGGTGTGGATATGACCGGTGTCCCGCTGGCCCGCAGCAGTGCGATATCTCCTACGATGATCTGCCGGCTGACCTGACAGACCCTGGCCATCTCTGTTCCCGTAACCGGTTTAGACGCTTGCTGCAGCATTTTTAGGATTGTATCTCTGCGTTCTTTGTTTTCCATATGCAACCCCCCTGACGTATACATCTTCTATTGACTGATATCCATTATAAATGAATTTTTCTAAAAATTCCACATTCCCCGACTTTTTCTTTCTCTCTTGTAATGACCCTGTCCCTATGCTAGCATAAAGAAATAAAAAATCCTATGGCATTCACGGGGAGGTACTGTTTTATGATGCAGGAATATAAAAGCAGATGGTCGGTTTTCGCCATGTCTCTTCCAATCTTCATCGAAATCGGTCTCCAGATGATGGTCCCCAACATGGACCAGTTCATGCTCAGCCATTATTCCCAAGATGCGGTGGCAGCTGTGGGAAACGACAATATGATCGTGAATATGATTATCCTGACCCTGTCCGTCCTTTCCCAGGCGGCCACCATCCTGATTGCCCATTACCGGGGTTCAGGAGATATGGGCAAGGCCAGCCGGGTCTGTTCTGTTTCCCTGGGCCTGAATCTTGGTCTGGGAGCCTTGATCAGCCTGGTACTGTTCTGTTTTCCCGGCTTCTTCCTAGGGATCCTGGGTGTCCCGGGAGAGATTTGGACAGAAGCCCAGCTGTATTTGCGCTGGATCGGGCTTTTTGTCATCGTGCAAAGTGCGTATATGGCTTTTATCGCCTTTCTCCGCGGCTTCGGCCTGCTCCGGGAAACCATGCTCTGCTCCACCATCATGAATTTGCTGAACATCGGAGGGAACATGATCCTGATCCACGGCCTGGGGCCCATTCCTTCCCTGGGAGTGGCCGGGGTATGCATTTCTACCAATACGGCTAAGACCCTAGGGCTTCTGCTAGTGGTACACATTCTCCACAAAAAGACCCCCCTGCGACTTTCTTTCGCCCATCTCCGCCCTTTCCCCCGCAAGACCCTGGGCAAGCTGCTGTACCTGGGCATCCCTTCCGCTGGGGAAACCTTTTCTTACCAGCTGTCCCAGACCACCATCATGACCTTCGTGAACCTGTTCGGCATTGCCGTGATCACCACCAAGGTCTACGCCTACATCATTGCTATGATCAGCTACCTCTATTCCCAGGCCCTGGCCATGGCCACCCAAATCCTGGTCAGCTATTTCAAAGGAGCGGACAATAACGGGGAAGTGGACAAACGGGTCAAATTCACCATCCTGATTTCCATGCTCCTTTCCGGCAGCCTGGCCGTCCTGGTCTACACCCACAGCGATGCTGTCTTCTCTCTCTTTACGGAGGATCCGGAAGTCCATACCCTGGGCAAGATGATCCTTTTCGTGGACATCTTCCTGGAAATCGGCCGGGCTGTGAATATGTGCATGGTCATGGCCCTGAATGCAGCTGGAGATGTGAAAGCGCCCATCACCATCGGGATCATTTTCATGTGGTGCGTTTCGGTCCTGGGCAGCTGGTATTTCGGCGTCCATCTGCTCTGGGGCCTGGTGGGCATCTGGATTGCCATGGCTATGGATGAATGCGGCCGCGGCCTGGTGTTCTTCTGGCGCTGGCATCAGGGGATCTGGCGGAAAGCCCTGATTTGATCCTGCCCCATCTCCTGCTGCGCCTTATCCCATACAGAAAACCCCGGACAGTCCATGTCCGGGGTTTTCTGCTGTGCCGTCTGGGCACAGGTTCCGTTTGTAGGGTTCTATTAGATAATGCCTCTCAGTTTCAGGGGTTCTGCCAGCGCATTCAGAGCTACGATGTAAGCACCTACCCGCATGGTGGTGTTGTATTTCTTGGCTGCATCATACACATTCGCGAAGGCTTTGACCATCATTTGTTCCTGTCTGTCGATGACTTCTTCTTCCGTCCAGAAGTATCTGTACAGGTTCTGTACCCATTCAAAGTAGGATACGGTTACGCCGCCGCCGTTGGCCAGCACATCGGGAACCACAGGGATGCCTCTCTTTTCCAGGATGGCATCTGCATCTGCGTCCGTCGGGCCGTTGGCTGCTTCCACGATCATCTTTGCTTTGATCTTGTCGGCGTTCTTGCCAGTGATCTGCAGTTCCAGAGCAGCAGGGATCAGCACGGTGACATCCTGTTCCAGCACTTCTTCGTTGCTGATGGCTTTTGCGCCAGGATAGCCTTTGATCACGCCGCCGTTGTTCTGGGCATATTCTTCCACTTTATACGGATCGAAGCCATTGGGATCATAGATACCGCCGCTGATATCGCTCAGGGCTACGATCTTCAGGCCTTTGTCAGCCGCACATTTGGCGGTCCAGGAACCTACGTTGCCGAAGCCTTGGATAGCCAGGGTGGCATCTTCCGGTTTGATGCCTTCTCTCTTCAGCAGTTCCAGAGCAGCCGTTACGACGCCCCGGCCCGTTGCAGAAGTCCGTCCCAGGGACCCGCCCATGCTGACGGCTTTCCCGGTGATGAAGCCAGGAGTGTACTGGCAGTTGATCTTGGAGAATTCGTCCAGCATCCAAGCCATGATCTGGGCATTGGTGTTCACATCCGGAGCAGGGATGTCTTTCTTTTCCCCGATGATCGGAGCGATCCGGTCGATGTAACCACGAGTGATTCTTTCCAGTTCACCCTTGGAGACTTTCCGAGGATCTACGATGATGCCGCCCTTGCCGCCGCCGTAAGGCAGTCCAGCGATGGCGCATTTCGTGGTCATCCAGAAACCCAGGGTCTTTACTTCGTCCATGGAAACGTTCTGATGATACCGCACGCCGCCCTTCACAGGCCCCAGTACCGTGCTGTTCTGGGAACGGTAGCCGGTGAATACTTCTACATGGCCGTCATCCATCTTTACAGGGATGCTGACTTCCAGAGTACGTTCAGGTTGGGAGATAACAGCCTCAGCGTTGGGATCCAGATTAATCAGTTTGCTTGCTTTTTCCATAGGGATTTTTGCCATTTCAAACAGACTCATTTGTAACGCCTCCTAAAATTGTATCTATTGAACCCTTACAAAACCCTTACGATTGTATTATAGCACGATTCAGAAATAACTGTTTATTTTTTTGTATTTTGTATACAATTAATCAAGTGTGGCTTTCCTTGCATTTTTTGTGGAATTTCGTTATGATTGGAACAAACAGCAGTTTGATTTTCTTTCCAAAGGAGGTATTTTCCTGTATGGACAAGATTGCAGTCCTAAAAAAGTATTTTGGATACACTTCTTTCCGTCCGGGACAGGAGGTCCTGATCGATGCCCTGCTCCAGGGCCGGGATGTACTGGGGATCATGCCCACCGAGGCCGGCAAATCTCTCTGCTACCAGGTCCCAGCCCTGCTCTTTCCTGGGATCACCCTGGTCATCTCGCCGCTGATCTCTCTGATGCAGGATCAGGTCCAGGCACTGGAAACAGCTGGGATCAAAGCGGCCTACATCAACAGCGCTCTTTCCGGCCGGGAATTCTATACCACCCTGGAACAAGCCCGTGCCGGAGCCTATAAGATGATCTATGTGGCACCTGAGCGATTGGAAACCGAGCTGTTCCGGGATTTTGCCAAAGAGGCGGATATCTCCATGGTGGCCGTGGACGAAGCCCATTGCATCTCTCAGTGGGGACAGGACTTCCGTCCCAGTTACACCCGGATTCTGGATTTCCTGGAATTCCTTCCGGAGCGGCCGGTGGTGGGCGCCTTCACAGCGACCGCCACGGAACAGGTGCGGGAAGACATCCTCCAGAGCCTGGAACTGCATCATCCCCGGATCTTGGTCACCGGGTTCGACCGGGCCAATCTGTATTTCGGGGTGGAACATCCCCAAGACAAGGATGCCTGGGTCCTCCGGTTCCTGAAAGATCATCCAGCTGACAGCGGCATCATCTACTGTTCCACCCGAAAGAATGTGGACAATCTGTATGACAGCCTGCGCAGCAAAGGGATCCCGGCAGCCCGGTATCATGCAGGCATGAGCCAGGAAGAACGGCAGAAGGCCCAGGAGGATTTCCAGTACGACCGGGCCTTGGTGATCATTGCCACCAACGCCTTCGGCATGGGGATCGACAAATCCAACGTCCGCTATGTACTCCACTACAACATGCCTTCCTGCCTGGAAAACTACTACCAGGAAGCTGGACGGGCCGGCCGTGACGGAGAGCCTTCCCAATGCATCCTGCTGTTTTCTCCCCAGGATGTGGTCATCCAGCGCTTCCTGCTGGAACACAAAGAATCCAGCGAAGTCTTGGAAGAAGTGGAAGAAGCCAATCTCCGGAAGCTCTATGCCATGGAACATTACTGTCAGACCACCAGCTGTCTGCGCCAGACCCTTCTCCATTATTTTGGTGAGGCCGCCCCTGCCCGCTGCAATCATTGTTCCACCTGCAACGGTGAATATGAAGAGATCGACATGACGGAAGAAACCAAAAAAATCGTGAAATGCATCCACGAAGCCCGGCGTCCTTACGGGATCACCCTGATTGCCAATACCCTGGCAGGGAGCCGCTCCACCCGGGTGGAGGAAACGGGCCTTGCCAGGCTGCGGATGTTCGGTGCCCTGTACCAGTATTCCCTGAAAGAAATCAAAGAAATGATCCAAAATCTGCTGGATCAGGGCTATCTGCTGATCACCCGGGACAAATACCCAGTGCTGAAGATCGCAAAAAAGATCTGGGAGCTCCAGGATACTTCCATCCGTGTGCTGCTCCGGAAGGAAGCAGGCTCCCTGTCCAATGGCAAATCCGGAAGGAAAAAGAAAAAAGACCTTCCGGAACTGGAACTGCCGGAAGGCTTTACCCAGGAAATGGGTGCCGAACTGTTCGGCCGGCTCAAGGCCCTGCGGAAACATCTGGCGGAAGAGGCCATGGTGCCGCCCTTCGTGGTGTTCGGGGACCGGACCCTCCATGAGATGTGCCGCTGCCTTCCCCGGACCCATGAAGAATTTCTCCAGGTCACCGGGGTAGGACAGCATAAGGATGAAAAATACGGTGATGCCTTTCTGGAAACGATCAACGCATTTTGCAGGGAAAAAGAGGTGTGAGACAACCCATGGGTTGTTCCACACCTCTTTTTTAGCGAAACTGTTCATAAATCTTTCCGAAATCGATCCCACCGATACTCTTTCCTTGGTAAGCCTTGGGCAGGGCCTCTACCACTCCGGCCAGATGGGAAGAAGTGATCCCGCACTGGATGCTGAGCCAGGCCTCCAGGAAAGCCGCCAGATGGTCGCATCCCTTCAGCACCCGGCCATCCACCGGGCTGTACTCATCCTTGTTGTATTGTTCCGGGATATCTCCTTCCAGCAGCCGGATCTTTCCGTTTTCCCAGATCCGGTTCTCGAACTCATGGACGGTAAAATTCAGGATGTCTTCATGCCAGCTGGCGGGGAGCAAAGGCAGCAGGATTTCCTCCATCTGCCGCTGTTCGATGTCCTTAATCAGTTCCTCCAGTCCTTCGATGGAGCGCTTGATGGGAGAAATGATGTCCCGGGTCAGGACTTCCGGCAGATCGTGCCACAGCCCTCCCAAAAAGTCATTCACCAGCCGGGCTTTACAGGCCCCCATGGCTTCTCCGCAAAAATATCCCATGATGGCTACGATCAGCACGTGGCCCATGACAGAAGTCTCCGGCACCCGAGGAGACTGGGACCAGCGCTTCTGGAACCGCAATTTGCCGATTAGATCCACGAACTTCCGGGTTTTCCCGTTCATGGCGATTTTCTGGACTCCGGCCAGATTGTAATGGTCTTCGATTTCATCGGCGATCCGCTCCCGGATCTCTTCCACCCCGAAGATTCCCTGATTCATATGATAGATGATCCGGAATTCCCACTCTGTAGCCAGATAATGAGCAGCCCGGATCAGCTGCTTTTCCAGAGGATGGCTGTCTCCATCCAGGTACTGCTGCATTTTGTCCATAAAAACACTGCCCTTTAAGGACGGGACCCGGCGGACCAGTTCCTTGTAGACCCATTGGTTCAGCTGATGGCCGCTTTTCCTCATGAGTTCGTGGAATACCGGCGGTTTGATATCCGTCAGCACCACCCGGTGGAGGAATTCGAAGATGCCCCCTTCCACCAGCACCTGCCAGTCCAGGCTGGCCCCATGGTCCTGTTCCTCATACCGGGCCAAGACATAGAGGATCATCATCTTATGGGCCTGCTTATCCAGTTCCGTAAAGCCCTGGGGCCGGATATGATCGTTCCAGCGCTGGATATAGGCCGCTTCAAAGATAAACTGGATCAGATCCCGGGGCAGCGGGATCCTTTTCTCTTGAGCCATGCAAGCACCTCCTCGGACAAGTTGCCACAATCTATCATATTCCATGGGAAATATATCCTGATTGTATCATATTTATTTCATTCCAGCCAAGGGAGTCCCTGCAGGCTATTTCTTCCCAGCCGCCAATGCCAAATTCCGCAGCAGGATTCTTTTCCCCCGCCAGGCAAAGGAACGGTCTCCGTAGGCTTCCCGGAACTGCCGGTTGGTCATCGTTTCCAGCTTCTCTTTTTCCAGGCGAGGGATCCTGTCTTGGTGGAATTCCGGCAGCGGAGTCTCCTTTACCCGGGCATTGTAGGGACAGCATTTCTGGCATTCATCACAGCCGAAAACCAGCGGAGTTTTCTGGATGATGGCAGTTTCCTCCGCTGTCAGTTCCCCCTTTTTCTGGGTCAGGTAGGATTTGCAGCGGCGGTACTCATACTGCCCGGACTGGAAACAATCCCCCGGACAGTTCCTGCTGCAGGCGCCGCAGTGGAGGCATTCCCTGTGCCGAGGCGTATCCGGCACCAAGGGCAGGGTGGTCAGGACCGCCCCCACAAAACACCAGGAACCGTACGTATCGTTGATCAGGCAGCCATTATCCCCCAGGAATCCTACCCCGGATTGGACCGCCAAGTCCCGTTCCGCCAAAGGCGAAGTATCCACAATGACCATCTGCTGGCTTGCCGGTGCCTGCGCCTGGAGCCAGCCGGCAATTTTCTCCAGATACAGCGGGACCACTTTGTGGTAATCGGTCAGCTGACAGTAGAGGGAAAGATTGCTTTCCTCCACCGGCGCCAGGAAATAGGGAAAGAGCACCACTACAGCTGCCCGGCAGCCAGGGAGGAGCCGGGCCAGATCGTACCGTTCAGGGCCTTTGCCAGCTGCTAGGGGACACACTTCCGGCAGGGGATCAGGCACCGGCAGCCGGCCAGGGGCGATTCCCACTTCCGTCAATCCCAGCCCCCCGCAGAAAGCTTTCAAATTCTCTTTGTCCATGGTATCTTCCCCCTTACTGCATAGGGCCATTATACCATAGTCCCTTATAAAAACTCCTTCACATGTGCATTGATCACCTGGCCCATGATCTGTTTCATGGCCACATCTCCATGGAGCCCATCCAAGGCCATTTCCGTGGGGAGCTCCGGCCCCATGGCTTCAAAAGGTGCGGCCACGTCGATATGAGGCTGGGTGCGGATGTAGGCATTCACTTTCCGGAAGGACTCCTGCCAATCCCGGTCCGTCGGTTCATCAAAGGCCTTTCGGATATTCCCTGGATTGATGGGAGCCAAAGTCAGCAGCACCGGTGTGATCCCGTTTTCCCGGCACAGGGCCTGCAGCGTCTTCAAGTCGGCAATGACTTCGTCCGGATCCGTTCCATCCCGCAGGCTGTTGGAACCGCCCATGATCAGGAGGGTTTTCAGGCGGAAGGGCAGGACATCCCGCCTGAACCGTTCCACCATCATTTCACTGGTATCTCCGCTTTCTGACAGATTGACCGTGGGCACCGTGAGGTAATGGGCATAGCTGTAAGCAGCATCTGCCGGGCTGAAGGAAAGATGCCCGCCCCCGTGGGAAATGCTGTCCCCGTAGATCCCCACTTCCACCTGTCCGGAAGGTTCCAGGGAAACCTTTTCTGGCAGGCTCCATTCTCCCAGCGGACGGCCCCTGCCGTCCATCCCCCGCACCCGCCAGTAATACGTCCCTATCCGGGGCGCTTTGTCATAGAAATCCGTCAGGGTGGTGGTTTCCGCATAGACCCGGTGCCGGGAAGGCAGGATTCCTTCCGTCTGTTCCGGCATCTGGTCAAGGACTTCCACTTCATACTGCTGGGCACCGGGCAAGGCAGTATACGAATAGACCGGATACAATAATGCCATACCATTTTCTCCTTCGGTGCGGCTCCGGGGCACAGGGGCGTCCCGCAGTTCCCGTACCAGGGTCGTCTGCAGTTCTTTCGGCTGGGAATAGCTGCTGATGGGATTTCCATCTAAATCATAAGCCCGTACCCGCCAGAAAAGAGGCAGGCCGTCATCCAGGGAAGGCAGTTTGCCTTCATCCAGCAGGATCCGATTGGTATAGATCTCTCCATTCCGGTAGACCGCTCCTTCCACCGGCTGTTCCGGATCCAGTTCCTCCGGGACCTGGGAGAAGATTTCCAGTTCATACCGGACCGCCTGGAGATTTTCCGGCCACTGGAGCAGCCCCAGACTAAGCCCGCCCTGATTGTACCGTACCAGATAGCGGGGAACCCGATGCTGCAGAGGGTTGTCCATCTGTCCCAAGAAGATCCCCGGCAGCATGGCTCCGATCAGCAGCCAGCGCCAATATCCTTTTAAACTTTGCTGCAGCATCTTGCTCCCCTCCTTTTTCGTACGCCCATCATAACAGGCGCCTATGAAAAAGAAAGCACAAAGCTGTGAAGTTTTTGGCACAAAAAGAAGGAGCTGTTGCACATGCAACAGTCCCTTGTCAACAGTCAACGATCATTGAAAATCAATTTTGTAAATTGATTTTGAAATCGAAATTATCAATTCAGCTCTGCTATATTTTTGAATCCCAATCCTAAAACTTCCGTAGCTTCTGTTACAATAACAAAGGCTTTATCATCGCTTTCCCGGACTATACTTTTAAGCGTACTGAATTCAGACCTCCTTACAACACAAATCACGATAGAAAGCTCTTTATCTGAATAGCCTCCTTTACCGTTGATGATAGTTGCTGAGCGTTCAAGATCATCAATAATATGCTGAGTAATAATCTCTGGTTCTTTTGTGATAATTGATACCTGTGTTCCAGCATCATAGCCATAAAGAATTGCATCGATTACTTTCGTTTCGGCATAAAGGGAAGCCATACCAAATAGCCCCGCATCAACATCATGAAATACAAAAATAGAAAAAGTCAATATAATGCCGTCAAGAATTAAAAGTGCCCGTCCTATAGAAACATCAGGACGTTTTTTCTGAAGCAAATATCCAGCGATATCTGTCCCCCCAGTGCTGCAACCTGCAATAAATATAAGCGCCATGCCAATCCCTATTAAAATTCCTCCATACAAGCTTCCCAGAAGCCGGCTCCCATTGTAAACGGGAAAATTCGGGGTAATCAGATAGTCCAATATTACAGAACAAACAATACATGATATCGTTGTTTTTACAGCAAAACGATGGCTTAAATAACGCCATGCTAAGATAAGTAAAGGGACATTAATGGTAAGAGTAAGTGCTCCAACAGGAAGATTTGTCAAATAATTCAACATCAAAGCAATTCCAACAGCTCCTCCAGGAGCAATATTAGCTGGTCCTACAAAACAAGAGGCTCCTATGCCATAAATAATTGCACCAATGATAAGGAGCAAAAAATTTTTAATTTTCTCGTTGTTGCTAATGTACCTCATTATAGTCCCCCCACATCCGCAAAAAAGAAATTCATACAAAGTATAAAATCACTTTATTTGACAGACTATGCGAGTCCTTTACCGTCAAGTTAAAAAGCGATTTTATATTTCTTGATTTTTCTTTGCAAAGTCTGCCTTGGGATACCCAAATCTTTCGCAGTTTGTACCAGTTTCCCATGAGCTTTCCTATAGGCTTTCACAATCATATCCCGTTCATAGACTGCTACAGCTTCCGTAAGTGACTTCATTTCCCCAGAACTTTCATTACTGTCTTTTTTATCTCTGAGATTGTCTTCTGGACATTTACTTTCATTCTGCAGCAAGTCATCTGAATCATTTCTTAAAGATTCATTAAATTTATCCTCCACATCTTTTAAACAAAGCATATTGCAATTGGTACTGACCATACTCATCCCATATACAACCATTTTTTCTAATTCCCGTACATTGCCGGGCCATTCATATAACTCAAAAGCATGTATAAGATCATTTGAAACATATTCGACATTTTTTTGAAAAATTTCATTATATTTGGAAATGTAATATTTTACAAAATAGCTGATGTCTTTACGCCGTTCCCGCAAAGGCGGTATTGCAATAGACATCATACTGAGACGATAATAAATATCTTCTCGAAGATGTCCTTCGGCTATAGCTTTTAGAGGAGGTACATTTGTTGCTGCAATAATTTTGACATTGACATGCTTCACCTTTTTTGAACCAAGGCTACGAAATGTTCCATCCTGCAACACCCGAAGCAATTTAGCCTGCAGTTGAAGAGGCATGGAATTGATTTCGTCTAAAAATAATGTTCCTCCATCAGCCAATTCGAATAATCCTTTTCTTTCTATAGCATCAGTGAATGCTCCTTTTGCTGTGCCAAATAAAATACTTTCAAGTAATGTGTCAGGGATAGCAGCGCAATTTTGAGCAATAAAAGGATGATTTTTTCTGGGGCTTGAATTATGAATAGCCTGAGCAAAAACCTCTTTTCCTGTTCCAGTTTCTCCATAAATCAAAACTGGTAAATCACAGTTTGCTACAATACTGATGTATGATTTTGCCCGCTTCATCTTTTCATCCACTGCAATAATATCTTTCGCGGTGAAAGAAGCAGAGCTATTTGCATGCAGTTTGCAATTTCCACTAACAGGAATACCAGAAGTCTTCAATTCCACTTTTTCGGATTCATCAGGAACTTCGTTATCATTGCCCTCCTGTGTCGATAAATCGATAGCTCCCACAATCCTATTTGCATTCATAATAGGAATGGAAAGAGAAGTGATATATATCGGTTTCTGATTTTTGGCCTTTAAAGCCTGATGTTCCACATACACAGGCATACCCAATTCCATTGCCTTTATAGTGGTGCTGTTCTCAGCAGACATTCCTTCATAAATTTCAAAGAAATTTTTTCCTACAAGTTCAAGAGCAGAATCAGCTCCTGAAAGCTTTTTATTCAATTTTGCAGAAAACAATATTTCTCCATCAGAGTTAATTATGGTAATCCCATCAACGTATCCTTTTCCTTTAAAAATCTGACTTAGAATTTTCATGGCTTATTCTCCTTATTGACTTGATGAAGTAAAATTAACAAATATTCTTAAGAAAAACAAGCCATGATAGAAAAAGTTCAATCATCACTGACAGCCGGTCTATCAAGTGGTTCTTTAATCCACCACCAGTGGAACAGTTTATTCACGACAACACAGGCAACTGTAATAAGTAAATAAAGACCAATGAAAGTCCAATGCTGTCCATTCAGCAACATGATAGGTCCAGCTGACCATGCAAACAGTTCAAAGGGAGTTGTCAAAGGCCCAGTTAAAGCAGTATCATTTAACGTTTTTGATAAATTTTCCGGATCAACAATACGTAACAGGATAAACCCGATAGCAAACACGCCAGTAGAATAACCGAACACAAAGATGGATCGTTCAAACCAGCTTCCTTTGTTCATGGCAGCACCAAAATACATCAGTGTTGCAATAACAATCAGTTCTCCGAAAACCAGCAACATGAACAATGGTACTGCATATTTGACAATAATAGAAATTTTAATCGATGCAATACCAAAAAATACCAGATAATCGGTTGCGGTCCCAGACAAGCGGCTCATAATGTTATTATCAACATAATTGCTGACACCTGTCTTCTTAAAGAGAATAAAAAGCAGGAAAGAAAAAATAAAAGCCAACAAATAAGAAGGCAATTCAATATGGAAGTTTGTCTCAATCAACTTATTCAATACGACCCCAACTCCAGCTGCAGTTAAAAGGATCGCCAAATGAAAAGCAATTGGATCAAGAACCATTGATGAGATGGTTTCTTTGCCAATAGAAGGTCGATGTGATTCTTGTATCAAACCTGTTTTTAAATCACCTGAAATAAAAGAAAAATTCTTTATGTACTTTGTCCAACCTCTTTTAGTCCCCATATTGATAAAAGCTAAGCCGCCAAAAATACCGGAGAGGATTCCAACAGTTGCACATGTCATAGCGATATCAGTTCCATCTGTAAAGCCTAATTTGGCAAAAACAGAACCTACCGCAGCTGCGGTTCCATGTCCTCCAGAAAATCCCGCAGCCAGACAAAGACCAAAGCCATAACTGATTTCTGGAAAGATTTTAGAAATCACTAAAATGGAGAACAATGGAGCTAAACTGAACTGTATTGCCTGCGCCAGTACTTTATAAGAAAAGTAGGATCCAACTCGATCAATTTCTGCTTTAAATCCCTTTTTAGAAAATGAAAATCCACTGATACCTACCGATGCAAACACAATAATAATCAAAAGACCTGAATAAGAACCAATAGCCTTTGAAAAAGGCAGGACATTTAATCCTTGAGACCCAAGTGCCAAAGCCAGGAAACCAGCAATCATACTTGCTGGAACAAAATATCTCTGTACAAGCTTTACTTTAGAACGGATAAGCTGTCCTATCAAGATAAATACAGAAGCTATTGCAAAATCCATTAAAACGGCTGTCGTGTTCATCTCTTCACCCCTGTTCTTAGGAGGCACCAATTTAAAATAGTGCTGAAATATACGTTCATTCGTATTCAAGATCTGACAAACAGTGGCAGTTTTCTAAAAAGACCAGGATAGATTCCTGTCCTGCCGCTATAACAGTAGCAGGCAGGAATCCATATGCTCCACAAAATATATGTATGGTTTTATGCTCTCCAAAAATATAATGAGCAATGCCACCGTCTCTCAAGAAAGGATCATCAAAGTTTAATATAATTTTTTGAAACTGTTCTAGTAGCACTTGGCGCTGGATCAAGTTTTTTATCTGAAATTCCTAAAATTTCTTCCGGACGGATCCAGGGAATATTTTGAAGGGCACTGGTTTCTTCATGTGTCAGATATCCTTTATAAGTCGTCAAGCTTCTCCTCAGATATCCATCTCGGGCACAAGCTTCAGCCAATCCATTCTTAGCAATACTCCTGAAATGAGGAAGAACAGATGCTGCATAAGCAATAGAAGTAGATTGAGCAATAGCTCCTGGAATATTGCTGACGCAATAATGGACAACGCCTTCTTCAATATATCTCGGATTAGCATGGGTTGTTTCATGAAAAGTTTCAATACATCCATAATCGTTGCTGATATCAACGATGACAGATCCTTTTTCCATAGAGCGCACCATTTCGCGCGTAATCATAAATTCCTTAGCATCTTTTGGCCATCTGACACAATTATAAACCACATCTGTATGAGGCAAGATTTTTGTCAAATTATATTTGTTAGAAATCATTGTGTCAATTTCTTCATTAAATTGTTTTCCAAGATCACGTAAACAACCTATATTGATATCCATTACCGTAACTTTGGCTCCCAGGGCATGGAGTACACCAGCACATGCACGGCCCACTGTGCCACCACCAATGACCAGAGCCGTAACGCCAGGGGCGCCTCCAAGGCCATTTACGAATTTACCCTTTCCTCCGTTAATAGAGAGCAATGATTCAAGCCCGAAGAGTGCACCTTGCTTTCCAGCCGCTTCACAGTTTGGGGATCCATACCTATGAGAATCTTCTGCCGTAATGGAAATGCATTTACTTTTCAGAAGAGCCTTGACTTCTTCAGGATGGGCAGCTGGATGTATACAGGTGAATATAATTTGGTTTTCCCGGAGTAAGTCGAATTCACATGGTTCAAGTTCTTTAACCTTTGTCACAAAATCACAATTGGCATAGATTTCTTCTTTCGTGTTATAAAATTTTGCTCCTTCTTGTGCATACGCCTGATCAGTAAATCCAGCTTTATCGCCTGCACCATGCTGTACATAAACTTCATTTCCATCCTGGATTAACATACTTACTTCTGCAGGAGTAGCAATAACACGAAATTCCCCATCTTTGATGTCCTTTAAAATACCAAATTTCATTTTTTTCGCCTCCAAAAATATTTAGTACTGCAAGAGTCACTTACATTTATGCAAATAGTATGCCAATTTTATATTTCCCTGAAGATGTGATTTTTTCTATGGTGTTGAGTGATACTTAGTAAATCATCGGACATAAAAAACGACCAAAAATGGGCATAATGCTCATTTTTGGTCGTTTTGAGTGCCCATTTTTGGTCGTCTTCAATAGTTGTGAAGATGAAACAAAAAGTCGTTATTCACCCTTGATGGTCTTGATGATCAGCTTGTTCACCATACCCGGGTTGGCTTTGCCCCGGGATTTCTTCATGACCTGGCCTACCAGGAAGCCGATGGCCTTGTCCTTGCCGGCTTTGTAGTCGGCTACGGACTGGGGATTGGCGGCGATGGCTTCGTCTACCATAGCTTGGATGGCCCCTTCGTCGCTGACCTGTTCCAGGCCCAGCTTCTTCACCAGATCTGCCGGAGCTTCATCCTTTTTCAGCATTTCTGCAAAGACTTTCTTGGCCAGTTTGCTGGACAGCACACCCTTCTTGATCAAGGCCACCATCTGACCCAGATGAGCCGGGGACACGGGGAATTCCCCGATGCCGCAGTTGTTGCTGTTCAGGTAAGCGGATACATCTCCCAGGATCCAGTTGGCCACGCCTTTGGCGTCGTCAGTTTCCTTGGCGGCTGCATCGAAGTATTCCGCCATCTTCTTGTCAGCCACGATCAGTTCTGCAGAATAGTCATCCAGCCCTTTCTCATCCATGAGACGGGCCTTCCGGGCATCCGGCAGTTCCGGCAGTTCGCTCTTGGCCTTTTCCACCCATTCTTTTTCAATGATGATGGGTGCCAGATCCGGTTCCGGGAAATACCGGTAATCGTGGGCTTCTTCCTTGGAACGCATGGAGAAGGTCATGCCCTGGGCATCATCCCAGGTACGGGTTTCCTGGACCACATGGCCCCCGTCTTCCAGGATTTCCTTCTGCCGTTCCACTTCATATTCAATGGCTCTTTCCAGGGCCTTGAAGGAGTTCAGGTTCTTGATTTCTGCCCGGGTGCCGAATTCCTTGGCCCCTACGGGCATAATGGAAATGTTGGCATCGCAGCGCATGGAGCCTTCCTGCATCTTGCCGTCGCAGACCCCGGTATACTGGAGGTACGCCCGGAGTTTTTCCATATAGGCGCGGGCTTCTGCTGCAGACCGCATATCCGGTTCGGATACGATTTCGATCAGAGGCACCCCGGCCCGGTTGTAATCAACGGCGGAGAAATCAGAGGTGCTGATGGAGGCGCCGGAATGGACCAATTTCCCGGCATCTTCTTCCATATGGATCCGGGTGATGCCGATCCGTTTGGTTTCCCCATCCACATTCACGTCCAGATGCCCGTTCAGGGCGATGGGCTGATAGAACTGGGAAATCTGGTAGGCTTTGGCCAGATCCGGATAATAGTAGTTCTTCCGGTCGAACTTGCTGTAGCGCTGGATCTCGCAGTTGACGGCCAGGGCAAACCGCAGGGCAAATTCCACCATTTGCTTGTTGATGACGGGCAGAGCCCCGGGCATGCCCAGGCACACCGGGCATACATGGGTGTTGGGAGCACCGCCGAATTCCGTAGAGCAGGAGCAAAAAGCCTTGGTCTTGGTTTTCAGTTCTGCATGGACTTCCAGACCAATTACGGTTGTATATTCTGTCATTATTTCAAACCTCCCAGAGGTGCCACGGCTTTATGGAAATCCGTAGCCTGTTCAAAGGTATAAGCTGCCCGCAGCAGGGTTTCTTCGCCCAGGGCCTTGCCGATGAGCTGTGCCCCCACCGGCATGTTGTCTACAAAGCCACAGGGAATGGAGATACCGGGCAGACCGGCCATGTTCACAGGAATGGTGGTCACGTCCAGCATGTAGACGGTCAGAGGATCCATCTTGGCATCCAGAGGATAGGCCACCACCGGGGAGGTAGGAGTCAGCAGGAGATTGCATTTCTTAAAAGCTTCCGCAAAGTCCTGGCGGATCAGAGTCCGGACCTGCATGGCCTTGTTATAATAAGCATCATAGTAGCCGGAGCTCAGCACATAGGTCCCCAGCATGATCCGGCGGCGGACTTCCTTGCCGAAGCCTTCCGTACGGGTCTTGCGCATCATTTCCGGAGCACTTTCTGCAGCCATTTCCCGGAAGCCGTACCGGACACCGTCGAAACGGCCCAGGTTGGCAGAAGCTTCTGCCGGAGCGATGATGTAATAGGTGATGACGGCATATTCCGTGTGGGGCAGGGAGACCTCGATCACATGGGCACCCAGTTCTTCGAACTTCTTGGCGGCCAATTTGATCTGGGCTGCCACTTTGGGATCCGTGCCTTCCCCGAAGTATTCCTTGGGCAGACCGATGGTCAGGTCCTTCACATCTTGGCGCAGGGCCTTGGTGTAATCAGGGACCGGTGCATCATAGGAGGTGGAATCATGGGCATCCAGGCCGCTGATGGTATTCAGCACCAGGGCCGCATCCGTCACGTCCCGGGCAATGGGCCCGATCTGATCCAGGGAAGAAGCAAAAGCCACACAGCCGTACCGGGAAACCCGGCCGTAGGTGGGCTTCAGCCCTACGCAGCCGTTGAAGAAAGCCGGCTGCCGGATGGAACCGCCGGTATCAGAGCCCAAGGACCAGATGGCTTCCCCGGCTGCAATGCTGGCTGCGCTGCCGCCGGAAGAACCGCCGGGTACCCGGGACAGATCCCAGGGATTGTGGGTAATCTGGAAATGGGAGGTTTCCGTGGTGGACCCCATGGCGAATTCATCCATGTTGGTCTTGCCCAGGAAAATGGTCTCGTCTTTCCGCAGGTTTTCGATGACATGGGCATCGTACACCGGCACGAAGTTTTCCAGGATCTTAGAGGCACAGGTCATCCGTACCCCTTTGACGCTGATGTTGTCTTTGATGGCACCAGGGATCCCAGCCAGGGGTTTGATGGTTTCCCCGTCAGCGATCATCTTGTCCACCTTGGCTGCCTGGGCCAGAGCATTTTCCTTGTCCAGGGTGATATAGGCCTTGACCTGGTCTTCCACTTCATCGATCCGGTCATAGACCGCTTTGGTCAGTTCCACAGAGCTGATTTCCTTTTTGACCAGCTTGTCGTGGAGCTCATGTGCAGTTTCTCTGTATAAAGCCACTGTTCTGCCTCCTCTTATTCGATCACCCGGGGAACTTTGAAGCCGCCTTCATATTCCTCAGGTGCATTCTTCATGGCGTCCTCATGGGACAAGCTCACCACAGGGACATCTTCCCGCAGCACATTGCTGATGGGAAGCACATAGGGAGAAGGCTCGATTCCCTGGGTATCCACTTTCTTTAAGATTTCAGCATAATTCAAAATCTGGTTGAACTGCTCAACAAACTTGTCCATTTCATCGTCCGGAACATTTAACCGGCACAGATTTGCGATATGCTTTACATCATTGACTGTAACGCTCATTTTTTCACCGCCTATCGAAAATCTATTCCAGCAGGCTGTCAGGGCCCGCCGGAACCAGTTTTACCAAATGATTATATCACAGTCCCTTCATTTAGAAAACCATTTTACCCCGCTTTCCCTGTCTGCAGGCCGTTTTCAGGCACTTGACAAATTCCCTTGGAGCAAGTAATGTATTCCTATAAAAATACTATGTGTTCGTGGCACGATTGTGCCTGCAAGGAGGAAAAAATCATGAAATTCACCACTGCCTGTATCCATGGAGGCGGCCCCAACGATGCTACGGGGGCCGTTTCCCCTGCTCTGTATCTCACATCCACCTTCGCCCATCCCGGCTTGGGAGAATCCACCGGCTGGGCCTATACCCGGGAATCCAACCCCACCCATGCCAGACTGGAAAAAGTCCTTTCCACCCTGGAAGGGGGCACCGATGCTCTGTGCTTTTCCTCCGGCATGGCGGCCATCGATGCGGTGATGCGGCTCTTTGCCCCCGGCGACCACATCATTACCGGTTTCGACCTGTATGGCGGATCTTTCCGGCTGTTCCAGACCACCTATGAACCTCTGGGTCTGTCCTTTACCGCCGTCCACACCAGCGATCTGAAAGCAGTGGAAGCAGCCATCACCCCAGCCACCCGGGCCATCTACCTAGAAAGCCCCACCAACCCCACCATGGAGATCACCGACCTGGAAGCCCTCAGTGAGCTGGCCCACAAACACAGGCTCCTGGTGATCGTGGACAACACCTTCCTCTCCCCCTATTTCCAGCAGCCCCTGACCCTGGGGGCGGACATCGTGCTCCACAGCGGCACCAAGTACCTGGCCGGACACAATGACCTGCTGGCCGGTTTTGTGATCAGCCGGGAACAGGAAGCAGCCGCCCGGCTGCGGACCATCTACAAGACCACAGGGGCCGTGCTCAGCGTCTTTGATTCCTGGCTCATGCTCCGGAGCCTGAAGACCCTGCCGGTACGGATGAAACAGCATCAGGAAAATGCCCTGTACCTGGCCCAGTGGCTGGAACAGCAGCCCCTGGTGGAAAAGGTGCTGTACCCCGGCCTGCCGGACCACCCGGGCTATGCCGTCCAGAAGAAACAGGCCAGCGGCTTCGGGGGGATGATTTCTTTCTATGTGAAATCGCCGGAAGCCGCCAAGACCATCCTGGGAAAGATCCAGCTGATCCAATTCGCGGAAAGCCTGGGAGGCACCGAAAGCCTGCTCACCTATCCCATCACCCAGACCCATGCGGACCTGACCCCGGAAGAAGCGGAAGAAAAGGGCATCACCCACACCCTGCTCCGGTTCTCCGTAGGCCTGGAAGACAAAGAAGACTTGCGGGACGACCTGGCCCAGGCCTTCGATCAATGTAAATAACAAAAGAGCTGCCGCGATGCGGCAGCTCTTTTTTTTTTTTTCCAACAGCCGTACGGCTTCGTCCCCCACTTCTTTAGTGGTGGCGGTGCCGCCCATATCCGGCGTCAGGACCTTTTTTTCCACCATCATGGTCTCGATGATGTCGATGAGTTTCTTGCCCCAGTCCTTGTGCCCGAAGAAATCCAGCATCTGGCTGGCGGACCAGATGGATGCCAGGGGATTGGCCTTGCCCTGGCCGGCAATATCCGGCGCACTGCCATGGATGGGTTCGAACATGGACGGATACTTCCGTTCCGGGTTCAGGTTGGCACCAGCCGCCAGGCCCATGCCGCCGGAAATGGCCGCCCCCAGATCCGTCAGGATATCCCCGAACAAGTTGGAGCAGACGATGATCCCATACCGTTTAGGATCCTTCACCATGAACATGCTGGCCGCATCCACCAAGTAGGAATGGGTTTCTACATCGGGATATTCTTTCCCCACTTCTTTGAAGATCTCATCCCAGAACACCATGGAATAATTCAGGGCATTCCCTTTGGAGATGCTGGTGAGGGATCTGTGTTCCTTCCGGGCCAGGTCATAGGCATACCGGATGATCCGTTCCGTCCCGAACCGGGAGAACACGCTGTCCTGGATCACCACTTCCCGCGGGGTGTCCTTGTACAGCCAGGCACCGGCGCCGGCATATTCCCCTTCGCTGTTTTCCCGGACGAACACCGTGTCGATGTCTTCCCGCTTCACACCGGCCAGGGGGCAGGGAGCCCCTTTCAGCAGCTTCACCGGCCGCAGGTTCACATACTGATCGAAGCTCTTGCGGATCTTGATCAAAAGTCCCCGGAGGGAAATATGGTCAGGAACCCCAGGATAGCCCACTGCACCCAGGTAAATGGCATCGAAATGGGACAATTGTTCAATGCCGTCTTCCGGCATCATTTCCCCCTTCTTCAGATAATATTCACAGCCCCAGGGGAAATAGGTGAAATCAAAGGCAAAAGACCCATCCAGCTCCGCTGTCCGGTTCAGTACCTTGATGCCTTCTGCCAGTACTTCTGGGCCGATCCCGTCCCCGGCGATCACCGCAATCTTGTAGACTTTCTTTTCCATACACTGTCCCTTCTTTCCACTGACTTTCCAATAAGTATGGACGTGATTCCTCTTTCATGATATTACTATAATACAGAAATCATCTTTTGTGAACATTCTGTCTTTCAGGAAGACAAACTTAAAGTTTGGAAAATCTCAAAATCCCAGGAGGGGATTCCCATGTCCATTACGCCGGAACAGATCCGTTATTTCATCACCGCCTGCCAGTACCAGAATTTCACCAAAGCTGCCGCAGAGCTGCATCTCACCCAGCCCGGTCTCAGCAAGGCCATCCGGGAGCTGGAGGGGCAATGCGGCGCACCGCTCTGGGAGCGGAAACACAACGCCCTGACCCTCACTTCTGCCGGACGGGTTTTCTTGGAACAAGCCTTGAAATTCCAGGACCAGTACGAACAGTTGGAATATACAGCCCGCTCTTTGGGTTCTGGAGAGTCCCTGCTGCGGATCGGCCTGGTCCCCATGTGCGGGAATACCATCTTTCCCCAGCTCCATCGGGAATTTTTGGCAGCCCATCCCCATTTCCAGCTCCGGACGGTAGAAGATACCGCCAGTGTACTCTACGGCCTCCTGGACCGTCAGGAACTGGACCTGATCCTGTGCGTCACCAACCATCTGCCCCTGCCTCCTTACCACTGCCGAGTGCTGAAAAAGAGCCGGCTGGAACTGTTCACCGCTCCGGACAATCCCCTGGCCCAGAAAAAGGAAGTATCCTTCCAGGACTTGGCCGAACAGCCCCTGGTGCTGTTCCCGGATACCTTCGGCCAGACCCGCTACCTCCGCCGGCTCTTCGCCCAAGCCCGGACGGAACCCCAGATCCTCCACCAGACCAGCCAGGTGTTCACCATCCTATCCTATATCCGCTCCGGTGCCGGGGTAGGGTTCCTTTCTGAAGAATTCGCCCAAGTGGAAAAGGAACTGGCAGCCATTCCCCTCCAAGGGGTCCCTGCGGCCAGCATCAACCTGGTGTGGCTCCAGGATCCCCGGACTCATCCAGCCTTAGGAGAATTCCTGGCCTTTGTGAAAAATGAGGCTGTAAAAAAATGAAAAGCTATTTTTTCACGGCTTCATTTTTCCCCGCCCTCTTTTCTTCTACTGGTTCCATAGGGTATACTATAGACAACTCTACGGAAGGAAAAGCGATTTATGGAAATTCTTTTTTTGGGCACGGGGCATGCCATCTCCACCCGCTGCTACAACACCTGCTACGTCCTGCGGCAGAATGAACGGTACCTTCTGGTGGACGGGGGCGGGGGCAACGGGATCCTGCGGCAGCTCCAGCGGGCCCGTCTCCCCTGGCAGAAGATTAAGGACATCTTTGTGACTCACCGACACATGGACCATGTATTGGGGGTATTCTGGCTCATCCGGATGATCGTCAAGGCTATGAAACGGGGGTCTTATGTGGGGGAAGCCCGGATCTATGGCCATGAGGAAGTGATCCATCTGCTCCGCTCCACGGCAGCTCTGCTGCTGGATCCAGGAGATCTGGGATTCCTGGATACCCGGCTCCATTTCATCCCGGTGGAAGACGGGGAGACCCGGAAGATCCGTGGCTGGGATGTGACCTTTTTCGACATCCATTCCACCAAGGCCCGGCAGTTCGGCTATACTCTGGAAAGCAATGGGCACAAGCTGGGCTGCTGCGGGGATGAACCTCTGAACGACGCCAATTTCACCCGGCTGGCCGGGAGCCAGTGGCTGCTCCACGAGGCCTTCTGTCTCTACCGGGACCGGGAACGGTTCCGTCCCTACGAAAAACATCACTCCACGGTCCGGGAAGCCTGTGAAAATGGGGACCGGCTCCAGGTCCCTAATCTGATCCTGTACCACACGGAAGACACCTGCCTTCCCCAGCGGAAGGCCCTCTACACCGCCGAAGGGAAAACATATTACAAGGGGAATCTGTTCATCCCCAACGACCTGGAGTGCCTGAAAGTGTGGTAAAAAAAAGAAAGGACTCCTCAATACCCTATGCACTATCCCAACATTACATCCGGCCGGTTCCTGGCCCGGCCCAATCGATTCATCGCCCAGGTGGAGATCGGTGGTCGGGAAGAAACCTGCCATGTGAAGAATACCGGCCGCTGCCGGGAACTGCTGGTCCCCGGGGCCAGGGTCTACCTGACAGCCAGCGGAAATCCCAAACGGAAGACCAAGTATGACCTGGTGGCCGTGGAAAAAGGGACCCGGCTGATCAACATGGATTCCCAAGCCCCCAACAAAGTGGTCCAAGAATGGCTGGAACAGGGCGGTCTCCCCGGTCTGACCCGGATCCAGCCGGAATACCGGTATGACCAGTCCCGCTTCGACTTCTATCTGGAACAGGGCAGCCGGAAAGCCTTCCTGGAAGTCAAGGGCGTTACCTTGGAAGAAAATGGGGTGGTCCGCTTCCCCGATGCCCCTACCGCCCGGGGGGCCAAGCACCTCCACGAACTGATCCGAGCCGGCCGGGAAGGATACGGAGCCTATGTGTTCCTGGTGATCCAGATGGAAAACGTGGACCATTTCGAACCCAACTGGAAAACAGATCCGGATTTCGGCCAAGCTCTCCTGGACGCCCAAGAGGCCGGCGTCCATCTCCTGGCCTATGACTGCCAAGTAACCCCTGATTCCCTATGGATCGGGAAAAAAGTACCGGTAAAGATAAAATAGAGGCTGTGAAGAAATGAGAAATCCATTTCTTCACAGCCTCTCCTTTTCGTTTTCATGGAGCTATTATTTCACAGCCCCTTTTCTCATATCTCCCGGCACCGGTGCCTGGAGAAACAGTTCTTTTCCAGTCCGGGGATGGCAGAACCGGACGGTCCAGGCATGGAGGGCTTGACGCTGCAGGATGGGGTGCGTTTTCCCATACAAAGGGTCTCCCAAAAGAGGATGCCCTTCGTGGGCGAAATGGACCCGGATCTGGTGGGTACGGCCGGTGAGGAGATGGATCCGGAGCACCGTATATTCCTCCCCTTCTGCCAGGATTTCATAGTCCGTCACCGCAGGCCGGCCGTCGGGACGCACGGTCCACCGATCCACACCTTCTTTCGCCCGTCCGATAGGGTGAGCAATCCGGCCCCGGGGATATTCCAGACGGCCTTCACAGATGGCCAGATATTCCCGGTAAATCTGGCTGTGACTCTTAGTCAGGGCATGTTTTGCGAAGGCAGATTTGGCCACCAGCAGGATGCCGGTAGTGTCCCGGTCCAGCCGGTACAGGGGATGGATGCCGCAGGCCTGTCCCGTCCTGCGGAAATAGCCTCCCACTGCCTGGACCAGGGTATCCCGTGCCCCTGCCCAGGTAGGATGGATCAGCATGGCCGCCGGTTTGTCCACAGCCAGCAGGTCTTCATCTTCATACAAAATGGAAAGGGGCAGCTGGACCGGGATCACCGCCGCCGTTTCTTTCCAGCGGAGGACCAGCCGGTCTCCGGCTTCCAGCCTGTGGGAGGGACTCCTGACCAAGGACCCATTCACAGTGATGGTGCCGTTCCATTTGATCCTCCGCCACAGTTTTTCGGAAAGGTGCAAAGGGCCCCGTGCCGCCTGGCGCACGCAGCACCCGGCATGGTCCCGATCCACCTGGTACGTCAGTTCCATGGCTTGCTCCTTTGTAAAGGGGGCTGCTGCACATGATCCGCAGCAGCCCCCCTTTTTCTCAATACTTTTTCAAAAATCTCTTGAAGAACTCCACGCTGCCCTGCAGGGCGTCGGCGGGGATCTTTTCGCCTACCTGGTGGGCAGCTCCCCAGCGGGGATCCTCCACATAGCCGGAGAACAGCATCACATTGTCGGCGATCCGCTTGTAATAGTGGCTGTCGGTACCTCCCAGCATCAGGAAGGGCACCACGTCCACTTTTTCCCCGTACTGGTCCTTCAGGACTTTTTCCGCCACCTGGATCCCATAACTCTGGGGATCGGAAGCGGGCAGCGGGTCCTTGCCGGACACATGGCGGATTTCCACCCCTTCCGGCAGGAACTGGCGGAAGTAATTTTTGCAGGATTCCACCGTATCTCCCTGGAGCACCCGGACGCTCATCTGGGCCGCCGCCCGGCTGGGCAGCACATTGGGCTGTTTGCTGGCTTCGGCCATGGTAAAGGCGATGGTGGTGTGGAGCAGGGCATCCAGAGCCGGATCTTCCTGGGCCAACTGGCACAGTTCCTGCCAGTGGCCTTCCGGATCTTCATAGATGGCCCGGCGGCTGGCATCCTGGAGTTTGGCGCTTTTCTGGAGATGGGCCAGGGTCAGGGGAGTGAACCGGTACGGGAAAGGATGGGATTCGATGGCCACAATGGCTTTGGCCAGGGTCCCCAGGGCTGTCCCTTTCCCGGGACGGCTGGAATGGCCTCCGGGAGAGGTGGCGTAGATCTCGAAGTTCACCGGGGATTTTTCCGCCACTCCGATCTTGGCTTCCAGCTTGTCCCCCACCGGGAACAGGCCACCCCCTTCGTCCACTACGGTGCCCAGCCGGACCCCCTTCTCTTCCAGGTGCCGGGTGAGCTTTTCCGCCCCGTCCACATCGTTTTCCAGGTACACTTCCTCACTGTAGCCCAGGGACAGGTACAGGTCGTAAGACGGCCGCCAGCCTTCTGCCAGCAGGGCTTCCACCGCTTCCATTTCCGCCAGCAGCTGGTGCTTGCAGTCGGTGGTGCCCCGGCCGCAGATACAGCCGTCGATGATTTCGCCTCCAAAGGGATCGAATTTCCACTGGCCCCGGTCCCCTACTTCCACCACGTCCTGATGGGCCATGAGCAGAAGGGGTTTCTTTCCGCTGCCAGTGCCCTTCAGGTGGAACTGGAGCCCCGCCTGGCCCACTTCATCCAGCTCCATCAGGCGGTAGATGTGGGGATAGAATTCCTGGAAGGCCTCATGGAGTTTCTCGAACTGGCTCCAGTCCACCTTGTCCACATTGGCGTTGGATACGGTGGCGCACTGGATGAACCGCTGGAGATGGGCGGCGTATTTCTGTTCTTCTTCCGTAAGCTTCACTGCCGTTCCCTTCTTTCTCAATTACCAGGCCGGTTCCAGGTTGCCTTTGCAATTTTCCAGGATGTAGTCCTTCACCGGCTGGCTCTGGAAGATCTGGACGAATTTCTTGTAGGTGGGGTTGTCCTTGTCTTCTTCCCGGGCGGCAATGATGTTCACATAGGGGCTGGTGTTGTCTTCCTTGGCAATGGCCAGGTCCGTGGACAGACCGGCGGAGTTGGCATACCCGGCGTTGATGATGGAAGCGGCAGTGTCATCCAGGCTCCGGGGCAGCTGGGCGGCTTCCAGTTCCACGATCTGCAGGTGTTTCGGGTTTTCGGTGATGTCGTTGACGGTCAGTTCCGTAGCCTTCACATCCGGGTTCACTTTCAGAAGACCCAGTTTGCTCAGCATCAGGATGGCACGACCTCCGTTGGAAGGATCGTTGGGGATGGCGATCTTGTCCCCTTCCTTGATGTCCGCCACATTCTTGATCTTGGTGGAATACAGCCGCAGGGGAGCCAGGTAGGTCTTGCCGATGCTCACCAGCCTGGTGCCGTTCTTTTTGTTGAAGGCCAGCAGGAAGGGTTCATGCTGGAAGGAGTTCAGGTCGATGTCCTTCTGGGCCAGGGCCTGGTCCGGAGTCACATAGTCGGAGAAGGTCTTGATTTCCACCTTCAGCCCCTGTTTTTCCGCTTCCTTCTTTACCACTTCCATGATCTGTTCGGAATACCCGGGGGTGATCCCTACGGTAATGGTCTTCTTTTCCGCCGGAGCGGCCGCCTTTTTGTCGCTGCCGCAGCCGCTGACCAGGCTGGCCAGGGCCAGGACGGATACGGCTGCTGCAATCCATTTCTTCAGTTTCATGAACATCTCTCCTTTTCGCCTTCCCGAAAGCCACACAAAGAAAAACACCACCTGCTGGGCAGATGGTGTTTTCGATGACTGAGCTCGCTTTTCATCTGCCAGGGAATCCCTGTTGGAATTGGCACCTTCCCTTCCGGGGGTTGCCGCAGCTTCATAGGGCCAAATCCCTCTGCTGCTCTCGATGAAGGTATGTGATTTTGATGGTTCTGATTCTACACTACTTCACTAGGAAAGTCAAGAACTTTTTGTAACCAGACTGAAAACAGTTACATCTTCTGATGGGCGCGGCGGGCGATTACGTCCAGCTGCTGTTCCCGGGTCAGATCGATGAATTTCACCGCATAGCCGGATACCCGGATTGTGAAGTTGGCATATTCCGGTTTTTCCGGATGTTCCATGCAGTCGATCAGCTTGTCCACGCCGAACACGTTCACGTTCAGGTGGTGGGCTCCCTGGTCGAAGTAGCCGTCCATCACCCGTACCAGGGTGGCTTTCTGTTCTTCTTCATTGTGGCCCAGGGTTTCCGGAGCGATGGTCTGGGTGTTGGAGATCCCGTCCAGAGCATATTCGTAAGGCAGCTTGGCCACAGAGTTCAGGGAAGCCAGGAGGCCGTTCTGTTCTGCGCCGTAGGCCGGGTTGGCACCGGGAGCGAACGGGGTGTAGGCTTTCCGTCCGTCAGGCAGGGCACCGGTGGCGCCGCCGTACACCACGTTGGAAGTGATGGTCAGGATGGAAGTGGTGGCTTCGGAATTCCGGTAGGTGTGGTGTTTCCGCAGCTTGGTCATGAAGGTCTTCAGCAGCCATACAGCGATTTCATCCGCCCGGGGATCATCGTTGCCGTACCGGGGGAAGTCACCTTCAATCTTGTAGTCCACTACCAGGCCGGATTCATCCCGGACCGTGGAGACTTTTGCGTACTTGATGGCGCACAGGGAATCCACCACATGGGAGAAGCCTGCGATACCGGTGGCAAAGGTCCGGCGCACATCAGTGTCGATGAGGGCCATTTCTGCCGCTTCATAGTAGTATTTGTCATGCATGTACTGGATCAGGTTCAGGATGTTCACGTACAGCCCGGCCAGCCAGTCCATCATCAGGTCGAATTTGTGCATCACTTCGCCGTAGTCCAGCACGTCGGAGGTGATGGGTGCATATTCCGGACCTACCTGCATGTGTTTGCCGTCTTTGGTCAGGAACTTTTCGTCCTTGCCTCCGTTGATGGCATACAGCAGGCATTTTCCCAGGTTGGCCCGTGCCCCGAAGAACTGCATCTCCTTCCCGGTCTGGGTGGCGGATACGCAGCAGCAGATGCTGTAGTCATCGCCCCATACGGGCTTCATCACATCGTCGTTTTCGTACTGGATGGAAGAAGTGGTGATGGAAATGTGGGCGGCGTATTTCTTGAAGTTGTCCGGCAGTGCGGAAGAATACAGCACCGTCAGGTTGGGTTCAGGAGAAGGTCCCATGTTTTCCAGGGTGTGGAGGAACCGGTAGTCGTTCCGGGTGACCATGTGCCGGCCGTCCATGCCGATGCCGGCCATTTCCAGGGTGGCCCATACCGGGTCGCCGGAGAACAGCTGGTTGTAGGAGGGGATCCGGGCGAATTTCACCATGCGGAATTTCAAGGTCAGGTGGTCGATCAGTTCCTGAGCCTGTTCTTCGGTGAGGGTCCCTTCGGCCAGGTCACGGCTGATGTAGATATCCAGGAAGGTGGAGATGCGGCCCACGCTCATGGCAGCCCCGTTCTGGGTCTTTACTGCAGCCAGGTAGCCGAAGTACAGCCACTGGACGGCTTCCTTGGCGTTCTTGGCAGGAGCGGAAATGTCATAGCCGTAGACTTTGGCCATTTCCTTCATCTGTTTCAGAGCCCGGATCTGTTCCGCCAGTTCTTCCCGCTGCCGGATGATGTCGTCGGTCATGACCCCGCAGCCGCAGTTATCCAGGTCTTCATTCTTCTTGTTGATCAGGAAGTCGATGCCGTAGAGAGCCACTCTCCGGTAATCCCCCACAATCCGGCCCCGGCCGTAGGTATCGGGCAGACCAGTTACGATGTGGCTGTGGCGGGCTTTCCGCATTTCAGCGGTGTAGGCATCGAAGACAGCCTGGTTGTGGGTCTTGTGATAGTCGGTGAAGATTTTGTGGAACTTGGGGTTTACTTTATACCCATAGGTTTCCGCTGCTTCTTCCGCCATCTTGATACCGCCATAGGGCATGAAGGCCCGTTTCAGAGGCTTGTCGGTCTGGAGGCCCACCACCTGTTCCAGATCTTTCATGGATTCATCGATGTAGCCGGGGCCGTAAGCCGTCAGGCTGGAGACCACTTCCGTTTCGCAGTCCAATACGCCGCCTTTGGCCCGTTCTTCCTTCTGGAGTTCCTGGACTCTGCCCCACAGTTTGTTGGTGGCTTCCGTAGGTCCTGCCAGGAAGCTTTCGTCCCCGTCATAAGGGGTATAGTTGTTCTGGATGAAATCCCGGACATCCACATCGTCCGTCCATTTCACGCCTTTAAAACCTCTCCATGCAACATTCTGATTGATGCTGTTCATTACAGATCCTCCTTTTTGAGTTCCCGTTGGTTCGCTTTTCATGGCTTAATCATAGCCGTTTTTCCATTTTAAAACCTTGATTGGAATCAAGTTTGTTTAAGCTAACTTATTTTATACCGCTCCCAGGATTTTCCGGGCCTTGTCCACCTCTTCCTGGGTGGGGGGCTTAACGTCCTTCAGCTTGTTGGGGATCCCCAGCTGTTCCCATTTGTACAGGCCCATGTTGTGGTAGGGCAGCACTTCCACCCGCTGGATGTTGCTGAGGGTGTCCAGGAATTCCCGGGTCCGCTGCAGAGACCCTGGATCGTCGGTCCATCCAGGCACCAGCACCTGCCGGACCCAGATGGGCTTTTTGATTTCCGACAGATACCGGAACAGGTCCAGGATGTTGTCGTTGGGCTGGCCGGTAAGCTTTTTGTGGGCTTCCGGGTCGATATGCTTCACATCCAGCAGCAGGATGTCCGTCACTTCCATCAGCTCCTGGAACTGGCTGAAGAAGGGTTCCTTCCGGGTAAAGGGCTGGCCTGCGGTGTCGATGCAGGTCCCGATGCCCCGGGCTTTGGCCTTCCGGAATAAGTCCAGTAGGAAATCCATCTGGAGCAGGGGCTCACCCCCGCTGACGGTGATGCCCCCTTCCGGACCCCAGTAGGGCCGGTAGCGCTCCGCTTGGTCCAGCAGCTCATCGGCGGTTTTCAGCTGGCCTCCCTGGCCGCATTTCCAGGTGTCCACATTGTGGCAGTACAAACAGCGCATGTTGCAGCCTTGGACAAAGATGATGAAGCGGGTTCCGGGCCCGTCGACGGACCCGAAGGTTTCGATGGAATGGATACGTCCCTGGATCATAATACCTCCTGATAAAAAAAGACCCCATCAAAGGGGTCGCAGTTCGTACGCCTCTTGATGGGTCTCATTGTATGTGTTTTGGGAAAAAGGTTCCTTGATTCCAATCAATAATTCACCAGTTCCATCAACCGATCCGGGTCCAGGACCTTGATGCTGCTCTGGCCGGTCTTTTTTACGTAGCCTTCTCGTTCCAGTTCCTTCAGCTTCCGGCTGATGGTTTCCGGGCGGAGGGCCAGGCTGCCGGCCATTTCCTCCAGGCGCATGGTGATGGTGTCGCTGGTCTGCCGCCGGTACCGGTACAGCAGCAGCCCGGCCACCCGTTCCTTGGGGTCGGCGATGCTCTTCAAAAGGTTCCGCCGGTTGGCGTCGTGGAGCTTCTTGCTCAAAAGAGCGATGATCCGCATGGCCACTTCCGGTTCCTGGATGGCCTCCTCGAAATCCTTACGGGCCAATTTACAGCATTCCACCGCCGTCATGGCAATGGCTGAGGCAGAATACCGGCTGTCCGGCACCAGCACTCCCTCCCAGATGGTATCGTGTTCCACAAAGATCCCAGCGATCCGTTCCAGGCCGTCCTGGTCGTAGGTGCACAGTTTCACCCGGCCCTGGTGGATGATGTAGATGGCATCACAGGGCTCCCCTTCGTGGAACAGGTACTCCCCCTTGGCCAATTTCAGCCGTACCGACCGGCGCAGCAGGGTAGTCACCTTTTCCGGCGGCAGCCCTACCAGGAATTCCACGTTCTTCAGACATTCCCCCCGGCATGCTTTGCAGTGGGCAGGGATAAGGCTGGTCATGCCTTCCCTCCCTCTGCCGGCTCTTCTTTTCGTTCCAGGAGTCCCTCCAGCCGCTGATAGTGGAGGAAGTCTCCCCGTTCTCCCAGTTCCCGGATTTGAGCCGATGTGGCCAGCTGGAAGCTTTCCACTTCGTCCTCCTGGATCTTCACCTGATCCCGGGTAAAATTCCCCCGGAATTCATAAATATCCACAAAATAATTGTTCCGTTCCGCTGGGCTGTCACTGCGGTAAGTGTGGATGCACCGGGCGTCTTCCGGCGCGAAATGGAGCCCGGTCTCTTCCCCCACTTCCCGGAGCACCGCCTGCTGGGAGGTTTCTCCCGCCCGGACACCGCCTCCGGGAATCTCCCATTTCAGGGCGGCCCATTCCTTGTCCGCTTTCCGCTGGGTGATCAGGATTTTCCCCTGGACATCCCGGATCAGAGCCAGCACTGTCAGATGATAGTCCCCCGGTTCCATATGCCAGTCATTCCGGACCATTTTCCGCCCGGTGACCTGTTTCCTGCTGTCATAGATATCCCAGTATTCCATGTCGGTGCCTCTTTCGTCAAAAAATATTTCTTCCATTATACGGCAAAGAGGCTGGGGCATGCAATAAGCAAAGGGGCTGCTGCACCTGTACAAACCATACACGTGCAGCAGCCCCACAATCCCTCACTGCCGAGCGATGGCCCGGTTGATGGCGTTGATGATGCCCAGTAAGGAAGCCGTATTGATGTTGGGATGGATCCCCACTCCGAAGATATGGTTCCCATCCGGTTTCTTCAGTTCGATATAGGAAATGGCTTTGGAATTGGACCCCTGGGAAATGGCGTGTTCATGGTAGTTGATGAATTCGAACCCGTCCACCCCGATTTTGTTCAACGCGTTGAAGAAGGCATCGATGGGGCCGTTCCCATTGCCGGTGATGTGCATTTCCGTGCCGTCGGCCTTGATATCCCCTTCAAAAGTAGTGCTGGTATCCTCATCTCCATCATGGTTGTCGTAGACCTTATGGGCCCCCAGGTCGTACTTACCCCGGAAATCCACATATTTCTTGTTGAACAGTTCCACAATCTGGGTAGCGGACAGCTCGTCGCCGTATTCATCGGCTGCTTCCTTCACCATATGGCCGAATTCCGGATGCATTTCCTTGGGCAGGTAGTAGCCCACCGCCTGCTGCATCACAAAGGCCGCGCCCCCTTTGCCGGACTGGCTGTTGATGCGGATCACCGGTTCATATTCCCGGTGGATATCTGCCGGGTTGATGGGCAGGTAGGGCACTTCCCAGTATCGGCTGTTGGTATCCGCCATGTACTTGAAGCCTTTCCGAATGGCATCCTGATGAGACCCGGAAAAAGCAGTGAAGACCAGTTCCCCGGCATAGGGATGGCGGGGTTCCACCTTCATCTTGGTGACACTTTCACAGATCCGTTTGATCCGGTTGATGTGGGAGAAATCCAGCTGGGGATCCACATTGTGGGTGTACATGTTGAGGGCGAGGGTGACGATATCCACATTCCCGGTCCGTTCCCCGTTGCCGAACAGGGTCCCTTCTACCCGGTCGGCTCCGGCCATCAGAGCCAGCTCCGTAGCGGCCACTCCTTCGCCCCGGTCGTTGTGGGGATGCAGGCTGATGATGGCCCGTTCCCGGTCCTTCATGTGGCGGATGAAATATTCGATCTGGTCCGCATAGGTGTTGGGGGTGGACATTTCCACGGTGGAGGGCAGGTTGATGATCACCGGTTTCTCCTTGGTGGCTCCCAGGGTATCCAGCACCGCTTCACAGATTTCTACTGCATAGTCAGTTTCTGTGCCCGTAAAGCTTTCGGGAGAATATTCATACCGGATGTTCATGCCGCTTTTGGCGATTTCCTTTTCCGTCAGCTCCCGGATCAGTTTGGCCCCGTCCACGGCGATTTTGGTGATTCCTTCCATATCCTTCCGGAATACGATTTTCCGCTGGAGGGTGGATGTGGAGTTGTAGAAGTGGATGATTACGTTCTTGGCACCCTTCACTGCTTCGAAAGTCTTCTTGATCAGTTCTGGACGGGCCTGGACCAGTACCTGGATGGTCACATCGTCGGGGATGTAGTTGTCCTCGATCAAGGTCCGGAGGATCTCATATTCCGTATCGGAAGCAGAGGGAAACCCCACTTCGATTTCCTTGAATCCAATCTTCACCAGAGTGGTGAACAGCAGCAGCTTCTCTTCCAGCTGCATGGGGGTCACCAGGGCCTGATTCCCATCCCGCAGATCTACACTGCACCAGATGGGAGGCTTGGTGATGGTCTTATCCGGCCAGGTCCGGTCCGGCAGACTGACTCCTTGGAAAGGAATGTACTTTTTAATGGGCTTATGCATAATGGTTTCCTCCTTGTTTTCCGAGGCGGGCCATAAAAAATCCCCGCCCCCTGTATCCTGTAGGGGCGAGGTTGTAAATTCCACGCGGTACCACCCTAATTCAGCCGATCAAAAGACCGACCCTTTCACCTCTTACCATTTCGGTATAAGGCTAAGGCCTGTAACGGGACCTCCCGTTCCGGACTACCTATCACCCGGACGACTCAGGAACCAGTCATCATTCAGAAACGGATTATCGGCTCACAGCAACTGTCGACTCTCTGGGAACCCATTTTCTGATCTTCTTTCCTTCGCAGTCATTTTTGATTACATTTTTGAACTTGATGTTGCTTATTATAAGTTTTTTTATAACGGCTGTCAACCGTTTTGGGAAAAATGTTTTAAAAAAATGTTAAAAAAAATGGGGTTGTTGTACGTGGGTGATTTTCACACGTACAACAACCCCTTACCATCAATGATGGAACAACCGGACTCCTGTCATGGCCATGGCGATATCGTATTTGTCGCAGGTGGCGATCACATTGTCATCCCGGATGCTGCCGCCGGTCTGGGCGATGTATTCCACCCCGCTCCGGTGGGCCCGTTCGATGTTGTCTCCGAAGGGAAAGAAGGCGTCAGAACCCAAGGATACCCCAGTGTTCTTGGCAATCCAGGCCTTCCGTTCCTCCCGGGTCAGAGGTTCCGGTTTTTCCGTGAAGAAGTTTTCCCATACTCCGTCAGCCAGCACATCTTCCCAGTCATCGGAGGTATACACGTCAATGGTATTATCCCGGTCCGGCTTCCGGATATCCGCCTTGAAGGGCAGATTGAGCGCCTTGGGGCACTGACGCAGCCACCACTTGTCCGCCTTGTCCCCGGCCAGACGGGTGCAGTGGATGCGGCTCTGCTGGCCTGCGCCCACGCCGATGGTCTGACCATGATAGGTGTAGCACACGCTGTTGGACTGAGTATACTTCAGGGTGATGAGTGCAATGACCAGATCACGCTTCTGCTCCTCGGTCACATCC
>ERZ772881.286-NODE-286-length-60984-cov-4.978779_pt1 | contig 60984 bp, 62 predicted proteins | sample MGYA00580581_ERZ772881 | MGnify/ENA primary metagenome ERZ772881 (study PRJEB29015, sample SAMEA2737668) | human gut metagenome | biome: human gut; feature: human-associated habitat; material: faeces | place: China | collected 2012 ...
GCATGTGTTAAGCACGCCGCCAGCGTTCGTCCTGAGCCAGGATCAAACTCTCCATAAAATATGAAGAACCTTGATTGGCTCTAATAATCTTTTTTGGCCTGAACCTTGATAAATCAAAGCTCAGTAAAGAAATTGCCGATTGCTTATGTTCATAATCAATCGATGTTTTTAAAAACATCTGGCTTGAATCACAAATGATTCATGTTGCATTGTTTAGTTTTCAAAGAACAACTTTGTCTTGTTGGAACATTTCGTCATGTCCTTACGACATCTATTATTTTATCGCAGCCCGTTCAGTTTGTCAAGAGATTTTTAAAATTTCTTTTTTATCTGAACTCGAAGCACTTTACTTTCAGATGCTTGCCAGTCAAGGCTTCTCATCTTTCGTAGCCCGTGTCTCTCGCAGCGACTTGTATTATATTACACGCTTCGCCTCGCCTTGTCAACACTCTTTTCAAAAAAAAGATAAAAAATGAAGACGAGCAGCTGCGGGATAAACAGCTGCTCGTCTTCGTTGGGAAAGAATCATTTATCTTAGAGAGAAATGGAGGAAGTGGGATTCACTTCACATGTCGTGGGAGCCCTTGGGGATATCGGCTTTCCCATCGACAACCATAGTGTAGCAGGGCAATCTGAAAATACCCTAAGCTTATCTGAAAAATACCTGATTCTGATAGTTTTTTCTTCTTCGGGCCGATCACTCTTTGAGCTGGATGCTGCCGATAATCTTGTCGGCGAGTTTGCCCTGGTCGTCCTCATGCTCTTTCGGGTAGGCGATGGCGATGAACCAGTACTCCTCTGGCAGCGGCAGAAAGACGACCTTCAGCGTCTCGTCCTCGCCGCGCATCTTGCACTGGACGGTCGTGACGCTCGCATCCTTGCCGGAGATCTTGATATTCTTGGCATCGCGCGAGGTCTCTTTGGCCTTGGCGTTCTGCTCGAAAGCCGTCAGATAGCCGTCTAGCGCCTTCTGCTCGAACTGCGCTTTGCTCGCCGCGTCGCTCTTGAGCTTGTCGGTGTTCATGACGTACGTCGTGAACTGCATCAGATGGAAGTCCATGCCCTTGGCCTGCGTGACCCGGCTGTCTGTAATGGACTTGACGTAGTCGTTCGACTTGGCAGCCTCTTCCTTCGGCTGCTGTTCCAATGTGAACGGCAGGTCCATCTGCAGGCTGGTCACGCCGCCCTTGACTTCCTGCGAGGTCAGCTTGGCCTGGCCGCAGCCGAGCAGCAGGGACGCCATGACGAGCGCCAGCAGGCCCACGGCAATGAGTTTCTTCATGCTATTTCCCTCTTTTCGCAAATAAATTGATACTGAGGATATTATAGCATGATTCTCGACGCTCTGAGAGTTTTCCCGCTGCAAAAGTGCTACCGAGTGCTAAAAAGTGCTATATGGGGCGTCACTTCGTCAGGTAGTCCTCGAAATTCTGTGCCTTGCGGTAGTCGTAGACGACGCCGTACTGCAGCCAGCTGTCAATCGAGGCGATGACGATGTTCATAATGGTGTGTGCGCTCAGGGCGAAGTTGCTGATCTCGCAGATCTTGATGGCCTCGCCCGTCCGGATGTGCTCGAACATGATGGTGATCTCATAGGCACTGCAGGTCAGCAGGTAGAGGTTGCCCGTGCTCTTCTCCTTGAGAGACAGGACGATACCGCGGAAGCTGTGCTTCGTGTAGTGGAGGAAATCGTCGAGGTCATCGCACTCGAACAGGCTGATGAGTTCTTCATTGGCAAACAGGATGTCCTCATCCTCCGCATCGTAGATCAGGATGGAGGCTGGCAGGTTGAAGACAACATCGCGCAGCGAGAAGCCCATCTGCACGCGGCGCGTCGCCGTCATGCCAGACGCATAGCGGCAGCAGCCGTTCTTGCCGTGCAGCTTGACTGTGTAGAGTGCCGTATCCGAATCGCGCAATACGTCGAGCGGCGATTTTCCATCGGCCTGGTCGGCCGAATAGATGGCATAGCCCATCGAGGTGGCGCAGTGCCTCGTCGCCGACCTGATGGCCATTGATATCGTTGATGAGCTTGAACTCATCGATGTCGAGCTGTACGAAGAGGGCCTGCTGCAGCTGGCCATCATTGAGTTTTGCCTTGACAGCCGCTTCGAGGCCATGGCGGTTGAGCAGCCCGGTGAGCTGATCCGTCATGGCCAGGCGCCGCAAGCCCTTCTGCTTGTCGTGCATGAAGAGTAGGATGTAGGTCAGTGCCGTCAGCATGAGCAGGGCCATGAAGCCAAGAGCAACAGCTGCACCAAACGAGCCCATCGGGGACCTTGATGTAGACCGCCGTAAAGCCCCAGAGCTCTTGTGAACGATTTGACCCGACATCAGGGCAGTCCGTTCTTTTTCTTCTTTCGTCGTTTTTATTTTTACTCTTGACTTTCCATCACCATGGCTGCGGGGTCATCGGCGTGACGACGCCGAAGGTATAGCCCTTCGCCTTGAGGATGCGGATGATCTCTGGCAGTGCCTTGACGGTCTCCTCATGGCCTTCGGAACAGTGCATGAGGATGATGGCTGCATGCGCTGCGACAGGCTGGTCGGTCTGCCCGTCGATGTTGTCGATGAAATCCTGTGCGACGGGATGGTTCGGCGCTGCGTCGGCCGAGCTGACGTTCCAGTCGTGCTCGACATAGCCGCTGGCCTTGAGTGCCGGACCGTAGGCCTTCGTGAAGTGGCCGATGACGCCGCCCGGTGCGCGCAGGATCAGCGGGCGCACACCGAGGATACCGTGGATGATCTCATCGGTCCGCTCCATCTCCGAGAGGAAGGCGTCCGGCGAGGTGTAGAGTTTCTTGTAGTCGTGGTCGTAGCTGTGGTTGCCGATGGCATGATGCTCGGCGTAGATGCGCTGCAGGACATCGGGGTGGAGCTCTGCATGCTGGCCTGTCACATAGAAGGTCGCGTGGACTCCGTTCTCCTTGAGGATGTCGAGGATGGCAGGCGTGTTCTTGTCGTCGGGGCCATCGTCGAAGGTCAGGTAGACGACCTTGCCCTCTTTGTAGGGCGTGAGGTCCGGCATCACCGTCGTCAGCCCCTTCGCGCGGCGCTCAGACAGCGTGTACCTGTCGTAGACCGGTACGGTCGGATCGGAGAGCTGCAGGTTCGAGAAGTCGTCGGCAGCGATGACACAGGCGTCGGCATCGTCTACAGTGGTGGTCTCCGATGCGGAAGAAGACTCTGCTCCGCCATCGGGTTCTGCCGCCTTTGGGGCGCCGCAGCCTGAAAGCAGCACCGCACTCACGAGCAGGATGCCGGCCAAAAGCAGGCAGAGACGATACCCCCTGCTCTTCCCATCAGCTTCATTTCTCTTTCTTGCCATATTCATTCCGGATCTGCCGCCTTTCCTTCTGCTGTCTCTGCTGTCGCAATCTGAGCGTCTGGCTGCTTCTGCTTTTCGGCATTGTAGGTGGCAGCCAGCTTTTCCATGTACTTCTCCTGCAGGGACTCGATGCGCGCGGCGTACTCCGACTTGACGGTGAGCACGGCCGACTGGCGCTCATTCTCGGCCCTCATGAGCAGCATGCGCTTCTCATGCGTGTACTGCTCCTCGAGCGCATTGGTGCGCGCCTTCATCTCCTGCTCTTTCTCTTCAAGAGCCCTGCGCAGTTTTTCCACCTGCGCCTCTGCCTGTCTGCGCGCCTGCTCAGCCGCTTCAAGGCTCCGGTGCAGCTCGTCCGCCTTTGCCTGGACTTCCTTTGCGGCGGCCGCCTGCTCACGGCAGGACTCATTCTCCTTCGTCAGCGCGGCAATCTGCTGGGCCTGCAGGGCGTTGAGGCGCTCCTTGTCGGCGAGGGAATCCGCCTGTGCCTTGGCTGCGAGGCGGGCATCCTCCTTGGCATGACTGAGGTCGCGCGTGAGCTTCTCCATCTGCTCGCGCAGGGTCTTTGCCTGCCCCTCCTGCTCCTTGGCCCGGAGTTCCGCTTCCTTCGCCGCCTTCGCCGCCAGATCAGCGCGCGTCTTCTCGGCGGCAAGGTCCTGCTGCTGCGCCGCAAATTTCTTCGCGAACTCCTGGCGGATGCGCTCCTCTGCATCCGCGTTGACCGTCAGCGCATAGGTGAACGCCTCCGAGACGCGGTTCAAGAGGCTCTGGAATTCCTTGACTTCCATGCCGCGCTCCGGCAGCGCCCCGATGGCCTTCTGCTGCATGTAGAGATTCGCGAGCGTCTGGAACGTCCCGTCCCAGGTCAGGTTGAGCTCCTCACAGATTTTCTGGAGCTTCTCGCTCGTCTCCGGCTCCATCTTATATGTCTTGACATTTGCCATAAAATCACCCCGCAAGATTTATCTGCCCTCTAGTATAGCCCTTTCGCGCTGAAACTGCAAAGAGACCTGCCGCCGTGCAGCAGGTCTCTCCTCTTATCTCCTATCATGCAGCTGTATGCCACGCACTCAGTCCCAGCCGAGCTTCTGGCGCTGGGCCTCGATGTCCGCGACGATCTCCTTGCCGAGGGCGAGCGGGTCGACGTTGACGTGCATGACCGCGCCGAGCGTCTCCTTCGTGTCGCGCTTGAGGAAGTTCTCGACCTTCGTCGAACCCTGGACCGGCGGCTCGACGCAGTGGTAGGAATCGATGCCGAAGAGGCGGAAGGCCAGAGAGGCGTCGAGGCCCTTCTCATTCGACCACTCCGGGCTCGAGAAGGCGTACGGCATGTCCTTGATGGCCACGCCCGCGACAGCAGCGATGCCGCCGAGGATGGCCGAGGAACGTGTATTGTCGACGCACTCGCCGACGTGCCAGACGGGCGGCAGATCATTCTCCTTGAGGAAGGCCTGCAGCGAAGCGCCGGCTTCCTCCGCGCCTTCCTTGCTGCAGAGGCCCATCTTCAGCAGTGGGAAGGAAGCGCAGCCATTCGTCAGGATCAGGACGTTGTTCTGAATCAGCGTGCGCGCGACGTCGAGCGTGGCGCGCTCGTAGACGACGCGCGGGTTCGAGCAGCCGACGATGTTGCAGATGCCGCGAATGCGACCGTCCTTGAGTGCCTCGTAGAGGCCCTTGAAGCCGTCAAACTGCTCGGCGACATTCTCCGCCGTGAAGCCGACCTCGGCCGTCACCTCGTACTTCGGGATGTGCACGGGAATGTCGCGGCGTGCGGCAAAGCTCTCGATGGCACGCGTGACGATCTTGCGCGCAATCTTCTCCGTGTCCTCGACATTCGCGTGATGATGGTCGTAGGCGTAGTGCTCTGCGCCCGGCAGGCGGGCGTTCTCCGACGTCGTGACGACAGTCGTCTTGAAGCAGCGCGCCACATCCATGATGGCAGGATAGACGTCCTGCACATCGGCGCACCAGAGGTCGAGCGCACCCGTGCCGAGCACGAGCTCCGCGCCGACGGCATTCGAGAGCGGGATGACGCCTTCATAGCGGTACATGGCGGCGAGGCAGGAGCAGCAGACGCCGTAGAACTGGATGCCCTTTGCGCCGTGTGCTTTCGCGAGCTCGATCATCTCCGGCGTGCGGCCGATGCGCACGATCTCGCTGACGAGCGTCGGCAGATGGCCGTGCACGGCGATGTTGACCCAACCCTCCTTGAGCGCGCCGATGTTGACCTTCGACGTCGCGCGGTGGCCGTTGCCGAAGAGCACGTCCGTGCCGATGTTCGCGGCGACGACACCCGTGAAGCAGAAGGCGAGGCCGCAGCGCAGGAACTCCTGCATGAGGCTCTCCCAGTCGCCGTCCGTGCCGACAGCCGTGCGGTGGTACGAGTCGAAGACCTCGTTGTAGGCGCTTATGGGGATGATGTCGAGCTCGTCCCAGACATCCTGGCGCTCCTTCGGCGCCATCACGCGGATGGTCTTGTAGTCATCGGGGACGGCGCGGCTCAGGTCCTCGAGCAGGATGTCGGCGAGTTCGCCCGTGAGCTCGCGGGCCGACTTGCCCTCCGTCTCGAGGCCGAACGCCTTCGAGACCGTGCGCAGTTTTTTCTCGCCGAGGATTGGCAGCTTGAGGCGGCCCTCTGCGACGAACTTCATCGAGAGCAGGATCTCGCGGGCATGCGCGCCGTGCTGGGCGACGCCTGCGGCCGCGCTGCGCAGCAGGTTGCGCGCCACAATGACATCGGCATCTGCACCGCAAACGCCGAGCGGGCTCTTCTTCGTGATCTTGCACGGGCCCATGTTGCAGTTCTTGCAGCAGACGCCCGCCAGACCGAACGTGCACTGCGGCTTCTGTTGGTCGAAGCGGTCAAAGACCGTGTCGCAGCCGAGCTGGCCGAGATACTTGATCATCTCGCGCACAGCCGGGTCCGGCGTCTGCTCGAGGACGTCTTCCTTCGAGGCGAATGTCTTGCGATACGCTGCGATAGCCGTCATGTAGTCGTTGACGCCGACTTCATGATGCTCGCCCGGCGCGTGGACATGCGTGCGCCAGTCCGGATGCTCGCCCGGCTTCAGCGGACCATCCTCATGATGGTGGTGGTGATGACCGTGCTCATGGTCATGCTCGTGATGATGATGCGTGTGTTTCTCTTCCGCCATATTGCTCTCCTCGCTCCTGTCTTTCATACAGTTCACAGTTTATTAACGGTAAACATATATAATTAATATGCTTTATTCTCATCTACTATGATAGCGGCTCCGCGCACATTTGTCAATCCACATCTTTGGCGTGCAGCAGATGCATGACCTGCTGCACCGTCTGACGCAGATTGGTCTCCGTCGTCGCGCGCACCATGGTTCCCTTGACCAGAGATATCATTGTAACACGATTCCAGCCGGCAGGCCGCACGCGTCAAGCCGCGGCGTGGAAACGCGCGGCAGCTCTGGCGATGCCGAAGCGCTGCAGCACGAGGGCGATGATGAAGTTGAGGACAAAGCAGCTCGCAAAGAAGAGCAGCGGGACCGTATAGCCGCCCGTCTGGGCGCGCAGCCACGAGACAAGCATCGGGCCGACGATGCCGGCAGCCGCCCAGGCCGTCAGCATGCGGCCGTGAACAGCGCCCAGGAGGCGCGTGCCGAAGAGGTCTGTGAGGTACGCCGGCATGACAGAGAAGCCGCCGCCCGAGCAGCTCGTGATCAGGAAGATCATGGCCTGGAACAGGAAGATGTCGCGCGTGTTGCCGAGCTGCCAGAACGCAACCATCTCCATGAGGAAGAACAGCGCGTACATGCGGCCGCGGCCGATGTAGTCCGAGACCGTCGACCAGATGAAGCGGCCGCCGCCGTTAAAGAGGCCGATGAGGCCGACCATCGCCGCCGCAGAGCCTGCATCCATGCCGATGACGTCCTGTGCCATCGGCGCCGCGAGCGCGAAGAGCGCGATGCCGCAGGCGATGTTGACGAAGAACACCCACCAGAGCGAGGCAAACTGCCAGGTCTTGAGCGCATCCGCAGCCGTCGGCCCCGTCTCGACCTGCATCTTTGCGTGTACGCGGGCCTCGCCGTCCACAGGCGGCTTGAGGTAGAGCGACGCCGCGAGCATGACAGCCACGTAAAGCGTGCCCATGATCAGGAAGTTCTCAGCGATGCCGAAGGAAGCCGTGACCTGCTGCATCGTCGGCCCGGCAAACAGCGTCGCAAAGCCGAAGCCCATGATGGCCAGTCCCGTCGCGAGGCCGCGGTTGTGCGGGAAATAGCGGATGAGCGTCGAGACCGGTGCCATGTAGCCGATGCCGATGCCCACGCCGCCGAGCGCGCCATAGCAGAGGTAGATGAGCGGCAGGTTGTGCCAGGAAATCGCCAGATACGTGCCGAACATCGCCAGGCCGAAAAACAGCGTCGATAAAAGACCGCTCTTCTTCGGGCCGATCTTCTCGACGAAATTGCCGAGGAAGCACGTCGTGATGCCGAGGAAGAGGATGGCCGTCGAGAAGACGCCCGTCGTCTCCGAAAGCGTGATGCCCATCTCTGCCATGATTGGCCGCGTCAGGACACTCCAAGCGTAGACACTGCCGATCGAGATGTGGATGCCGATGGCCGCCAATGCAATAAGCCAACGATTTCGCATAAAAATTCCCCCTGTTTGTCTCCTTGCTTATCCTTAAAACATATTAATTATACATGTTTTATTACACGGCCCTATAATAGCAAAGAAAACATATCATGTCAAAAAGAAAACATATCATGTCAATATGTTTACACAATAAAAAATACCGCTCCCCAAAGGAGCGGTATACAAGGGAAAGTAAACTCATGCCTGCGGCTCTGCGACGGACAGCTTTTCTTTCTTGGCTGCCTCCGCGGCTTCAATCTTGGCTTCACCGCGGAAGTAAAGGCCGATGGCAAGGAAGCAGAAGAGGTTGACGATGAAGGAGAACTGCATGGAACCCGTGACATCCGAGACAAACCCCTGGATGGCCGGGACGAAAGCACCGCCGACAATCGACATGACGACGATGGCGCCAGCTGTCTCCGTGTACTTCTTCTCAACAGCTTCGAGCGTCTTGGCGTAGATCGTCGCCCAGCACGGTCCGAAGAGCAGGCTGACCGAGACGGCCGCCCAAAGTGCCGTCATATTCGGGACGAAAGACGCGTAGAGCAGAACGATGCAGCCGATGACGGAATAGGCCACGAGAACTTTGTTTGCCGAGAATTTCGTCATGAGGAAGTTTGCGATGAATTTGCCGACGAAGAAGCAGATGAAGCTGTAGACCATGAAGTCGGCGGCCATGCGCTCATTGAAGCTCGGGTTGAGGTGCAGTGCGAGGCGGATCGTGAAGGACCAGACGGCGACCTGCATGCCGACGTAAAGGAACTGCGCGACGATCCCCTTTTTGAAACGGCCGTTCTTGGCGAGGTACGAGAGCGTCTCGCCCATGCCCGGCACCTTCTCAGCAGCCGACTTGACCTTGCATTTCGGGAATTTCGTGATGGCGAAGAGCGCGAAGACGGCGAGCAGGATGTAGATCATGACGTGGTACGGCTCCAGTGTGTGCTGCAACATCTCCATCTTGAAGGCCGCTGCCTGCGCGGCATCCATCGAAGCGAGCTGCGAATGCATGCTCTCGCCCTCCTGGAAGATCAGGTACTTGCCGAGCAGGATGCCGCTGACGGCGCCGATTGGCTGGAACGTCTGGCTGATGTTGAGGCGCAGCGTCGCATTCTTCTCTGGTCCAATCATCGTGCTGTACGTGTTGGCCGACGTCTCAAGGAAGCCGAGGCCGATGGCGATGGCAAAGATTGCGACGAGGAACATCGTGTACGTCGCCATGTGCGAAGCCGGGAAGAACAGGCAGCAGCCCGCGATGTAGAAGCCGAGGCCCGTGAGGATGGCCGTCTTGTACGTCGTCTTGCGGATGACGATGGAGGCCGGGATGGAAATCAGGAAATAGCCGCTGTAGAAGGCGCTCTGCACGAGGGCACTGGCGAAGTCACTGAGCGCAAAGACGCTCTTGAACTGCGTGATCAGGACATCGTTGAGGCTCGCGGCCGCCGCCCAGAGCGGGAAGAGGCACGAGAGCAGGATGAACTGGAAAATCGGGGTCTTACTGAGGTAACCATTGTCGTACTGGATGATTGTATTCTTATCCATCTTATCCATGAAAAATTTCCTCCTGAATCAGAATATCCGGATTCGATTGAGACGCGAGGTCAGGCATCGAGAAACGCGGCGAACTCTTCGGTATCGGCATACGAATCCTGCGTGCCCTTGCGCGTGACGCTGAGCGCCGCGTACTTAGACGCGCGCTGCATCGAGCCGAGCACATCGCCGGTCCGCGCATACGTGTCGACAAAGCAGCCGATGAAGGCATCGCCAGCGCCCGTGCTGTCGACCGCATCGACCTTGAGCGACGGCACGAGCTGCGTCTCCTCTGCCGTGACGAGCAAGGAGCCGCGGCTGCCCATCGTGACGATGACATTCGTCAGCCCGCGCTCCACGAGGCTCTTCGCCGCCTCGCGTACCTGCTCGACCGTATCGACGGGCTTGTCAACGAGGATGGAGAGCTCCGTCTCATTCGGCACGAAGAAGTCGCACTGGCAGGCCATCTCGAGCGAGAGTTCGCGGCTTGCAGGCGCCGGATTCAGCAGGACCTTGATGCCGTGCGCCTTGGCAAAGCGGATGGCCGCATAGACCGTCTCGAGCGGCACCTCGAGCTGCAGGACGAAGAGTCCGCACTCTGCGAGCGCCTCCCCCGCTGCCTCGATGTCAGCCGGGCAGAGCTTCTCGTTCGCGCCCGGGTTGATGAGGATGCGGTTCTGTCCCGAGGCCTCGACGATGATAGTCGCGATGCCGTTCGACGTCCCCTCAGCCGTCTTGACAAGGCTCGTGTCGATATGGTTCTTCCGGAAATTCTTGAGTGACTGCTCGCCGAACATGTCATCGCCCACCGCGGTCATCATCACGACATCGGCGCCGAGCTTGGCCGCTGCGATGGCCTGGTTGGCCCCCTTGCCGCCGCTGGCGATGTGGAAGCCGCTGACGCGGCGCGTCTCACCGGCCTGCGGCATGGTATCCGTATACGAGACGATGTCCATCATCGTCGACCCAATCACTGCAATCTTCATGGAAAATCCTCCTATATCTTATCCCTTATCCTTACTCTCATTCGGCCCGCGGGTGGGCCACACTCCCTCGCTTCACCAGCTTGTTGTAGACCTGGATGCGCATCCTCGCCTGACCAGGATCGCGGATGAGTTCGAGCAGGCGGCGCACGGCAGCCTGTCCGAGCTCTTTCTTGTAGACGTGGATGGTCGTGAGCCCCGGCGCGCAGACCTCGCTGAAGGCGATGTCATCGAAGCCGATGATCGAGATGTCCTCTGGCACGCGGTACTTGTACTTCTGCAATGCCTGCATAGCGCCGAGTGCAATCATGTCATTGTCGGCAAAGAAGGCCGTCGGCATCTCCCGCCCCTCGTCGAGGATGCGCCCAAACGCTTCATACGCTCCCGTGATCGAGACAGGCATCTCGAACTGGAAGGAATCGGCAATCGGCAGTCCTTGCTCGAGCAGTGCCCTGCGGTAGCCGTTGGCGCGGCAAGTGAAGTTACGCGTGCGCAGGCTGCCGTAGAGGTAGCCGATCTTCGTGTGCCCCTCTGCAATCAAGTAGCGCACGGCCTCGGCCACGGCATTCTCGTTCTCCATCAGCACGCATTGGAACGGCAGGTCCTCGAAGGCGCAGTCGAGCAGCACGAGCGGTACCTGCGCCTCTAGGAACGGCTTGGCATCCACTTCATTGAGCTCCGTGCCGATCAACAGGATAGCTGAAGAATTGTCGTTCAGCAGATCCTCGACCTGCTCCTCGTAGTCTGGCTCACGGCGGTAGAGGTTCACGAGCTTTGTCTCATAGCCATTGCGGCGGCTCTCGTTCTCGATGCTCTCGATGAGGTCCGAGAAGAACGGCGCATCGGAGAACACCTCGCCACTGTCGCGATACGTCACGAGACGGATGCTCTGGATGCGGCTCGCGGGCACATAGCCGTACTCGCGGGCCAATGCCAGGATCTGCTGCGCCGTCTCATGGTTGACGCCGCGCTTGCCGTTCAGAGCATTCGACACGGTCGCCGCCGAGAAGCCCGACAGCTCACTTAATTTCTTGATGTTGATTTTCACGGTTCCAGCCTCCTTCTTTCTCCTATCCATTCTAAACGAAGCAGGCGGAACACGCAATGACGCGCGGCGCAGGCGTTCAGAAGACAACACCGGCACGCAGGATCACATTGGGATACGGTGAGAACTCGCCCGTCCGTATCGCGAACTTTGCCTTGGCTGAGAACGCCTTGAGCTCCCCGTGCGGCATGTATTCAGCCGGCACGCCCTTGAGCTTCTGCTGCAGGTACGCGTGGAGCGTCTCATTGTGCGTGCGGATCTCATCGGCCAGGTAATACCCTTCGACCTCTGCCTCCTCAAGCACCGCATCGAGCACCTGGCGGAACGTCGGCACGCCAGCCGTGACGGCCAGGTCAATGATCTCGACGCCCGGCGGGATCGGCATGCCGGCATCGCCGATCATGAACAGGTCCTTGTGGCCGAGCGCCGCAATGCAGCGCGAGAGCTCCGCATGCAGTACACCGTGTTTCTTCATCGCAATCTCTCCTCTTCTCTATCGTTTGCTTCTCTTTTCGTTGACATGGTCATTATACACCATTGAGTAAAATAAAGCAATAAAAATTTAGATATTATTTTATAGATTTTTAGGGAGAATTCTCTTATTTTGTTGTATAAGCGAGTATTTTTGACGATTATCAGCCGGATTTGAGATTATATTAAGCGTATTTCCTATCTTAATATAACGAACAGCATTTTATCACCTATATCTTTAGGTAAATATTTATATAAATTTTTACCTAAAGGCACAAAAATACGGCCAGCATCTGACCGCATCATTTCAATCTGTGATTTTCTTTTACTTGCCGAAATGGCGGATGGCCTGCTTGCTGATCCGCCGCACGCCGCGGAACGGCTCAGCGCCGGCCTCAGCCCCATACAATGGGCGACAATCTCCGTGGAGATCGGCGCCATGCTCCGGAAGAGGCCGACGGCATTGAGCAGTTGGAGCACCTTGACCGAGATGGTCTCGAGCGGCCGCTTCGCGTGCTTGCGTATGAGCGAAGGCGGCTGCACGATGGTCAGGCCCTCGAAGCCGAGTGCCTCCATATCGTTCTCAATCTCGCCCTTGAGCTTCATGTAGAAGAACGCCGAGCTCGCATCGGCACCAGCCGAAGAGACGAGCACCATGTGGCGGACACCGTTCTTCTTGGCGAACTGCGCAAACATCATCTGATAGTCGTGGTCGATGTGATACTGTGCCTCTTTTGAGCCCGCCTGCTTCTTCGACGTGCCGAGCGCCGAGAAGATGACATCGCCCTGCACGAGGTCGTGCCAGCCTTCTGTGCGCTCGAAGTCCACGACGTACGGATGTATCTTCGGGTTTTCTATGCCGAGCTCGCGGCGCGTGAAGGTCCGCACTTCTTCGTAGCGCGGGTCACGACAGAGCACTTCGACGAGGTCGTGCCCGACGGCCCCCGTCGCGCCGACAACAATTGCTTTCATCTGTTTTCTTCTCTACTTTCTGTATGGTTTACACGCGGCGGCCAGCCGATGCACCGCTGTGCCATCTCCTGCAATTTGCCGCTCGCGCGCAATTTGGCCAAGATGCGGTTGACCGCCCCGACCATGCCGGCACATTTCGGGCTCAACACGACGCAGAACGCTTCGTGCGTGAAGGGCTTGTCGATCAGCGGTGCAGCGAGCTCCGGGAAGCGCCGCAGGTAGAAGGGCGCCTCCACCGTCTCGGTGATCATGACATCCGCTCTGCCCAGGGCAATCTGCTGCGGGATGTCGACATTCTTCGCGAAAATGCGGCAGTCGGCATGATGGAGATTCGCCTTGGCGAAGGCCTCATTCGTGCCGTCCGGATTGTACATGACGCGGACGTCCGGCTCGTCGATGTCGGCGATGCTCGTGAAGCACGCGGCATCCGCCTTGCGGCAGAGGATAGTCTTGCCGGTTTCGAGGTAATCATCGGACAAGGTCAGCTCCGCCTCGCGCTGCGGCGTGCGCGAGATGCCGCCGATCGCCATGTCAAAGGCATTGGCCTTCGCGTCCTGCACCAGCGTATCCCACGTCGTATCGACGACTTCCAGCTTGCAGCCGAGCGCTGAGGCGATGTGCCAGGCCAGCTCGATGTCGAAGCCCCGATAGGAGCCAAAGCACGCTGCATGGTAGGCCATCGGCTCGTAATCGCCTGGCGTACCGAAGAACAGCTGTTTCTCAGTGGATCCCATAGCTTGCGTTGAACCGGCGATTGATATCGCGAATCTCTTCCTTTCCTTCGATATAGGGCTTATACATCTCGAACGGGTCGCCGACGCCCAGCGCACAGCCGGAGCAGTTCTCGCAGCCCGACTCACACGAGAGCGAGCGCCGCACGATCTCCTCGCGCTCCTCCCGCGTCGTATCTTTTATGAGTACACTCTTATATCCTTTCATGAAAATCACCTTCTTGAATCCTATTATACGAGTTTTTGATCCGCTTGCCTACTGACTTTTTATTCCCAAGTGGATGTGGTATCATAAAACTCAGCAAAAATGAATGAAGCAAACGGAAAGGACGATACCATATGACAAACACGAGGACGGTCCAGGTCACCTGCCCGAGCTGCCATGCGCAGGGCGAGTTCACGGTCTATAAGAGCATCAACACGAAGGAGAGCCCGGCACTCAAGGAAAAGGTGCGCGACGGCTCGCTGTTCCAGTTTAGCTGCCCGGCCTGCGGCGCGAAGACGACGGTGGACTACCCGTTCCTCTACCATCAGCCGGAGGACCACTACATGATCAACTACGGCAAGCTCGAGGACGGCGCCAAGGCGCTCGAGATGCTGCGCGGCAAGGGTGTCGCGCTCAAGGACTGGGCGGCGGAGATGGAGAAGACAACGCGGCCCTATGTGCTGCGCGCGGTCGACGACCGCCTGGCCTTCCGCGAGAAGCTCTTCATCTTCGACGCGGGGCTCGACGACCGCCTCGTCGAGATCTACAAGTTCATGGTCTGCTACCAGTATGCGGCGGCAGGCAAGGCGCAGGGCGGCGAGCACGCGTACTTCTACACGGACTCGAAAGGGCATCACCGCGTCCAGCTCGTGCGCGGCAAGGAAACGCTCGGGCTCGCGGACTTCCCGCGCAAGATCTACAACCAGATTCATGCGGAGTACGCGAAGAAGCTCGGGGATATCCGGAAGGCGGAGCCGGTGGTCGATCAGGCATGGGCTAGGAAGTTCCTGATGGCGCAGGGGCAGGTTTGAAGAAGGACTTGGCAGACATCGCGGGGCGGCGGACATGTCATTTCGGCTTCGGCGGCTCCGCTAAATGGCCCCCGATGACATCCCCGTCTGCACCTAGTATCTTCGCCGCCTGACGCGGCGTTCTGACATTCTCCGCTCTAGTTTCTCTTGTTGCGGGGCCAGCCCTTCGGGCGGTCGCTGCGCCGCCTGCAGGCGAAACGACATGCCCGCCGAAAGCTCAGTACCCCCTCCTATCGCGGTGTCAGCTACACCACGTGCAGGCGAAAGGATGCACCCGCTACAAAGCAGTCTTGCGCATTGCGCTCTTTTGTGCATGGCAGGCAATCGAGCAAGTCTGGTAGACCAAAACGGAACAGCGGCGCTGTTCCGTTTTGCTATTACCCGTATTATTTTATCATGCGTGGTGGCCTTGGCCGATGGCGGAGATGTCCATGTCGGGGTCGATGAGGATGTGGTAGTCGGGATAGGCAGCCTGGACTTCTTGGTGGAGTTCTTGGAGGATGGCCTGGAGGTCGTTGCCGAAGCGCACGACGACGTCGAAGCGCATCTCTTTCTTCGTGCGGTCGACGTAGAAACCGTGGACCTGCAGGGCGTAGGGATGGGCCATGACGATCTTGTAGACGGCCTTGCGGATAGGGATGGCTCCGGGGTCTTTGGCGTTGTAGGAGTAGACGCTGACGCCCATGAGGCGCACGCCGGTGGCCTCAAAGACTTTGTCGTGGATGCGGCGGGTCAGGCGGTCGGCTTCTTCGACGGTCATGGTGTCGGGGAGCTCGATGTGGACGGACGCGTAGTTGCGGCCGGGGCCGTAGTTGTTCATCATGAGGTCGTAGGCACCGCGGATCTCGGGCTCACGGGCGAGCATGCCCTTGATCTTGCGCACGAGGGCCGGGTCCGGCCGCTCGCCCAAGATATCGTTGAGCGTCTCGCGCATCATGTCGATTCCGGACTTGATGATGAAACCCGCGATGATGACGCCGACGTAGGCCTCGAGCGAGACGCCCGTGCCAAGGTAGATGAGCGCCGACACGAGAACGGAGAACGACAGGATGGCGTCGAACAGGGCGTCGGCGCCCGACGCTTCGAGCGCGCCGGATTCGGCGGCTCTGCCCTGCTGCTTGAAGTAGCGGCCGAGCACGATCTTGACGACGACGGCCACGGCGATGATCACGAGCGACAGCATGCTGTAGTCGGCAGCCTCGGGCTCGATGATCTTCTTGCCCGACTCCCAGAGTGAGGTCAGTCCTGCATAGAAGACGATGGCCGCAATGATCATGGCGCTGAGGTACTCGATGCGGCCATGGCCGAACGGGTGCTCCTTGTCCGGCTTGCGGCCCGCGAGCTTGGCACCGGCGACCGTGATGACGGACGACAGCGCGTCGGACAAGTTGTTGACGGCATCGAGCAGCACGGCGATGGAGTTTGCCGTCAGTCCGACGGCTGCCTTGAAGGCCGCGAGCAGGATGTTGACGACGATGCCGACGAGGCTCGTGCGCACGATGATCTGCCCGCGCATGGCCATCTCCTGTTTAATTGGTACGGTATTGGGTTCTGACATGTTGATACGCATCTCTTGGACTCTTAATGGGTTTGATTAATCGTATATTATAGCACAATTTTGCTTCGCTGACTGTCTCAGTCCGCACAATCAACTCATTTCCTGCAAAAATCTCATAACACACATAAAAAGACACCACGGTTGTGGTGTCTTTTTTCATGTCCAGAATTCAGTGCTGCAGACTTGCGCGGAAGGCGGCGATGCCGCGGATATCGTCAGGCGTCGTGCGGCAGCAGCCGCCGATGAGGCGCGCGCCGGCTTCATACCACTGGCGCACGAAGTCGTGGTACGGCGTCGGGCTACCGTGCCAGGTCTTAGTCACGGCGTCGTACGTCTCGCCCGTGTTCGGGTAGACGACGACGGGCTTTGCCGTATGGGCACGGATGTTGCGGATGAGATTGGCCACGTACTGCGGCGCTGTGCAGTTGACGCCGATGGCTGCGACCTGGCTCTCCTTGTCGAGCAGGCGCGCGCAGTCGGCGATGGCATCGCCGCCGCAGGTGTGCTCGGCATCCTTGCACGAGAACGAGATCCAGGCACCCGCGTCGGGATAGCGGCGCAGGTCCTCGAGGATAGCCCGCGCTTCATCGAGCAGCGGCAGCGTCTCGCAGGCCAGGATGTCCGGCTCAGCCGAGACGAGGATGGCGAGGCGCTCCGCGTGGAAGTCGGCGAGCTCCGCGCGGCTCGCGCCGTAGTCACCGCGGTACTCCGAGCCGTCGGCCAGATAGGCGCCGTACGGTCCGACTGAGGCGGCCGCGAGTGGCTGCGGCCTGCCGACGCGCTTCTCTTTCTGCTGCCAGAACGCATCGCGGGCCTGCTGCACGAGTCGGACCGAGCGCACGATGAGCTCCTTGGCCTGCTCGCGCGTGAAGCCCTTCTTCTCGAAGCCCTCCACCGTCGCCTGATAGCTCGCGCTCGTCGAGATGTCGGCGCCCGCCTCATAGTAGTCGCGGTGGACCGCCTCGACGAGCTCCGGCTTCTCAAAGAGCGCCTTGGCCGACCAGAGTTCATCATTCGTGTCAAACCCGCGGCGCGCGAGCTCCGTGCCAAACGCACCGTCGAGTACAAGCAGCGGGTACTTCGCCAAATCGCGTGCAATCGTATCCATGATTTCCATCCCCCTCTATTCTCTATCTTTTCCCATTATATCTTACTGCAACAGTTCCTGCGGCGGCTGCTTGCCGAACCACTTCTCGTAGATTTCGCTGAACTTGCCGTTCGCCTTGATCTTCGCGAGGCCATCGTCGATCTTCGTCAAGAGCTCCGTATTGCCCTTGAGCACGGCGATACCGAGGTCTTCTTTCGTCAGGGCCACCTCTGCCGTGCGCACGTTCTTGTTGCCCGCATGGCTCACGTAGTACTCGTTCGTCGGGATGTCGTTGACGACGGCATCGACGCCGCCATTCTGGACTTCGAGGAACGCCTCGTTGATGGCGTTGAACACGCGGACATTAGCCCCTGGGATCTTGCGCGCGGCCTCCTCACCCGTCGAGCCGATTGAGACGCCGAGCGTCTTGCCCTGCAGGTCTTCTGCCGTGTGGATCGTGTCGTTGTCCGACCGCACGACGACACCGAGGCCCGCGATGTAGTACGGCTTCGAGAAGTCGGCCGACTGCTTGCGGTCGTCCGTGATCGTGATGTCGTTGATGGCGACATCGATCTCCTTGGCCTGCAGCGCCGGGATCAGGCCGTCAAACGAACGGTTGCTGATCTCAACGTCAAAGCCTTCCTCTGCCCCGATGGCCCGGATGATGTCGACATCAAAGCCCTCGTAGTCCTTCGTCTCCTGATTCTGCGATCCAAACGGCGGATAGCTCGCATCCATGCCGACGCGCAGCACCTTCTTCCCCGACTGCTCCGCCGAGTCCGACTGACCGCAGCCCGCCGTCAGCGCTGCCGTGCCGAGCAGGCAGACGGTCAATAATAATAAGAATAATTTCTTCATACCGTGAACACCCCATAACTTCATGCTGTATATCTGTACATCTTTGATATCCATCATACATTAGTATACATACCATGTCAATATGTTTTGTCACACGATAACGCCCAAGATAACGCCCAAAATAAAAGAGAGCTCCCCTGCAGTACATACTGATATTGCAAGGCAGCTCTTTTCTATCTCAATTTACTCATATCGATCAGCACAGAAATCGCGCACGGCGGCCGGCGGCTCTTCGTGCGCGCCGAGCAGTTTCTCCATCCAGGCGACGTCGTACCAGCGGCCGAATTTGCAGCCGCTCTGGTGGAAGGTGCCGACCATCTGGTAGCCAAGGCGCTTGTGGAAGGCTAGGCTGCCATCCGTCAGATATGGGTCATCGGCTGTGCGCGGCACGGCGATGCAGGCGTTGATATTGAGCACGCCCATCGCGCGCAGTGCGCGCTCCAAGGCAGCGTAGAGCTTGCGGCCGAGGCCCTGCCCTCTGGCATCGCTCGCGATGTAGATGCTCGCCTCCACCGACCAAGCGTAGGCCGCCCGCCCGTAGAATTCGTGCGCATAGGCGTAGCCGACGACGCGCCCTGCCTGCTCTGCTACGAGATACGGGTAGTGTTTGAGGATTTTCTCACGCCGTGCATTCATTTCTGCCGCGTCCGGCGCCTCGTACTCAAATGTGATGGCCGTATGCTCGACGTAGTATGCGTAGATGCGCGCCAGGGCCTCTGCATCATCGGCCCGCGCCACACGGATGGTGCTATCTCCTGTCATACGATTACCCTTTGAGCTTCATGCCGTCGTGGAACGCCTTGCCGACGACAGGGCCGACGACGCGGTACGTCATCGTCGCGATGTCGAAAATGATGGGCTGGAGCTTGTCGTAGTCTACCTTGCCGTCGGTCAGGACGGACTCATCGGCCTGCTCCGCGACGATCTTGCCGACGAGAATGCCCGTCGCATCGTCGTAGCTCGTCATCTCGCATTCGAGCGTCACCGGGAATTCCTCGATGATCGGCGCGTTGACATGTGCGCTCTTGTGGGTGTGGCAGCCCGCCTTCTCGATCTTGTTGACCTTCCGGCCCGTCTCGACGCCGAAGTAGTCGGCAATCTCAACCGTATCCTTCGTCGCAAAGGCCACCGTGAAGGCCTTCGTCTGCTTGACGTTCTCCGTCGTCTTGTGCGGCGCGAGGAACAGCGTGATCTCGCCGTAGTCCGACTGCGCGCCCCAGGCCGCGTTCATGGCATTCGGCACGCCGTTCTCATCGTACGTGCCGATGATGAAGACGCCCTCCGGCGCAATGCAGGCCTTCTTGCCCGAAAATTCCTTGCTCATATCGATAACCCCTTTCATCCTTGAGTGATTTACTCCTGTATATTTCGCCTTTGCCGGACAAAATCCTGCTTTCCTGCCAGATGGATGTAAACACAAAAAGCCTGCCGCACAAAGCGGCAGACTCCTGCAAATCGATCTTTCCTGTCTTTATCACTGCAGCACGGCGGGCAGCCAGGTGGCGAGGTCCGGTGCAAGGCACAGGAGGACAATCTCGAGGCCCATGATGATGGCAAACGGCACGGAGCCGCGGATGATCTGGCCAATCGTGCTGTCGGGGCTGATGCCCTTGATGACGAAGAGGTTCATGCCGACTGGCGGCGTTATGAGGGCCAGCTCCATGTTGATGAGCATGACGACGTTGAACCAGATGAGGTCGAAGCCGAGCGACTTGACGATTGGGTAAAGCATCGGCAGCGTGATGAGAATGATGGAGACCGTCTCGAGGACGCAGCCGAGGGCCAAGAGCACGATGTTGATGCCGATGAAGACGAGCCAGCGGCTGACCTGCGCGTCCGTCACAAGTGCCATCAGCGCCTGCGGTGCCTGCAGCGCCGTCAGGATGAAGCCGAAGAGCATCGCGCCGATCATGATGGCGAAAATCATCGAGGTCGTCTTGACCGTGGCCGTGAGGATCTCGCCCATGTCGCGCAGTTTCACCGTGCGGTAGACGAAGAACGTGATGATGAGGCTGTAGAACGTGCCGACGGCAGCAGCCTCGGTCGGCGTGAACAGGCCCGTATAGATGCCGCCGACGACGAGGATCGGCAGGAAGAGGCCCCAGATGTTCTCCTTGAGAATGGCCCAGCGCTCCTGCCAGCTCGCGGCCGCCTGGCGCTCCATGTGGCGGCAGCGGAAGACGAGGTAGCAGATGAAGAAGAACGTCATGAGGACGCCCGGCACGATGCCCGAGAGGAAGAGCTTGCCGACCGACTCGCCCGTGATGGAACCGTAGAGGATCATCGGGATGCTCGGCGGGATCAGGATGCCGAGCGTGCCGCCCGCGGCGACAGCGCCAAGCACCGTCGTGCGCTCATAGCCGCGCTTGAGCATCTCCGGGATGGCCATGGCGCCAATCGTCACGGCCGTCGCCACGCTCGAGCCCGATATTGCAGCGAAGATTGCGCAGGCGAAGATTGTCGCGACGCCGATGCCGCCTGGCAGATGACCGAGCCACTTGCTGCCGAGCTCGAAGAGGCCGTTGCCGACCTTGCCCTTGAGCAGGATCTCACTCATGAGGATGTAGAGCGGCACGGCGACGAGCACGAAGTCGTCGAGCGTCTTATAGGCGATGACCGGGATCTGCGTGAAGGCCGCAGGCCCGCCAAGGAAGAAGAGCATGCCGAGCACGCCGCCGAGCATGAGCACGAAGGCCACAGGCATGCCGAGCGCAAACAGCGCCAAGATGATGATCGTATAGATAGCAGACATTTAGCGCACCTTCCCTTCTGGCTTCTCTGGCTTTGCCTCCTCTGCCGGCGTCAATGGCAGGCGCAGCAGCTCAAAGAGGAAGCGGCGCACGAGCTCACCGAGCAGCAGGAAGGAGCCGAGCACGAGCGCAAACTGTGGGATGAAGAGCGGGAAGCGCAGGATAGACGGCGACAGTTTATGGTAGACGTACGACGAGGTCACGAGGTCCATGCTCTCCGTCATGAAGATCAGGAAGAGCAGGAACGAGATCACGTTGATTCCCATGTCGAGCTTGCGCTTCGTCTCCGGCGCCAGACGGCCCGCAAAGATGTCGACGCGTACGTGCGCGTTATCGCGGAAGGCGACGGCGAGGCCGAGGAAGCCCGCGATGAGGATGGCGTACGTCGAGACTTCGAGCACCCATTCCGTCGGCGAGTGGAAGAAGTCGCGCACGATGATCTCGTAGCAGATGATCAGGGCAGTGAGCAGCAGCAGGCAGCCAGCCAGGACAGCTGCCGCATGCGTGATCTTGCCGAGAATGCGGTCATAGAGCAAAACAATATCTTTGAATGACATGAACTCCGCTCCCTTTCTCAATTTCTTTCATATTCTATATTCCCATTCTATATTCCAAATTTCAGTTTTCGCTCATTGGTCGGCTGCCAGGCACTGATCGACGAGCTGGCGGCCGAGGTCGCCCATCTTGCGGATGAAGTTCTCGCGGACCGGCATCGTCGCCTCCTGCCACTTCGGGATGTCCTCTGGCGGGATCTCGTAGACCTCCATGCCCGCATCGCGGAGCTTCTCCATGCAGCTGCGGTCTTCCTGGCGCGTCTGCTCGCGCAGCTCATCGCGCGTCTCCTTCGCGCATTCCTCGACGATCTGCTTCTGCTCATCCGTCAGGCGGTCCCAGGAGCCGCTGTTGACGGCGAGCACGAATTCGCAGTAAGCGTGGTTCGTCATCGTGAGATACTTGGCGACCTCGTAGATCTTGCGCTGGTACATGGCCGTCGTGCCGGACGTCTGGCCGTCGATCGTGCCGCGCTGCATGGCCATGTAGACCTCGCTCGAGCTCATCGTGACCGGCGAAGCGCCGAGCGCCTTGATCGTCTCAGCCGGAATCTGGCCGTAGCCGCGCAGCTGCAGGCCCTTGAAGTCCTCCGGCTCTTTGAGCGGGCGCTGGTTGTTGCAGAACTGCACATAGCCGTAGTCGACCCAGATCAGCGGATGGACGCCTTTGCGCTCCATCTCGCTCGTCAGCGTGCGGCCGAGGCTGCCGTCCATCGCGCGGCCGACGGCCTCGTAGCTGTTCAGCAGGAACGGCACGTCGAGCACGTTGAGCGCGGGCACGACCGTCGTCCACATCGCCGTGGAGTTCAGGCCCATGTCGAGGCCGCCCGACATGATGGCATCGTTCATGCTCTTGTCGGTGTAGAGCTGTCCAGCCGGATACGTCGTGATCTTGATGGAGCCATTCGAGCGCTCATTGACGCGCTGCGCAAAGCGCTCCATGCCCTGCGACAGGTAGTGGTCCTGCGGCAGATGGTAGGCGAGCTTGAGCTCGACAGGTCCACCCTGAGCGGCCTGATGTTCGCGCGCCATCTTGCCGAGGCCACAGCCAGAAAGCAACAGAGATGCGCCAATGACAGCAGTCAGCAAACCAAGAATCCATTTCTTTCCTACATTTCTCATTGTATAAGTACACCTCCAAGAAACAAACGTATTCTTTAAATAGATAAATCCAAATCTAAAACCGGTTTTGTGTAACGTTTGATGGACCCTAGTGTACACTCATTGCATACAAAATGCAAGCAAAAATTAATAAAAATATATTTTGAAAGGTCTCATTTCTCTGTTATTTCTTTATCTGCCGCATGGGCGAGCAAGGCATAAAAAGGCAGCCATCCGCTTCTTGCAGATGGCTGCCCGTTCGCTGCCTCTCCTATCGATCTTGTATGCCGGATTGCCAAGAACGCGGGACGTCAGCCCGCATAGGCCAGGACGACCTTGAGGACGTCCTGCGCGATGCTCTTCTCCTCGACGATGGACCAGTAGTGCGTGTCGTCCTCGTAGATGTCGCCCGACTCCGCGGCGTTCTTCTGCTCGAGGATGTACCAGGCGCCGCGGCCCGTGTTGTACCAGAACTTGTAGACGTACGGATACGTCTTGTTCTTGATGTTGTCCGTGTAGTAGACGCCGACATTGATGTGCTCCGCATCCGGGCGGTAGACCGTCGAAGTGTCGACGACGTACTTCTCGTCGACATGCTGCTCATACGCCGTGACATAAGCCGCCGAGCAGGCCGTCGGGACGTAGATGGCCGCGACCGCTGCGACGAGCATCGCCAGGAATCGTAACTTCATGCTCTTCATGAAACTGCCTTCTTTCTCATGGGATATTCCCATATTCTAACGCTTCTAGTATACAAGTCCGGCCATAAAAATACAAGTATCCCCAAGCAAAAAGCCCCTCGTCAAAGGGGCTTTGAAACGCGGCAGCGCCGGTCAGAGCTTGAGCATGAACACCTTGTCGCCAGTGTCTCCATCCGTGTCTTTCTTGGAGCTGTCCTTCACGAGGACCAGTACCTGATTGCCCTCATAGGGCATCATCTGGACATCGTTCTGGCCGTCGAACAGTTTATCGGCCTTGATGCGGTCGACGAAGGAGCCATCTTTCTTGTTGAAGATGTTGGGTTGGCGGATATTGCCGTCGAAGACAAGGAGGTAGTCGTCCGTGACGGCGATATCAAAGGCGCTGGCCAGATAGCCCGGCTTCCGGTCGGGGGCGTGCTTGCGCCCGATGACGTACGCCTGCGTGCCGTCCAGGCTGTAGGCGGCGACAGCACCGACGCTCATCTTGCCGTCCAGGGTGCTGCCGAACAGGTAGGCCTGCTGGCCATCGCAGACCAGACCGCTCGGCGTCGTGAGCAGTTCGTCGCGCTCTTTCGGGATGACCGTGCCAATCTCCTGCGAGACCTTGCCGTCTGCGATGGCATAGCGCACGACAGCCCGCGCGTTGTAGAACGATACGGCTTCATCCTTGCCCGGGACGCCGACCATGCCGCGGACGTCCTTATCGTAGAACGGCCGGCTCGTCCCATCCGCGGCGACGGCCATGACCTTGTACTTCGCATCGGTGTAGAGCAGGTCCTTGCCATCGTTGGAGAGGAAGCTCTTTTCCGGCACGTCCTTGACGAATTCCGCATTCGTGACCTTGAGGCTGTCGTCCTCGAGCTTCGCCTCGAGGATGGTCCCCGTGTTGGCATTGCGGATGTAGATCGTCTCCCCGATCTTCGTCATGGCGCCGGTGCGGTGGAAGGACTTCGTGATGGTGATCTTGTCGGCGTTCGTGAGCTTGGCCAAGGAAAGCTCCCTGCCCTGCTCCAGTTTCACCGTCTCATAGTTCAGTGTGATCTTGGGCTTCTGTGGCTCTGGTTCCTTCGGCGTATCGGGACCTGCTCCGCAGCCGAGCACGAGCGCGGCGGTCAGCAGGCCGGCCATCAGGGCAGCGGCGAATTGCGGCTTCTTCATGGTCATCCTCCCTTTCTTCTCTTCCATCTCTTACATCACGATCACGATTCTTTCTTGGCCTTCGGCTGGCGCTTGACCTGGGTGTAGAGGAAGGTGTCGTTACTGTCGACGAGCGAGAAGCTTTCCTCATCGAGGTAGGCGTCGGCCTTGCTTGCCTGGTGCACATTGCTCATACCGGCGATCAGAATATAGCGCACGAGGAAAGCGGCGCCGAGTGCCAGCACGAAGGAAATCCCTAGAATCTTTGCGGTCATGAAGAGCCCCCCCTTACGTCATGAAATACTGCACGATGAAGTACAGCACCGGCCAGAACACGGCGAGTGCGATGGCCGGGTAAAGCCACGATTTGCGCTTGTCGACGGGCAGGCTGCCGACGAACTTGCCCGTCTGCCCGTTCATCATGAAGGTGTAGGGCTTGCCCTCGTAGCGCGTCGTCAGAATCCAGACGGGCAGCATCGCGTAGGAGATCGCGGCGCTCTCGCGCAGGAAGGACGGGTCGCCCTCGATGGAGCAGCGGTCGTACCCTTTGACGGTCTTCTGCAGGGCATCGACAGCCGTCGAGCGCATGCGCGCATCGGCGCGCGGGATGCTCGCCTCCGCATCGACATCGTACTTGTCGGCCAGATGGCCCGTGAGGTAGGCCGCGGAGAACGGCATGAGCTCCGCGTAGTCGAACGGCTCGATTCTGTCCATGTAGGCGTCGTCCATGCGCTCGCTGCCGTCGACGGGGATGCGCACGAAGTGCATCGAGCCCGCGCGCTCGCACTGATAGACGCTCGTCTCCGTGATGATCTCGTCCGCCGTCTCGCGGCGCACATCGTTCTCCGCGCGGAAGTTGGCCCGCGCGAAGACATCGGCATCGAAGAGCCAGAACGGCACGTACATCGCCTGGATGTCCTTCGTGCGGTTGGCTCCGGCGAAGCCATCGGGCAGCAGGTACTTGCCCTTGTAAAAGGCCTGCAGCGCCTCCTGCGCCTCTTTTTTCGTCTCCTTGAACGGCAGGATGAAGTCCGGCTTCACCATGCCCTCGAACTTCGCCGGCATCATGTTGGGGCTGCCGCAGTAGGCGCACTCCGTCGCCATCGTATTGCCGTCGGAGACGAGCTCCGCGCCACACGCCGAGCAGGTCTGCATGACCATGGCGCCGCTCTCCTCCGGCGACCATTCGCCGCCCGCTGCGGCCGTGTCGAATTCGGCTTCTCTTGTTTCAGCCGCGCGCCTCGCGGCTTCCTGCTCCCGCGCGAACATCGCCTCGATGGCCGCGATCTCGAACTCGGTGCCGCAGTACTCGCAGCTGACCGTATCGCGCCCCGGCAGGAAGGAAAGCGGCGCACCGCATCTCGGGCATTTATAGCTGACTGACGTCTCGGCCACGATACTCACCTTCTTTTCTCTATCACATGTCTAGTGCATATCTAGATAATCCACTTCACTGTCTGTCGCCCTCATCAAACGGATCGCCGCACTCGGGGCAGAACTTCGGCGGATGCTTCGGGTCCTTCGGCTCCCAGCCGCACTTGTCGCAGCGGTAGAGCGGCTCGCCCGCCGGCTTCTTCGCGCCGCACTCCATGCAGAACTTGCCCTTGTTGACCGTGCCACAGCTGCAAGTCCAGCCGTCAGAGGCGGGTTTTGGCTGCGGCTTGCCGCACTCCTCGCAGAACTTGCCCGCATTGCCCGCGTGACCGCACGAGCAGGTCCAACCAGACTGCTGCGGTGCGGGCGGCGCTGCCTGCTGAGGTGCCGGTGGCTGCTGTGCCGGTGGCGCCAAGGGATTGCCCTGCGGTGCGGGCCCTTGACCAAAAGCGCCCATCGCACCGGCGCCCATCTGCCCGGCCATGCCCATGCCCATGAAGCCGAAGGCACCGCCCATGCCCGCCTCATTGCCGGCCGCCGTGCGCATCGCATCGGCCGTCGCCGTCGCCAGACGCCCGGCGCGCATATCGGGATTGCTCATGATCGCACTGTCCTGGATCTCCTTGATGCGGCGCTCATCTTCTTCCTCGGCCTTGACCGACGAGACGCCGAACGAGACGATCTCAATGCCGCGCTTCTTGCCCCAGTCCTCCGAGAGTTCCTCGCTGAGCTCGTTGCGGATGTCCTTCGTGTAGTTGATGAGCTGCGTGTAGCGGATGCCCTTGGCCGCGATGCGCCCGAAGGCGGGCTGCAGGGCCGTCAAGAGCTCGCTCCTGAGCTGCGAGTCAATCTCCGAGCGCTCGTAGACCGTGTCGATGTTGCTGCAGACATTCGTGTAGAACAGGATGGGGTTCGCGATGCGGTAGCTGTACTCGCCGAAACAGCGGATGTTGACATTCAGCAGATACGGGCCGACCATCGTCTCGAACTGGATGGACTGCGGCGTGCCGTACTTGTTGCCCATGATCTCCTTCGTGTTGAAGTAGTAGACGCGCTGGTTCTTCGGCGCATCGCCGCCGAACGTGAAGCGCTTGCCCATATTGCGGAAGACGGCCTTGAGATCACTTGCCAGGTCGCCGCCAAAGACGGTCGGCTCCGTCGAGCTGTCGTAGATGTACTCGCCCGGCTCGGCGCAGATCTCGACGACCTTGCCCTGCTCGACGATCATCATGCACTGGCCCTCATTGACGACGATGACCGACCCCTTCGTGATGATATTGTCCTCGCCCGAAGTGTTGGAGCTCCTGCCCCGCGAACTCGTGCGCTTCTGTCCCTTTGCGGCCAGCGTGTCCTTGTCGAGGCTGTCACAGTAGAGGAATTCTTTCCACTGATCGGCCATGACGCCATCTGCCGCGCCCATTGCTGCCTTGATAAGACCCATGATGATCCTCCTTTTCTAACCATTCAGAACGACTCAGAACAACGGCTCAGAATGCGACCTGTGGGACCTCCTTCGCCTTCTCCTCCGCCCGGAACTGCGGAAGCGGCCGCATGCCCATCATGTCGGCGAAGAACGTTCCCGGGAAGGTCTGTATCTTGATGTTGTAGAAACGGATTGCCTCATTGTAGTCCATGCGCGCGACGGCGATGCGGTTCTCCGTGCCGCTGATCTCGCGCATGAGCTCTGTGAACTGCGTGTTTGCCTTGAGGTCCGGATAATTCTCTGAGATGGCAATGAGCTTGCCGAGCGCACCTGTGAGTTCCGCATCGGCGGCGCCGAGCTCTTCCGGCGAGCCGGCATTCATGAGCCTTGCGCGCGCATCCGTGACGGCCTTGATCTGAGCTTCTTCATGCTTCATGTATCCCTTGACCGTGTTGACGAGATTCGGGATGAGGTCAGCCCGACGCTGCATCTGGTTCTCCACCTGACCGTAAGCCGCATCGACATTGAGCCGCGCGCTCTTCACCGAGTTGTACTGATACCCGAGGAACAGGCAGAAGACGAGGAGCAGGCCGACTAAGATCGTTCCACCTTTCATATATATTCTCCTTCCTAGCTTCCTGATTTCCTGACGCCCAACCGGACGCCTCATTGCTGTTGCGATCCTGTATTCTCTGCGGACTCTGCCGCTTTACCAGCCATCCGAGGCACCACCGCCGCCGCTGCGGCCGCCGCCAAAGGAGCCGCCAGAACCGCCCGAGCCACCGGAGCGATAGCGCCCGCTCTCGTCGGCGCCCGACGATCCCCCGCCCGCACTGCCAACCGAGTCCTGGAAGAGACGCCCCGACGACAGGACATGCAGGATCCCCTTCAGTGTGCCCCAGACCGCGTAGACGAGCAGCGCGATGAGGCCGAAGAAGATAGCCGCGCCGAGTAAGACGCCCCAGGATGGTTCTTCCGCCACATCCTTGACATTCTCGGGAACTTCAGCACCGTACTCTTCATACGCCTTCTGCGTGAGTTTTGCATAGGCCGTGACAATGGCTTCGGAGTAGTTCTCACTCTTGAAGTCCGCTTTCATGCCGTCGAGCACGGAGCCCGCATAGCCATCGGTGATGGCGCCCTCTAGGCCATAGCCGACCTCGATGCGGAACTTGCGGTCCTCCTTGGCGATGAGCAGCAGCACGCCGTTGTTCTGCTCGGCATTGCCGATGCCCCAATTGCGGAACAATGTCGTCGCGTATTCCTCGATGGAAGCACCATCAAGAGAGGGGATGGTCACGACGACAACCTGAGCGCCCGTCGCCGCATCGAGCCCCCTGCCCATCTCCGCGATCTTGGCCGCGTCCTCCGCCGTTATCATCCCGGTCGTATCGACGCTGTACGCCAGCGAGGACGGCTTCGGCAGGACGGCCGGTGCCGCCAGCGCGACCGATGCCAATGCGATGAGCAGCAACCAGAAGATACCAACCACATAGCAGCGTCTGTCCAACACGCTTCGTTTGTCCATCGTTCTCATCTCCTTTCTCTTCCAGTATACGGCACGGGATGTGCCCACCGTACTGTACAAAATGACAGGTAAGCACAAAAAAAGAAGCTGCCAGAAGCAGCTTCTTGAAGTGCAGCAGGGATTCAGGGCGCAGGCTCCGACGCACGGCCTGGCGCTGGCATGGTGAGCGCGAGGGAGAACGACGGCTGTGGCGCAATCGTCAGGCGCGCGTCGAGCGACTTGGCGCGCCGGATGATGGCCGAGAGGCCGCCGCCCGGGTGGAAGGTCGGCGGCGCACCGCAGCCGTTGTCAGCGATGCGGATGCCCACCTCGCCCACCTTCACCTCGATGACGTCGGCATGGCCGTGGCAGATGGCATTCGTCGCCGCCTCGCGCAGGACCTCTACGAAAGCGAGCGCCACCGTGCGCCGCTCGGGAAGCTTGCCCGTGAGTCGGACCGTCACGCCGAAGGCTTCGTACGCCCGGACGAGGTCCTGCAAGAGCTCCTGCGGCGATTCTTCCTCAAGCCAGATCTCCTCGAGCACCATATCGACCGTGGGCACGAGCTGGCCGCCTCTAGAGGCTCCGGTGCGGTAAGCAGGCGCTGCAGCATGCTGATGCGGCTGCCCATGATGTCGTGCACGCGGACGCGCACCGTCTCGAGCGTCCTGCGGCGTTCCTCCTCGATGGCCGACTGCAGCAGGCGCTTCGTCTCCTCGGCCTGCGCGGCGAGCACGGCGTTCTTCGCCTCGAGCTCCCGCGTGACGGCGTCGAGCTCCGTCACGTCCGAGGCCGTGATCTCGAAGCTGCCGCGCTCCGCACGGCCCGGCATGGCCTTGCGCCGCAAGAGCCAGGCGCTGTGCCGGAAGCGGAAGAGCAGCGTCCCCTGCGCCTCGTCAAAGATGTGCCGGTCCCCCTGCTGGGCCATCTCCCTGAGTCTCTGCCAGAACGCTTCGGCGTCGCGGCTATGGCCGCCGACTGTCCCCTCCATGAAGTCGAGCATGCAAAGGTTCGCCAGGACGATGCGGCTATCGCCGCGCGCAGGCCAAAGGCAGAGGTGATGGCCGCGAGGAAGGCGGGCAGCAGGCAGAGCATCGCCGTGTATCCGCTCATCGTTTCACCTCCTCCGTCAGGCTGCAATCGACCGACACGGCATAGCCCAGGTCCTTGACGGCCGTCCGGCTCGCCGCATGGCCGTCGTGCCAGAGCGCTTGCCAGCGCACCAGCCACGCGCCCTGCTGCTCGACGAGAAAGGTCACGCGCGCCTCGGCCATTGTCACGTAGATGTCCTCCGCCGCCCGGCTGCGCGCCGCCTCCGCGAGGAAGGTCGTCAGCGCATCGAAGGCCAGCAGGGCCGTCTGCGCCGGCATCTCATCCGGCATCTTCCAGTCGATCGCCGCATGCAGGCGGAACGCGCGCAGCGCTGAGCAGATCTCCGACGAGGCCATCTCGAAGTCGTCGAGCGCGATGCGGCCGCTCTCCTCGCTCTTGAGGAAGAGCACGCAGCGCTTCTTCGTGTACGTCGCGAGCAGGTTGAGTTTGTAGACCGCATGCTTCTGCGCCTCTCCCTCCGTCTTCAGGATTTCCTCGCGAAACTCGCGGAAGTACGGACGGAGGCCCTTGAGCAGCGATTCGACCTCCTCGCGCAGGCGGTCCTGCATCATCTGTGCCGCCCGCTCGCGCCGCTTTGGTGCCTCGCGCTCCAGATAGCGGCGCCTGCGCGCCAGCGCCCGGTTTGCCTGTGCGAGGATGCGCTGCCGCTCGCGCAGCAGATGCATGTCCTCGTACCAGACGAGCGTGCCGCCGCCCGGCACCTTCATCTTGGAAATGCGGTAGTCCTTCCGCTCCGCTTCCCCGCCGGGCACCGCCTTCGAGACGAGGCGCGCCCGCCCCTTTTCATCGAGCAGCATGAGGCCGGGCGATGCCTCGCGGAAGAACGATTCGTGCTCGTCGTTCGACGGCATGAGGCCCGTCTGCAGGCAGAGTTCGAGCAGCAGCAGGAAGAAGCCCGTCGTCGTGAAGGTGACGTCGATGCGCACGAGGGGCAGGAAATTGTAGAAGATGGAGTAAGCGAGGAACAGGCAGCAGAGGGCGACGGGCAGGACCATCTGCGGGCGCCAGATCTTCTGCAGGCCGGCCTTGACCCAGAGGATGGCGAGCGCCGCAAAGACCTCGAGGAACCAGATGACCCAGTAAGCGTAAGCGCCCCACTCCAGTTTCTCCTCCCATTCGCCGCCCTCACGTTCTTGTGGGAACGAGAAGACCTGCTCATGCCAGTCGTTCGTCAGGATGGCGGCAGCCAGCACAAGGTTCAAGAGCAGCAGCGCCAGGAGATGCGGCGGCAGCCTGCGCGCGACGGCATCGCGGTCCGCCACGTGCGCGATCCAGAGCAGGGCGACGGGCAGGGCCGCCCGGAAGATGTAGTAGAGATACCAGAATGCATTGATCAGGCCATCGCCCACATCCGGTACAGGCTCGAACATGTACTTCATCAGGCGCACGGACTGCCAGGCGAGCAGCGCGGCGACGAGCAGGCGGACGGCCCGGCGCGCGCCGCGGTGCAGGAAGCGCGCCCGCAGCGCTTCGCCCCAGAGCAGCGTCACGGCCGGCATGAAGGCATAGGCAAGATGGCGCAGCCACGTCACGTCCATGCACACACTCCCCTTCCTGATGGTCCCAGCTTCTCAACGATTTTCTTTCGCTGTAATACATGATAGAATGATAATAAAATGATTTGAACAGGTACCACACCATAGTCGACACACAACCAAGGACCAAAGAATAAAGGAGATCACCATGATTGCGACGACAAAGCGGGCGCGCATCCTCGCGGGATGCCTGGCCCTGCTCGCTACAGCCCCCATCCCCGCCACTGCCGCCAAAGTACAGCAGGACTCCGCAAGATCCGTGAAACCAGACGCGGCTTCCGAAATGGAACAAGAAGCCGAGATCATCGACAGTCTAGAGAAGGCCGATGCGAGGCACTCCTATCCGCGGCTCACACTGCACGGCGACTACCGCTTCCTCTACGGCAAGGGTCGCTTCCACGCAAGCGTGCCGGACATGCGGACCGGCACGCTGCGCCGCACCGACCAGGCCGTCTTCCGCGCCGAGCGCCGCCTGCGCCTCTTTCCCTTCATCGAGACGAGCCCTGGAACGAGCATCCGCACGATGCTCGAGGACAAGCGCGACAGCAAGGACGAGTCGCGCAACAAGCACCTGACGCTCTCGCGCCTCTACCTGCAGCACGAGAACCCCCACACGAAGATCGAAGTCGGCCGCTTCAACTACTACCTCATGGACGGCAGCATCATCGACAAGCGCATCGACGGCCTGCGCTTCCGCACGGGCGATACCGACCAGCCACAGGGCGGCCTGACCGTCTTCGTCGGCCGCACGACAGGCAAACCAGATGAACAGAAAGACGGCATCTCCGTGCTCTGGAAGAAAGCGCTCGGCAAGCTCGATGCCAGTGCCGCCTATCTCGATTTCCGCCAGCGCCAGGACCTGCCAGCAAGCGAGCCAAGACTCCGCGCACTCGGCCTGCCTGCCGGCCGCATCGGCCAGGGCTTTGACCGGCAGCGCATCGCTTCGCTTGCGGCCAAGTACCATCCCACTTCGAAATGGCAGCTCGGGCTCGAACTGCTGCAAGCAGACGGGCGCCATTATGCCGACGCCTATCGAGAGCGCGAGGGCGGCTTCGTCGCGCTCGTACAATACGGCGAGCTGGACGAGCGGAAGGCCGGCAGCTTCGCGAGCTGGCTCCGCTACTACGACCAGCCCTCCGCCTCCGTCCTCTACCCGACGATGGACGCCGACACCGGCTTCTTCCGTCGCCAGGGCTTCCGCGGCTGGGGTGCCCGCACCGACTACGTCATCACGCCGGGCCTCGTCTGCGCCGTCGAGGGCTTCCGCCTCGAGAACCGGCGCGAGAGCCCCCTGTTGCGCCGCATGCACGAGTACATCCTCGGCACGAGCATCACCGCCTACTTCTGACGCATGACGCAGCGCCAAAAGTGCGTTTTAGGTACACTCGGTACATCAGGGCATGGCGGTGTCGTCGCGTTCGCATTCGTTCTGTGTCTCCATGCTTGTCAGGCCCTTCTCGGCCGCCTCCACGGCGAGGCCGACGATGCTCTTGTGGCCCGTCTTCTCGAGCATGTTGGTGATGTGGAAATTGACCGTGCGCTTCGCGATGCCCAGCCGCGCCGCGATCTCCTCGCGCGAGAGGCTCTGGCAGATGAGCTGCAGGATCTCGAGCTCGCGCTCCGTCAGGCTGGCCTCCGCCGCACCGAACGTATCCCGACCGCGGATGACGGGGAATACGTGCTCGCCCGCCATCGTCTGCCGTATGCAGTCGAGGAACGCCTCCCCCGACGCCTCCTTGTAGATGAAGCTGTCCGCGCCAGCGTCCTTCGCCCAGCCGACAAAGGCGAGCTCCGACATGCCCGTCATCATGACGACGCGGATCGCCGGAAAGCGCTCTTTGAGCCGGCGGCAGATGCGGATGCCGCTCGTGCGGCTCTCCATGCAGATGTCCATGAGCACGAGGTCCGGCCGGTAGCGCAGGCACGCCTCCTCTGCCAGCTCCGCCAAGGCGCAGGTCGCACAGACAGCAATGTCTGGCGCCGGTTCAAAGATCTTCCTGAGTCCTTCTAAAAGGATTTTCTGGTCATCCACGAGCAGGATATCAATCATCGCGCTCCCTCCCATTTCATCGCGTTTTCTCTATTGTATCATAAAGCTGCATGGGAAAGAAGCAAACGTTGCACCTAAAACGCACTTTACGAAATGCAGTCCCGCAGATGTATGGTATACTAAAAGTATTCCATCACGAAAGGACTTGATTCTCTGAATAAGAAATACCTCTACCTGCTCGCTGCGGCGCATCTGAGCAACGACATCAACACCGGTTCGCTGCCGGCGCTGCTGCCGTTCTTCGTAAGCTTCTACGGCATGGACTACACGGCCATCGCGGGCCTGATGTTTGCTTCTTCGTTCCTGAGCTCCGTCATCCAGCCGCTGTTCGGCTATCTGGCCGACAAGGGCTCGCGCCAGTGGTTCATGGCCGTCGGCGTCTTCTTTGCCGGCACCTCGCTGGCCATCACGGGCTTCGTCTCCGACTATTGGCTGATCTTCGCTGCGGTCACGGTCATGGGCATCGCGACCTCCATCTTCCATCCGGAGGCCGCCCGCTGCGTCAATGGCGTCTCGCAGGGCGCGCGCGGCAAAGGCATGAGCATCTTCAGCGTCGGTGGCAACGGCGGCTTCGGCTTCGGCCCGCTGCTCGCCGTCTTCCTCGTCACGACGTTCGGCATGCACGGCCTCGCCTTCTACGGCATCACCGCCGCCTGCATGAGCCTCCTGCTGCTCCTCGCCATCCCGCATCTGCGGCGCGCCATCGAGGCCAATGCGAGTGCAGCGGCCGAGGCGGCCAACGCCAAACAGACGAGCAGCAGCCCCGCCGCGATGAATGACTGGCATGCCTTCGGCCGCCTCTTCTTCGTCATCCTCTTCCGCTCGACGGTCTTCACTGGCATCTCGAGCTTCCTACCGCTCTTCTGCATCCAGGTGCTCGGCTCGAGCGAGGCCATCGGCTCGATGACGCTCTCCATCATCAGCATCGCGGGCGTCGCCGCCACGCTCTTCGGCGGCTGGTTCGCCGACCGCCACGGCTACCGCAGGACATTGCGGCTCGGCAGCGTCCTGCTCGTCCCGTTCCTCGCCATCGCCGTCTTCTCCCACAGCATCTACGCCGTCTACGCCATGCTGCTGCCGATGAGCTTTGCCATGCTCGCGCCGTACTCCTCCTTCGTCGTCCTCGGCCAGGAATACCTCGCCAAGAACATCGGCTTCGCCTCCGGCGTCACGCTCGGCATCTCGATGAGCATCGGCGGCATCATCGCCCCCGCCCTCGGCCACTACGCCGACACTTACGGCCTCACCGCCGTCATGGGCCTGCTCGTCCTTATCGCCGCCATCTGCGCCGGCGCCACCTTCCTGCTGCCCGCCAAGAAACAGACCAGCTGAGCACAGATTACAGCCCAAGCATGCAAAAAAGCCGTTTCTCACAAAGAGAAACGGCTTTTCGATTGTCCAGATGAACGTGCGACACAAGCTCAGAGTCCGGCTTCCTCGCGCAGGACGGCTGCCTTGTCCGTGTGCTCCCACGGCAGGTCGACGTCGGTGCGGCCGAAGTGGCCGTAAGCTGCGGTCTGCTTGTAGATGGGGCGGCGCAGGTCGAGCATCTTGATAATGCCGGCCGGGCGCAGGTCGAAGTGTTTCTTGACGAGGGCCTCGATCGTATCCTCGTCGACCTTGTTGGTGCCGAAGGTGTCGACCATGATGGAGACCGGATGGGCGACGCCGATGGCATAGGCCAGCTGGATTTCGCAGCGGTCAGCAAGGCCGGCAGCGACGATGTTCTTGGCGACGTAGCGCGCTGCATAGGCTGCGCTGCGGTCGACCTTCGTGGGGTCTTTGCCCGAGAATGCACCGCCGCCATGGCGTGCCCAGCCGCCGTACGTGTCGACGATGATCTTGCGGCCCGTCAGGCCCGAATCGCCCTGCGGGCCGCCGATGACGAACTTGCCCGTCGGATTGACGAGAATCTTCGTCTCGTCCGTCAGCAGCTCAGCCGGGACGACGGCCTTGATGACGTGCTCGATGAGGTCTTTGCGGATCTTAGCGAGCTCCACATCTTCATCGTGCTGCGTCGAGATGACGATCGTGTCGACAGCGACCGGCTTGCCATCTTCGTAGAGCACCGTGACCTGCGTCTTGCCGTCCGGGCGCAGGTACGAAAGCGTGCCGTCCTTGCGGACCTCTGCGAGGCGGCGTGCGAGGCGGTGTGCCAGCGCGATGGTCAGCGGCATGTACTCTTCCGTCTCGTTCGTCGCATAGCCGAACATCATGCCCTGGTCGCCTGCGCCGATGGCGTCTTCAACATCCATATCGCCCTCGCGCGCCTCGAGCGCCTTGTCGACGCCCTGCGCGATGTCCGGGGACTGCTCGTCGAGCGAGACGAGAATGCCGCAGGTGTCGGCATCAAAGCCGTACTTGGCGCGCGTGTAGCCGATCTCGCGCACCGTCTCGCGGATAATCTTCGGGATATCGACGTAGCAGTTCGTCGAGACCTCGCCGACGACGTGGACCTGGCCCGTCGTCACGAGCGTCTCACAGGCCACGCGGCCGTTCGGATCCTGCGCGAGGATGGCATCGAGGATGCTGTCCGAGATCTGGTCGGCCATCTTATCCGGATGACCTTCCGTGACCGATTCCGAAGTGAATAACATGCGTTTCTTGCTCAAAAGAGAAACCTCCTTTTCATTCAAACCATACGTAATTTTACGAGTCTACTCCATTTCAAGTCGGACTCACGAGCTCGCAGCCCTTCCCTTTTTCCTGCATAAAAAGGAGCTCTCTATAAAAAGAGAGCTCTTTATCGCACTCTCATCTTATAGGCCGGACCTAAAGGAATTGGCACCGTTTTGACGAAGTCAATGGTTGCCGCGGTTTCATCGGGCCAGTCCCTCCGCCGCTCTGGATGTGAGTTCACTATTCTGCTTGATGTATTCATCATACCGCATCTGCATAGCGCATGTCAAGAGAAAAATGAAGCGGATTCATTTTTCTTTCTCGTCGCGGAATTCGCGGATGACGACCTTCTCGGCCTGGTCGATCGTGCTGAGCTGCACGCTGACGACCTCATGCGAGGACGTCGGCACGTTCTTGCCGACGAAGTCCGCGCGGATCGGCAGCTCGCGGTGGCCGCGGTCGACGAGCACAGCCAGCTGGATGTTCTTTGGGCGTCCCATGTCGATGATGGCATCGAGAGCGGCGCGAATCGTGCGGCCCGTGTAGAGCACGTCGTCGACGAGCACGATGGTCTTGTCCGTGATGTCGACGGGCAGCTCCGTCTGATGGACGATTGGCTGATAGGAGAGAGACGAGAGGTCATCGCGGTAGAGCGTGATGTCGAGGACGCCGACCGGCGGCTTCTTGCCCTCGATATGCTCGATATTGGCAGCGATGCGCTCCGCGATCGGCACGCCGCGCGTGCGGATGCCTACGATGACGATGTTGTCCACGCCCTTGTTGCGCTCGACAATCTCATGCGAGATGCGCGTGAGGGCGCGGCGGATTCCCTCGGAATCCATGATGACGGTCTTATCGGTCAATACTGGCATAAAGATCCCTCCCAAAATAAATCAAACTTCCATCAGTTGTCGGTTATCGATTATCGGCTGTCAGCGCTGGAATTTAGCGCGCAGTGCCTTGAGTATCTTCTCCATGTCCTCGGGCAGCGGTGCCGTGAAGGTCATGACCTCGCGCGTGCGCGGATGGGTCAATGTGAGCTGCAGGGAGTGCAGCGCCTGCCCCTTGATGGCAAACGGGCAGGCCTTGCGCGGCCCGTACTTGGGGTCGCCGAGGACGGGATGCCCGATGCTCGCCATGTGCACGCGGATCTGATGCGTGCGGCCCGTCTCCAGTCGGCACTCGACGAGCGTGTAGTCGCCGAAGCGCTCGAGCACGCGGAAGTACGTAACGGCCGGCTTGCCATGCTCATGGACGATGGCCATCTTCTTGCGATCCGTCGGGTGGCGGCCGATGTCCCCCTTGATGACACCGGCCTCCTCGCGGATGTTGCCGCAGACGATGGCCCGGTAGATGCGGTGCGCCGCCTTCGTGCGAATCTGCTCCGCGAGGTCGAGATGCGCCGCATCGTTCTTGGCGGCGACCATGACGCCTGAGGTGTCCTTGTCGAGGCGGTGGACGATGCCCGGGCGGATCTCGCCGTTGATGCCGGAGAGGTCCTTGCAGTGGTAGAGCAGCGCGTTGACGAGCGTCCCCGTGTAGATGCCCGTGGCCGGATGCACGACCATGCCGCGCGCCTTGTTGATGACGATGATGTCGCTGTCCTCATAGAGGATGTCGAGCGGGATATCCTCCGGCAGGATTTCGACGGGCTTCGCCTCCGGCAGGTGGAAGGTGACTTCCTCCCCCGCCTGCAGCTTGTAGTTCGCCTTGCGCACGCGTCCGCTGACGAGCGCCTGCCCCTCCGCGATGACCTTCTGGACATGCGCGCGCGAGAGCGCGGGTTCCATGCGCGTGAGGAAGCGGTCGAGGCGCTCGCCGTCCTGGTCTGCTGTATACACTTTCGTAGAATCTGACATATTCACTCATCCATTCCTTTCCGCATCGTTTTATCATTCATGATCATTCATGCGGAACAATATGGCAAAGATCATGCCCGCAACGCCGAGCACGATCGCGATGTCGGCCACATTGAAGACCGGCCAGATGCGAAAATCGAAGAAGTCGATGACGAGGCCCTGGCGGATGCGGTCGATGAGGTTGCCCACGGCGCCCGCGAGCATGGCGACGCAGCCGTAGTAGAACGCGGCAGGCTCCTTCTTGAGCCGCCTGTGATAGGCGAGAAAGGCAAGGATCAGCGCCGCTGCCGCGAGGACGAAGAACCAACGCGCCTGTGGCAGCATGCCAAAGGCAGCGCCCGGGTTCAGCACATAGGTGATGTGGAAGATGTGCGGCACGACGGGCAGGCTCTCCCCCGGCAGGAAGACGGTGCTGATGGCGTACTTCGTCAGCTGGTCGACGGCGAGGATCAGGGCAAATAATGCAAGCGCCATGCGTCGTCTCAGCCTTTCTGCACGGCGCCATCTGCTGCGGCAGCGCCCTGCTGCGATGCAGCATCCTGTGCGGCAGGTGCCTCAGCCTTCGCCTCCTGCTGCGGCTCAGCGCTCTGCTGGCGCGGCAGGCGGTCGATGGCATCGTGGAGCACGGCGAGTTCCGACTCGAGTGCGGCCTTGATCTGGTAGAGGAACTGCGACTTGGCCTCGACGAGGCGGCAGTACTCGACCGTAGCCGACTTGACCTGATGGTCGGCAGCCTCAACCATCTGGCGCGCCGAGATCTCGGCGTCGCGACGCATGTTCTGGCACTCCTTGGCCGTGCTCTCGCGCAGGTTCTCGGCGTGCTGCTTGGCCGTGTCCGTGACCTCGTTGGCCGTCTTCTGCGCAATCAGCAGCGTTTCCTTGAGGTTGTTCTCGAGCTTCTGGTACTGCGCATTGTCCTTCTTCATGCGGGAGAGCTCTTCCTTGAGGTTGTCGTTCTCACGGAAGAGTTTCTCGTAGTCGTTGACGACCTGGTCGAGGAAGTCATCGATCTCATCTTCGTTGTAGCCGCGAAAGCTGCGCTTGAATTCTTTGTTGTGGATATCGAGTGGTGTAAGCAAAATCAAGATCTCCCATCTATGTGAGTCTGTTTATGAGTCTATGCGATTCTCATGTATGCCGGCAATGAAGCAAGGCACCAATCAGATATAGCGCTTGAGCACGACGACGGTGCGGCCCTTCTTCGTCTGGCCGCGCACTTCGGCTACCTCGAGGCGGCCGCGGCCGCGCATCGAGATGATGTCGCCCTCTTTGACCGTCTGCGAGGCGCTCTTGACGGGCTGCCAGTTGAGCTTCATCTTGTCGGCAGCGATGTCGGCGGCCGCGCGGCTCCGCGACGAGCCAAAGCCCGAGGCGGCAATCGAGTCGATGCGCAGCGAAGCGACGGTCGCGCGGATTTCCTTGCAGCGCTCTTCGCGCGGCGCGATGCCCGCGAGGTCAGCCATCTCACAGCTGACGCCGACGGCACCGATCTTCGTGAGGTTCTGGAGCAGGTACTCCGCCATCTTGCTGTCGCAGAGGATGCGCACGGAGTCGGCCGTCACCAGAAGGTCACCGAGGCGATCGCGCTCGATGCCGAGGCCCATCAGGGCGCCGAGTACATCGCGGTGGCTCAGGCGCGCGAACTGGCCGTTCCACGAAGCCTTGAGGCAGGCGATGTCAAAGCCAGAGGGCGTGCCCGCAAAATCCTCGTGGATGTACATCGCGCGCGCCCGCTCGGCTCCCTGGTAGCCGCCGCCGAAATCGACGCGCAGCCCCGGGTAGTTGGCCGCCACCGTCTCGGCAATCTCCTGCCCGTACGGGTCGAGGAAACCGCTCAGGCGGAATTTCTGGCTGCGCTGCACGGCCTCTGCGAGGTCGACGAGCTTGATGACCGTCTCCTCGCCTTCCGTGCCCTTGTAGAACCGTATGAGTTTTTCTTTCTGTTCACTTGCCATATCTGCTTCTCTTACTTCTTTCCTAATTTCCTGGACTTCTCGGTCGCAGCGAGTACCGCATCAATCAGCGCGCCGCGCAGGCCGCGATTCTCGAGCACGCGCACACCCGCAATCGTCGTGCCGGCCGGGCTCGTGACCTGGTCGCGCAGGACATCGGGATGCTTGCCCGTCTCGAGCACCATCTTGGCTGCACCGTAGACGGTCTGCGCCGCCAAGAGCGTCGCCGCATCGCGCTTGAGTCCCGCCGCCACACCGCCGTCTGACAGCGCGTCGATGAGCAGGAAGACGTACGCCGGACCACTGCCCGAGAGGCCCGTCACGGCATCCATCGCCGACTCCGTGACCTCGACGGCCCGCCCTGCTGCCGACAGCAGCTCGGAGACGACAGCCGCCTCCGCCCGGCCGGCGCGCGTGCCGCAGGCGAAGGCCGACATGCCAGCACCGACGGAGAGCGGCGTGTTCGGCATGATGCGCACGACGGGCTGCTCGGCAAACGACGCCTCGAGCACATCGAGCGTCAGGCCCGCGACGATAGAGAGGATCAGCGTCTTGCTGCCGACCTTGTCCCTGACCTCGGCGATGGCCTTGTCCGCGACCTGCGGCTTGACCGCGAGGAAGAGGACGTCGACATTACCGATAAACGAGTCTGCGCCGACGCTCGCGTGGATGCCGTACTGCTCAGCGAGTTGCTGGCAGCGCGCTTCCTTGTGGTCGGATACGTAGATGTCCGACGGGCTGACCGTGCCCTGCACGATGCCGGCGACGATGGCCTCTGCCATCGCACCGCCGCCAATGAAGCCGACGCGCAAATCCATGCTCATAGAAAAGCCCCCTATATCCCTGATAAAAATTCCTGCTTACTTCTTGAGCCAGGGCATCTCTGCCGACACCTTGCGCTCCTCTTCCGTGTACGTCACATTGACGTTGCTCGGCGCGCAGAGGAAGACGTTGTGGCCGACCTTCTTGATCTCACCGTTCAGGGCATACGTCGTGCCGCTGATGAAGTCGATGATGCGCTTGGCCGACTCTGCATCCGTGTGCTCGAAGTTGATGACGACCGGCTTGCGCTCGCGCAGGTTGTTCGCGACCTGCTGCGCGTCATCAAACGTCTTCGGCTCAATGATGATGACTTTCATCTGTGCGGCTACGACATTCTCGCGGACCGATGCACCAGAATGAAGATTGACTACATTGCTCGTCTCTTTCTCCTGATGATCTCGATTGTTCCCCAACGCTTCTTCCTCCTTCTGCTCTGCGGCGCGCCTCTGGTTGCGCTCGCGTTCTCTCTCTTCTTCTTCGGCCAAGGCCAGCTTCTCGTCCTCATCCGGGTCCGAGATGCCGAACTTGCCACAAATCTTATCAATCACATTCATCTGAAACACCCCTCAAAATCTCTTATGTATCCCCTAGTACTGACGCGGGCCGAAGATGGCCGTCCCCACGCGGACGATGTTGGCCCCTTCCTCTACCGCGATCTGGTAATCGTGTGTCATACCCATCGATAAATAGGATATATTCGCGGTCTTGAAGGGAATCTCCTTTACCTGCTGGAAAATTTCATACATCTCGTGGAACAGCGGGCGGCACGCTTCGACGTCCGCGTAGTTCGGCGCGATGCACATGAGGCCTCGCAGGCGGAGGTTCGGCAGTGCATCGACGAGGTCGAGGAGCGGACGCAGGTCCTCCTTGTAGATGCCCGACTTGCTGTCCTCCTTCGCGAGGTTGACCTGCACGAGGACGTCCTGGCACTTGCCGATCTTGCCCGCCTCCTTGTCGAGGGCGCGCGCGAGATGCTCCGAATCGACGGAGTGGATCAGGCTAAAGTACTTGACGGCCTGCTTCGCCTTGTTGGTCTGCAGGTGGCCGATGAGATGCCAGGTGACATCGCGGTCGAGGATATCGAATTTGCTCTTGGCCTCCTGGATGCGGTTCTCGCCGATGTCGGTGGCACCGGCATCGATGGCCTCGCGCATGGCCTCGACATCGTGGTTCTTCGTGACGGCGACGAGCTTCACGGGCGCATCCTTCGGCACGCACGTGCGGCGTGCCATGGCTTCTTTTATATGCTGTTCAACTTGATGGAGATTTTCTGCAATCATGAGACTTCCCCCGTTTGGTTATGTGGATATGAAAAATGTGATACCGTGGAATGATGAAAGACGGCCTGCTGTCTCAGGCGGGGCGCAGGGCGATGACGGCCCCGAGGCGCCCCGTCCTGCCGCCGTCTGCGCGATAGGAGAAGAAATCCTCGTGATGGCAGGCGGTGCAACAGCGCGCCTCATCGATGTGCTCCGGCAGGACGCCGACTTCCTCGAGCTGCAGGCGGTTGGCCGCCCAGAGGCTCAGGTGCGTGCCGCCCTCTTCGTCGGGATGCGAGAAGAGCTCGGCTTCGTGGCCCGGGAACGCTTCCTTGAACTGCCGCTCGACCTCAGGGCCGACCTCATAGCAGCATGGGCCGATGGAAGGCCCGATGGCGGCGAGCAGTTCCTCCGGCCGCGTGCCGAACTCCTGCTGCATGCGCAGGACGGTCTTGGCAGCGATGCGGCGCACCGTGCCCTTCCAGCCGCCGTGCGCGATGCCCACCGCGCGGTGGACCGGGTCGAGGAACAGGATGGGCGTGCAGTCCGCAAAGCAGAGAAGCAGCGGCAGGCCCGGCTCATCCGTGATCAGGGCATCCGTCTGCGCGATAGAGTCCGCATACGAGAGCGCGCCGCGGCCAGCCTCCCTGCTGCCGACGCGCGCGATGGCCTCGCCGTGCACCTGCTCCGGCGTCACGAGCTGCGAAGCGTCGAGCCCGAGGGCCGCGAGGTAGCGGCGGCGGTTCGCGATGACGGCCGCGGGGTCATCCCCGACGTGGAGCCCGAGGTCGAGCGACGCCCAGGGCGCTTCACTCACGCCGCCACTGCGGCACGAGAGACCATGAACGGCAATCTCCTCCGGGAATGAGGAGAACTGGCCGCTGTAGACATGATAGACTGGATCGATCTCAATCAGAGAAAAGCTCATCGAAACACCTCCAAGAGCAAGAAGAGCAAGAAACGCAAAGAATCAGCAGACACCGCAGCGGTGGCAGCCCTCAAAGCACGGGATTGTCGGCTTCAGTGCCTCCGCCCGCTTGAGTTCTTCATAAAGGTACGACTTCTTGAAGCCCATGTCGAGACGCTCCCATGGGAAGAGTTCCGACTCTGGCCGCTTGCGGTAGAGATAGAACGCAGGGTCTAGGCGCAGTTCCTTCAGCGCGCGCTTGAAGGCCTTGCTGCCTCCGAGCTCATGTGCGCGCATGAGCGCTTCGCCGACGCGGCGGTCGCCGCGCGAGAGCACGCCCTGGATGTAGGCCTCTTTGGGCGACTCGATGTTGACGACGACGTGCTTGCGCCGGCGCAGCGTCTTCTCGAGGCGCTTCAGGCGCTTCTCGACGGTCTTGCGGTCCGCCATCGGCTCCCACTGGAACGGCGTGAACGGCTTCGGGATGAAGGGATTGACGGAGAGCGTCAGCGTGCCCTTGCTGCCACGCGTTTCCATGTAGTCCTTGAGCCGCTCAGCTAGGTCGATGATGGCGTCTATGTCCTCCTCTTCCTCGAAGGGCAGCCCGACCATGATGTAGAGCCGGAAATTGCGGATGCCGGCCGAGAGGCCGAGGTCCATCGAGTGGAACAGGTGATGTTCCTCGATGCCCTTGTTGATGACGGCGCGCATGCGGTCGCTGCCGGCCTCCGGCGCCATCGTCAGGGTCTTGAGCCCCGACTCTGCCAGCGAGTCGACGAGTTCCTTCGTCACCGAGTCGGCGCGGAACGAGGCGACGGACATCGAGAGGCCCTCGCCGAGGATGTCCTTGCAGAGCGCGTCGATCTCTGGATAGTCGGAGATCGCGGCGCCCATGAGGCCAATGCGCTTGCGATATTTGAGGGCCTCCTGCACCTCTTCGTTGATGACAGAAAGCGATCGGTTGCGCGGCTTGCGGAAGCAGTAGCCCGCCATGCAGAAGCGGCAGTGACGGCCGCAGCCGCGCGCCGTCTCAATGAGGTAGAAGTTGAACTCCGTGTTGTCCGTGACGACGACCGTGTGCGCCGGATACGCGTCGAGGTCGTGCACCCACTGGCGCGAGACGGCCGCCGGCGCGCCAGAAAGCGGCTCGATGGCCGTCAGATGCCCCTCGTCATCGTAATGATGCTCGTAGAGCGAGGGCACGTAGACGCCCGGCACCTCCGCGAGCTTCTGCAGCAGCTCGTTGCGCGGGAGCCCCTCGCGCTTGGCTGCCTGATAGGCGTCCATCAGCGCGGGCATGATGACCTCGCCCTCGCCGATGATGAAGGCATCGAAGATGGCGGCGAGCGGCTCGGGGTTGAACGTCGGGCACGGGCCGCCCGCGACGAGGATGGGGTCTCGCTCGCCGCGCTCAGCGGCCCTTGCCTTGACCTTGCCCATCGAGAGGAGCTGCAGGATGTTGAAGTAGTCCATCTCGAACGAGACGGCAAAGCCCAGCACGTCGAAGTCGTAGAGCGGCGACTGCGTCTCCATGCTCATGATTGGCGTGCGCGTATTCACATAGCGCTCGACCTTCGTGCGTTCCGGCAGGAAGACGCGCTCACAGGCCGTGTCGCTGCGCTTGTTCAGCAGGTCGTAGATGATGTGGAAGCCGAGATTCGACATGCCGACGAAGTAAGAATTGGGATAGACGAGGGCAAAGCGCGTCCTCGTGCCCACAGGATAGACGTAGTACCCCTGCTCCTCCTGCAGCTGCTTCTTGAGCTCCTGTTTCAATTCCCAATCCAAATCCAGATTCCTCCACTCATTTGTCCAGCTTGTCCGTCTTTTCCGTGTCTTTGTGGCTTTCCTGCTGCGCACGCTGTTTGCGCTGCTGCATGTTCTGCAGTTCCTCGAGGAAGCTCGAGATGTCGGCGAACTTGCGGTAGACCGAGGCAAAGCGGATGTAGGCGACGTCGTCGAAGTCCTTGAGATGCTCCATGACGAGCCGGCCGATGTCCTGCGAGGAGATCTCGCGGTCCATCGTGTTGCGGATATCGCGCTCAATCTCGTTGACGAGATTCAGGATGCGCTCCATGGAGATGTCGCGCTTGTCGCACGACCGGATGATGCCGTTGAGGATCTTGTCGCGCTTAAAGACCTCGCGGCGGCCATCGTGCTTGATGACCATGAGCGGGAGTTTCTCAACGACTTCATACGTTGTGAAGCGCTTGCCGCAGGCATTGCACTCGCGGCGCCGGCGAATCGTCATGCCATCATCGGTCGCGCGCGAGTCGATGACGCGGCTGTCTTCGTGTTTACAATAAGGACATCGCATACTTACACCTTCTTTGCCGGTCTTGCCGGCCTCGTCTCTCTGCGCGGGCGCACGAGGCACTTCGGCCCGAAGCCGATGAGGTCCTCGCGATGGGCAAGGTGCAGGGCTTTCCGAACGATCTCATGATTCTTCGGCAGCCAGTACTGCATGAGTGCCCGCTGCATTCTCTTCTCTTCATAGCTCTTGGCCGAGTAGACCTTCTCGCCCGTCATCGGGTCTAGCCCCGTGTACCACATGCAGGTCGACAGCGTGCCCGGCGTCGGGATGAAGTCCTGCACCTGCTGCGGATGGTAGCCCATGTCGCGGATGAACTCCGCGAGCTCGACGGCGTCGCTGAGCTCCGAGCCCGGATGGCTCGACATGAAGTACGGCACGAGGTACTGCTTCTTGCCGAGGCGTTCGTTCATGCGGCGGAACTTCTCGACGAAGCGCAGGTAGACGGCGCGGTTCGACTTGCCCATGAGGCGCGTCACGCGGTCCGAGATGTGCTCCGGCGCAATCTTGAGCTGGCCGCTGACGTGGTACTTACAGAGCTCGTAGAGGAAGTCGTCCTTGGCGAGCAGCAGGTAGTCAAAGCGGATGCCGGAGCGCACGAAGACCTTCTTGACGCCCGGCAGGCTGCGCAGCTCGCGCAGCAGCTTGATGTAGTCGCTGTGGTCGGCCACGAGCAGCTTGCACGGCTCCGGCGAAAGGCACGGCTTGCCGCGGCAGGTGCCGCGCTTGAGCTGGCCGTCACACGACGTGCGGCGGAAATTGGCCGTCGGGCCGCCGACATCGTGGATGTAGCCCTTGAAGCCCTTCATATGTGTCAAGATCTTCGCCTCGCGGATGAGCGACGCATGGCTGCGGCGCTGGATGATGCGCCCCTCATGCGAAATGATTGCGCAGAAGTTGCAGCCGCCGAAGCAGCCGCGCTGCGAGACGAGGCTGAACTGGACTTCCTTGATGGCCGGCACGCCGCCCGCCTTCTCGTAAATGGGATGGTACGTGCGCATGTAGGGCAGCCCGTAGACCTCGTCCATCTGCTCTTCCGAGAGCGGCATGGCCGGTGGATTCTGCACGACACACCACTCGTCGTTCTGCTGCAGGAGCTTCCTGCCGCGGATTGGGTCCTGCTCGAGGTACTCGATCTTGAACGCCTCCGCGAAGGTCTTCTTGTCCTTGCGGACGGCCTCGAAGGAAGGCAGCTCGATGTAGTCCCATGCGTAATCCTTGTTGGGCACGCGGTAGCAGGTGCCGTGGACATCCTGGATGTTCGCCACCTCGACGCCCTGCTGCAGGTCGGCGGCGATCTCGAGGATGGCGCGCTCGCCCATGCCGTAGATCAGCAGATCGGCCTGGCTATCGACGAGGATGGAGCGGCGGATGGCATTCGACCAGTAGTCGTAATGCGCCATGCGGCGCAGGCTCGCCTCGATGCCGCCGATGATGATCGGCACATCGGGATAGAGCTCGCGCAGGCGGTTGCAGTAGACGATCGTCGCGCGCTCCGGCCGATGGCCGGCCTGGCCGCCCGGCGAATACGCGTCCTCATGGCGGACTTTCTTGGCCGCCGTGAACTTGTTGAGCAGCGAATCCATGTTGCCCGCCGAGACGAGGAAGCCGAGCCGCGGCTTGCCGAGGCGGTCGAAGTCCTTCGTCGTGTGCCAGTCCGGCTGTGGGATGATGCCGACCTTGTAGCCGTGCTTCTCGAGCAGGCGGCAGATGATGGCCGGGCCAAAGCTCGGATGATCGACGTAGGCATCGCCCGAGATGAAGACGAAGTCGAGCTCGTGCCAGCCGCGCTCCTCCATGTCACGCCGGCAGATCGGTAAGAAGCCCTTCATCAGTTGCCGTCCTTCGTGAAGGTCTTATTGGCAACCTGGCCTGTCTTGCCGGCCGTGCCGAGGTCTTTGCCGTTGACCGAGAACGACACCGCACCGGCATCGCCCACGCGGACCGTGACCTTGTCCGTGCCCTTCCAGGTCTGGCTGTCGCCCTTCTTGAGCGTGCCTTCATAGACGGTCTTGCCATCGGCCTTGACCTCGAGCCAGCAGTCGGCCGTGAAGGTCGCCGTAACCTCAACGCCATCGTACGTCTTCGGTGCCGGTGCCTCGGTCTGCTGCGTCTGCTGCTGTGCAGCCGGCTTCTTGGCGCTGTCGTCGCTTCCCGAGAGCGCATAGACGGCGCCGGCGAGTACGACGAGCACGACGGCCACGATGGCGATGAGCTTGCCATTCGAACGCTTCGGTTCGTTGAAGTCCTGCGCCGTAAAGCGCGGTGCAGCTGGCTTGCTGGCAGGCGCTTTCTTCGGCTGCTGTTTCGGCTGCGGCTTCACGGCAGTCGCCTTCGGCTGGACCGGTGCCTTGCGCGGCGCAGCTTCCTGCTTTGAAGCGGTCGGCTGCTCCGAAGCAGTCTTCTCGACCTTCTCAGCCTTTTCAGCTTTCGCAACGTTCTCGACTTGCTCGACAGGCTTTGCCGCCGGCTTCTTTGCCTGCGGCTTCACCGGAGCGGCCTTCGGGGCAGCCGGCTTCTGCTGTGCAGCAGGAGCTGCGCCCTTGTGGCGCTCTGCCGTAAATGCTTGCACGAGCGCATTGGCGTCGAGCTTCAGGAAGTTCGCATAGCTGCGGATGAAGCCCTTCGTGTAGACGTCGCCCGGCAGCTCGTCGTACTCGCCCTTCTCGATGTATTCAATGTAGAGGGCACGGATGCTCGTGCCCTTCTCGATATCCTTGTAGGTCAGACCTTGTTTTTCCCGCGCCTCGCGCAGTGTATCTCCTAACATCGTGATTCCTCCTTGAAATGATGTGCTTTGAGCACCTCATCTCATTATACATGATTGTTTTTCTGAAAACAAATTTATGTTGACAAAAAACACAGGCAAGCATCAGACTGCCTGCCTGCGGATATCGTGGGCGGCCTGGCCGAGGGCCTTGGCGAAGGCTTCGACCTCCTCTTCCGTCGTAAAGCGCCCGAACGTCACGCGGATGGCTGTCGACGCCTGCTCAGGCGTCTGCCCCATCGCCGTCAGGACGTGCGATGGCTCAAGCGACCCCGCACTGCAGGCGCTGCCCGCTGAGACAGCGAAGCCCATGAGGTCGAGCCGGATGAGCAGCGTCTCGTGGTCGACGCCCTCGATGGCGATATTGAGATTGCCCGGCAGCCGATTGTCCTGAGCACCGTTGAGCCGCACGCCCGGGATCTCTTGGAGCCTCGCGAAGAGATGATCGCGCAGCGCCTGCAGGCGCGCGCTCTCCTCGTGAAGCTCCGCCTCTGCGATGGAGGCCGCAAAGCCTAGCCCGACGATGCCCGCCGTGTTCTCCGTGCCGGCCCGCAGGCCGCGCTCCTGTGCGCCGCCATAGATCAGCGGCGCGAGCTTGTGGCCGCGGCGCAGGTAGAGTGCACCGACGCCCTTGGGGCCGTAGAGCTTGTGCCCGGAGAGCGAGAGCGCATCGACCTGCCAGTCCTTGACCGAGACGGGGATGTGGCCGACGGCCTGCACGGCATCTGTGTGGAAGAAGACGCCGCGTGCGCGGCAGAGCGCACCGATGGCGGCAATCGGCTCGATGGTGCCGACCTCGTTGTTGGCCGTCATGATGGTGACGAGGAAGGTGTCAGGCCGCAGGGCCTCCTCGACCTGCTCGGGCCGGACGCGGCCCTCTGCGTCGACATCGAGGTACGTCACCTCGATACCCTGCGGCAATGCCTCGCAGGCATGCAGCACGGCATGGTGCTCGACCTTCGTCGTGATGATGTGGCCGCCGCCATGGCGCAGGGCCTCCTCCGCGAGCGAGCGGATGACCCAGTTGTCGCTCTCGCTGCCGCCGCTCGTGAAGAAGAGTTCATCCGGCTCAGCATCGAGTAGAGCGGCGAGCTGGCGCCGCGCCTGGCTTACGGCCTGGCGCGCCGCGCGGCCGGCGGCGTAGAGGCTCGAGGGATTGCCGAACTGCTCGCAGAAGTACGGCAGTATCTTCTGGACGACGCGCGCATCGACGGGCGTCGTCGCCGCGTAATCGAGGTAGACCGGCTTCATCGCGCGCACCCCACCTTCTTTGCCTGTTCTGGATGGTCGGTGCAGAGGTCGTAGAGCGTGATGTGGTTGAGGACGTTGCTGATGCTGTCGCAGACCTTCTCCCAGACGCCGCGCGTCACGCAGGCGCAGGCCCGGTCACACGGCTGCTCCGCCGATTCGGCACTCGTCAGCAGGCAGTCGACGAGCGCAATCGGCCCCTCGACCGTCGTGATGATCTCGCCGATCGTGATCTCCTTCGGGTCGCGCGCGAGCATGTAGCCGCCCTGCGCGCCGCGCACGCTCTTGACGATGCCGGCCCGGCGCAGCGGTGCCATGAGCTGTTCGAGATAATTCTCCGAAAGTCCCTGGCTCGTCGCGATGCTCTTCAGGGACACAGCGCCCTCACCGTAGCGGAGTGCGAGCTCGTAGAGCGCCGTCACACTGTATCTTCCTTTCGTCGATATCTTCATGATGCACCTCATATCTAGAATGAAACGGAATCCCGAGTGAATCCCTAGGATTTATATATGACAATATAGCAGAAATACCCCCTGCTGTCAAAAGCGCTCGGGCCAGCACTTCCTGAGGTAGTCGTGCAGCACTTTCTCGCGGCCGATATCCGTCGGCTCGTAGTAATGCGCCGTGCGGATCTTGTCGGGCAGGTAGGCCTGTTCCTTGAAATGGCCCGGATAGTCGTGCGGGTAGCAGTACGTCTGGCCGTGGCCGAGCGCCGCCGCTCCCTTGTAGTGCGAGTCGCGCAAATGCTTTGGCACCGTGCCGCAGTCCTTCGTCCGCACGTCCTTGAGTGCCGCGTCGATGCCGAGGTAGGCCGCGTTGCTCTTCGGCGCCGAGGCGATGTAGGTCACGGCCTGCGCGAGCGTGATGCGCGCCTCCGGCATGCCGACGAACTGCACGGCCTCAGCCGCTGCCATCGCGAGCGGCAGCGCCATCGGGTCGGCATTGCCGACATCCTCCGACGCGCAGATGACGATGCGCCGCGCGATGAACTTGACGTCCTCGCCGGCCGCGAGCATGCGCGCGAGGTAGTGGAGCGCCGCGTCGGGGTCGCTACCGCGCATGCTCTTGATGAAGGCCGAGGCCGTATCGTAGTGGTTGTCGCCCGTCTTGTCGTAGCGCTGCACGCGCTCGCCCGTGATCTCCTCGAGCATGTCCAGGGTGACCGTGCCGCCCGTCGTCGGCAGCATCGCCGCCGCGCCCTCGAGCAGGTTGAGCGCCATGCGGGCATCGCCGCCCGCGATCTGCGCCATCGCCAGCAGCACCTCGTCCGGCACCTCGACGTGCTGGCCGCCGAGGCCGCGCTCCTCATCCCGGAGCGCCCGGCGCAGGACATCGACAAGCTGCGCGTCCGTCAGCTGGTAGAGCCGCACGATGCGCACGCGCGAGAGCAAGGCATGGTTGACCTCGAAGAAGGGATTCTCCGTCGTCGCGCCGATGAGGATGAGCCGGCCATCCTCGACGTAGGGCAGCAGCACATCCTGCTGGCTCTTGTTGAAGCGGTGAATCTCGTCGATGAAGACAATCGTGCGGCGCTGGTAGTAACGGCGCGCCTCATCCGCCTCCTTGACGATGCGCCGCAGGTCGCTGATGCCTGCCGAGACCGCATTGAGCTTCTCGAACGCGCTGTCCGTCATCGCGGCAATCATCTGCGCGAGCGTCGTCTTGCCCGTGCCCGGCGGGCCGTAGAAGATGATGGACGGAATCTGGTCCATCTCGATCATGCGGCGCAGGAAGTGGCCGCGCCCGACCGCCTCCTGCTGGCCGATGAATTCGTCGAAATTGCGCGGACGCATGCGGCGCGCGAGCGGCTCAAACGTCCGCATGGCGCCGCTGCCCGCAATGCTCCCCCCCTGCTTGCCGCCGCTCTTGCGGCGCGGGTCCGCGGGCGGCTCAGCAAAGAGATTCAAGCTCTCCTTATCGTTGTCCATGCACGTCACCGTCCCGTCGAACCGAAGCCGCCCCGGCGCACTTCGCCCTCGCCGGCCACATCGCCGTCGGCCGTCAGGTACTTCATGAAGATGCCCTGCGCGATGCGCTCGCCGCCCTCGATCTCCACGGGTTCCTTGCCGCGGTTCCAGAGCGCGATGAAGATGTGGCCCTCGTTCGCTTCATTATTATAATAATCCGCATCGACGATGCCCACGTGGTTGGCGAGCATGAGGCCGCGCTTGATGGCGAGGCTCGAGCGGATGTGGATGGTCAGCACCTCATCGCTCTGCATGTACGCCTTGAGTCCCGTCGGCACCATCGCCATCTGCCCCGGCTCGATGACGACCGTGCGCGCCGCCTGCAGGTCGTAGCCGGCGCTCGCCGCCGTCTTGCGCTGCGGCAGCTCGATGCCGCGGCCCTGATACTTCGATACGACCTCGAATCCCCTCGTCTTCATCTCATTCATCCTTTCGCTGATTGATCTTCTATATTGATATGGCACGCCTGCCAGATGACAAAAGGCCCTTCCCATCAGACGTGGAAGGACCTTCAAGAATCATGGTGTTTCAGGCATTCTCCGATTTCTTATCCGGATGATCGGCGCCAAACGTCCCTGCAATCGGGTGTGCCGGCGTGATTGTCGAGATGGCATGCTTGTAGACCATCTGTTGCTTGCCCATGACATCGAGCACGACTGTGAAATTATCAAAACCGCGCACACTGCCCTTGATCTGGAAACCATTGACCAGATGGATGGTCACGGGAACATTTTCCTTGCGGACCTGATTGAGGAAACTGTCCTGCAGATTGATCACCTTATTCGGCATAAAACTCCACCTTTCTCCTGTTCTCAATTTCTCGCTGGACCCAAGAAAATGGATCCAGTTGGGCTGCCAGCAAAGCGCACAGCAGTCCGTCAGATGATTGCTCATCTTTTATCTTAATTCGCTCATTCTTGCAAAAATCCTGCCATATCCGTCAAAATCATGCGCAAAAGTTCAGACTGCGTCTGACTTTCCGGCTCATACCAGTGGATGTAGGGCATCTTGCGGTACCAGGTCAGCTGGCGCTTGGCGAAATGGCGCGTGCCCACCTTGATGGCCTCCACGGCTTCCTCGCACGTGATCTCACCAGCAAGATAGGCTGCCATCTCCTTGTAGCCGATGCCCTTCATCGCGGGCATCTCGCGCGTGACGCCGCTCGCGAGCAGGCCGCGCACCTCCTGCTCGAGGCCCGCCGCCATCATGAGGTCGACGCGCTCGTTGATGCGCGCGTAGAGCACTTCGCGCGGCCAACGCAGGCCGATGACGAACGCATCGTAGTAGAGACGCGCCTGCATGTCTTCGGCCGTCTCGTCGAAGGTCTTCGCGCGCGAGATGGTCTCGCCGAAGTGCGCGACTTCGAGCGCGCGGATCACGCGCCGCGGATTCTTGAGGTCGACAGAGGCCGCCGCCACGGGGTCCTCCTGCCGGAGCAGTGCCGCGACCGCCTCGAGGCCTTCGCGCGCGGCGAGCTCCTTCATCTGCTGGCGGAAGGCTGCATGTTCCCCCGTCTCATTGAACTGGTAGTCCTCGAGCAGGGCCTTGATGTAGAGGCCCGTGCCGCCGGCGAGGATAGGCACCCTGCCCTGCACATTGAGGCGGTGGATGATGGCCTTGGCCTGCTGCTGGAAGAGCGGCACGCTGTATGGCTCATCGGGATTGCAGATGTCGATGAGGTGATGCGCGACGCCCTGCCGCTCCGACTCGGTCGGCTTGGCCGCGCCGATGTCGAAGCCGCGGTAGACGAGCATCGAGTCGCCGGACAGGATTTCCGTCCGAAGCGCCTTCGCGAGCTCAACGGAGAGCGCCGTCTTGCCCGAAGCCGTCGGCCCGAGGATGACGATGAGCTTCTCGCGCCTCGCCCTTGCGGATGATGCGGGTGACACAGGCTCCATCAGAGCACCCGTTTTCCGCCCGGCTCGACGATGTGGACTTCTGCGCGCGACATCGCCTCCGTGATCTCCTTATAGTGGCGCACGTCCTGATTGATGATGGGCCACGTGTTGTAGTGGATGGGGATGACGTGGCGCACATTGAGAAGCTGTGCGGCGAGCGCGGCATCCTCGAGGCCCATCGTGTAGTTGTCGCCGATTGGCAGCAAGGCGTAGTCGAGCGGATCCTTCTGACCGATGAGCTCCATGTCGCGGAACAGCGCCGTATCACCGGCAAAGTAGACGACCTTGCCGCCCATGTAGACGACGAAGCCGCAGGCCACGCCGCCCGCGACGCCCGAGCTGTGCTGCGCGAGCGTCATGCGGACCTTGCCGAACGGCAGCGTCAGCGAGCCGCCGAGGTTCATCGGGTACTGCTTGAGTCCCGGCGCACGCTCCTCGCAGAGCGCCAGCACCTCAGGGATCGCGACGATTGCCGCTCCCGTGCGCGCCGCGATCTCCGGCGCATCGCCGAGGTGGTCGCCATGCGCATGGCTGACGAGGATGTAGTCGCATTCCACATCCGCAGCCGCAATGGCGGCCTTCGGGTTGCCCGTCAGGAATGGGTCGAAGAGCACCTTGTAGGTCCCGTCATCCAGCAGGAAACAAGAATGACTGTAGTAGGTAAACGTGAGCATCCGTTCCAACTCCTTTCAATCGTCTAATGTCTAACATCTAGCATCATATGCATTATCTTGCCCGCGCCCTGCGGGCATGCTATGCTTATATTGATTACAATGATTATAGCATACAAGTCTGATGAAATCGAGGTCTTACCATGAGCATATCCACGAACCGATCCACACCGAAGGAATCCGCTCTGTGCACGACGCATGCTCAGGCCAAGGCGAACTGCCTGCAGCTGCCGCAGCTGCGCCTGCAGGGGCCGCTCGCCTGTTTCCAAGATGCCTGCCTGCTCGTCGTCGGCGGCCGCGCGCCTGAAGCAGCGTGGCTCCGCGAAGCAGCGAAGGGCCGCGAAGTCTGGGCCGTCGACCACGGGCTCGACGCCTGCCTCGCCGCCGACATCCGGCCGCAGCGACTGATCGGCGACGGCGACAGCGCTGCGCCCGCCGCCTGGCAGCTCGCCAAAGAGCAGCACATCCCGATTGAGCAGTTCCCCGTCGAGAAGGACGACACGGACACGCAGCTGGCCCTGAAGCGCGCCCGCGAGGCTGGCTTCCCCGCCGCCATCGTCGTGGGGGCATTTGGCGGCCGCTTTGACCACGCGCTCTCCACCGTGACGAGCTGCGCCTTCGCGCCGCTGCCCTGCCTGCTTGCCGACGAGCGCGAGACGCTTCTCTTCGTGCACGGCGGCGAAACGCTCCGCTGCTGGCCCGCCGAGGCGCCGAAGGCCATCTCCCTGCTGCCCTTCACGCCGCGCTGCGAGGGCGTCAATCTCACGGGCACGCACTGGCCCCTCGCAGATGCCACGCTGGAAGCGCGCAATATGCGCGCCATCAGCAACGTGCTCGAGCCGGGCAGCACATCACTGACCCTCTCGCTTACAAGCGGCCTGCTCGGCCTCTACTTTGTCTGGCGCGAGTAAGCAGATGCTTCAGCGAAATGGCGCTGGCGCACGGCTTCGTAGAGCACGACAGCAGACGACACGCCGACATTCAGGGACTCCGCCTCACCGTACATCGGGATGTAGACCTTTTCTGCCGTCGCGAGCAATTCCTTTGAGACGCCGCCCCCCTCATTGCCGAACGCGATCAGCGAGCCCTTGCCAAAGTCCACGGCGAAGTGCGGCTTCGCCTGTTCGTCGAGCGCCGTCGCCAAGAGCTGGCAGCCCGTCGCCTGCGCAAAGGCGGCAACTTCTTCCGCGCTGACGTCCGTCACGACGGGCAGGTGAAAGAGCGAGCCCATCGTCGCGCGCACGGTCTTGTCGCTGAAGACATCGACCGAGCCCTTCGTCAGGATGACGCCGTCGGCTCCGACCGCATCGGCCGTGCGGATGATCGTGCCCGCATTGCCGGGGTCCTGCACGCCGTCGAGCACGACGAGCAGCGGTTTCCTTGCCGCAGCCTGCTGCAGATGCTCTGCCATCTGCGGCAGGCTTTTCTTCTGCTGCTCCGCGACGAGGAAGATGCCCTGCGGCGTATCTGTCGCAGCGACCTTCTTTGCTAGAGCCGCACCAATCTCGTAGAGCGGGCACTTTGCCTGCAGCGCTTCGACGAGGGCCCTGCCGCGCTCCTTCTCCACGAGCTCTGCCGTGTAGAGGCCGAAGCGGATGGCCCAGCCCGACGCTGCCGCCATCTCTGAGAGGCGCACGCCCTCGATGCGGAACAGCCCTTCCTTCGCGCGGTGCTTGCGCAGGCGCAGGCTCTCCATGAGCTTGATCTTCTTGTTGGATGCACTGTCGATGAGCATAGTTCCTCCCCTATCTGAACTACTGAAAACGCTTAAACGAAAAGCCCGGCGGGAGCACCTTCGTGCCGCCCGTCGGGCCATAGAATCAAGAATTCACGAATTACTGATTCTCTTTTGCAACAGCTACGAGCTGAGCAAATGCCTTCTCATCGGAGATGGCGAGGTCAGCCAGCATCTTGCGGTTGACTTCAACGCCAGCCTTCGTCAGGCCGTTGATGAGCTTGCTGTAGGAGATACCGTTCGTACGTGCAGCAGCATTGATACGAGCGATCCAGAGGCGACGGAAGTTGCCCTTCTTCGCACGGCGGTCACGACGCGCGTAGTAGAGCGCCTTCATGACGGTCTCGTTTGCTTTCTTGAACTGTTTGCTCTTGGAACCCTTGTAGCCCTTTGCGAGCTTCAGAATCTTCTTATGACGTCTATGTGCAGTCACGCCGACTTTTACTCTTGGCATGTTCTTATCCTCCTAAATATCTATATCGATTGTCCCGCGGATCAGCCGTTCGGGAGCATGTTCTTGACGCGGCCAAAATCAGCGCCAGCTACGAGCGTAGCCTTGCGCAGGTTGCGCTTGCGTTTCGGAGACTTCTTCTCCAGGATGTGGCTCTTGAAAGCCTTGTTGCGTTTGAATTCACCGCTGCCCGTTACAGTAAAGCGTTTTGCGGCAGCTCTGCGAGTCTTAATTTTCGGCATTGCTATTTCCTCCCTTAGTCTGCGTCTTCTGCGACTTCTTTTTCGATGACTTCTGTACCTTCGGTGCAACGATCATCGTCATATTCTTACCCTCAAGTTTGGCGTTGCGCTCGATGGAGACAGCATCTCCAAGGGCGGCAGCCACACGCGAGAGAACTTCCTTGCCGAGCTCCGGATGCGAGAGTTCGCGACCGCGGAACATGATCGTGACCTTGACCTTGTTCCCTTCCTCGACAAAGCGAAGTGCGTTCTTCAGCTTGACATCGAAGTCATGCTGCTCAATGTTCGGGCGAAGTTTGACCTCTTTGATGTTGATGATTTTCTGCTTCTTCTTGGCTTCCTTCTCCCGTTTCTGCTGTTCATAGCGGTACTTGCCAAAATCCATGATGCGGCAAACCGGCGGCTTCGCCTTCGGCGCAACCTCGACAAGGTCGAGATGCTGCTCCTCTGCCATGCGCAATGCTTCGCGCGTCGGCATGATGCCGAGCTGCTCACCCGTGGCGCTCGTCACGCGAACTTCGCGGATGTGGATCTGTTCGTTGATTCTTAACGATTCCCTGCTAATAGTGGAAACACCTCCTGATAATCCTGATACGTTATCACGTCTGCAACCTTATAATAGAGAAACAAAAAGGAGGCGGCACAAAGCCACCTCCATCAATTCATACTATAAACCCGGCTGACTGTTCATCATCAGGTGAGAAGCGGTGGCTCCTTCTTGTTGCGTACTTGATGAGTATAACACAGCACAGATGCCGTGTCAACCCTCATCTTTCATTTTCTGCAAGCGAATCAGAATTTCTTTGCCTTCGTCGCAATCTGATCCTGCAGGTAGGCGATGAAGTCTTCGACCTTCATCGTCTCGCTCTGCTGCTCGCCGTACTTGCGGACAGCGACCGTGCCATCTGCCATCTCCTGGTCGCCGACAACGAGGGAGTACGGCGTCTTGAGCATCTGGCTCTCGCGGATCTTCTTGCCGATCTTCTCGCTGCGGTCATCGACTTCGATGCGCAGGCCGAGGTCAAACATCTTCTTGCGCAGCTCATACGCGTAGTCGGCCTGCTTGTCCGTGATCGGCAGGATGCGTGCCTGCACAGGAGCGAGCCAGGTCGGGAAAGCGCCGGCATAGTTCTCGATGAGGATGCCGATGAAGCGCTCGATGGAGCCGTAGACGACGCGGTGCAGCATGATCGGGCGATGCTTCTCGCCATCCTCGCCGACGTACGTCAGGTTGAACTTCTCCGGCATCTGCATGTCGTACTGAATCGTACCGCACTGCCACGTACGGCCGATCGAATCCTTGAGGTGGAAGTCGATCTTCGGGCCGTAGAACGCGCCATCGCCCTCATTGACGATGTAGTCGAGGCCGCGGTGCTCGAGGGCCTTGCGCAGGCCGTTCGTCGCGAGTTCCCAGTCCTCATCCGTGCCCATGGAATCATCCGGGCGCGTCGAGAGCTCGGCGACGTACGTCAGGCCGAACGTGTTGTAGACTTCATCGAAGAGGTCGATCGTGTGCTGGATCTCCTGCTCGACCTGATCCGGCGTGACGAAGAGATGCGCATCATCCTGCGTGAAGTTGCGGACGCGGAACAGGCCGTGAAGCTCGCCGGACTTCTCATGACGATGGACAAGGCCGAGCTCGCCGAGGCGCAGAGGCAGGTCGCGGTAGCTGTGCTGCTTGGAGTTGTAGACGAGCATGCCGCCCGGGCAGTTCATCGGCTTGATGGCGTAGTCTTCACCGTCGATCTTCGTGAAGTACATGTTCTCTTTGTAGTGATCCCAGTGGCCGGACGTCTCCCAGAGCTGGCGGTTCAGGATGATCGGTGTCTTGATCTCTTGGTAGCCATAACGGCGATGGACATCGCGCCAGTAGTTGATGAGCTCGTTGCGGACAATCATGCCGTTCGGATGGAAGAACGGGAAGCCCGGGCCTTCCTCGTGCAGGCTGAAGAGGTCGAGCTGCTTGCCGAGCTTGCGGTGGTCGCGCTTCTTGGCCTCCTCGAGCATGTGGAGGTATGCGTCGAGGTCTACCTGCTTCTCGAAGGCCGTGCCGTAGATGCGCTGCAGCATCTTGTTGTGCTCATCGCCGCGCCAGTAAGCACCAGCGATGCTCATGAGCTTCAGGGCCTTGACCTTGCCCGTCGAGACGACGTGCGGGCCAGCGCAGAGATCCGTGAACTCGCCCTGCGTGTACATCGTGATCTTCTCGCCTTCCGGCAGGTCGTTGATGAGCTCGACCTTGTAGATCTCGCCCTTCTCCTCGAAGAACTTCAGGGCCTCTTCGCGGCTGACTTCCTTGCGCTCGAGCTTGAGGTTCTCCTTGACGATCTTCTTCATCTCTTTCTCGATGTCCGCAAGATCAGCTTCCGTCAGCTGGCGGTCGATGTCGAAGTCATAGTAGAAGCCATTGTCGATGGCCGGTCCGATGGCCAGGCGCACATTCGCGTCCTTGTAGAGGCGCTTGACAGCCTGTGCGAGGATGTGGGAGGCCGTGTGGCGCAGGGCCCAGCGGCCGTCCTCATCGTCGAACGTCAGGAACTCGACCTTGCAGTCTTTATCGAGGACGGTCGTGAGGTCCTTCGTCTCGCCGTCCACCTTAGCAGCCAGCACCTTCTTGGCCAGGCTGTTGCTTACCTGTTTCACGAAATCCTGGATGCTGATGCCGGCTTCTGCCTCGCGCATTGCACCGTCTTTCATGGTAATCTTTAACATGATATGCCCTCCTTGAATCTAGGAAAATAAAAAAGCTCCGTCCCTATGAGGGACGAAGCTCTTGCATCGTGGTTCCACCCTGATTGCCGCTCTCCCATAGGCAGAGCAGCCACTCAGCATTTGATAACGGAGAATGTGCTCCGTCCCCGCTTACTCAGTGTTCAGCAGGGAAGCTTGAAAGGGGTAGCTCCGGTACACTCATGAAGCACTCTCAGCCATCGTGCTCCTCTCTGTAAGAGGCATCCTCCGCAGCCATGTCTTTCGCATCGCTTGTCGCTTGTGTCGATGGCTTTATTATATGAGCCTCTCCAGCCCTTGTCAACCCATTCTGCATTTTTCTTTTTTCATGGCCCCGTGCCCGTTTCAGTGCGCGCTCGAGCTGATGGCGGTCGACCTTGCCGCGGTCGTTGAGCGGCAGCGCGGGCAAGAAGACGATGCGATCCGGCACTTCTACAGGCAGCAGCGAGCGGCGCACGGCGCGGCGGATCTCCGCAGGCGAAGCCTCGCGCGCCGCAACGAGGAAGGCGGCCGCCCCATCGCCGCGGCATTCTTCGCGCACGGGCAGCACGGCGGCATCCTCGACACCCGGCACGGCCTTGAGTAGTAGCTCGAGGCGCAGCGAGCTGATCTTGAAGCCGCCCTTGTTGATCCACGCCGCGCGCCGGCCGCCGAAGATCAGCTCGCCGCGCGCATTGATTGTGCCCGTGTCCTTGACCGAAAACGGCATGGTGACGCCGCTGATGTGGTACGGCGTCGTGACGTAGATGAGGCCGTCCGCGCCAATCTCGACTGCAATGCCCGGGAACGGCCGGCCGAGGTTGCGGCTGTCGCGGTCGGGGTCATCACAGATGGCATAGGTGATGTAGTTGAGCTCACTGGCCCCGTAGTAGAGCAAAATCTCTACCTGAGGGAAGACGGACTGGAGCCTGCGCAGCATCGTCGATGTCAAGAGCTGTGAGCCCGTGAAGATGGTCCGCACTCCCGTGACAGGCTCCTTCAAGGCCTGCCCCAGAAGCTGCAGCTTAGACGGCACGAGGTAGATGCAGTCCACCGCATGGCGGCGCAGCAGAGCCTCCCAGAGATGGCAGCGCAGCAAGGCACTCGTCACGACCGTCCCGCCCTCATAGAGCACCGAGAGCAGCGTATTCGTATTGCCGGTAAAGCTCAAGCTGCCCTGCAGGAACAGGACCGTCGATTCACAGACATGGAAAACCTCATCCTGCACGGGAAAGAAGCCTGCCCAGCTCCGGTACGTGCGGTAGAGGACCTTCGGCGTGCCCGTCGAGCCCGAGCTCAGCACGCCGAGGACATCCGGCTCCTCATGCATCCGCTCCGCGAGCCCCGACGGCTCGAAGAAAGGCGCGCCTTCGCGCGGGTAGCGCCAGATGCCCTGCAGCCCGTTCTCTTTCAAGATGGACTGCACCTCCTCTGCAGAAAGGCCATGGTGCAGCAGGATGGGGCGCACACGCACGGCCTGCAGCGCGAGAAAAGCCGTGAGCTGGTCGACAAACGTATCGGCCGCCACGAGGACATCGCCGCGGACACCGAGCGCCATGGCCATGGCCGCCATGCCCGCGACGCGCCGCCAGAGCTCCGCATAGGTGAACGCGCGCTCATCCACGATCAGGGCCCGCTGCTGCGGCCGGCGCTGCGCCTGCCAATAGATCAGCGCCGCATAGTCGCGCAGATTGGCCTTCTCGTACGCATCCGCTCCTTGTTCCATTATGTCCTCTACCTCTCTGCAAGCTTCGCGCATGCAAGTCCCCCCTATCTGTCGCTTCCTGTTCATCCTGCTCAGCAGCGCTCCAGCAGGATTGCCTCGCCCATGCCGCCGGCACCAGCGATGGACAGGAGCCCTAAGCCGCCGCCCGCCTGCCGCAGGGATTGCAACAAGTGCAGGGCCAGGACAGCGCCGGACGCGCCGTACGGATGGCCGTAGGCCAGCGCCCCGCCGAGGCGGTTGTAGCGATCCAGGCAATTGCCGTGCGCCCGCGCGAACAGCACATCGATGACGGCAAATGCCTCATTGAACTCGATGGCCGCCAAATCTTCGTAGCGGAGCCCCTGCTGTGCGAGCAGGAAGTCCGCCGTGCGCATGGCGCCGCGCGGGCTCTCCTGCGGGGTGCCGCCGCGCGAG
>ERZ772881.307-NODE-307-length-58747-cov-8.145897_pt1 | contig 58747 bp, 71 predicted proteins | sample MGYA00580581_ERZ772881 | MGnify/ENA primary metagenome ERZ772881 (study PRJEB29015, sample SAMEA2737668) | human gut metagenome | biome: human gut; feature: human-associated habitat; material: faeces | place: China | collected 2012 ...
AAGCACACTACCACGTCACGAGCGTTGACCCGCCGGAACTGATTTACTTCATCCGCGAGAATTATCCAGATGTGATTTTCGATGTGCCGCATGATGAAGACGGCAAACGCATCAGTATGTGGACACTGATTGTGGAGAAGCGGATGCCGCCGACGAGACTTGCCCGATTCTGCTGCGCAAAACTCAAAGAAACGAACGGCATGACGGACGATGAGTGGCGAATCGTTGTGACTGGCGTTAGATGGGCTGAATCAGCGAACCGAAGAGCAAACCAAGGGGTTATCAACATCAAGGGGAAGCCAAAGACGACGCAAGCAATGGCGGCTGCACTGGGTGCATCGTACAAAGTCAACAAGTCCGGCGGAATAATCATGAACGAGGACAACGACGCGAATCGCCGATTGACGGAATACTGCTATCGGACGCAGAAAATGATGGTGAACCCTATCATTGATTGGTCGGACGATGATGTTTGGGAGTTTCTGAATGAGGTTGTCCATGCGCCGCATTGCTGCCTATATGACGAGGGTTACACGCGAATCGGCTGCATCGGTTGTCCGATGGCTGGAGCGGCTGGACAAAAGGCACAATTCGAGCGTTATCCAAAATTTCGGACTCTGTATATCCGGGCATTTGACCGCATGATTGAGCAGCGCAAAGTGGAAGGGCTGCCGACGACGTGGCAGAACGGCGAGGAAGTCATGCGCTGGTGGCTGAAAGAGGATAGGGAGGATTAACGATGATGGTTATCGGTTTGCTGTGTCTGCTGGCGGCTACGGTATGTGTTGCTTGCGCATTTATCAATAAGGAGTGATGATGGTTGTGAGAGAATTGCAAGATGAGATTGTAACGGTTGTATTCTCCGAACTTCTTCGAGCGCAGAAAGAGCATGGCGAGACGTTCAACTCCATGCCGGAGGCGTTCTCCGTGATTTGGGAAGAAGTCGAAGAAGCGAAAGAAGAGATGCAGCGTGTCATCCGAAAGGCAAACGACGTCTGTCTTGCGAACCGCCGAGACGACGAGAAAGTATTCACGATGTGCGCGAGCAAAACAGCAGCGGCAGCACACTGCTTGCTTGCGAAGCCGTACAGGTTGCCGCAATGTGCATGAAGGCGCAGAAAGGAGGTGCAGCATGGTCGAAAGGCAAGAATGGCTGAACGCACTGACAATCTGCCCGGTTTGCAACGCAGTGATGAAGCGATACACTACGATTGATGTTCAAGGAGGCGCATGGGTAAAATGTACAAATCCAGAATGCGGACTACACGGCGTTCTCTTTATGCCGATGTAATCCCGACGGAGGATGAAGAGCAGGAAGCCCTTTTTCATTGGGCAGATGCTCAAAGCGCAACGAAGCCGTGGCTCAAAGGTATGTTCGCCATCCCGAACGGAGGTTATCGCGCCAAAGCAACCGCCGCGAGGATGAAGCGAACAGGGACGCGTGCAGGAGTGCCTGACATCTTTCTGCCCGTCTCAAACGGACGTGAACACGGGCTTTTTATCGAGATGAAGCGGCGCAAGGGCGGGACGGTATCGACATCGCAGAAAGAGCGCATGAAAATGCTTACCGCCGAGGGATACCGTTGCGTCGTGGCGAAGGGTTGCCAAGAAGCAATTGACGCAATTATGCGATACATGGACGGAGAGTGAGACAATGGTGGACACCGACGACATCCGGTACTCTTTTTGGCTGGAGAAAGAGCTGGAAAAGAACGTCAAGCGGCTTGCGGGGAACGTTTCGCGCGGATGCAAAAGCCGCCACGATGCATACAAAGTCAGGGCGACGCAGGACGCAATCAGGCGGCTAAACGGCGAGAAGGAGGCAAACGGGGCAATCGAGAAGGTACAAGATATGCTGTACACGGAGCTAATGAGCGGACAGATTCGCCCGGCGCTGTATACAGCTGTCATCAAGGCGTTTGAAGGGGTAAAATAATCGTGGGGCGGTTGCGGGAGGGGAAAATGGTTGACTTAAAGCGGATGCGGTATCTCATCAGGCGGTATCCTATGGCTTGCTTGCGAGCAGAACAGGCGCAAATCCGGGCGCAGAAGCTGACGCGGACAATCAGCGACGCGCCGCGCATGGGCGGGAGCATGAACAGCACGGAGAAAGGGCTGCTGTATCGCGTCGAGGCGCTGGAGCGCAAGAAAGCAATCTGGGACGAGTTGTGCAGGATGCGCGAAGAGCTTGCGCCGCTGGTGGATGCGCTGGAAAGTCCGCTGGAAGTGCAGTGCATGAGGATGCGGTATCTGGAGGGAAGGAGTGTCCGGGAAATCAGCTACAATCTGGCGTATTCCGAGCAGCACGTCTTCCGCGTAATTGGTAACGCAGAGCAGAAAATCCAGAGCGCGGAATAAGGCGGTCGCGCATCGAAAGGTGCGCGATTTCCTTTGCAAAAAATCTCGAAAAAAAATGTGATTTGCCCTTGACATATACGGCAGTATATGATATAATAATAGTGTCAAGGGGCGGTACAAAATAAAAGCCCCCGACAGAAAGAGGTAAGGAAATGAAGCCCGAAAACTACGCGAAGCTGTCCCCTGCCGCGAAAAAGCTGTACGACAACCCAAAATTTGAGTTTGAAATCCTCACCAGCGGCGAACATGCCGGAATGCTGCATGTGATAGGTTGGGTGAAATCCATGCCGCGCCCTAATGCTGCCGCCTTGCAGGAAATCAAGGCTATTCTGCTGGAGGAAAAGGCGGAGCGCGACGCGGAAGAAGCCGCGAAGCGCGAAGAAGCCGCCCGAATCGGCAGAGAGCGCGAAGCGCGCCGCGCCGCTATCCCCGGCGTGAAGCTGATTGAAAAGGCGCGTGAAGAGTGGGACAAGTGGCACGATGACACAGTGCGCGCCATCGACAACGGCGACGGCATCCGTCCCGCCGAACCGAAGGTGAACATTGAGGCGCTGAAAGAGCAGTACCCGCGCGCTGCTGCGTTGCTCAAAGCGGAATCTTATAGCCGCTCGACTAATTATGCCAAGGCATCCGCCGGAAGCAAGGCGCGTGAGCGCATCATTGACGGCGAGGACTACGCAAAAGCCATCACTGACATGGAGCAGGAGTGGACAGACTATTGCCATAAGCACATGTGGGACTAATAGTAATATCACGAAAGGGGTTGTGGCAATGAGGGAAGAGTACTACCAAGGCGACGTGTCAGTTCGCGCGATGAAGAAATATCGAGAAAAAGAAGGAATCAAGACGGTGCGCTTCGACGTTCGAGCTGGGAGCAAAGAGGCGCTGGAAGAAGAAGCAAAGCGCCGTGGTCTCTCGATGGCGCAGCTAATCGTCGATTCCGTAAACGCCTATGTCGGGCGTGAGATAATCAGCAACAAAAAGCAATAAGGGCATGGGGCGCATCCGCTGGGGTGCGCCTTTTTCGTTGCGTAAAAAAAGTTTGCAAAAAACCCGAAAAAAATGAGATTTGCCCCTTGACATATACGGCAGTATATGTTATAATAATAGTGTCAGGAGGGCGGTACGAAAAATAAAGCCCACGACAGAAAGAGGTAATGATTATGAAGACCATCAAGCTGAGCACCAAGGCGCTGGAAACTCTCAACCGCAACATGGAGTACACCACCCGCAACTGGACTTATACCCGCGACGCGTGGACTGGCGAGTACAAGCGCATCGCTAATGACTGCTTCGGGACTACCGCAGTCCTCACCGACTGGGAAACCGTCATCGTGAAGTAAGAGAGGAGCAAGCACAATGTCGAACGAAGAAATCATCGTCAAGTCCGCCATCAGCGCGGGCATCTTCTCCGAAGAGGAAGCCGCAGCCTACATCATGAACGGGTTGCGCCTCCCGATTCACACCTTCGCCGAGTGGAAGAATCACGGGTACATGGTTAAAAAGGGCGAACACGCCGCGCTGACCGTGAGCATCTGGAAGCCCAAGACGCGCAAGCAGAAGAAGGACGAAAAGACCGTTGACGAAAAGAAAGAGAATAGCGGGTTCTTCCTGACGACCGCCTACTTGTTCACCAAGCAGCAGGTGGAAGCAATCAAGCCCGCATAATCGCAACAGAATGCCGCCCGAAAGCCGTTGGAGCAATCGGGCGGGGGAATTTATAGGAGAAGCAGACAAACCCATTAGAGCGCGAAATAGGAGGCAACTCGGGCATGTATTATGAAATCAATGAGGAAACCGCGAAGGCATCAAAGCAGATGATGTCATTCGACGATTACGAGGAAAACAACGCAACGAACGAGTATCGCGTAATGTGCGACAGGGCACAGTCAATCGCAGAGGCACAGAAGCAGAAGCACCCGGAATGCGCAAAAACGATTGACATGCTGCTCAACCGCTACTGCCGGAAGTTGGCGGAGTGGATTAACCGCGAAAACGCTATCGGAACGATGTGCCCTTCTGTCATGATTGCCGGTCCTGCTGGCATCAATCGAGCGAAGAAGGAAAAGCAGATTGAAGCATACAAGCGGAACGCGGAAAAGTACGAAGAAATCATCGGGTTGCTTCGCCGCATCCAGAGCGTCGGAACAGGAGGCATCAAGGTGGGAGACGCAAAAGCGATAGAGCGGCTCAAAAACCAGCTTGATGAGCTGGTATCGTGGCACGAAACAATGAAGAAGGCAAACACCTACTACAAGTTAAACGGAACGATGGAAGGATTCGATCTCTTTGGTGAGGAAACGGCAGAGGCGGAGGAAATGCGCAATTATATGAAGCGCCACAGCGGACAGCCGTTCAGCGCATCCGCGATTCAAAACAGCAGCGCGGAAATTCGGCGAATCAAAGAACGAATCGCGAGCATTACGGCAGTAAAGGAGGAAGGAGATAGCGAAAAAGTAATCAAGGGAATACGCGTGGTGGAGAACACGGATGACATGCGAATCCGGCTGATTTTTCCGGACAAGCCCGACGATGAGACGCGGGAAGCGCTCAAAGCAAACGGTTTTCGCTGGTCGCCGAAGAACGGCGCATGGCAGCGGATGCTCAACGCCAATGGGCGCTGGGCAGTGAAAAACTTTCTTTCGACGGTAAAAGATGAGAGTAATGAGAGTTAAAATCGTGATATAATGTAAAATGTAAAAGCAGCAAGAGAGACGCAAGCAGTGATGCAAGCGTCTTTTTTGTTGGAAGAGGCGACTATGGAAGTGCTGCTCTTGCCTCTTCAGCGGCGGGATTTATGCGCGAGTGCGCTTTGTTGCGTTGGTGGGGACGCGACGGACGAAGAGGAGGAAAAACCATTGCTCGACTGGAACGGCATCAAAATCGTCGAAACGGATTGTATGTTGCCGGTTGACCGCGTAAAACCCTACGCGAGAAACGCGAAGCGGCATCCGCAGGAGCAAATCGACGAAATCAAGGCAAGCATCAAGCGGTTCGGCATGGACGACCCCATCGGCATCTGGGGCAAGGAAAACCTGATTGTAGAGGGTCACGGGCGGCTGGAAGCGTGCAAGCAGCTCGGCATCCCAACAGTGCCGTGCATCCGCCTTGACCACTTAACAAAAGAAGAGCGCAAGGCGTACACACTGGCGCACAACAAAACCAACATGGACAGCGGCTGGGACTTTACGGCGCTCGACCAAGAGCTGGCGGAAATCGTTGATATAGACATGAGCGAGTTTGGGTTCGGTGCTTTTGGTTCGGGGATTCTTGATGCACTTTCATCGGACGGAGAAAAAGACATCATGAGAATCAGGAATGACGAATTACAAAGCGAACTCTTTGACGTCACCTTAACGTTCAATAAAACGTATGAAAATTCCGTGAAAGATTTTATAAAGAAAAACGGGAAAGAGCATATCACGAACATGATTTTGAGAGAGGCTGGTTGCTTGTAAAATGAGCGATATTGGAATCTCGTGTGGTTCGCAAGTTGTGTTATGCGATCTTCCAATCCGGTTTGATACATACTCTGGATGTTCACACGATTGTAAATATTGTTTCGCGAGAAAAAAGAGCGAACTTCACAAGATAAAAAGCAAAGACTGCTCGAAGCAACTAAAAGCCTTTATTCGCGGAGAAAGAACGCTTGAAACAGAATGGTGCGACTGGAATATTCCGCTACACTGGGGGGGGATGTCAGACCCATTCCAGCCAGCAGAAAGAATAGAAGGCGCAAGCCTTAAAGCGTTAAAAATTTTCGCGGAGACTGGATACCCGTTCGTCGTATCGACAAAAGGAAATGTTATCGCAGACGAACGGTATATTGACGTAATAAAGGATTGCAATGTTGTGCTTCAAGTTTCAGCGGCTTGCAGCTTATATAATAAAATCGAAAAAGGAGCGCCAACATTTGACGAAAGAGTCTCAACCATAAAGAAAGTTGCTCCATATGTGCCGCGGGTAATCGTTAGAATACAGCCATATATGATTGAGGCGCACAGAGAAATCATGCAGAGCCTTTCCAAAATGAAAGAAGCCGGGGCATATGGAGTAATTGTCGAAGGAATGAAATTTACAAAGCAGTTCAGCGGAATGGTGAAAATTGCAGGGGATTATTGCTACAAATCGCAAGAACTAAAACCGCGCTACGAAGAAATAAGAGAAAGAGCGCACGAATTAGGTCTTGCGTTTTTTTGCGGGGAAAACAGGCTGCGAACGATGGGAGACGATATGTGCTGTTGTGGAATCGTCGGTCTGAACGGCTTCAAAGGGACAAATTTCAACCTCGAACACCTTTATAACGGGGACGTGCAAAAACCAACGGGAAAAATGCAAGAAGCCGGAAGTGCGCGTTGCTTCTCAGCTATTTTCCAAACGACAGTAGGGAATGACATGCTTAAGAAAAATTCCTTCGCAGATGTAATGCAATCGAAAAACCTTTTCAGAATGTATAAGACGGCAGTCCTTGGAATTGGAGAAAGCAAAGGAGATTGCAGAGAGCATGAAAATAAAGAGATTGAAAGAACATGGGAAAGAATAAAGGCAAAGATGCAGGGAAAGCTCTGACGGAAGATTTAGAATTGAGTTTTCCCGAAATCCACTTCCCGGGCACAATCGAACTTGACGACGACATAGACTTCTTCGTCGCTGACTTCTCCCTTGTAGACGAGGAAGAGCAGACGCAGAAAATACAGTTCGCGGTTCAAACTCAACCGCAAAACGGGCGAAATCACGAACGAAAAGCGCAGCACGAGGGTTTAAGCAATTAGGGAGGCGATAAAGCGTGGAGTTTTCGCGCCTTTACGAGAATCTGTCAAAGTGGTTTCCTCTCAAATCAGAGTGCGCAGGCGCATATGACATCCCGATTATCGCGCCAACAAGCGAACCAGACGTGACGGAGTGGATTCCATTCAACGACCTGTCCAAGCCTTTTAAGGCGACGCAGGGCATCCATATGTTTGTGGACGACTACCGCATGAAGCGGCTATGGGCGCAACCAGACAGGTATCTTGCAATTTTGGAGCTTGCCGGGTGTGTCGCATCCCCGGACTTCTCCATCTATCAGGACACGCCTGAAGCGCTGAACATATATTGCCACTACATGAAACACTGGCTTGCGGCTTATTGGCAATCATACGGCATCAAGGTAATCCCTACAATCTGCTGGGGAAGCAAAAGGACGTTCAGTTGGTGTTTCGACGGAGAGCCTACAAACGCACCGGTAATCGTTTCATCCGTCGGAACGCAAAAAAATCCAGAAAGCAAAAAAGCATTTTTGGAGGGGTATAACGCGATGGTGGAGCGACTATCACCAACTGTAATTCTGCTTTGCGGGAAAAAGCCGAAAGAATGCAAGGGGAATATCGTAGAAATCGCGCCATTCTACGACAGCGTTGTCAGGAGGAGAAAAAATGTTTCAGTTTAGGTTGCAAGCGTGGGGGGGGAGAGGCGGCAAACTTTCGGCGAAAAACACTTCTTCCACCTATGTTTCCGGCGGAAAAGTCGCAACCATCGAATACTACAACCAAAATAGCGGCGCACGCGTCGAAAAAATCCGTACATTCGCCGACAATGACGGATTTGTAAAAGATTTGGAAGTGTTTGCTATGTCATATTTAGTTCCAAATAAGTATGACGTGGTTGTCCCACTATATGTTGCGACCGCAAGAAGCGAGGCACCGTATCTTGGAAGCACCAAGGAAGCCGTTGCACTTGGAAAAAGAACAGGGCGGAGAGAAACGGCTCATATTGGCATCAATGTCAACACGCCTAAGGGTGTGTCTGAAAAGCAAGAGGCATATGCCAAAAAGGTCGCAACCCAAATGATACAGCGAAGCGCAGAACATTTCGTTAACGGCGTCGCACTTGGGAAAACGACGCTTGAGAATATGGGAGAAGTGTTCAAGAAGCAGCCTGCACTCTCTGCGAGACAGGTATTAGATGGGAAATTCAGGTAATCAGGTGGTGAGCAAATGCCCAAGGAACATGAAACAAAACAGTACCCAAAGGGCAAACACCCGAATAGCCTTGCGAACCTGAAAAAGGGTCCACGGTTCGGGAGTGGCGCGGGAAACACGGTGGACGCGCGTAAAGCAAACGAGAAGTCAACGGAAGCAAAGCAAGCAAATAAAACCATCAAGGAAATCGCGCTTGAATTGGTAGATGCGCCGCAGCAAAACGGGAAAACACTTCGCGAAGGCTTGACAGTGCGACTTATCAAGATGGCGGCAGAGGGAAATCTCGCCGCCATCCAGTTTTTGATGAAGGTCATCGGGGAAGACCCCGGCGACACCGTGACAGTCAAAACGCCGCAGTTGTCCGAGGACGCGAAAGCGGACATTGACAAGCTGCTTGCGGAAACGCGGGGGAAAGTAAAATGACAGAGCTGACGCGGGATGAAGTGTGGAACATTTGGCGATACCATCCCGCCGCCGTCGGAAGAATGTGCGGATTCCGTGACTTAACGGACGAACTTCACGGACGCTGGATGCAGCACATCATCTTCGGAGCGGACGACTACACGCTCCAAGCGCACCGCCTATCCTATAAATCTTCCTGTCTTTCCGTTGCGCTTGCAATGTGGTGCGTTCTCAACCACGGAAAAAACGCAATTTTCATGCGAAAAACCGACAGCGACGTTGTGGAGAGCATTGCACAGGCTAAAAAGGTGTTTGCAAACGAGGCTTTTTGCTACATGGCGCAAATCCTCATGCAGCAGGATGTAACGCTGCTTAAATATGGCGGCAACTGCATGACGGTGAGCGTGTACGATTCGCCGCGAGGCGCTGACCAGCTAATCGGCATCGGCTGCGGTTCGTCCATGACTGGCAAGCACGCGGATTTGATTGTGTGCGACGACGTTGTAAACCTTAACGACCGCATCAGCCGCGCAGAACGAGAGCGCACCAAGGGCGTTATACAGGAGCTGCGCAACATCGTCACACGCGACGGGCGAATCGTCTTCATCGGCACACCGTGGCACATCGAGGACGCGTTCACGCTGGTTGCGCCGCCGGAGAAGCACGACTGCTATTCCACCGGGTTGATTGCACCGGAAAAGCTGGAAGAACTGCGGAAGTCCATGTCGCCGTCGCTGTTTGCCGCGAACTACGAGTTGCGCCACATCGCCGCCGAAAACGCGCTGTTCGACACGCCGCCGACGTTCACGCCGGAAGCGGGGAAGCTACGGGACGGCATCGCACACGTTGACGCTGCATACGGCGGCGAAGACTACACGGCGCTGACGTGCGCAAAGCGGGACGGCGACACGCTGTACTTGTACGGGCGTTTGTGGCGCAAACACGTTGACACGCTGATGGAAGCGCTGCAATCGGAGACGGAGCGCCTAATGTGCGCCCCGATTTACTGTGAGACAAACGGCGACAAGGGATACTTGGCGCGGGAATTGCGCCGCCGAAACATGGCGGTACGCGCGTACCCGGAGAAAATGAACAAGTACCTAAAAATCAGCACATACCTCAAAAAGTGGTGGGGGAATATCGTGTTTTTGGAAGGCACAGACAGGGACTATATCGCGCAGATTATGGACTACACCGAGGACGCGGAACATGACGACGCGCCGGACAGCGCCGCGTGCTGCTGCCGGATTCTCGACAGGAACGGCGCGAGTTTGTATGTTGGGGGGTGATACAGATGTTCACAAAAATCACATGGCAGGATTGGCAAAACGAGCCGGACAAAGCAAAGGCGACGATGGCGGTTATTGGTGCATACAAGCACAGCGAGGACTTCGACAAGGCGGGCATCGCGCAACGATACTACGAGGCGAAGAACGATACAGTTTCCGCGAAAGTCGTGCTGCAAGCGACCACATCGGAGACGGAGCAGACAGCCGCCGACGGTAAGAAGGTAAAGAAGAAAGCGACGGCAACGCAAGCAATCCCCGGACAGCGCATTTACAGCGATTTTTTCCGCCGCTTTACAATGCAGCAGGCTAATTATCTGCTGGGTAACGGCGTGGAGCTGGAAAACGACGAAATGAAGGGCAAGCTGGGCGTCGGATTTGATACGACGCTTGCGAAAATCGGACTGTATGCGCTTGTTCACGGCGTTTGCTGGGGCTATTGGAACCTCGACCACGTTGAGATTCTGCGTGCGTACACGGACAAAAATAGCGGGTTCGTGGCGCTGCTGGACGAGCTGACGGGCGAACCAATGGTTGGCGTGCAGTTCTGGCAGATTGGCGACGACAAGCCGCTGATGGCGCGTGTGTTCGAGCCGGACGGGGTGACGGTGTACAAAACGCGCGAAAACGCCTCTGATTTGGAGGTGGCGCAGGAGAAACGCGCTTATAAACGCACATACGCGAGGGACATCACAGGCGAGCGCCTTATCTCCGAGGAGAATTATAGCGCACTGCCGATTGTGCCGCTGTACGCCAACGACAAGAAGCAAACGGAGCTGACGCTTGCGATTCGCTCAAAAATCGACTTGTACGACATCGTTCTTTCCGACTTCGGAAACAATCTTGAGAAAGCGAACGATGTTTACTGGGTGCTGAATAACTTCGGGGGCAACTTCGACGAGGTTGCACTGATGCTGGAACAGATTCACAGACTGAAAGCAATCGCGAACATTTCGGACGGTACGTCATCCAGCACAGTAACGCCGGAGACGTTTGAAGTGCCGTATGCCGCGCGCCAAACCGCGCTGGAGCTGCTGGAACGGCAGCTATATCGCGATTATATGGCGCTGGATGTGTCGGAGCTGACGGGCGGCAGCCTAACGAACGTTGCAATCCGGGCGAGCATGGCGAATCTGGACTTAAAGGCGAACGCCTACGAATGGCAGTGCTTTGATTTCGTACAGAAACTGCTGCGGATTCTGGGCATTGAGACGGAGACAATCCGTTTCAAGCGGCAGACGATTGCCAACGAGAGCGAAATCATCCAGAACATCTACACCGCGCAGGGCGATTTGGACAAGGAGACGCGATTGAAGCTGAACCCGATGATTCTGCCGGAGGAAATCGACGACATCATCAAGCGTGGGGAGGAAGAATCGCTTCTTGGCATCCGCATGGCGCAACAGGCGATGCAGAAGACAGACGAGGAGGAAGAAGATGCTGTATCTGATGGTGATTCTTCAAGTGCTGGCGGCGAATAACATCATCGTTCCGGACTGGCTCTTGTGCATCGGCTGGTGGCTGGTAGCTGTTCGACTTGTCTTGCGCATCCTGATTGCATTTTTTGACACTGGGGAGACGGGCAAGCCGTGACGGACGTGGAGCGCAACGATTTGCGCGAAGCCGCGCTGCAAATGCGCATAAAGGCGATGTACCAAGAGGCGCTTGACATCGCCACGAAGCGCCTGAAAGACTTCTTGCGGAAAAAGCAGCAAGTGGACGAAGGCAAAATAAAGCCGCCCGCGTACTACGACACGCCCGAAAAGGTAGAGCGGTGGAAAGCGGGTTTTGTCCGCGAACTCATCCGCCAATACCGGGTGGAAGAAGTCATCATGGAGGAAATCTGCAAGGCAGGGAACCGGGCAACCGCCGACATCCGGAACACGATGGGCGACGTGTACGCCGACAGCTTAGGCGAGGCGCAAACCGTCATCGAGGCGCAAGCAGACCGCGCGGGTGTAAAGGTGTCGTTCGCGCAGCCCAACAAGCGCGAAATCAAAGCGATTTTCGCCGCTAACGAAACAGCATTCACGAAGCTGGCGTACAAAAATCTGGGACAAAACACCGAGATTCGCCACAAGTTGCAAAACGCGCTGGCGCTTTCGTCCACGCTGGGCGAGGACCGGAAGAAGCTGATGAACCGCATCAGCGACATCACGGGGCAGAGCGAGTGGCAAGCGCGGAGAGTGGCGCAGACAGAGCGGACGCGGTCACAAAGTCAAGCGAGTTACGCCGCGTCACAGGAAGCAGCAGACCAAGGCGTGACGGTTTACAACAAGTGGTTCTGCCGCTTCCAGAACAGCCGTGAAGCGCACATGGCACGGCACGGCAAGATGGCGAAGCAGGGAGAATGCTTCCCGAACAGCAACATCCGCTTTCCGGGCGACCCGAACGGCAGCGCAGCGGAAACAATAAATTGCTACTGCATGATTATGCCGAAAGTCATCCTGTCAACCGAGTATGTGGACGCTGACGGAAATATCCGAAAGAAGGAAAAGGAATGAGCGGTTTTATAGACCACACGCCGGAAATCAATCAGAAGCTGGAACAGGCAATGTTTGCCGGGCTTTTGGCAGTCGGACAAGAAGCCGTCGGCATGGTACGCGAGAAGATGGTTACTGGCTATGAGCATAAGGTCTACGATACCGGCAATCTGGCGCGAAGCATCACCGCCGACATCGACCCCGATAACAACAGCGTGACAATCGGCACAAACGTTGAGTACGCGCATTATGTGCATGATGGACACGCGGGACACGCCGTTTTCTTTCCAAAGCTGGGCGACAAAGGCGAGTTCCGCGTCATGCCGGGAGGGTACACCCCCGGCAGACCGTTTATGACGGACACATTCGCGGATTCCGCAAACGCGGAACGCCTTGTGGACATCATGGCGGATGTAATCAAGCAAAACATGGACTAATAACAGCAACATCAGCGCATGGCAAAGCACCGCCGTGCGCTGTTTGCATATACGCGGAAAAGCAAAGCACCGCATTTCCGCAAACAATCAAAGGCGCAAAGCATCGCGCCCCGAAGCAAAGGAGATTGCAACATGAATATCCTCACCCGAAAAAACCTGAAAGCCCTGAATGTGCCTGATGAAGCGATTGACGCAATTGTGGAAGCCCACAGCGACGCAATCAACGACATCAAGGCGGAGCGTGACAAGTACGCGGAACAGGCGAAGCAGATTGAGACGCTGACCACGGAGCGCGATACGCTCAAGCAGCAGCTTGCCGACGCGAAGAAGAGCGGCGGCGACGCGCAGAAGATTCAGGAGGCGTTCGACGCCTACAAGCAGCAGGTGGAGACGGAAAAGAAAACCGCGACGCTGACAACCGCCGCGAGAAAGCTGTTGACCAGCAAGGGGATGCAGGAGAAACTTGCAGACCTCGTGATGGCAAAGCGCGGACTGGACGGCATCGAACTCGACGACAAGGGCGCAATCAAGGATGGCGACAAACTGATTGACGCGCTCAAGGGCGAGTACGGCGACCTTTTCTCCACGCAGCAGCAGCAGGGGACACCTACCACAACCCCGCCGAGCGGCGGCAATGCCACGCACGGCAGCGGACGCGCCGCAGCACTGGCGGCGAAGTACGCGCAAGATATGTATGGCGCAGTTGCGCCGGAAGGAGCGAACAAATGAGTTTTACCAGCAAGGCAACCGGGACTGTTTACCAGCCCGGTTATTTTCTTGAGAACGCGGAAGACGCAATCCGCGAAACCAAGCAGATTAAGCAGTCGGGCGCTACCACCGCCGAAAACGGCGCGAAGTACGTCAAAATGGGAACTGTTTACCCCGCGAACGACGGCACTGCCGTCGGCATCGTGTACGAGGACGTGGACGTTACAAGCGGCGATATGCCAGGCAGCGTCGTAACGCGCGGCACGGTTTACGAGAGCCGTCTCCCCGCCGCAATCAACAGCACCGCCAAGAGCGCGCTGACGGCAAAGGGCTTCTACTTCATCGCCGCCGAAGCCGCGACGGTGCGTCCGTACTGACGAAAGGAGAATACCATGCAGATTCCATCTTTTGAGAACAATATTTTCGGTCTTATCCCCAAGGAGGAGTGGCTGGATGTTGGCTTCAACGTCAGCCGCCCGAACGACCCGGTTGACGCGCTGTTTCCCGACGAGTACAGCGAAAATCTCGTGGCTAAGTGGCAGGAGATTGCCAACCAGTACCAGCTTCCCGTGATGGCTGACTTCCACAGCTTCGACAGCCGGACGAACATCGCCACCCGCATCCCCGTCGATACGCACAGCATCGAAAAGGGACTGATTAAGGTAAAGATTAACCAGTCTGAGCGTATGCGTGCGCTGCTGCGTTCCGGCGTGCAGAACGATGCCATGTATGATTATGTTATCCGTGATGGCATCATGCTTGCCGACCAAGTTGTGACGCGCACCAAGGTTGCGAAGAACGAGGTTCTGGCAACCGGCAAGATGACCATCAAGGAAAATAACCTCGACCTGACCATCGACTACGGCGTTAAGCCGGAACAGACGGAGTTCACGTTCGATTTCAGCGAGGACGCGGACATTCCGGCACAGATTCAGTTCGTGGTGGACACCGCTCTGGACGCTGGCACGACGCTGGACACCATCGTAACGAGCCGCAAGGTTATCAACAAGATTCGCGCGAACAGCGCGGTCCAGAAGCGCATCAACGGCACTTTGAGCGAGGGCGCGTATGTGAGTAACGCCGCGCTGAATACGTTCTTCTCCACGGAGTACGGCATCAACCGCGTTATCACTAACGATTTGCAGTACGCCATTGATGGCGGCATCGGTGCGGACGGGCGACCGATTCGCACGACCAAGCGCTATTTTCCGCAGGACAAGATGACGTTCCTCGGCACGGGCAGCGCCATGACGCGCATCGGCGCGGGCTTGTGGGGACAGACCCCGGAAGAAACGGTCAACACCGCGAACACCGGGCTTAACGTCAATCAGTCCGGGCAGCACCGCTATGTGATGGTATCGCAGTGGGTGGAGAACGACCCCGTTGTTCTGTGGACGCGGGCATCCGGCTTGTTCATGCCGGTTATCTTCAACACGCAGAGCATCTGGATTGCAACCATCACGGACGCGGCGACGGGACAGTTGACGGTTTCCTCTGCCGCTGGCACGGGCAAGGGCAACACGACGCTGACTGTCAACCCCGCGAAGGAATCAAGCTCCAACCTGTACAAGGTGAAGGCTGGTACGACCGCTCCGACCGCAGCCTATGGGCAGAATGTCCGCACTTGGAGCAACTGGGACGGCACGTCTGACCTTGCGATTGCGACGGGGCAGAAGGTGACGGTTGCGGAATGCACCAGCGACTACCGCGTGATTCGCTCCGGCAGCGCGACGGTGACGGCAGCGACTTAATGGAGGTGGAAACATGGCTGTGACGCTGGAAATGGCAATGCGCGAGTGTAACAACTTTTTCGAGCGCTGCAAGTACACGGGAGAGATTCGCATCTTGGGCGGGAAAATCGTCCCTGACGTAGGTTCGCCCTATGTGTACATCAGCGGCAGCGCGCGGAACGACGGCGTTCACAGCCTTGTTTCTGGCGCAATGGAGGACGCGGCCGGGGAGGAAACTTTCGACGGCACGTTGTGGTTTCTTTACCCGCCGCGCCCGTTTGTCGAAATTGCAAAAGAATGCGCGGAGTACGAGAAGAAAAACCCGACGGGGGCTTATACGTCGGAATCGTTCGGGCATTACAGCTATTCGCGAGCGACTGGCAGCAATGGCGTTGTGACGTGGCAAGCGGCATTCGCGGACAAGCTGCGACCGTACCGCCATATGTACACGGAGGTGGGCTGATGGCGTGGAGTGATTTTCTGGATGACGCTTGTATGATGGACAAGCGCACGGAATCTGACGGCATGGGCGGCATCGTTGTCACATGGGCAGATGGCGCGCCGTTTCGTGCCGGATTCATCCGCAACAGCAGCACGGAAGCCATGATTGCATATCAGAGCGGCATCCGCGAACTGTTTACAATCGTGTTTTCCGATATGCTGGAACTGCTTCCGAACGACCGCGTGAAGCGGATTTCCGACGGCAAGGTATTCCGCATTACGTCGGACGCGCGGGATATGACAACGCCGGAGCAGAGCGATATGCACTTCCGGGAGGCGGACGCGGAGGTGGTGACTGCGTGATTGACTTGCAGCGGAAACTATACAAGTTTTGGAACAGCTTCACCTACGAGGGCAAGCCCATTCCTGCGTATGTTGAGGACGCAGTTCCGGCAGAAGCGTCTTTTCCCTATTTCGCGTTTCAGTTGCAAGAGGGGGACGCATTCGGAAAATCTGCAATGATTTGCACGCTGTGCTGTCAGGCGGAAAGTGGAAGCAACGTAAACTTGCAGCGCGCAGCAATCCTCGACGAGGTTCGCCGCGCTATTCCGCCGGAGGGAACGGCAATCTATTGCGACGATGGCTTTATCACCCTGTACCGCAATAATAGCAACTTTTTCCGCCTTGAAGTAGACACGACGCTCAAAAGCGTCTGCTATGGGCGGATTTACTACGAAATCGTGACTTACTACACCTAACAGGAGGCAACAAAATGACGACTGGTCTTCGGGCAAGCACATTTGAGAACTTGCAGCTCAATGCCGGGATGTTTCTCGCAAATTTTGACTATTCCACCGCCACGGACGCGGCGGCGCTGGGCGCGCTGCTGAAGACGGAGCGAGAAAAGACAAGCGGCTCTGCGCTGATTGGCGCAACGCGCGGCGGCGGCACGTTCGTCTGCACGCCCAACACGCGCAGCATCGAGGCGGACGGCAAGCGAGAGGAATGGAAAGGCAGCAGCGTCAACGATGGCTGGACTATCAAGCTGACGACTACCCTGCTGGAAATCAATGCTACCAACCTTAAGCGTTCTTTCGGCACTGCCGACGTGACGGACGTGGAGAAGAAGCACACCATCAAGATTCGCACCGACATTAAGGACGCAGACTATATTGAGAGCCTCGTCTGGGTTGGCGACACCTCGAAGGGCTATGTGCTGATTGCCATCAAAAACGCACTGAACACGGCGGGCGCAACGCTGACGTGGACGGACAAGGGCGAGGGCACTATCCCGGTGGAGTTTACCGCGCATCAGGATGGGCTGGAAACCGACGGATATGCGCCTTGTGAGGTCATTTTCTTCGACCCCGCCGCCTAACAACACGCGGCAGGGTTCGCGCCCTGCCGCACTTTCGTGAATTTTGAGGAGGAAAACGCATGAATACCGCAACCGCATTTGAGCAGATGGCGAACGCTATTCCCTACATCGACAAGTTGGTAAACAGCAAGGAAATGAAAGCCTTTGTAGAAGAAAAGAGCAAGGGCGATGTTGTCGGGCGCGACATCCTGATGAAGATGCTGCCGATTTTGTACGCCAAGCATCCCAAGGAAACGATGGGCATTCTCGGCGCGATGCACGGAAAGACGGCGGAGGAAGTCGCAGAAATGGACTTCACGGAAACCGCCGCCATGATGGACAAGGACACACTTGATTCGCTGTTTGCTTTTTTTACCTTTGCGCTTCGTCTGGGGTGCATCATGTAATCCCTGCACTGTACAAATACCGCCCGCAAAACGTGCACGCGCTGGGGGTGCTTCTGGCGCACGAAACGCAGGAGGAAGCAAAACGTTGCTATATGGCTAATATGGCGTGGATGACGGTGCTTGCTATTTCGTCGTTCGGCGGCGCGAATTTGGAAATCCCGTCATACAGCGATGTTTTCTGCACAGAGAAGCACGAAACAAAGCAAAAAACAGCAGAGGAAATCTGCGACGATATTATAAACGGACTAATGGCGAGGGGAGGTGCAGAAGATGGCGGAAGCATTTGAGTTGTACGCAAGTTTCAAGATTGACACAAGCGGATACACGCAGGAACTGAATAAAATTCGGCAGGAAATGCAGCAGTTCCAGCAAGAACTGAATAGCTTTGCTATTCATCCGACGTTTGACGGTGGACGTTTCCAGATGGAATTGCAGCAAGCGCAGCAGCAGTCCACGCAAGCGACGGAAGAAATCCAGCGTTTGCAGCAGCAAATCCAGTCTTTGCAGCAAGCCGCAGACGGAGGCGATTCGGGCGGCGGTGTGCTGAGCGGATTTTTGAGCCGCCTTGATGTTATTGGTGATATTGCAAGCGGACAGTTCCTTGCCAACATGGCAGTAAACGGAATCAATAGCATTATCGACGGCGTCACGGGTTCGATTGACGAATCAATCGGACTTGCGTCCGACCTTAAGGAGACGCAGAACGTTGTTGATGTGACATTTGAGGATTCCGCGTCCACCATCAATAAGTGGGCGCAGGAGGCGCTGAACGCATACGGCATCACGGAAACCAAGGCGAAACAGTATTCGTCCACGCTGGGCGCTATGATGAAATCCATGGGCATTGCGGATGACCAAGTTCTCCAAATGTCTATGGATATGGCGGGGCTGGCGGCGGATATGGCGTCGTTCTACAACCTCGACCACGACACAGCATTTGAGAAAATCCGCTCCGGCATCTCCGGGGAAAACGAGCCCTTGAAGGCGCTCGGCATCAATATGTCCGTTGCGAACCTAAACGCCTTTGCCCTCGAAAAGGGCATGAATAAGGCGTTTGACAAGATGTCGCAGGCGGAACAAGCGACGTTGCGCTATCAGTATCTGCTGGAAGCCACGAAGGACGCGCAGGGCGACTTCGCGCGAACCGGGGACAGCTTCTCAAACGAGATGCGCAAGCTGCAAACGAACCTCGACCGCATTAAGACGGAGTTCGGCAAGGGTCTGCTGGGCGTTGTAACGCCCGCGATTTCGCTGCTTAATAATGTGCTGTCCGTGCAATCTTACCAGTATACCGATGCAGCAAAAGACCTCATAGAGCGCAACGAATCTATCTATGAAGCACAGGCGACTTACGCGCAGTCGATGACCATCATGAACGCAATGCGCAACATGGAGGAAGAAAGCGGCGATGCCATCAAGTCCACAAACGAATGGAAAGACGCGCTTGAGGACTTGAAAAACGTCATGCCCGGACTTGCACGATATGTTGATTTGACTTCTGATGCAATTGTAGGGAATACGGAATCTATAAGCAAATATGTTGATACGCTGAACGGAGTTTCCCTGTACGCAGCGCATGAAGAAGCGGTTTCCAACGCAAAGGAACAATTAAATCAAGATAAGCAATATCTTGCAGAGCTTGAGGCGCAAAAACGCTACATTCAAGAGCAGATTGCCGCAGCTGGCACGGATACGGTGAAAGCGGCGAACAAATCAGCGCTCGATAGTGCATACGCCTACTTCAAGAGCACTGTTCCTTATTACGACTTAGCAGACACATACGACGAATTTGTAAAATATTCATTTGGGCATATATCGCAACGAAACGACATCGAACGCGGCAGAATGGGCAACAGGCACTCTGCTTACAGACAGCTCAACGACACACAAGAAGCAGCGTGGCAAGCGCTTCTTGAAGCTGAAAACAATTACAACGACCCGACAGCATCGTTGATTGAAAAGCTAAAAGAGCTTGATTCTCAAATAGCAGAAACAAGCGTCTCGATTAACGAGGAAACCGCGGCATTTGAAAAACTGACTGCTGAACAAGAAGAATTTAACAAAGCCAACAAAGAAGCAAAATGGCAATACGACTTCAATAAGTCGGTAGATGCGCAAAAGCAAGCGTTTGCAGACCTAAAAACCGCACTTGGAGACCTTGAGACGTATCAAGCAGACACGCTCGCAAAAATGGAGAAGTCGTATAGAGGACTTGCTTCTGGACTTGGTTTTATGGTGACGCACACTGAAGCAGAGTTTGACAAGCTCGTCAGCGGGAAGTACAGCGAAAAGAACGTCATGGGCTGGTTTGAGAACAATGCTGAATCGCTAAAAGCCTACAACGATGCGCTGGAGCAGGCAAAAGAAGCGGGATATGACCCCGGAATCCTCGCTCAAATCGCAAAGTACTCGACGGAAAACGACGCATTGCTTGCAAGATACCTTTCTGTTGCAGACGACCCGGAAAAGGTAAAAAAAATCAACGCCGGTTATCAGGCAACTATCGCGGAAGAAAATCGAAGCGCACAAATCGCAACAGACTTTGAAATGGCTTCCGACGAAAAATACCAAAGTCTGGTCAAAATTGCTGAACAGTACGTCGAGCTGTACAATCAATCTTCAGCGATTACTTCGGCAATGGCGGAAAACAAGAACGCATTTTTGGGGGGCATCGACGACCTGAAGAAAGCGCTTGAAGAAGAACTTCCGGGCATCAACGAATTGCTTGAAAAGTATGGATTCGTCAAAATCAAAAACGACTTCGAGAAAAAACCGTGGGTTCATGACTTTGGCGGTGCGCGTGAAGGATATGCAGACATGTTCGACGACGTTGCAAATGACAAAAACGCTTTTAGCAAAGAGCAAGCAAAAGCGCTTCATGCGATAGAGGCGAGGTCTCGAAGCGGCTATGCGGACATGATTGAAGATGGGCTAATGCCCGACGACATCAAAGCCCGCGCGCAGCGGTGGAATCGGCTTGTCGAGATGAAGACGCAGGAAATGAACGACATCGTTGGCATTTTGGAACAGCGCATGGAGGAAAACCAGCGTCAACGGGAAGCCGAAGAAGCGGCAAGAGCAGCGAAGGAAGCAAGAGACAACGCATTGCCTAAAACGTGGTCTGACTTGTCTCCTATCATTTCGACGGATGAGTTCAAAAACGCCGAATCCTACGAACCTGTCTCAAATGAAAAAACAAACATCTTTGCGGTGCCGAAAACGAATAAACAAGAGGGTTCGCATTTCGAGACATTCGACGAGTACCGGACACGCACAATGCTCGATAATAGCCGCGTAATGCAAGATACGATTAACAGCATAGTTGAGACATTCAAAATGACGACGCAGCAGAGCCAAACGACGCAGGAAGTCACGATTTCAAATCCGCAAGACCTTGCGGCGTACTTGCAGCAACCTGTTACGGTTGTTAATAATTTCTCCGTTGACGGGACATCCGTTGCAACCGTCATCGCGCCTATCGTCAACAAGACAATCGGCAGGGGCATCCGTGGAAATCTGATGGAGGTGGCGCGATAAATGGTAACACGATACCGCGCATGGATGGGAGAAGAAGCGCTGGAAGACCTCGACCCGTCCATCATCATCATCGACATTTCGGAGGACGCGCCACAGGAAGCAGTGACAACCGAAGCACGCCCCGGCGGGGGGATGTACCTCACCGGGCAGCTTCGGCAGTCCATCACGGTAACAATCGCCGTGGAAATCCACGAAGCAAACACCATTCACAGGCAGCTTGTCCTCGGTAAAATCATGCGCTGGGGCAGCGGTGGACAGTACCTGCGCACGTCATACCGCCCGGAACAGCGACTATACATCGACAGCATCGAGGCGGCGAGTGTTTCCGCGCTCAAATGGACGGACAGGCTGGAAATCAAGCTGACGGCATATCAGCGTCCGTGGTGGGAGGAAGCAACTGTTTCCAAAATGGAAACAGTTGAAGCAAGCAAAAGTGGCATCCTGACGGTTTTCAACCGCGGGGAAATGCCTTGTCCGCTGGAAGCCGTTTTTGTAGCAATCGACCCCCTGACAAACGTTGCAATCAGTTGCGGCAGCGAGAAAATCGCGCTGACGAATATCAGCGTGAAAACTGGCGAGGAAATCCGCATAGCACACGACGACAACGGCATCCAGCAAATCACGGCAGCGGGGACATCCGCGATGGGCAACCGAAACGGACAGTCTGCCGACGAAATCACGCTAAAGCCCGGAATTAACAAGGTGTCGTTTAGCGGCGACGGGCTTTTGTCGCTGACGGTCACGGCGAGGGGGCGGAAATATTAACTACAAAGCATATGGCACACCGCAGGAAGTCACACTGAAGTCGAAATGGAAGTGCATTCAAGACCCTGTCAAAGGTTGGCAGCTTGATGGGCAGCCTACCATTGGACGTGCAAATGTCACATTTTCTGTCGTTCTCCCTTCCGACGCAGTGATTACTTCCGCACGAGTGCACGCCGACTTTCGTAGGGATGTTTTTGGCAACCAGCAAAAGCAGGACGTAAACGATTTACACGTTGACAAGGCTGGATTCGCAACGGTGACGCTCCCGGATGGCGCAAGCACAACGGAATTTGTCGCCACGCTCTCATTTCAGGCGTGGGGCACAGTGCACACCGACCTTAATGAGTACTACATTTCTCCAACTGTCCGCGACATCTACCTCACAATCGACTACGTTTCCGGCATCATCCCCGACCCGGACGCAGGCAAGGCGTACACCAACAACGTCCGTTTGCCGCGTCTTCTGGACAAAAATCTGCGAGAAATCAAGCGCTTGCGCCCCTCTTCACTGTCTTTGTCGCTAACAATTGACGACATCTCCACCGCAAGCATGACGCTCGTGGACGGCACATGGATGGACGCAACGCAGTTTGTGGAGTTGTACCACATCGGCGGCAGCGTCGGCATCTTCCGCTTGCGCTCGGACACGCAGACATACAGAAATTACGCAACACAGGAAGTCAACCTCGACCACGCTATTTCCACGCTGATGGACGGACTTCTTCCGGAGCAGCTAAAAATAGGCAGTGCATCAGTTGACGCGGTTGACGTGCTGGCACAGCTTCTCACCTACCAGCCGGAAACACGCTGGCAGATTGGAACGTGCGAGTTATCGCAGCATCTCACATACGATTTCGACGCAGGAACGAACATCTGGACAGCAATCAACAACGTCAAGAACTTGTCGCCCGCTGAAATGATGTGGCAGTACGACTTTTCCACCCATCCGTGGACGCTCAACCTCGTTAATATGCCAAATACCGTCTCATGTGAAGCGCGTTTTAACGGCGCGCTAACCAGCGCAACGGTCAGCACCGACCGCGACGACCTTGTGACCCGGATGTACGCATACGGCAAAAACGGCATCACCGTTGGCACGGTAAACGATGGCAAAGACTACATCGACGCGGACACCATCGACGAGTGGGGCATCGTGTGCGGCAAGTACTCGGATAACAGCATCACGGACAAGGAGACATTGTTGGAAAACGCAAAGAAGGAACTGGCGAAAAAGAAAACCCCGCCAATTTCCATTGACGTTTCCCTCGTAGAGCTTTCCGCCATAACAGGCTTGCCGTATGACCATTTCCGGCTGGGGAGCATCTGCCGTGTTGCAATGCCTAAATTCGGGCGCTGCTATGATGAGCGCATCCTGACGCTTAACGCGGACAACGTACTGCTTGAGCCGCAAAAGGTACAAGTCACCATGTCAACGGAGGGCAAGAGCGTCAGCGGCATCATCGAGGCGCTGGGCGGCAAGAGTGGACTTATTTCCGCAGGAACGGAATAAGGAGGACGCATGAATGAGTTAAATTACACTTGCAACCTGTCTGCCGGGTTGCGGATGACACCGCTCAAAGCGGCGCTCGTGCAAGGCGAATCAAACGCCCACACGCTGAAAATCGCGTTTGAGAAGGATGGCGCACCGTACAGCATGGATTCGGGCGCAACGATTGTCGGCAGCTTTATCAGGCTGGACAGCGTTGCAAGCACGGGCGAAAACCCGACGATTCTGCTGCAAGGCGCAGTTAGCGACGGCGTGGCATCCGTGACGCTTTCCGCTGCTTGTTACGCGGTTGTTGGGCGCTTCCGCCTGATGGTCACGGCGACGGTCGGCGAGGACACGACGGCTATCTTGTGGCTTGAGGGGCGCGTCGCGGCGGGGGCAACCGGGACAGTGTACGACCCGGAGAACGCCATCCCCGACATTACAACGGTTCTTGCAAAGGTGGAAGACTGCAAAAACGCAGCGGCAAGCGCAAACGCAGCGGCAGAAAGTGCAACATCCGCAGCGCAGCAATTCCTTGGAAAGTACATCACGGACAATGAGAAATTGTTACTGCTGGAACTGCTGCAAATGGGTGCGTATCGCTCCAACACCGCCGCGCAAAATTATAGCAAGCTATACGAAGCGTGGAAGGATGATGTATCAGCGCTTGAGGCACAGCGCCCGCGAATCGTCAGCGTTGAGGCGGACAAAACGACAATCGCTGTCGGAGAAAGCGTGACGTTCACGGTGACGCAGAAGAACGCGGCATCAATCCGCTTCATTGTGGACGGCACAGTAAACGAGCGCATTTACGACGTGCAGCAGGAAACGATAACGTTCACAAAGCAGTTTCAATCTACCGGCAGCGGAACGCGGATTGTTGCATTTCAGGCGGTTGACGCGAGCAGCAACATCGGACTGGAATCGGATAGTATCATCATCACAATTAAGGAGGCGGCACAAAATGGCGTGGAATCTAATCCGCAGGAATAACGGCGAGACTATCCACACGGACTATGTTGAGTGGATGTTGGATAACGCCGCCGACATCTCCAATGGCACAGAGCCGGGGAAGTCTGGAAGCATTGGTTCTTTGGCGTACACCGCCGGATTTGGAGCAATGTGGCAGAAGGACGCAAACGGGGCATGGGTTAAGTTAGGAGGTGGCAACTAATGGTTGACGCAAGCACAATTGGTGTGATTCAGGCGCTTTATGGCACTGGCGTGAATGGCGGTATTCCCACGGCGCTTGTGACGGACAAGACGCTGACGCTGGAAAGCCGCGCAGCGGACGCGAAAGCTGCTGGCGACGCTATCCGCGCAGTTGCGAATACCGCAAATATGCTTTCCGCGCGCGCGAATATTTTGTCTGGCAGTGTGTCCGGCGCGTCGATTACTGCGACGGATTCTTTTGCCGCGCCTTTTGTCGGACTGCGTGTCTGCGGCAAAAGCACGCAGGACGGTACGCCGCTCCCGGATGCGCCCGTGCCGATTGTCAGCGCGGGCGACGGCGGAACGGTAACGGTCACGGTGTCGGACGGCGCGAACGAATCGCAGACGCTGACGCTGCAAACGCCGAACGCGCTTCCGGGCATCCCGGTCACATCCGGCGGCAACTACACGGATGAAAACGGGCAGCAGTGGGTCTGCGATGAGGTAGATTTGGCGCGCGGGGTGTATGTGCAGCGCGTCACCAAAATCAAGGTGACGTCTTCGCTCAACTGGCAGACGTCTGGACAAAAGGTTGATAGATACTTTGCTTGGTTCGCTGGTACTTCTGCGACAAATGTTCTTTGTACGCACTTTTCCACCACCGTAGGTTCGGAAGTTGTCGGCGGCGCTATCGCAAATCAAAACAACCTCATCGGCTTTGCCTATGCGCAAAAAGGCACATCAACACTTGATGAGTTCAAAGCATTCCTCGACGCGAAAGAGGTGTATGTTTTGACATCGCTTGCAACACCCGTCGAAACCGCCCTTTCCGCTGCTGAAATTGCCGCGTACAAAGCGCTGACCACCTACGCCCCGACGACCGTCATCAGCACAAGCGGCGGCGCTGGCGCGACGGCAACGTATCAGCGAGACGTGACCATTGTAATCAAAAATCTTGAGGATGCGATTGCGTCCATGACGCAGAATTAAGGAGGTATCTTTGTGGCAATTAACAGCAAAGCTCGGCACGACCTGACGCTGCGCGCGATTAAGCGCGAGATTTCCGCAGGGCGCGATGTGGCATTTTGGCTCGATAAAGCGTACACGCACCTCGACAACGGGCTGCTGACGGAGGACGACATCGCGGAAATTGAGACGCTGGCGCAGGCGTACTATGATTCGCTGGACGCGGCGGAAAACGCGAAAGACAACGCGATTTGACGCAATTCAAGTTGCAAGTTGTTGCAAGTTGTTGCAAGTTAGTCCAAGTTAGTACCAAGTTAGTACCAAGTTTGAGGAGGTGTCATCATGCCCAAAATCGCAGCAGCCGCCATTCTGGGCGACTTCCAGCGGATGCTTGACGAGCACTGGAAGTATACGGCTGGTGCAGCGGAGACGGGGAACGTTGACTGCTCCGGCGCGTTTGTGTGGTCATACCGTCAGCACGGGCAGAGCATCTACCACGGCAGCAACCGCATTGCGCGGACGGAAATTGTTGAGCTTGTCCCGATTTCTGCCGCAAAGCCCGGAATGGCAGTTTTTAAGTGCCGGAATCCGGGTGATTCGCGGTATGCCTTGCCGTCAGGCTATAAACAGGGTAGCAAATACTACAACGGCGACTTGAGGGATTTTTACCACATCGGGCTGATGGGTGAGGACGGCAAGGTTCTTAATGCGCAGAGCAGCGCAACGGGCTTCGTCGCTTCACCCGTCAAATCGTGGACGTGTGCAGGATACCTCAAAAAGGTCGAATATAAGGAGGATACACCAATGGAGAATGATAACACCGAGGTTATTTGCGTCGGACGTGTGACAGCGCAGAGCGGCAGCACGGTCAATCTTCGTGCAGAGCCGAGCAAATCCGCAAAGGTGCTGGAAAAAGTCAAAATCGGCACTTCTGTCAACGTCATCGGGAATAGTGGCGGTTGGCTGCACATCGAGACGGAGACGAATCAGGGCTATATGATGGAGGAGTTTGTCGATGTGGGTGTTTCCAAATCGGAAACACCCACGTTCTCTGAGATTGCGGAACGCATCGAAAAGCTGGAGGAACGTGTCGCCGCGTTGGAAGGCGGTGTAGGCTGACATGGAAAGCCTCACCGCAGATAAACTGATTCTGGCGCTGGGCGTGATACTCGTCCTGCTGGGAGCATACAACACATTTTACACCGCGCGGAAAAATGCGCGAGATGAACGCAAGCGACAGGAGCAGCCAACAAACGCGCTGGCATCCAGCGTGTCAGACATCAATCGCAAGCTGGACACAGACAAGCGCCGCCTTGATGGGCACGAAGAGCGCATCGGCGGCTTGCGTGACGGACTGATGGTAACGTGCGCCGGAGTACAGGCACTTTTGGAGCATGAGTTACACAACGGCAACGCCGACGAAATGACGGCGGCAAGCAGGGAAATTGATAATTGGTTGAGGGGCAATGCCCTAAAGGGAGGAAATGCAAAATGAGTGAGAATTTGAAGCGCAAGCTGACAAGCCGCAAGTTCTGGGCGGCAGTTGTATCCTTTGTGACCATGCTGACTATGGCGTTCGGCGTAGCGGATGAAACCGCAACACAGGTCGGAAGCATCATCATGGCAGGTGCTACGGTCATCGCCTACATCATCGGCGAGGGCATGACGGACGCGGCGGCGGTCGCGGAGGGCAAGGATAAACCTAAGGAGTAACACATGAGCCGCGAAGTCGTATGGACAAAAGCGGTTGTAGATGCTTTTGTGGATGAAGCCTGCTTGTCGGACGAAGAAGAACTGATTATCAGGTCGCGGGCGAAAGGCTGGACACGCACAAAGCAGTCGATGCAGTACAATATGAGCATTCGCAAGATTGACTATATTATACATACGCTGAAAACCAAGTACGACGAAGCGCAGAAATACTCCGAGATTTTACCAAAGCGGAATACAAAGAAAGCCGGGACGTAATGTCCCGGTATTTTTTGTTGCGCACTATTCTTGAGCCTGACGCTTGCACTCAACGTCAAGTTCTGGATATACCCCTGCGATTTTCGCAAGGGTTTCGCTTTTTAGGCGATGGTACAGCTCTTCCTTGCCGACAAGCCAGAACAGGTCAAGCAATTTGTCGTCATATTCACAGAGGTTATGGCGGATGAAATTAACCATCCAGCGTTCCAGCGTCTCGGTGTTCGGGGACAATATATCCACATTGCCATGCTCCAAATACCATTCTTGCTTTGCGTTCAGCGTCGCCTCTTCCAGAACGGACATATCCCAGCGCGTAACGTGGATGGACGCAATGAGGTTGTCCGCAATGCCTTCGGCGTTCTTTCGTTTCGTTTCGACGGCTTTTGCGGATGCCGCCTTCCGCGCGGCTGCTTTTGCCGCCATCGTCTGGAACTCCTGCGTCCCCATGGCGGAACGTACATCTTCCTCGCGCCATAACTTCATGGGCGCGGAGGAAGCATAATGCGGATTCCGTTTTAGGACGGGCGGCGGCAGCAGCTTGCCTATCATGGACTTGGTAAAGCCCATGGACAAGACAGTCGTTTGAGAAATAAGCTGTTCTTTTTGCTTTTCCGGCATGGTGTCCTCTTTATATTTACTTTGTAATATGTTCCTTTGATTTGCGTTTCCTATAATTTTCTCTGGCTCTGCGATTTGCTTCTTCTCGTTGTTCCGCAGTCATCGCTTCATAGCGGGCTTTCTGTGCCGCACGTTTCTGTTCAGCACGCGACTTGTCATACTCTTTGAGATACTCCTTTTTAGCAGCAAGGCGGCATTCTTCCGAGCAATATTCTCCATTCCCAATGCCTGAAAATGTCTTTTTGCAGTACTTGCAAATCTTCTCTTTTGGAATAACTCGCTTTCGCTCTCTAATGATATTCCCGGTGAGCGCGTCATTGCGCTTTTTCTCCATTGCCGCACGTCGCTGTTCCCGAATTGATTCCGCAGTGGCACTTTCCTTACATGCTGGACAGTACTTCTGCTTTCCGGAAAAGACAATATACTCTTTCCCGCATCGCGCGCACTTATCCGTGCTTCCAAGGGGTCTTCTTGCGCCGATTCGCCTGTAAATTGCGTTATGCAGCCGATTCGCTGCGTCCTGACATTCTTCACATCGTGTGCACTTTGTCGGACGGGTTACAACTTTTCCGCAGTCCGGGCAAGTAAATGTATGCACCATTTCTGGATTTCCACTTTGAGCACCAGTCCCGACGCGCTGGCGACGTTTCTCGCTTATCTTGTAGCACCCTTCGCTGCAATAAATCCGCCGCCCGTCGGGAACGCGCCCACCACATATTGGACACGTCTTATCCATTTGCATTTGCCCTCCTTGCCGATTATCTAATAACCGCAACGACCTCTGCATCGCGCATGATAATCTCCTGCTCGTCCTCGCCAACATGGCTATTGTCTCCATCGCAGCGCATCAGGTACAGGTGCTCATTATAATACACCTTGTTAATGCGCAACGCCCGCGCGATATTCTTGAGCTGTTTTTCACGCGGATTTGCGATAACAATGTGCGTTACACAGACGCCATCAAGTTCCTCATCGCTCATCTCTCCGTCGTACCAATTGTACGAGTTGGGGATGCTATCTCCAACGCAGAACTCACGGTCATCATTGCGAAGACCCCAGTCGTAAAAATTCAAACATTCATCTTCCTTTTCTGCCTCCCTCTCCATCTCCGCAAGAATCTTTTCTGCCGTAGCTTCGACGTCCATGTTATCTGCAATCTCCATGATTTCCTTAAAATCCATACTCGTTACCTCTTTCTGTCCGGGGTTTTATTTTGTACCTCCCCTTGACACTATTTATTATATCACAAGGTATATACCTTGTCAATACCTTTTTAAGATTTTTCGCAAGTTTTTTGCGTTCTTTCCGCAAGCCACTGCGACACTGCGAGACGGATAACCGCCGAATCACTCAGCCCGATTTGCCGCCCAATTGCTTTAATCTGCGCATCCTGTTCGCGCGTCACAATGATGCACTTGACGATTCTATTCCCATCTTTTTTTATCATTTCTTGTTCCTCCCTATCCTTTAAGCAGATTATCAATTGCTGTTGTCGTCCCCGTCCCGCTGAAATAATGGACGGAAATGCCGCAACCGCGCGCAACGTCGATGACGGCGTAAAACTCGGTATGCGACATATACGCCGCCTGAATCCATAATTCCGACGCGCTGCGGATGACGATTTCCGGGCAAGTCGTGCCGTGCGGATAAGCGCGGATGGATGGAAATCGCTCGGTCAGGCGGCGCGCCCATGCGGGATGCCCGCCGACGATGACAACACCGTCAGGAATGATTCTGGGGCGTTGCGTGTCGCCGGGGGCTTCCTGCGTGTCCTCCTGTGCGCTGCGCCAGAGCGCGTCGCGAAGGGCGGTCAGCTCCTGCGCATCCGCTTCATGCGCTTGGAGGGCGGCGAATGATTTCTGCGCGTCCTTCTTCTGCTGACGGATGGCGGCTTCCAGCTCGGCAATTCGCTTCTCTGCGGCGGCGGCGCGCTGCTCGGCTTTTTCCTGCGCGATTCGCGCGGCTTCCAAAGCGGCAGTATCGCCGCGAAGGATTTTGTCGATGCAGAATGCTTTGTCCTTCTGGATGGCGCGGGCGACCATCAGGGACGCGGCATTGACCGCTGTTTTTGTCGGTGTATCGGACAAGATGATAGCGGCATCATCCGCATTGATGCGAATGTCGGCGGTGTAATCCGAGACATCAATGCCAGCGCCATCGTACATGAGCGCGAACTCGTCAATCGCTTCTACAGCAAAACGGTCGTACAGGTCGCCGAAGCCAGCGACAGGCAGCTTTCCCAAATGTTTTTGCAGGACTTTTTTATCGTCCGCGGTCGTCTGCTCTTTTCGGATGCTTTTGATGTTAGACTGCAACAAAAGCCAGTCCGAGAGGTCGGCGAAGCTGTCATTGCTGGCGACTTTTCTTCCGGATACAAGAATCTGGAAGAATGCAAGCATCGTGCGATAAAGCGCAGTATCGAGATTTTGGTCGAAAATCAGGCAGGAATCAAGCGAAATTTCCGCGCCCTGCGGGGATGACTTAATGGCATCATGCGTTTTATCGTATGTTTTGCGGTCAACCGCGCGGAGAAGTCCGCGAATGGTGGCTTCCTCGGCGGCGCGGAGAATGCCCAGCGCGTGAGCGGAAACAATCTGCTGTTCCGCGCGTCCGGCAGTAATTGCGACAGACGACTTGCCAGCGCCGCGCATGGTGTCCGCATAGTATTTCGCTGGTGACAGCGCATAAAACCGCTCCACCGCGTCGGGGTTGAGGAATGCCATTGCGCGCGCTACGATTGGCGCAAGGTCAACGCTGACGCGCCCTGCGTTCTTCATTGTGCTGCTCCTTTCATCGCCTAAAATGATTTCGGCGCGTTGCGGCGGCGGATTTTTGTGCGGTCCGCCGGGGCGGGTGCATGGTTATTCTTCTTGCTGATAAACATCATTGATTTCGTTTGTTTCCAGCACATCCCAATCATCGTATTCGATGCTATGCCCCGTCAAAATAACGGCACCGTGGATTCCGTCCTCGTGCTCAGCGAGCTTGTCATACATTGCTTTCGCTGCTTTAAAGTCGCTTCCGTCGTAATAAGCGCCATCACAAGCTGCGATAAAACTGCGGTAGCCATCGCGCACTCCGTCAACGACTTCGATTTCCACAACGAAATGGTCGTACTGACTTTCTACGTCCAACTTACGAGTTTCTTCCATTTTTCTTACCTCTTTCTGTCCGGGGTTCTTTTTGTACCGCCCCTTGACACTATGTATTATAGCACAAGATATATACCTTGTCAATACCTTTTCAAGATTTTTCGCAAGTTTTTTTGCAACTTTCCAGCGTTTTATCTGCGTTTCCCAGCGTCTAAAAACCTCTATACTATAATCAGTAGGAGGTGGTGTGGTGTATATCCACTACAACCCTAATCCGCGCGGCTTGCGTGTCGGGGATTGCGCTGTCCGCGCAGCATCCAAGGCGGCAGGGGAGACGTGGGGAAGCACCTATGCGGCGCTTTGTGCGCTGGGTTATGACTGCGGTGATATGCCTAACGCCAATCACGTTTGGGGACGTTACTTGCATGAGCGCGGATTCACGCGCCACGCCCTGCCGGATACTTGTCCAATCTGCTACACCGTCGCGGATTTCTGCCGTGAGCATCCGCGCGGGGTGTACGTCCTCGGCATCGGCGACCACGTTGTGTGTGCCGTAGACGGGGACTGGTACGACGCATGGGATAGCGGCGCTGAAATACCAGCGTATTATTGGGAGAGGAAGGATTGATGTATGGCGTTTGGTTATCCACAGTATTATCCACAGATTCCGTATTATAACGCGCAGCAGACGGCAATGCCCGACCAGCTTGCGCAGCTTCGAGCAGCACAGCAGCCGATGATGCAGCAGCCAGCGCAGCCATCAAGTAACGGACTGATTTGGGTGCAGGGTGAAGCCGGGGCGAAGAGCTACCTTGTCGCCAACGGTTCGAGCGTTCTGCTGATGGACAGCGAGAAGCAGACGTTTTATATCAAGTCAGCGGACGCGGCAGGAATGCCATCCATGCGCACATTTGACTATACGGAGCGAAACGCATCCGTAAAGCCATCCAGCAGCGCGCAGGACGCGCCGGAGTATGTGACGCGGGACGAACTCAATACGCTTACAAAGCGCCTTGAAGCGCTGGAAGGGCGCAAGAAGAAGGGGGTAACGCAGGATGAACCCACTGTTTAACGCACTCGGCGGCGGGCAGATGCCCGGAGCTATTGGCGACTTCCAGCGGATGATGCAGCAGTTTCAGCAGTTTCGCGCGACGTTTCAGGGCGACCCTGAGCAGGAGGTTCGCAAACTGATTGCATCTGGAAAAATCTCGCAAAACCAGCTTAATCAGCTTCAACAGGCGGCGCAGATGTTCCAATCGTTCCTCGGTTCTTAACTTTGGCTATCATTGTTGCGCAACAATTTAGCATACACTTCAAATTCCGAAAGGAGAAAAACAATGAGTATGACTTCGGAACTCTCCGCTTCTGACGTGGCTCTGCTTTCCGGCATAAACAGAAACCAGAACGGCGACGGCTTCTTTGGTGGCAATGGCGCATACTGGATTATTATCCTCTTCCTCTTCGTCTTCTGCGGATGGGGCAATAACGGATGGGGTGGCTTTGGCAATCGCAACGGCGGACAGGGTTCCGTCATGGACGGTTACGTTCTCACCTCCGACTTCGCCAATATCGAGCGGAAAATCGACAACGTGAACAGCGGCTTGTGTGATGGATTCTATGCACAGGCGCAGCTCACCAATGGCGTACAGATGCAGATGGCTAACGGCTTTGCGCAGGCGGAACTCTCGCGCGCCAATCAGCAGACCGCGCTGATGCAGCAGCTTAACGCGATGCAGGCACAGGCGGCGGATTGCTGCTGCAAGACGCAGACGGCAATCCAGGGCGTGAACTACAATCTTGCCACTCAGGCTTGCGACACTCGCAACACCATTCAGAATGGCGTTCGCGACATTTTGGACAACGCCAACGCTAACGCCCGAGCGGTGATTGACGCACTGACGGCACAGCGCATCGAGGCGAAGGACGAGAAGATTGCGGCGCAGAATCAGCAGATTTTCGGCTTGCAGCTCGCTGCGTCTCAGGCAGCACAGAACCAGTATCTCGTGAATACGATTCGTCCTTGCCCTGTTCCGGCGTACACGGTAGCCAATCCGTTCTGTTGCAATCAGGCGCAGTATTGCGCTGGTTAAGCTCCAGACAGCTTCCTGCATGTGCAGGATGAGCCGACAAACGGCAACTGAAAAAGCGGCGGGGCGTTGATTGATTCGCGCCCTGCCGCTGAAAGGAGAAAAAACATGGCTGAATATACTGCGGCGGCGGCTCAAACCGTCGCCAATGGCAACAACGTCCTTTTTACTGCAACACCAGTCTGCGCAACTCGGTGCATCGTCCATCGTGAAGGCTCTGGCATCGTGACGCTGCGAGGCATCACCAATGGACAGTGCCGCGCACGTTTCCGCGTCAATTTCGGCGGCAATATCGCCATTCCGACGGGCGGCACTGCCGGAGCTATCTCTGTCGCGCTTGCAATCGCTGGTGAGGTGCTTCCGGCTTCTACCGCCATCGTCACCCCTGCGGCAGCGGCGCAGTACCAGAACGTCAGCGTCGATACCTTTGTTGATGTTCCGGCGGGGTGCTGCACGACCATCAGCGTCAAAAATACCGCTGGCGTGGATATTGACGTGCAGAATGCCAACCTGATTGTCACGCGCGTTGCGTGAGGAAAGGAGAAACGCAATGAAGTATCTTCACGAACTTAAAGAAAAACTCTGCGAAGAGTTGCAAGAGATTGCGGAGAAGCAGGATATGTCGGCAGGCGACCTCGAAGCCGTTCACAAGCTGACGGACACCATCAAAAACATCGACAAGATTGAGATGCTTGAATCGGACGGGTACAGCAATAATGGCGGCGACTGGGAAGCGCGGGGCAGTTATGACGGTATGTACCGCGACGACCGATACAGCCGCCGCGGACGCGATATGCGCGGACGGTACAGCCGCCACGACGGCACGGACAAGCGCCTGATGGACGAGCTGGAAGAGCTGATGCGCACCATCGAGCCGGGGAAGCGTGACGTGATTCGGCGGGCGCTGGAAGAACTGAAAGAGGCATAACGGAAAGGGGGCTGGCTGCGTGGTTACGCTGACGTGGATTGATGGGCAGATTGAGAAAGCAATCGAAGAGGGCAACAATCCGCAGAACATCCGCGATTTGGCGGCGCTGATTACAGTGCGTGAGTACCTCGCCACGCGGTCAGCCCCGAAAGCCGATGCACAGAGCGTGCAGGAATCCGCCGATGATAAAAAGCGCCGGGATGCGGTTGTCCTTATGACGCACAGCGCGGACTTGGACACAGTTCCGACCATCCAGCAGGTGGAGACGGCGCTGCATTCCATCAGCGTCAACACGCCGGAGGAACGGAAGCGTGTGCAGGACGCGAAGAAGTGGGCACAGATTATCTCACAAAAAAACGCTTGACAAGCCGATTAGAAACGCTTATAATGATGTTGGTCAAATGTTCCAGTTCCTTTCTCCCTTCCATGCACAGCCCTGCATGGAGGGGCTTTTTTTGACCCCCGTTTTGACTACTTCGCACGACGGAAAGAGGGTCAAAATTGCGAATATGGGGATTGCGTGTTCTTGCTTATTGCGCTACAATCAAGCATTATCAATGGATTGCAAGGCGACTGACATCAGCACCATAAAAACGGCAACTTCCTCCAGCGGGAAGCATTCGGCGCAGATTTGCCGGATGATGGCGGAAGTCGCGGGCGCATCCTTCGACGGCTTCAGGATGCAGCAGTTGCCGCCCGCCAGCGCGCCAAGCAGGGGTTCGATGGTCAGCAGGAATGGGTAATTCCACGGGGACATGATGAGTACGACGCCCATCGGGTCGTGGCGGATGAAACTGCGCGCCGGGAACTGCGCCAGCGGCGTGAGAACGTGCGTATCGCGGCAGTAGCGGCGCGTCCGGCGGAGCAGGTAGCCCAACTCCGACAGCACCATGCCGATTTCACACATGTACGCTTCCGTCCTGCACTTGCCGAGGTCGCCTTGCAGGGCAGCTTCAATATCCTGCTCGTGTGCCAGAATCGCGCGGCGCAGGCGGCAAAGCTGGTCAAGCCGATGCGGCACGGGGCGCGTTATGCCGGACGCAAAGCAGGCTTTTTGCGCGGCGAACAGCGCGGCAATATCCGCGTGGGGCGCATCGGGCGTCATGATGGCGCGGAGGATGTCCTCCAAGGCGAAGCGGTTCAGCAGCGTGTCCTGCGCGGCAATCTGCGCGACGGCGGGAATATCCCGATGATACAGCGTTGGGAGGGTCATGCCATACCCCGCATGGAACACGAGGTCGCGCACCCATGCCGCCAGCGCCGCCGCGCCGTCCGCATTCATGCCGCACAGCCCCGCGCCGATTGCCATGTCGGACAGCGCCTTTCGCCGCGCACCTTCGGACTGCGCAATCATCGGCGCAAGCAGCAGCGGGAGCGTCTCGTCCTGCGAAAGCTGCTTTACAGTGGTCAGGGCATTCAGCAGTGCGGGCAGCACCGCATCATGCGACACGGCGAAGGCTTCCGCGGCATCCAGCGACGCGGTGTACAGCGCGCGGCGGCTCGCCAAATCGGAGGAGAAGCGTTCGCTTTCCGGCACGGCAGCATCGTCGCTGACGGCAATCAGCTGTCCGGTCAGCGCACGAAGGGCGTTTTCTGCCTTTTGACGCTCTTCGCGCGGCAGAAGGCGGTTCATGCCCGCACAGATGGCGTGCGCAATTGTCCAAATCCCTGTGCGGAGCAGCGATTCGCGCGATTGAAGCGCCAGCATCGCGTCATCCATCAGCACATAGCGGCTGGTATGCGCTCGAAGCGAAAAGCGGCGTGATTTTCCGCGCACCGGGTCGAACACGTCACCTGTTTCTGCGAATACAGCGGATGCATCCGCCGCTGCTGGCAGGAGAATCAGCGGAATCGCGCGCCACTGCTCGAATGTTTCTGCATGTCCTTTTGTGTGCAGGCGCGCCAGCAGCGCCTGACCCAGCGCCATTGCGTCATTGCCGCCGACGGCAAGAATTGCCTGCGCCTGTTTGTCGGTGAAGGCCTGCAGGGCAGTATCAACGTCCGTGCGGGTCAGCGCGCCGTCCTTGCTGTCCGACAGTGACACGGCGGCGTGGACTGCGTACATGATTTGGCTGTCCTCCAGCACGGGGAGCAGGAGCGATTCGCAATCGACGGCATGGGCATCGCCGATGACGAGAACGCAGCCGATTTGGCGGCTGCGCAGGAGTTCCGGCAGCGCTGCTATGCTGTCCAGCCGGGAAGGGAATACGGGATGCGCAGGGAGCGGAAGCTGTTTCATGGGCATGTCCTCCGGTGGGGTTGATATGAGTTTTGACGAATGCAATTAGTGGATTCGGTAAAGAAAATAGTGTGATTTGCTTGTGACAGCGACTACATCATCTGCACCAGCAGCATATACACAATCGTGCCGCCGGCAATGGACAAGAGCATCTGCCGACGCCAGATGTGCAGCAGCACTGTCACCCACAGGTAGAACCAGCCGCGGTCAACCTCCGGCGGCACATCGGCGGAGCAGGTGATGGAGAAGGTTTCGTCGCACAGGCCAAAGATGAGCAGCGGCTTCTTCCAGCCTGTCCCGGCATACTTGCCCAGCAGAGACAGCCCATAGAACAGGTGGCGCGCCTGAATCAGCAGCGCCATCAGAAACGTCTCCAGTGGCGCAAAGGCTGAAAGCAGCATCGACACGGTGACATATTCCAGCGAACCGCCGAAAATTGTCATCGCCATGCACATCGGGTAGAGGAACGAAAAGCCCTTGGTGCGCATCAGCAGACCATACGCGAAGCCAAGGAAGAGAAAGCCCGCCAGAATCGGCAGCGTGTGGGAAAAGCCGCCCGAAACGCGCGCTTGACCGTGCCGCACGGCGCCTTGGGTATTTTTGCCGATGATTCGCCTGGATATGCAGGCACATCGGAAGAAACAGGCTGCATGGGAAATGACCTCCTCGTAAAATATAGAGCACTGGTGGGAATTATACAACGGAAATCCGCCGCGGTCAAGCAGGGTTGCAATTCGCGCAAGGTGATGGTATACTAAGAAACAGCAAAAAGCGACAGCAAGCGCACAACGCGCGGAAGGAGCAATACCATGGCGGAGCAGGAGCAGACGGTAGACCAGCAGCAGGAAAAAGCGCGCGAAAAGGCGGAGGATGACCGCTATCAGCGGGCGGAACAGCAGCAGGCGGCGTATGATGATGAGTACGAGAGCCGCCGTGAAACGCTGTCCGCACTGGCGTTGTTTCAGCAGGATTCGGTGGAGCAGCTGGCGGGCGGCAGCCGGCAGAATCGCCGGGATTATTATCAGAAGCTGCTTTCCCGGCTGTATATTGAGCTGCGCGACTTGGGAGCGTCCATGCTGCTGGATCAGCTGGATGCACAGCTGACGCAGAAGCATCAGGGCAAATGCGCCATGCTGGTGTACAGCGCGGTGACGCAGTGCTATCAGATGCTGGTACTGGATGCGCCGATGGCGGATGCCGCGAACGCCGTGCCGGATGTGTTCACTGCCGAGCGCGAGCCGATGACGTGGGAGCTGCTGGCATCTTATTCGGCAGACCCGGAACTGCCCGTGCGCGCATCGTTTACAACCCGCGTGCGTGTGCTGCGGTCGGTCAGCCGCCTGCTTTATCAGGCGCGCCGGGACGGGCGGAGTGCCGCGCCGGAGGAAGATGCGCTTCGTGCGCGCCTGCAGGAGTATCAGCTGATGGCGAAGATGCAGGATGAATCGCTGGAGAATGCCGCCCGGCAGGTGGAGGAAGCGAATAGGAAGGCAGAGGAAGCCCGTACCGGCAGGGCAGAGGAAGAAATCAAGCCGATAAAGGAAAAGCTGCTGGCGGAATTTGAAGAAAAACTGAAGGCGCAGGAAGCCCAGTTTGCACAGGCAGGGCGCGCCAAATTCCAAGAGGCGTTTGGACAGCAGCAGAAGGCGGTTCGCGAGCGGATGGAGGATGAAGCGCGCTGGGCGGCGCAGCTGTTTGACGACGCGGGGATGCAGTACGACAAACTGCGGCAGGACTTCGCGCGGATGCAGGAGGAGCAGAACGCCCGGATGCAGCAGTGGCAGACGGCGATTTATCAGGCGGATACGCGGATGCTGGGGCAGTGCTACGTCGGCATGGCGACGAAACTCGGCGACGCGGTGGATCAGGCGATTGCGAAGCTGATGAAGCCGGAAATGAGCGCCGAGGAAGCCAAACCCCTGCTGGAACTGCGCGCGGTAATGCTCAGTCAGCTGACCCGGCTGGAATACGCCATGAAGCGCTTGGGGCTGGTGGTCATCCGCCCGCAGCGCGGCGATACCTTCCAAAACGACGTGCATACGCTGACGACAACGTCCTCCGAGACAATCAATGTGCCGGAATTTGCGAAAATCGACCAGTGCATTACCCCCGGCGTGCTGGCGGAGCGCGCAGATTTGCGCTTCCGCGAGGTGATTGTGCCGGCGGTGGTCACATTGATGGTGGACTGAGAAAAGCCCTTTTGCACGGGATGAAAAACCATCGGAAAATCGTTGAATCAGTGCAGGCGGGAAGGTCTGCGCAATATCTCATAGAGGTGAATCCCTTGATGAAAAAGGGCGTATTTCTGGCGCTGCTGCTCATGCTGCTGGCGGCTTTTCCGGCGCTGGCGGAAGATGTGTACTATGCGGATGCGTCGCAGGGCGGCAGTGTGACGAGCGACAAGGGGTATCTGTCCGTGTCATGTCCGCTGGATACGGACAGCCGCGTTACAATGACCATCCGCGATGAGTGGGGATCGACGGTCTATCAGCGCGATTACGGCGTGTGCAGCGGAATGTTCGAGTCAGAGGAAGTGTATCTGCCGCAGAATGGCGCACAGACGACGTATCGCGTCACCCTGTCTACGGACAGCGGTGAAAACAGCTTCACGGTCGTTCGTGTTGCGCCAAGATTGACGGATTCCAACGTCACCACGGCGGGACTGCCGCTGTCGGATATTAGCGGCGTTTCGTCGCCTAAAAAGGCGATTTTGCTGGATTTGAGCGCGCTGAATAATCAACTGCCGATGGTCGTGCCGATGGTCTCCGGCGATGTGCAGCTTGGCTGCGTAACGTTCACGGTGCGCAACGGTCAATTGAGCGTATCGGCGGAATTGACGGTGGATGGCACGATTGACCGCGCGGCGGTGTATGTGGCAAAATCCGCCCTCTCCGCGCAGACGCTGGGTACGCGCCGCTTTGACGGCAAGAAGGTCGGGCTGAACAAGAAAGTCAATGTCGATGGGCTGGGTTATGCTGCCGTGCTGGTGCAGATGACGGTTTCCTACGATCAGGACACCGCGACGCCGCTGATGCCGGATGAGGACTTCGTGCAGGAACAGACGGAGCTGTGGGACGCGATGCAGGAAGAAACGGTCAACGAGGCGGTCGGCTGACTAACTTTTCCACGGATAAACACGCGGGCATAGCATGAAAGCGCGCCCAACTGAATCGCGAAAAGGGTGTCGAGAGGGTCGAAGACCCTTCGCAGGTGCAGGGCAGCGCCCTGCTGGGGTCAAGGGGCAAAGCCCCTTGGGTCTCCCTCACAGCTCCTCCCCGTTCTCAATCGCCGTAATCATGTCGATGCGGCGCTGGTGACGGCCGCCCTCGAACTCGGCGGTCAGCCAGTGGGTCGCAATCATCTTCGCTAAGTCAATGCCGACGACGCGCGCACCCATCGTCAGGATGTTGCTGTTGTTGTGGCGCTTGCTCAATTCGGCACTGTACACGTCCGAACAGGTGCAGACGCGCGTGCCCTTCACCTTGCTTGCCGCAATGCCGATGCCGATGCCCGTGCCGCAAATCAGGATGCCGCGGTCGCATTCGCCAGACGCAACCGCTTTCGCCGCGCGGTAGCCATATACGGGATAATCGCAGGAGATCGCCGTGTCCGTGCCGAAATCCTTCCATTCCAGCCCCATCGAGTCCAGCAGCTTCATCATTTCCTTTTTGAGTTCAATGCCGGTGTGGTCGCAAGCCAAAGCAATCATGAGAAAATCCTCCTTTATCCTCCGAAACCGCCCATGCAGACGATTCGCTCTTCTTTATGATAATACGCGAAAAAATGCGAAACTCCTGCCGATGAAAAAAGAAAAGGGTAGAATCCGCGCGGAAAGCATGGTATACTAACATGGTGCAAGAATCGCACGAATCTCCCAAGGAGGGAAATAAAATGGCAGATAATTGCAAACTGTGCCGCATTGCGCTGGAAAATGTCTCCGTGGTGCGCGGCGGACAGACGCTTTTGCAGGATGTGTCGATGCACATCCACTGCGGTCAGCTGACGGTGCTGATCGGCCAGAACGGCGCGGGGAAAACGACGCTCATCCGCGCCCTGCTGGGGGAATACGCTCACGGCGGTACGATTCGCCATGTGGACGGCGAAGGGCGCGACGTGGCGCACATGCGCACGGGCTATGTGCCGCAGCATCTGGAATTTGACAAGGAGATGCCTGTGACGGTGGAGGATTTCCTCGCCGCCAGCCTGACGCGTCGCCCGGTGTGGACGGGGGTCGGCAAAAAGACCCGCGCGCAGGTGATGGAGGCGCTGAAAATGGTGGAGGGCGAAAAGCTGCTGCACCGCCCGCTCGGCCGCTGCTCCGGCGGTGAACTGCAGCGCGTGCTGCTCGCGCTGGCGCTGCATCCCGCACCTGACCTGCTTGTGCTGGATGAGCCCGTCTCCGGCGTTGATCAGAACGGCTTGCAGATGTTTCTGGATACCGTTGTGCGCCTGAAGGAGCATCACCATATGGCGATTCTGCTCGTCAGTCACGACCTGAACGTCGTCCGCCAGTACGCTGACCATGTGGTGCTGCTGGACAAGACGGTGCTGAAGCAGGGCAAGCCGGATGACGTGTTCGCATCGCCGGAATTCCAGAAGGTGTTCGGGCTGGGCGCAAAGACGCTCAATGCCCAGCGGCTGCATGGCGCGGAACGCTGGATGGGGCGCAAGGCGGAAACGCCCGAGGAGGAAATCGCCCGTGCCGCCGCCGTGGTGGACGACGAGACGAAAGGAGGTCAGGCGTGATGGATGCGATTCGCGCGTTCGTGCAAACGCTGCTGCCCTTTGAATTTCTGCAATTTGACTTCATGGTCAATGCGCTGCTGGCGATTCTGCTGCTGACGCCGCTGCTGGGGCTGCTCGGCACGATGGCGGTCAACCAGCAGATGGCGTTTTTCTCCGATGCGCTGGGTCACAGCGCACTGACGGGCATCGGGCTGGGCATCCTGCTTGGCGTGTCGAGTGATTTGCTGGCGATGCTGGTGTTCGGCATCGTCTGGGCGCTGCTGATTTGCCGCATCAAGCAGACCGGGGCGGCATCCACCGATACAATCATCAGCGTCTTTTCGTCCACCTCCGTGGCGGCGGGCGTGCTGGTGCTGTCCATGGGCGGTGGATTCGCGAAGTATTCGTCCCTGCTCGTCGGCGACGTGCTGGCAGTACAGGACAGCGACCTGCTCTATCTGTTGATTGCGCTTGTGGCGGGCATTGCGCTGTGGGCGGTGATGTACAATTCGCTGCTGCTGTCGGGCATCAGCCCGTCCCTGGCGCGCAGCCGAGGCATCCATAATCGGCTGGTGGAGTGCGCGTTCGTAGTGCTGGTGGCGGTCGCGGTCATGCTGGCGATTCGCTGGGTTGGCGTGATGCTGATTAACGCATTGCTGATTCTGCCCGCGGCGGCGGGGCGCAATCTGGCGCGGTCAAGCCGTCAGCACGCGGTGTACAGCGTGGTGATTGCGCTGGTGTGCGGCGTGGCAGGGCTGATTTGCGCGTATTATCTGGATACGACGGCGGGTGCGGCAATTGTGCTGTTCGCGGCGGTGTGCTACGCCATCTCGCTGGGCATTCGGGCGCTGAGAAAATGATACTATTTTCAGATTCACCTGCGCCATCTGCTTGCGTCTTGGCACATGTTTATCTAAAAATAGTATAACGGAGGAACGATATGGAGCGAATCCTGATACTGATGCAGGCGGCGAACTGGGCGGAAGCGACCGAGGCACTGACTTCCGCGCGGGAGAACGCCCTGCACCGCAACGCGCTGTCATACGCGCTGGTGCTGCCGGAAGCCCCGACATCCCCCGAAGAATGCAATATGGCGGCGTTCGGGGCGCTGCAATACCTTGTCAGCCCGGAAATGACTTTTGCTGCGATGGAAACGCTCTGGCACGGCGAACGCTATGCGCTGCTGGCGCATCCGGCGATGCGCTTTGAGCGCGACTGGGAGAAGAAGCTCCTGCGCGCACTGAACGACTGCCCGGTGGAAAACGCTCAGGCGGTGCTGACGGGCTATCTGCCGGCGCAGGATGACCCGATTGGGGCGGTCTGCCCGGTTGCGGCGGAGCGCATTGACCCGGACGGCACGCTGTGCTTTGCGCACGGAATGCCCCTGACGCTCGCGGCGCACCCGATGCCGGGCGCATTTCTGCATCCGGACTTCTTCTTTGCGCGCGCGGGCTTCATCCGGGCGATGGCGCAGGGGAACGGTACAGCGTTCCTGCGCGCGATGGTGCAGGGCTGGCAGTGCTGCACGCTGAATCAGCCCGTCATCACCCTGACGCACGATTTACCCGTGCCGCCTGTGCGGATAGACCCGCAGGAGGATGGCTTGGCGCAGCTGAAGGAAGAATACGGCGTTGATTTCGCGGCGGGTACGCTGTCCGCGGCGGCGAAGCGAGGCTTGAAGTCAAACAGCCTCGACGTGACGCTGGCGGTGACGCCGCTGATGCGCATTAAGTCGGCGGTGCAGCGGTGGCGCAGGAAGCGCACCGACCCGATGCCGCTGTGCGTGACGGTCTGCCCGGTCTCGCTGGACGAAGAGGGGATGCACTGGCTGCGCCAGCTGACGCAAATGCAGGATTTGGCGCTGCTGTGCTATGCCGAGGGGCTGAAGCTGCGCGAAGTGGCGGAGTTCCACCCGAACGTGCTGGAATACAAGCCGCGCTATGCTCTGCCGATGCCAACGGGCAAACCGCCGCTGTTCAGCCGCGCGGCGATGCTCAGCGCGGCGCGCGACCGGGTGCTGTCCAGCACGCACTATATCTGGATGGCGCCGGACTGTGTGCGCTATCCGCTCTATACCGGCATGGCGCTGCCGTGGAAACGGCTGTGCGGCGAGAAAATCGTGCTGGCAAGCGTCAGAAATCGCCTCGACCTGTCCATGGTCGTTGTGCCGGACAAGCAGATAAAGCCGCTGATGAGCGCCATAGGGGAGCAATTACGGGCATTGCTGGCGGCAGGGACGATTCCGGAGACGGAGGAAGCGCTTTGGGCGGGCATTGTGAAGGAACATCCGGACTGGTTTGAGTTCCGGGTGCTGCCGGTGGAAAAACAGCTGTTCACATTCTTGCTCTGAGGAAAAATCATGCAGACGATTGCGTCTCGGCTCATCAAGGGGATTATGCTGCTTCCGGGGTCAGCGGCTGCTGCTGGAGGAGTAATTCGATTTTCAAATTCATATGCGCACTCCCCGCAGACAAGCGCATAATACGGACAAATCTGCCGTATCAAGCGGGGAAAGTTCGGGAACGCAGAAAAAACGTTTTTTCGCCCGATTTTCGCCGCCAGTGGAAGCTGTTCTGTTTACCGGGCTTGCGGCGCTTCGGGCGGTTTTCGGCTGTCCATTTCGACCAGATTCAGCATTGACAAGAGCCGCTCCTGTGGTGTATGATGGCATTCGTTCCTGCCTTGCAGACACTATATGTAGCATGGGCAGGAGAAAACATCCACAACTTATGCCGACTGAACGGCTGGTTATCAATTGGTTCTCAAATGGGAAATAATACGGATAGAATAGAGAATGATGGAGGCACCGACCATGGGCATTGATATGATTCGCAAACGCGACGGACGCGAGGTTCCTTTTGATCAGGACAAGATTGAGCAGGCCATTTTCGCGTCTTTTCAGGCATCGGGCAGTGCGCGCGGGCATGAGACGAGCCGCAAGCTGACGGAGGAAGTTGTCCGCCTGCTGGAGAACAACGAGAACATCAGCGCCATCCCCAGCGTGGAGCAGGTGCAGGACACGGTGGAGCAGGTGCTGATGCGCAACGGCTTCACCCGCACGGCGAAGTCCTACATCCTCTATCGCGCCGAGCGCAGCCGCGTCCGCGAGATGAACTCCCGCCTGATGCGCACGTTTGGGGACATTGTGTTCAAAGATGCCAGCGAATCCGACATCAAGCGCGAGAACGCCAACATCAATGGCGATACTGCCATGGGCGCAATGCTCAAGTTCGGCAGCGAAGGCGCAAAGCAGTATTACGAGAAGTACGTCATGGATCCGCGATTTGGTCAGGCGCACATGGATGGCGATATCCACATTCATGACATGGACTTCTACACCCTGACGACGACGTGCTGCCAGATTGAACTGAAGAGCCTGTTCAAGGGCGGCTTCTCCACGGGGCACGGCTATTTGCGTGAGCCGCAGGACATCACGTCCTACGCGGCGCTGGCGTGCATTGCCATTCAGGCAAACCAGAACGATCAGCACGGCGGTCAGGCGATTGTGGACTTCGACTACGGCATGGCGCCCGGCGTGAAAAAGACGTTCATCAAGCGCTACCGCATGAACCTCTCCCGTGCGCTGGAGCTGCTGCTGAACGACGCGGAGTGTGACGCGCACGCCAATGAACTGGTGGCGCAGACCAAGGCGGAGAACCTCGAACCCACGCTGGAAGAGAACGCTGACCACCGCGCACGCATGGCGGAACTGCTGACGAAGTATGTGGCGGACGAGCAGATGATTGCTCGCATCCTCGACTTCACGCAGCGCCGCTCCGAGCAGGAGACAGACAAGGCGACCTATCAGGCAATGGAGGCGCTCATCCACAACCTGAACACCATGAACAGCCGCGCGGGCGCGCAGGTGCCGTTCTCGTCCATCAACTACGGCATGGACGTGTCGCCTGAAGGCCGTTTGGTGATGAAGAATGTGCTGCTGGCGACGGAAGCAGGTCTGGGCGGCGGCGAAACGCCGATTTTCCCGATTCAGATTTTCCGCGTCAAGGAAGGCGTCAACTTCAACCCCGGCGACCCGAACTACGACCTCTACCGCCTCGCCATCCGCACGAGCGCAAAGCGCCTGTTCCCGAACTTCTCCTTCGTGGACGCGCCGTTCAACCTTAAGTACTACAAGCCCGGCCATCCGGAGACCGAAATCGCCTACATGGGCTGCCGCACCCGCGTGATGGGCAATGTCTACGACCCCGACCGCGAAATCGCCCCGCGCCGCGGCAATCTGTCCTTCACGTCCATCAACCTGCCGCGCATCGCCATTGAGGCGAACGGCAACGTCGATGTGTTCTTCAAGGTGCTGCAGGAGCGCATGGAACTGGTGATTGACCAGCTGAACGAACGCTTCCGCATCATCAGCAACAAGCGCGTGAAGAACTTCCCGTTCCTGATGGGCGAGGGCGTATGGATTGACTCCGAGAAGCTGAGCTGGAACGACAAGGTGGGCGAAGTGCTCAAGCATGGCACGATGACCATCGGATTCATCGGCTTGGCGGAAGCGCTGGTTGCCTTGCGCGGCAAGCATCACGGCGAGGACGAGGAAAGCCAGAAGCTGGGCCTGAAAATCATCCGCACGATGCGCGAATACACCGACAAGGTGTCCGCGGAGACGGGGCTGAACTACTCCGTCATTGCCACGCCTGCGGAAGGCCTGTCCGGCCGCTTCATTCGCCTCGACAAGCAGCGCTTCGGCATCATCCCCGGCGTGACCGACCGCGAATACTACACGAACTCCTTCCATGTGCCGGTTTACTACCACTGCACGGCGTTCCATAAGCTGAGCGTGGAAGCGCCGTATCATGCGCTGACCAACGGCGGCCATATCTCCTATGTGGAGATGGACGGCGACCCGCTGAAGAACCTCGACGCGTTCGAGAAGATTGTGCGCTATATGCATGACATCGGCATCGGCTACGGTTCGATTAACCACCCGGTTGACCGTGACCCGCTGTGCGGCTATAATGGCATTATCGATGATACTTGCCCGTGCTGCCACCGTGGGGAAACCACCCGCGTGACGGAGCGCATCAAGCGCATCAAGGTGGACTAAACGCCCCCTTTATCCAGAGCGTTTGGTAGTGCGACCAAGCCGGGCAGCCCAAAAAGGGTCAAGGGGCAATTGCCCCTTGCGGAGTCCAGAGGCAGCGCCTCTGGTAGGGTCTGGGGCAACGCCCCAGCGTCCCTCCCCATAAAACGCCTTCTCCTTCGGGGGAGGGCGTTTCCGTCATTCATTCATCCACCGCGAAAGAGGGTCAATTACCATGGAAATCCGCATCTTTGGTTTGGCAGACGACAGCATCGTCGATGGACCGGGCGTCCGCTATACCGTGTTCGTGCAGGGCTGCCCGCATCACTGCCCCGGCTGCCATAATCCCGCGTCGCATGACTTCGCCGGCGGCACGCTGATGGACACTGACGGCATCATCCGCAAAATCGGCGAGAATCCGCTGCTGGACGGCGTGACGCTTTCCGGCGGCGAACCCATGTGCCAGCCCGAAGCCTGCCGCGCGATTGCGGACGCGGCGCACGCAAAGCACCTTAACGTTTGGTGCTACACGGGCTTCACGCTTGATGCGCTGCTGAAGGAGAACGACCCGGCGCGCATGGCGCTGCTGCACAGCATCGACGTGCTGGTGGACGGGCGCTTCGTGCAGGAGCAGAAGTCGCTGTCACTGCTCTACCGCGGCAGCAGCAATCAGCGGCTGATTGACGTGCCGAAAACGCTTGCGACGGGCGAAATCACCCTCTGGACACCGCCCGTGTGGTGATTGCTCTGCGAATTTTACAAACAATTCACAGAATCACAAGCGAAGACTGGGAAATAATAGTTGAATTTCCTGCACAAGTGTGCTATACTGATAGCAGGGAGGCGAATGCGGGTGAAAATCCTATTTGTGTGTCACGGCAATATTTGCCGCAGCCCTATGGCAGCAATGGTGTTCCGGTACTTGGCACAGCAGCGGCATGTGTCTGGCGAGTTTGAAGTGGATTCCGCCGCACTGAGCAGCGAGGAAATTGGCAATGGGATTTATCCGCCCGCGCGCCGAATTCTGGTCAAGCACGGGGTGCCCTGCACGGAGCATCGTGCGCGGCAGATTACGCCGGAGGATTTTGAAACGGCGGATCTGATTATCGGCATGGAGTGGGGGCACTTGAAGAAGCTGCGTGCCCTGTGCCCGAAGGAGCAGCAGGCAAAGCTGCATCTGCTGCTGGACTTTGCCGAGCGGCAGGGCGACATTGAAGATCCGTGGTATACGGATGACTTTGACCGGGCGTACCGTGACATTCTGCGCGGCTGCGAGGGTCTGCTGCGGAACCTGACGGAAAACAAGACGGCATAACAAAAGGATGTCAAGGAGCGAAATCATCCTGACATCCTTTTTGATTTCAGCGATTATTCTTCCGTTTTCGGCGCTTCCTCCGGCGTACTTTCCGTCTCATCCCAGCGGCGGACCGTGCGCTGCGCCAAACTTACGAAGTCCAGCATGAACGAACGCTCGCGGTTATCGTTGGTATAGGGGAAGTCCACCGCGTTCTCGGACAAGCTCGCGCCCAGCAGCAGACATGGCGACACTGACAGCACGTTGCAGACGGAAACCAGCGTATCAATGCTGGCAATGCGCGTGCCGCGCTCGATGTGCCCCATGAAAGACGAGGAAATGCCGACCTTCTCCGCCAGCTGCTCCTGCGTTAGATGCTTCGCTTTGCGGGCATCGCGCACTCGAAGCCCCAAATCCTGATAATTTACGGTCATGTTCATATTCCTTCTTTCTTATTGCCCCAATTGTTCGGGTTTTATCTATTATAATGGATGAAGGAAAATCGAAGAAGAGACGATAAGCAATATTATGATTCTTTTGGTGCAGATTACACGAAATAATGGACACTACAAGAATCTTTTTTCGACCATGATTCCCCTCAAAAATGAGACGAAAATAATTTTCCAGAAGGTCTGTACATTTTCCGCAAACCGTGTTATAATATTCCCTGCAGCCCAACCAGGAATCCAAGGTTCTAATCTCCCTTTGGTTGTCACATGACCTGCGCCGGGAAACTGGAGCAAAACCATGGAAGCAGATGACCTCAAGGCAACGGTATGGGTGACAATTTGAAGGAGGTTTCCCAACCATGTACGAAGATGAAACGCTTGTCTGCCGCGACTGCGGCCAGGAATTCGTGTTCTCCGCGTCCGAGCAGGCTTTCTTCGCCGAGAAGGGCTTCATGAACAAGCCCTCTCGCTGCCCGAAGTGCCGCGCGGCTCGTCGCGCCCAGAACGGCAACGGTTCTTCCGCTCCCCGTCAGATGTATGACGTGGTGTGCGCGAACTGCGGCAAGGCCACCCAGGTGCCCTTCCAGCCCCGTGGCGACCGTCCCGTGCTCTGCCGTGAGTGCTTCGACGCTCAGCGCGCTTCCCGCTATTAATTGACGGCTCCTCCGGGAGCAATCAATCAGCGGTGCAATAGCACACGAAAAACCCCGTCGGTGTTTCCGAGCAATCGGAGTGCCGACGGGGCTTTTTTGCTATTTCAGAGGAAATCAAGCTGCAATTGGGCAGGTGTTTGGGAGGATGAAAGACGCACTGACTAATACTATTTCCAGATTCACCTGCGCCATCTGGTGCGCCTTTTCCGCGCTGTCGTCCGGTCGCTCCATTTAGCGCAGTGCTGCTGCGCTGCGTTTCATTCACGTTAGCCAGAATGAGCAAATCGCGGCGCATTTTATCTGGAAATAGTATAAAAGCTTCCAATACCGCTCAATAAACATGGGAGGGCACCGAAGGTTCTCCAGGGGCGAACGGAAAGCCCTTGGGTCGTCTCCGCAGAAGCAAAACCCTCTGTGATAGAAATATCATCCGTATAATGTGCTATGCACACTGACTATGGAGAGGCTTCCCAACAAGCAGACAAGGCAGATAAAACAAAAACCGCCCTTTCGGACGGTTTCTTGAGGTGAACTCATGAAGAGCACCCTCTGTGCTGGAGCGGGTGATGGGAATCGAACCCACGTGACCAGCTTGGAAGGCTGGAGCTCTACCATTGAGCTACACCCGCATGTGGAGCGGTAGACGAGGCTCGGACTCGCGACCTCCACCTTGGCAAGGTGGCGCTCTACCAACTGAGCTACTACCGCATAACCACGCGACTGCATGGTGCGAAGGAAATTTGTGCGGGCGAAGAGACTCGAACTCTTACGCCATAGGCACCAGATCCTAAGTCTGGCGCGTCTGCCATTCCGCCACGCCCGCACGAGAGGCGAAATCAGAAGGCAGATGGGAATGACCCATTGGAGATTCGAACTCCAGACACCTTGATTAAAAGTCAAGTGCTCTGCCAACTGAGCTAATGGGTCAAAAAGCTGGGGTGGCAGGGCTCGAACCTGCGAATGCGGGAGTCAAAGTCCCGTGCCTTACCACTTGGCTACACCCCATCGCAGCAGGCTTTCGCCGCATCCGCAGCAACCTTGAGTAGGGAAGAAAGGGAGAATAGTGGGACTCGAACCCACGACATCCAGAGCCACAATCTGGCGCTCTACCAACTGAACTATATCCTCCATATGCGCGCCTGGAGGGTCTCGAACCCCCGACCCACGGCTTAGAAGGCCGTTGCTCTATCCAACTGAGCTACAGGCGCAGAGCCGCAAAATCAGAAGCCTGATTCTTTCCTTCCAGACTGCCAGCGAAGGAAACACCCTTGCTGACAGATACAAATTATATCATCAGCAAGGGCGTTTGTCAAGCACTTTTTTGCGTTTGACGGAAATTTTTCGCTGTTTTCGGTAGAAAACTCCGGGAAGCCTGCTGCACAGGCGGATTTAGCGCATTATCAATAGAATGGATTTTGTCCGTCGGCTTGAGCGCGCCGCCTTACAGGACAATATCCCCCGGCCGATAGCCCTTGGGCAAGGGCTCTTTCTCCAGAAACCGGAAATCTGAATCCTCCAGTGTCGGCAAAAAAGCCTCGAATGGAATCTGGTCAAACTCGCTGTGGTAGCTGCTTGCGCCGAACCAGCCGCCTTCCTTCGCCCGCAGGTTCAAATCGCGCGCGAATTTGGTGTGGTTCGAGCAGTCATGCACGACAATCCCCCAATGTTCCACGGCGCATTGGCGCATCAGCCGGAACGTTATCTCCCGGCTCCAAATTGGCGATACATAGCCGCGGCGCGTCATGTACATGGGCGCGCCGATGTAGTTCGGCAGATTGTTGGGGTTCAGGTGCAGCTCGGCGCAGTTGATAAAATCAAGACCAGTGGCCAGAATTGCGTCCTTTTTCTGCTGGAAATGCTCGTAGAAATCGGGCGTCATGGGCGTTTCAATCGCGACGGTGGGGATATACTTCTTCGCCGTAGCGATGCTCTGGATGACGTTGTCGGCGCAAGACGTTGCGCCGAGGTTGAAGCGCAGTTCGTCCAGCCCGGCCTCACCCAGCGCACGCAGATTCTCCTCCGTGCAGAGCGTGCCGTTGGTGTACATGTGCTGATGAATCCCGGCGGCGCGGAACTTGCGGATGATATTGGGATACAGTTCGATTTCCATGAACGGCTCCAGATAGACGTAGCTGACGCCGGTCGGTCGCTTCGACGTGCTGAGCAGTAGGTCGATATCCTCCACGCGGAAGTACGTCCCGCCGATTTCCCACAACCCTTCGCCGATGGTCTCTTGGCAATCCAACTCGCCGTAATTGTAGCAGAACGGGCAGCGGATGTTGCACTTGTTCGTCCGGCGGATGGCGCTCAGCCCCGTGCCGGTCAGGCAGGACGTGCATCCCTTGGAAAATTTCGCCGAGTCACCGACGAAGTACGTCCGCCCGCCGAGCGTGTGCAAATCGGGAATCTGCGCCATCAGTTCCTTGTGGCGCGCGTCCACCGCGGTTTCAATCTGGCTGATGACAGCCCACGCCAACTCCTGCTGATGCGGCATCAGCGGCTCATCTTCCGGCAGCTCTGCGAAGAAGCGAAACCACATTAGCGCGTCTTTCTTGCTGATTTTCATGCGTTCATCATTCCTCCTGTGAATTTTGCTTCCATCATAGCACAATTTTGTACCGCGCGCAACCATTCAGCGCATCGGCTTGCGCTGCGGAAGCATCATTCTGCGTCCATTTCGTGAAAAATTTTCATTTCCCTCTTGACAACCCATCCACACCGTGCTATACTATTTTGTGTTGCGGGGCATTAGCGCAGCTGGTAGCGCACAACACTGGCAGTGTTGGGGTCAGCGGTTCGAATCCGCTATGCTCCACGAGCCGAAATCCTTGGAGATGCAAGGGTTTCGGCTTTTTTAGTGCTGCTGTATACCCACACCATACCCACAAACGCTTTCTTTTCCGTACCCACGAAAAACCGCTATGCGCTTGAGTCTGCGCTTTTTACAGCGTGCCGATGAATTTCTCCATCTTGGCTGCCGCGTTTTGCGACATATGGTTGCTGACGTGTCCGTAGGTGTCGAGCGTGAAGGCGACGGTTGCATGTCCGAGTGACAAGGAAAGCGTCTTGAAGTCAATTTCGCTTTGAATAGCGAGGGTGGCGTAGGTGTGGCGAATGTCGTGGAAGCGAACCTCCGGACGGTTGAGCTTGCCAACCAGTGCCTTGAAGTGAACATACAGCGTCTTAAAACGGATGAACATGCCGTTGTCACGAGTGAAAACCATGTCGTACACATTGTCCCATGATGAACCTGCGAGCAGACGCTGCCGGTTCTGCTTCTCTTTGGCTTGCCTCAATGCGTCCATCACGGATGGCGCGGGATGAATCGTGCGCTCTTTGTGGTTTTTCAGTGAAGTGAACATCATTTTGCCCTTGTCAGGCCCGGATGCAATGCGCACAAACTGACGGTACACACGGATAGTCCCCTTCGCAAAATCAATGCAATCCCACGTCAGACCAATCAGTTCGCTCTCCCGCAGACCTGTGAAGAAATCCACATAGTACATCAGATAGAACGGATCATCCTTGGCGATTGCCAGAAAGCGCCGTAGTTCTACATCGGAGAGTGTGTGCATCTCAGCCTTGACTTATTTCTTTTTGTGATGTGCTTTGTTCCATTGTTCCATGTGACTGGAATGCGGGATGGGACGAGAACTCTCAGACGATGCGTTTGGAACAAGAAAGCGGAACAACGATGTGTTAGAGAGGAGAATTGTCTGATGTCTCCGCGGCGACAAATTGCTCTGCGCCTGCCCCGATGCTGTTCCAGTTGATTTGTTCCGGGTCGCAGTCGCGCTCCCAGCCACGCTGCTTGCCATAGCGTGTGTACCGTCTGCTTCCTTGATAGGAATGCCATCCTTTGAGTTCACCGCTGGCAATGGCGTTGTTCACAACGTCGCAGATGTTTCGTGTTTCCCATGCTTGCGGTCTTGTCAGAGTGCCGCTGTGAAGCGCTTCTGCAAAAATCAGGGTGGAGCATACTTGCTTATATGCCGTTTGCTCCATGAAACCAAGCACTTGACCATCAAGTGTGTTCTCCGGCATAAAGGTGGTTTGTTCCTGCTTCAACTGCTTGGAGGCTTCCTTAGAGAGCTGAAGCGAGTATTCGCCGGAACGATAGATGACCATGATTTCCGCCCACAGTTGATTGAAATAGGCGCGTGATGTCTGTTGGTTAGCAAGGATGTGTACCTCTGCCTTGTCCGGGTCGATGCGGATTGGCAGGAAACGACGATTTCCGCTGCGGTCGTGGGGCAGGAAATCCAGCTTGTTGGAAGTGCCGGCAAAGACACACTGCCGCGGTCTATCCGCCGGAAACTTGTCATAAGGCACTTTGTAAGTATCTTTCTGGCGGCTGAGAAAAGATTTGATTTCTTCCACGTTCTTGGCATTGCCCGTGGCCATCATCTCACTCATCTCGATAATCCAATGCCCCATTATCCGACGATAGACGTTTTCATCGTCGAGCTTTCGCAAATCATCTGAAAACCACTCGTCATTCCCTGCAAGAAAACGGAAGAAGCTGGACTTGCCAGCGCCTTGTCCACCGGTGAGACAAAGCATCATATCGAACTTGTACCCCGGCTGAAAGATGCGCGTCACAGCGCCCAACATGAATAAACGCAGCAGCTCTTCATTCAGGTCGCAGATTTCCGCACCGAGAAAGTGATGCAGCGCAAATCGAACGCGGGGCGTTCTGTCCCAATCAAGATGATTCAGATATTTCCGCACAGGATGATAGCTGTTGCTGTTGGCTACTATCCGCAAGGCAGTGAGGATTTTCTTCTCGGACGTGATGCTGTAATGATTCTCAAAAAGCAACTCGATGAAGGCTAAATCGTCGTCAGTGAAGCAGCTGCCCGCCCGATGCCACGGCATATCACCGACAATGACCATGCAGCCGGTGAACAGGTCTTTGCGGATAACACCCATCAGCACGGGATCGTTTTCCAGAATCAAGACGCAATTCTCGACGGAACAAGCGATACTGCCATCCTTGCTGTGCGCAAGACGTGCGAGGAGCACGGCGCGCTGCTGAGAAAGTGATGCCTCACTTTCCGTGCTTTTTCCAGCACGTGCGCCTGTGGTTGCTGTAAAGTTACGTTGCAAGGTTACGAACTTCCTTTATTTTTGGATGAAGAAATATCTCTCCACTATAACTGGTAAAAAGTTTGACGTTTTTTACGCGATTTGCAAAGATTCCAGAAAAATTTTTGATGAAGCGGATTGAAATCATTTCATCCTGAATCGTTGGGCGCTTGGTGGAAACATAGCAGCAAGTATGAGCATGTCATTCTTGATAGCAACCTCCTTTCCGTTCTTGCAAAGGGAAATTTATATCCTTCTTCACTCTTGAACTGTAAAGAAATGATCGTTTTGCGACACGATTTGAAGCGGATTGCAAAATTTTTTTCTGGAACTGCTGACAGCAAGGAATGGGGGAGTGCTACACCGCTAATTCATCAGCATCACCATGCGTAGAGTTGCTGCATTCACCGGCATTCTAAATTTGGACATACGAAAACCCTGCTGGCTAATTTTCTTCTCCGTTCAAGAAGAAGTGGTAGCAAGCAGGGTCATTTTGCTAAAAATGACAGTTTGCTTGTTGGGAACACATTTCCCAAACCCTATGAATGCAGCGCAGGCGCTGCGGTTATATCGTCATGAGAAGGGCAGCTGGTGTGAGAAAATCATACAGTCATCACATTGTCTGCCCACATTTCGCACTGACTCATGACAGTCTGAACAGCATCGTTCATCCCTTCCGGCGGGTATTTGTATTTCTTCAAAAGGCGCTTTACCAGCCGGCGCATTCCAGCTCGTGCGCTCTCTTTCTTTTGCCAGTCAATCGTCCGGTTCTTTCGGAGCATATCTGTCAGTTCCTTCGTAATCGCTATCAGTTCATCGTGTTGATAGAAGTCTTTGATTGCTTGAGGCTTCGTGAGTGCGTCATAAAAGGCAAGCTCGTCTGCTGTCAATCCGAGTTTTTCTCCTTCGGCAGCAGCGGCAGCAATGTCCTTCGCCAGCTTGAGCAACTCTTGAATAACTTCCTCATTTGTCAACATTCCGTTCAGGTAACGGTTCATTGCGCTCTGAATGATTTCGGAGAATCGCTCCGACTTGACAATGTTTGTTCGGCGGTAAACGGAGACTTGCTCTGCAATCAGCTTTTTCAGAAGCTCGACAGCAAGGTTTTTCTCCTTCATATTTGCTACTTCTTCAAGGAATTTGGGATCGAACAGTGAAAACGAGGTCTGAACATCAGAGAAAAGATTGATAACGCCTTCGCTCTTGATGCTATGCTTCAAAAGCTCGTTGATACGCTCATTTACTTCTGGCAGCGTAAACTTCTTTCCACTGCCGCCTGAAACCAAGCGTACGGTCATTGTTCTGACGGACTCGAAGAAAGCCGCTTCCATGCGGGTTGGATCATCTACTAAACTGCTGCATAGGGAAAGTGCCTGTTTGAGCAGCAGTGCTTCCTTGATAAATACATTCTGCGTCTTCTCATTGTCGGGCAGCTCGTATTCTGCAACACTCTTGCCGAGTATGAAGTTCACACCACCGCTGATGAGCTTTGCGCGGTCGAGGTCATTTCCAGTCATGAATTTCTCATAACTAAATCCGTGGAACAAATCTCTGCAAATAGAGAGCTTTTCAAGGAATTTCGGATATGCAGCCTTGCTTACATCTGTATCACCATAGTTTTTCTTATCTCTGGCAGTGTAGTCGTTCATGGCCTGTTTCAGTGCGGCCGCAATGCCAACGTAATCAACAACCAAACCGCCTTCTTTATCTTTGAAAACACGATTGACGCGGGCAATCGCCTGCATCAAGTTATGCCCAGCCATTGGTTTATAAACGTACATCGTAGCGAGGGAGGGAACATCAAAGCCTGTCAGCCACATATCTACGACGATAGCGATTTTCAGCGGAGAATTATTGTCTTTGAATTTCCGCGCCATGTCGTCCTTATGGGCTTTGTTCCCGATAATCTCGCGCCATTCTTCGGGGTCGTTGTTGCCCTGCGTCATGACTACTGCAATCTTTTCTGTCCACGCTGGGCGTAACGCAAGAATACGCTTATAAATCTTCATCGCGATAGGGCGCGAATAGGCAACAATCATCGCCTTGCCGGTCAGAATATTTTCGCGGTAGTTTTCGTAATGGTCAAGAATATCATTCACCAAGGAATCTATGGTTTGGTCAGCACCAAGGATTGCCTCCATCTGCCCAAGTTCCTTCTTGCTTTTTTCAATAACATACGGAGCGGCGTTGTCAGCCATGATGTCGTACTCGTTGTCAATCAGATGCAGGGTGTCCTCGTCGAGTTTTAGGTGAATAACGCGGCTTTCGTAATAGACAGGTCTTGTTGCACCGTCTTCAACCGCCTGTGTCATGTCATAGATGTCGATGTAATCACCGAAGACTTCGCGTGTGCTGCGATCTTTTGTCGAAATTGGTGTTCCGGTGAAGCCAATGTAGGTCGCGTTGGGAAGCGTATCCCTTATGATGCGGGCAGTGCCAATAACGGTTTTTGCCTCGATTTCGCCGTTGTCCTTCTGCTTGACCACAACCTTTTCATTGAGACCGTATTGCCCACGATGCGCTTCGTCAGCCATCACGATGATATTCCGGCGTTCTGAAAGCGCTTCATGGCTTTCTTCAAACTTCTGCATGGTTGTGAAGATAATGCCGTTTGCTTGTCTGTTTGCAAGCAGTTCTTTCAGATTCTTGCGGCTTTCGGCGTGCTGCGGCGTTTGCCGGAGAAAATCTTTGCAGCGGGCGAATTGCCCGTAAAGCTGGTCATCCAGATCGTTGCGGTCGGTGATGACAACGATGGTAGGGCTTTCTAACGCCTCTTGCAGATAATGCGCATAGAAGACCATAGACAGTGATTTCCCGCTACCTTGCGTATGCCAGAAAACGCCGCCCTTGCCGTCTGTCAAAGTTGCGTGTTTTGTAGACTCAACCGCCTTTTTGACTGCAAAATATTGATGATACCCAGCGAGTATCTTGAAAGTATTCTGCCCATCCACATTAAAGCAGATGAAGTTCTTCACGATGTCAAGGAATCGCGCCTTTTCAAACAGTCCGACAAAGAATGTGTCAAACGAAGCGTGCTGTGTATTTTCGTAGCTGCCGTCTGTTGTTTTCCACTCCATAAAGCGGTCTTCGCCGGAGGTGATGGTGCCAGCCTTTGAGGTGGTCAAGTCGCTCATGACGCATACCGCATTATAGATGAACATGGAGGGAATCTCATACATGTAGTTCCGAAGCTGACGATATGCGGCGGAAGCGTCGGTTTCTTCACGGGACGGCGACTTTAACTCCACAATGACAAGCGGGAGACCATTGACAAAGAGAATCACATCCGGTCGCTTTTCGGAGTTTTCAATGAAAGTCCACTGATTTGCGACGGTAAACTCATTGCTGGAAGGATGCTTGAAATCAACAAGGTAGACGAGGGTAGAACGTTCTTCGCCCTTATCGAAGTATTTTACAGGGATGCCATTTTGGAGATAGTCCATAAAGACCATGTTTTTCTGCAAGAGCGTCCCGGTTTCAAAGTTCTTGAGTTTATAGATGGCCTCCATCAGAGCGTCCATTGGCAAGCTGCGGTTGATCCGTTGCAGAGAAGGAAGCAGAACATCCTCGTAGAGCGGCGAGTGATAATCGCGCGCCACGTCCGGCCCGTAGACATAGGTATATCCCAGTTCCTCGTTGAGAAGCTGCAAAACCGCATTCTCGTAATTTGATTCGGTGAAATAGCCCGACATTTGTTCTCAGCTCCTTCTATGTAGTAAGATAAACGATAATTTAGAGCAGCAAGCGGCGGCATTGTTTTCAAGCCTCTATGAGCGCTCAAACACAGAGGTTAGATACACCGATTTGATACAGATACTCGGCGGCGGAACTCCCAAAACAGGTGAAAGCATTTATTGGAACGGTAATATTGCCTTCTTTACGCCCAAAGATGTTGGCGTGCCATATACACTTATCACAGAAAAAACTATTACCGAAGAGGGGCTTTTGCATTGCAATAGCCGACTATATCCTGTGAATACAGTTTTCGTTACTGCAAGAGGTACTGTCGGCAAGGTTGGTATGTCCGGAGTTCCGATGGCTATGAACCAATCTTGTTATGCGCTTGTCGGTAAAGAGACGCATCAACTTCTTGTATATTTCTACACTCTTAAAGCCGTTGATAGGCTCAAGCATAAAGCAAGCGGCGCCGTATTTGATGCTATCACCACCAGAGATTTTGAATCGGAGCAAATAATGAAGCTATCCGATGAAGATGCCAAGGCATTTCTCTGTGTTGCAGAGTCAATGTTTCAGAAGATACTTAACAATAGCATCGAAAACTTGCGACTTTCAACACTACGGGATTCCTTGCTGCCCAAGCTCATGTCCGGCGAGCTCGACGTCTCCGCCGTCCAACTCTAAGCCGCTAAATTATCGTTTATCTTATTGTTAAGCGCAATCTTTTCATCAAGCTCTGCAGGAAATGCCCCGATGCGTCTCTGCTCATCCAGACCCGGCACTGACAATTCAAGCTCTTCGAGGACACTTTGTTGAATTCGCTGCCTTCCAGAAGAGCCGACCATAGACTTTATTGCTACGTTGCGGAAAGTCGGGTTTATTGCTGTGTAATAAACAAATTGCGGATCGCTTATTCCTGCTTTTGCTCGCATCACAATGAACTCCGTTGAGCCAAAGCCAATTTCGCCATCATCAAGCATATCAACATAAGCGGTTTTTCCGTTTTCAAGGCATGGCGTGATTCTTGCCATAACGGTATCCCCGTTGCAAAACTTAGCGCCGCCGTTAAACTCGGCTTTTTCTGTCTCTGGAATTTTTTTCGTGAACGGCTTTAACTTATCCATTGCAACCTTTGTTGTAATAGCGCCCTTTTTGAGATTCAAGCGAGGATTAAAGTCAATAAAGTCGGCAGCGCGGATTGTCCTCCATTCAGACATCATACCCAATCGCCCCCAGTCGTTCCCTAATTTGCGCTTCCAGCTCATGCGACTTAGCGAAAAGCTCAGACAGTTCAGCGGTCAATCGCCCCATCTTCTCTTCAAACGGTTCACCGTCATCTTCCTGCTCCTCAATTCCGACATAGCGTCCCGGCGTGAGAATGTAATCCTGCTTTGCAATGTCCTGCGTAGTAA